>UEXS01000737.1_pt1 | contig 19115 bp, 17 predicted proteins | sample 4301141 | NCBI WGS metagenome assembly UEXS01 (sample SAMEA4773178, study PRJEB27434) | metagenome | biome: 2259; feature: agricultural soil; material: soil | place: USA | collected 2014-09 | depth 0.25 m
ATCAAGTGAAGCTCACCGTTGACGGCAAAACGATGACGCAGAGCTTCGAAGTGAAGAAAGACCCGCGTCTTGAAGTCACCCAGGCAGACTTCGCAAAGCAAGCGGACTTGCTGCTGAAGATTCGCGACAAGTTCAGCGAGACCAGCGAAGCGATCCTTCAAATTCGAGACACGCGCAAACAGATTGATGACATAACAAACCGAATGAGGGATCAGCCTGCGATTGCCGATGCGGCCAAGTCACTCAAATCAAAACTGACCGCCGTCGAAGAGGAGCTCTATCAAACCAAGAACCAAAGCAGCCAGGATCCACTCAACTACCCGATCCGCCTGAACAACAAACTCGCGGCTCTCGGCGGCGTAGTCGGCAGTGCCGACGCGGCGCCGACAGACCAATCGTATGTTGTCTATGAGGAACTCGCCGGAAAAATAAACGCGCAGTTGCAGAAGCTTGACGAGACCATGCGAACGGATCTACCCGCATTCAATAAGCTGGTGCGCGATCAGAACATTCCCGCGGTAATCGTAAAACCTAAGACAAAGTAAGACGCCTATCGAGCATCCCTACCACGGACCGGGGCTCAACCGAGCCCCGATCCTTTGCAGCCTGACGTGGAACGTAGGTTGCCACTTGAGGCACAGCAGAACAGATTGAAAATGATCGCGGCGTGGCATCAGCTATTTACGATGGCTGCGCGATAGGAGGCCTGTACTATGTACATACAAAGCGGTAAAACTTTCATCGCAACTATCATCGCCGTAGTTCTCGCTCTGGGTGGCTTAGCCTGGGTTTCGAGCGGGAATCGTAAAGCGGAGCCCACTGCCCTGGCGCAAGCCGGCACCTATGCGCAGCCGACCGCGGAGCCTGTCTCATCGGCGAATGACTCATCATCAAACGCGAGCGGTACCAGTTCATTGCAGTCGAATTATGAGGACGGCTATCGAGCTGGCTATCGCGACGGACACCAGGATTGCGCGACAGGGCGAGCATCAACGGTGGCCGGGTCGAGCGGCGTGCGAGGCCGCTACTATACGCCGCGAGCGCGCACCAGGGTTGCGGGCGCCAGGTACTATGCATCGCCGCGACGAGGTCATTCGACGCGAAACATGATACTCACGATCGCGGGGCCGGCGGCTGTTGGCGCCGGAATCGGAGCGATCGCGCGAGGCGGTAAGGGTGCGGGTATCGGCGCCCTGCTCGGCGGTGGCGGCGGCGCTTTGTACTACCTGTTAAAGCACCGGCGTGACTAGACAGCAGGTTCGAGGGGTGTGTGATTTTCGGGGCAGCCTTCTTGCGAGCTCGGCTTGCAGGAGGGCTGCAGCCGTTTCTGCTCCGATGAACATCAGGGAAGCGGGGGCTTGGAGGGTTTGGGCGGTGCTGGTTCGCTGTCTGGTTTCGGAGCGTGCGCGGCGTTGACGTAGCCTTGAATCTCGATGCGGACTTCTGAGTATGGCTTGTCGCAGGGCTTGTTCTCTTTGTCACGCCAACCCTTAACGATATCGCCGACGATCGCGAATTGTCCGTACTGATAGTTGAGGGTATGAAACAAACTCTCTTGAGGCTCGAGGAACACCAGCATCTCATCGCCCTTGATAAAATTGTCTTCCGCACACCTCACGCTCGATCTCGCGACTACGTTTAGTTCCTTTAGCGTGAAGTCTCCCTCGATCACGTCGACCGGATTCAGCACTCCCAGTTGGCTGAATTCGCCTCGATATCTGACCTTTTCGACTCGATTAACCTTTACGCGGGCAATCAGAACAGCCTGTCGAGCCAGTTCCTCGGTGGGCATCACGCGCAAGCAGGCCGGCGACTGCGCCAGACCCGGCAGGATAAGCAGGGGCAGCGCGGTGAGAATAAAAAACTTTTTCATGCAGCGTAAATTCGCTCCTCCAAAACCTGTTAATGCTAACACACGCACGCTGTGCCCGAAAGGTTTCGTTTCTTTCGTGCTGTGGGTTACGAGGGGACGCTCTCAATCCGATTCGGAAATACGATGTCCTCGGCGCGATGCGTGTTGCTACGCCAGGGGCTTTGTATTTAGTCAGCGAGTTGAATCCAGTTCGGCTTCCCGGGCTTCCGCCAGTTGATCCACGTCAGAACCACGGCGCGATAACGTGCGCTTGATGAGAACCGCAATGACAACGATTGCTGCCGTCGCAACGAGGAGCTTCCATCCGTGTTGTTTGATTATGCGCCCGGCATCTTCGCCGAAGCTGATGGCAAGCCATCCTTCGATGAGAAATCGAATGGCGCGGCCCACGAAGATCGCTGTAATAAACCGCCAGGTCTTTAGCTTAAAGACTCCCGCGCCCAGCACGAACGGCTTGAACGGAAAGGGCGGCGGCAGCACCGCCGGAATCATTATGGCGATTAGATCGTACCGGCCAAGCAGGTTTTCGATTCGAGCGCGTTTCTGTGGAGCTACACGTTTCAACGCAGCCACGCCGGCGCTTCTAGCGAGCAGGTATAGCCCGGTACATCCAATCGCCGAACCCGCCGTCGCCGCCAGCGCATAAAGCGGCATCAGCCCGGGTGAGTTGGCGCTCAGCCAGATCATCACTGCATCCGGGCCGCCCGGAAGCGGAACTCCAACCGAATCAATCAATGAGATGCCGAACAACCCGGCAGCACCAAGCGCTTTGAGCCATTCCAGCAGGCCAACAAGAAGGCTCTTGATTCCTATGAGAACGATCGCGAGTTCAATCATGCGTTAGCTCGCCGAATTCAGCTTGTGGGTAATAATACTTTAGAATCTGCCGGTATCCGCGGCCTGCGCGTGCTTGCGCGAACGCTCCCGCTTCGCACAATCCAACCTGGCTTCCAAAGCCTCGGCCGCGAAAGATGAACCTTGACCCGCTGCGCTCGATTGTGAACGTCGGGCTCAACACCGTGTTCCATCCCAGTCGAAGTCCGATTGCGCGCCGAAACGCATCCACGCCAAGCGAGGTTCGTCTGTCGCCATCGAGTACGGTGACTGATCTCACGAATCCGTCTGGCTGATCGGTCTCGGGTCTGAACTGGGCCGCATCGGAGAGCTTCGTTCCAATTGCTTGCGACACTGCAGTGAGAATCTTCGAAACCCCTGCTGATCTTGCCCAGCGAGCGAATCTCGAAGCACGGCACCATAAACATATTATTTGTTTGTAAGGATACCGCTCGCTTCCGCCCCAGACCATCGATGGTGTGACAGAGATACCGCCGCACACCGCCGAGTAATGTCCCTCAATCGCCAAACCTCCGTAGCTGAGAAACTCTCCCGCCGTTGCCGCGACGGCATCGAAGACTGTGCGTGCGGAACGCGCATCCGTAAGATCCTGCTCGCCGCGATAGAGCTGGCAATGTGTGGTGTCGCAGAAGTCAAACCCTTCGTTCCCGTGACGATCCTCGTGAGAAATCATGAAGGTGCGGACCACGACCGCAAGAGCCTTGAGGGCTTCCGGCGCGCGCTCGCTCGTTTCAGCGGCCACCACCGAAGCAACCGCATCTTCGCGCCCGGCCGTGAGCACGATTCGCAAACGCCCACGCTCTTCCGTGACCGGATCGACGGTCACCATACCACGCACGATGCGCTTGATTCTTCCCGGCAAGATAAGCTCAAGAGTCGACGCGCCAACTGGCGTGATTCGCACCGAGTTCAGCAAAACCGACGGATTGCTTGAATGCGGGTTGCCGCGCGCTACGCTGAGCCGTCCGCTTGAGACTCGAATGCGAATGGACTCGCTGTGAGTAACATGGCGTTCACTGGAAAGGCCCGCCGCGTCGATGGCGGCTTCCCCCGCCGCAACTCGAACTTCGATCGCGCCGGGTTTGAACAGTGATAGCAAGCTTATGCGAACGGTCTGTGATGCTTGCGCCGCTGGTGAGGCAATCAGAAGGAAGGTCAAGGTGGCGAGAAGTGTGGCCATCGAAGTTCCTGCTTTGATAGACAAGCAAGCCCGGCGAATCCGTTGAACCGCCGGGCTGCCAAGCGTCGAATACTAATCCGAACTGACGTTATTTCTCAATGGCCTTGAGGGGCGCAGTGGTCGCTCCACCCTCGCTCACCTCCGCGGCGACTGCTCGCTCTTGCGGTGGATCGTCGAACATCTCGCTGTATTCTTCGCGATAAGGATCGATCAACGCCCCGCCTTCGGACTTCGTGAACGTGAGCTTTCCTGTTTCCGAATCATAATCGATGATGACCAGATCTCCGGTCGCTACCTGCTCAGTTGCTACAAGATTCGAAATTGGATAAACGAGAAAGCGTTCGATCGCGCGCTTCAGATGACGAGCGCCGTACTTGAAGTCTATGCCCTCGTCGAGCAGGAACTTCTTAGCTTCATCAGTGCATTCGAAAACGAATTTCTCACCGGTGCCTCGCATGATGCGGTTTTGCACGTGCCCCAGCTCGAGTTCCAGGATCTGTTTGAGGTGATACTCCTTCAGGCTGCGGAATACCACGACCTTGTCGATTCGGTTCATGAACTCGGGCGAGAACTTGCGCTTGGCCGCCTCGGAGGCCGTGCGATAGATCTTCTGATCGACGTCGTCCTCGAGCATTCTCTTGCCGCGCGCCGGAGCAAAGCCGATCGATCCCGTGATCAATTCACTCATCTCCTTTGCGCCAAGATTCGAGGTGAGAAATATCATACAGCGCGAGAAGTCGACCTTTCGGTTATCGCCAAGCGTCAGCGTCGCCTTATCCAGGATCCCGAGAAGCAACTGCCAGAGTGCGTCCGAAGCTTTCTCAATCTCATCGAACAGGACAAACGTCAGCTTGTCCTGTTCGCTGTGATACTTGTCCAGATTCTCCTGAGTCAGCATCGGGGCCGTCTCGCGATGGCCGAGATATCCCGGAGGCGAGCCGATGAGCTTTGCGATCTCGTGTGAATGTTGGAACTCGGCGCAGTCGATTTTGACCACGGCGTTGAAATCGGCGAACAGGACCTCGGCCGCCGCTTCGACAACGCGAGTCTTGCCCGATCCGGTGGGACCCAGAAACAACATGGTGCCGATGGGCCTCCCGGGATTCTGCATGCCGGCAAGGTAAATCTGGTAGAGCCCCGATATTCGACGTACCGCTCGCTCTTGCCCGACGATCAGCGAACCGAGCCGGGTCTCGAACTCCTGAGCCCGCGGGCTCTTCATTTCGGGGTTCAGAGGAACGCGGTTGTGCGATTGTTCTCGAATCTCATCCACTTGATTTACTCCACAATCTGACAAGAAGCTGCCTTCTGGAGCGGCTAACGCACCAGGTAAGAACTTCCTGCCGATGTTACAAACAACATTCCTCGGCTTGCAGCGGAGCGTTGGAATAGAAGAGGGTCTCGACCTCGATCGAAATTATAGCGCTGCCTGCATGCAACCTGCCATGCGATCCCTTACGCAGAACGGGGCCTGCTTACTTAGTGCCCTTTTATTCCAATGGCTGTTTGTTTGTCAAGCAAAGAATTCGTCAAACGGCGTTTGTGATGAAAATAATGTATCCGAGTTGGCGGGCTCGGTGGTGAACATTTCGCGTGACGGGCGATTGATCGCACGAGACTCAGGGGAGATTCTGTATCAGAAGTCTGAGAACATTGCGTCCCATGATCTTTCCAATCTCTTCATCGGAGAATCCTTCCGCAATGAGCGCGTCGGTGATCTGAACAAGCCCGCTTGTGTCGAACGGCGTCTTGACCGCGCCGTCGAAATCCGAGCCCAACCCGACGTGATCCACGCCAACAAGATTCGCTGTGTATCGAATCGCCTTTGCTATCGCCTGCGCATCCGCGCCGCATACCGCCGTGTCCCAGTACCCGATTCCAATCACGCCGCCGGTTCGCGCAATGCCCTTGAGCTGCTCATCACTAAGATTTCGCTGGTTGTCGCAGGTTCCCCTCACGCCCGAATGCGAAACGAACACCGGGCGAGTTGCGATCGCAAGCACGTCGTCGATCGTCTTCGCCGAAGCGTGCGCAACATCGACGATCATTCGCTTCGATTCCATGCGCCGAATCATCTCTTTGCCTTTGTCCGTCAAACCGCCCTTCTCGACCCCGTGCGCGGAGCCGCCGATGTCGTTGTCGAAGAAATGCGTCGGCGCCATCATGCGAAACCCGGCGTCAAACAACCGTTCGACGTTGTCGAGGTTGCCGTCGAGCGCGTGCGCGCCTTCGATCCCGAGAAAGCCGGCCGTGATGTGCGGATCGGTGATCCTGCGATCGAGATAGTTTGAAAGCTCAGCCGACGAAGTGATCACAGTAAACTTGCCTCCCGAACGCGCCGCCGCATCGCGCAGCTTGCTTGCTTGATAAAGCGCTCGTTCGGCCAAGCTGCCCCATGTCGCGGTTGGCCAACGCTCGGCGATCGCGAGAATCTTTATGTTGTCGGTCTTATCGTCGTTGCGCTCGATATTCATCTTCCAGACGTAGGGCGTCTTGGTGACAACGGTAAAAGCCTGGAGCGCTACATTGCCTTCGATCAGCCTCGGCACATCGACGTGACCGCTGCTGGAGCGGTCGAGCAAATCGCGATTCCACAACAAAGAGTCAGCGTGAAGATCGGCGACCAGCAGCTTCTTGTGAAGCTCGACCGCGCGTTCAGAAGCCAGATAGGGCGGCTGATTGAGCGCTACATTCAGTCTCTTTGCAAGCTGCCCTGGCAGTACGACGAAGAATGCGCCGACGAGCAGCAGAAGGATCACTGCAAGAGCGATGAGAATCTTTCTCTTCATATATGTTCGCCTAAGGATGCATTTCCTCAATTAGAACCGGCAGGATTAACTTTCAAGGACGGAGGTTATTGTTCAGGCAGGAGTCAAGTCAAGGTTGCGGCTGTGGTCTTTGGCTCCCTTTAAAGCACAGGGATACCACCTGCCTGGCTGCAGCTAAGCGGGCGATTCGCAACGAGGCAGGGAGGAGGAATGCGCTAGCATGCCCCGATACTATTGAAGGTCGGGAGCGCCACTCTTTCCCTTCTGAAACATTCCGAGTAATTTAAACAACGCGGCGATTCCGGCGGTCACCGCTGACATGAAACTGATGGTCGAATCGTAAACATCCTTCTGGGTAACAAACAAAAACAGCGCAACGCCGACCAGGATCAGCAAAAGCGGAGCCTTCATGAGTTGCCAGGCGCTGCCACCCTCCTGTTGCCGCCAGGCTTCGACGTCCTGTTCGCGCGAAATCGAGACGACGAAGCGCCTGAAGCTCTCGTCCATCAAGCGCAACTCAGGATCGCGTACAACCAGCCCTCGCTTAACCAGCCACCGTAAGTGTTTGTTCTTTGGAGAGAGCAGGCCGTCTTGTGCGAGTTGAATCAATGTACAGCGTTGACCTTCCGTGCAACTCTGCCAAAGAGCCTGGTGTACCGGGCGGGCTTGCTCGACCACCTGGCTGATTTGCTCCTCGTTCTTTGCACGATCATTCTTGTTGTTGCATTGGCCGGTTCCGTTGCCGGCGATCCCCTTTCCAATCGCCTCGATGTAGCGCCACGGCCCTCTGGTGTTGAGAATATTCAACAGGTGAGGATTAGCCGCACGAAACTCTAGTGTCGAGCCCTCCGGAGCGAAGACCATCGGGAGGCTTGCAAACACAGCCGTCCATCTAGCCTGAATCTCAGTCTCGGATCCATAAGGGATCAACTCCCGGCCGGCCCCGTTCGGAGCTTGGGCTTTCTTTTTGGCGGCGGCGGCAGGCTCGGAGGCAACGTTATCCGCGTCGCCGTTATTCGGTGCTACTGGCTGGCCATTCTCAGGTTTGAATGAAAAGCTCATCGGATCAACGGTTGATACCACCACGACCCGTCTCTTGGAATCCAGGAGATGCTCGATAGCCTTCAACTTCTCAATGTTCGCGGCGTAGTCGTCCATAGAACACTCGAAGTTGCAAAGCACTATAGGAAGGTCAGCTTCAGTAGCCTTCGTAACCTTTTCCCTCCAGTCGGACCAATCCGTCACCGGGCTTAGATCGGTTACGTTGTACTGCGCCGCATCCCATTTCTTACCATTCCCGGTCAACGCGTCCCGAAGCAGCACGTAGCTTTCGGGTAATGCTTTTGAATTCGGCAAGTCGAGGTCCAGCAGAAAGAAGCGCCGCGCGACAAAACGAACGAGCCCGTGAATCAATAACAACAGAATCGCTATGGCAGCTATCAGGCCCAACCACTTCCAAAAGGTGTTCGGGGTGACTATAGCCGGAAGTGTTGACGTCAGCGCAACTGACGAATCACCTTCGCGGCCGTCCTTGTCCTTCTCTAAACGAATGCGCCCTTCGCCGTCCAGTTTCCAGAGCCAGAGCCGGTCTGAAGAGGCGCCCTTGAAAAGTTCCTGGCTCTCGATACAACTCTGATTGTAGAGAGGGCGCACGCGCGCGAGCAGCCAATCGATACCGGTCAGTTTCTCTTCGGTAAACTTATTCGCGTAACGATCACTCGAGGTGTCGAAGAAAAAGGAATCGTAGACGTCCAGGTTCGGCTTGCTGGGGTCCAGACGCCGTGTCAGAAACTCGGCCTTCGTGTCCTTCCACCCGTCAGCCGCCGTCGAACCGGATGGTTTTGAGGATTGCCTCGTACGCTGATCAGGCGCCGGCTCCGGGGGCGCACCGATCTTGACTGACGCGTACTGTGCCGCGACGCGTTGGTCACGCTGCTCGAGCGCCCTTGCGAGGCTGACTTGTCCGTGCTTGACCATCAGCTTCAGTTCAAAGTTACGGGCAACCTCAAAGAACCCGACAGGCGGCAGCAGGCTCACAATCGCCACGAATCCCGCGAAAGCGATTGCATAACCTGCGCGATAGGAAAGGAAGCGCCCGGATCCGGCAATATCGGAAGGATCGTCAGGGACTTGAGCCTGTTCTTTCTTCCTCAGCACGAGCGTTCCGATCACCGTGGCGAGCACGGGGATCGTCACGCAACAAGCTATCAGGAACCATCCGCTCTTCATCATCAAGGCCACAACGAAGATACATCCAGTCACGAGATTTGCCGCTATCAGCAGCTCGTACCGGCCAGCGCGTTTGGGATCGGGCCACAGCCAACTGATCCGCTCACCACGGTTCGGCAGATAGATTACAGAGATCAGAACAGACAATATCACCGCGAAACCCAGATAAAGCACAATCGAGAGCGTGAGCAGTTCCAGGTTGATTGTTCGCGGGATCTGCTTGTCCTGGAATACAACCAGCATCCAGGGCGTGCCAGATAGAGGACTGACGTATAACCGATGTCCTTTGCCAAGGTATGTTGCATTGATAAACCTGTCGGAGCGGGAAAAAACTGCGGCTCGAAGCCAGCGATTGTTCTCGCATTCGGCGAAGAACTGCTCTTCGAGGTTCTTTACCTCGTCGGAGTGAAAGAGCACCTGGCCATTGGAATCAATCACCGTGTACCCGAAGCCCGCCGGCACCACTGTCCCCATGAGCGACAACAGCCGGGTGTCCAGATTTGAGACCCACGGCGACCCGGGCACTCTAGTCGCAATGATCGCTAGTTTCTCGCCGGTGTTCTTCGAGTTTATGAGCTCGAAAGAGTAGTCGTAGTAATTTGCGCTATTGTCCTCTTGTTTTAGCTTCCATGTCTTTCTGTCTCGGGCGTCCTTGAAAAACTGTCTGCCGGAAACATCAACGAACGTCGTGGTGTCCGCCCGCGTGGTCCACTTTATCCGTTGCTTACCATCCGAATCAGTCCACGTTGCGTTGTTGAAGTACGGGTAGAAATTTACGTCGAGACCGCCGGCGAGAATGTCAGGCCGCGCGGACAACGAGCGCGGCTGCCCGGTAGACGTAGTCTTTGACGAAGCCGGGAGCTTGGAATCTCTTAGAGCTTTCGTGGCTTCCGTTTGGTCCTTCGGTGGAAGGGCCGATATGTCCTCGTTGAGTCTTGCCAACTGGGCGAGCGCCTTACGCAGTTCTCCCTGGAAATTCGACTTGATCTTCGTGGAGAAATCCTCGAGGTGACGGTCGAGCGTGTCTTCCAGGCTGACGTATGTATGCAAATCCAGCAGGAGGAATGTAATCGTCGCCGTTCCCAGCAGCGCGGATACCACCGTCAGGCCAAGATCCGCGCGCCGCAATCTGTCCTTTGGACCCATTAGCTTCAGCTTCAGCAGGGGCCAGCTTAGGATTGCCATCAACACGCCAAAAACAAAAAATATCAAAACCGTATAGGAGACAGCGAAGGTCTCGTCTCGGAAGTGGTCGTTACGCGTCAAACCACACACCACCCAGCGAACCCCTTGTCCATCCTTGTCGTCCTTTGCGAAAACCGTCAGCCTCACCGGCTGCAAGAAGAGCTTATAGTCCGTGCCGCCGATTTGGACATTGACTGCACTGCTGGACTGGTCACTAAGTTTCAGTTCCAGCTTCCCGCCTTTGTCATTCAAGAGACTATCGAGTGCGACTACGTTGAGTCCGGATGGACCCCGCTCGAAGATCACCCTGCCCGTCTCCTGCTCGGCAACCAGCACTTCATCAAATAAAGGTTCCCTGGTTTCATTCAGCTCGTCGAGTACGTACCTCGAGACGAAGGGCTCGAACAGCGTGTTCAACTCGCTCTTCACCGGGATATTCCCGGGCAGAGTTTTCGAAGCTTGATATTCAAGATAAAGCCAAAACGAGCCTTGCTCGGGCTTGACGCTCATGGTGACGGGAGAATCAGAGCCTTTCCCAGGTGTTGCCGCGGCCGCCGAACTTTGCTTCGTGGCACGGGAGGCGCGGCCCGGCGCGTTCTTATTCGCGGCCGGCGAGTTCTGATTTTGATTGGAAGCGGCAGCGTTGCTGTTCGAGACTTTGGGTGGCATAGCCCTCTTGATGAAGAGAGCCTGCTCGGTTTTCGGCGCCTTGAACTGTTCGTATTGCTTCGGGTCGAGCTTAAAGTCGGGAACAAGGGTCGCCGCCTTCTCTACCTTCTCAGTGACGGCGATGGGCTTCGCTGGTTGTTTGCTTTCAACTTTTTGATTCGCCTTCTCGGCCACATTGACCAGGTTGGCGGCGAGGTTGTCGATCTTCAACTTTATGTGATCACCAATGTCCGCGAGCACCCGAAAGTTTCTCTTCGAAAAATAGGTCGTCTGTGACGTGACGAAAAAGAGATAGTACAAACAAAATGGCACGACCACGACGATCAATGTGAATCCGATAATGCTATAGCGTTTTAGCAGTGGGGATTTGATTTTTTCACTCATGCTTCCACCTGGGTCAAACTGGTAATCCGGCCGCCCATTACCGGGGACGGCGATTCAGGGGCTTGCGCATTGCTGCGCCCCTCGCTAATGGGTATGACGGGAAACAGGAAGGATTTCATTCGGCGATTTTCGCCGCGTTACCGAGGGATCGATCAGGCGAGGCAGCAACGGCGCAAAATCCCAACGCTACAGCATGCTTACGCTCGCGCTCACCGCCGATTCATCAATAAGCTGCGCCCAAAACCTCGAGGTCTCGCGAAACCCGGATTCGTCGAGTGATCCAACCCCAGGCAACAAAAAGTGCGCGGAGGCTGCCGTCAAAAACGCGGCGGTCGCATCTTCATTCGAATGCTCGGCCGCGATTCTTGCCATCCACGCGATCTCCAATATCGAGCCGAGCCGGTCGACGATCCGCCGCGCGTGGGTCGAGCTCCACTCATGATCCGCGAGCCGCGACTTAGTTATCTCATCAAGCGTCTGCCGGAAAAACTGCTCGAATCGCGCGCGGGTTTCCGGCAGGAGTTCGCGCGGCCAATCGCCGAACACCGTCTCGATCTCGGCTCGCCAGCGATCGAGCAAACCGGACTTCGCCGCGTCGCGCACGATTTGAAGGCACAACGTATTGTGAGCGCCTTCCCACGTCTCGATTATCATCGCGTCTCGCAACAGCCGCGGAAGCACGGTGAAATCTTCGACGATTCCGTTCCCGCCCAGCAACAACATCGCATCGCGAATCGAGTCGGTCAGCGTCACTGCGGTCCTGTACTTCGCAAGATTGATCAGGAATCGCTGCCACATTGATTGTTCGCGATCAGAGGGCCGAAGACCGTGCTCGTCGATCATCGCAACCAGATTGAACGTCAGCGCTCGATAACGCCAACACCTCTCGAGCAGCTTGATCAACGTCTCCTGAACAAGTGGATAGCCTATGATCGCGCCGCCGAATGCCTCACGCTGGCGCGCGTAGTTTCGAGCCTCGAGAAACGCTCGATGCAACATCCCGCATGCGTTGACGGCGTTGTGAACGCGAGAAGTATTAATCACATGATTCATCAGCGTCTTGAAGCCGTCCTCGGGCTCGCCGATCGCCCACGCGGCCGCTCCGTTGAAGTCAATCTCGGCAGTCGGAAGCGAACGAGTGCCCAGCTTGTCTTTCAGACGCCTGAACGAAATCCGATTTACGCTGCCATCCGGCAACAAGCGCGGTACAAGAAAGATTGCAACGCCCGCTGTTCCCGCAGGCGCGTCGACAGGCCGAGCCCCGACCAGAAAATATTCGTCCGGGTTCGAGCAAAACCACTTCTCGCCGGTAATCGACCACGTGCCGTCGGGATTCGGGCGGGCTTGAGTTTCCACCGCGCCGACATCCGAACCCGCGCCCGCTTCGGTGATGAACTGCGCTCCGGCGACCGGCGTATCGGCTGACCTCAGCAGCGGCAAGTAGGTCTTGCGAAGAAACTCGGAGCCGACGGCTTCGATCGCGCGAATCAATCCGTCCGTACAACTGAGTCCGCAATTCACCGAGCCCTCGCCGTTATGAGCGAGCAGATACACGATCGCAAACTTATGCAGCTCATTTCGCGCATCGGTCAGCACGCCGAATTCGGCGACCTCGCGGCGCAGATGACGAGCGTGAGTCCCGTAATCAACTTGCTCGACCGCGTTGCCCGCGCGATCAAACTTGACGATCTTCGGAAGGTGCTCGTGCTTGTTGGCCTCGCGCGCCAGATCGTTCCACCGGCCGCCGGCCAACCGCCCGCAGTGATGAAGCGAGTTGAAGACCGAGTCTCGCCTTTCTGCCGGCAACAAGTTTTTCAACAGAGTCTGAAACCCCGGATCGAGGTCGAAGAAGTCTGCGCCTTCGATGCCCTGAAACTCTTTCAATGAAGACATGGTAATTCCTTATGTCGATTTGCGCGCTTTGGGCTTTTGCTTTTTTCGCGCGCCTCTTCGGTCAGCCGCCGCGACCGACCCGCGCGCCCACACACGAAGCTGGTCGGTGTCTTCCAGAACATCGACGGGCACTTCGTAATAACTCATCGAATACGATTCGTCGCCGTAAGGCTGAAACGGTTTCGCTCCGGCGGACACAAAAAGCGCCCGGTTCTCGTCGTCGACTTTGAAGTAAAGCACATCCCCTGCGATCAACCCGAAGAACACACCGTCGCGATAGAGCCCAACTCCGCCGAACATTTTCTTTGAGGTGATCGGGCCAACGCACGCGAGCTGATCGACGACGTAATCGAGATATTGTTCGCTGACTGGCATTCGAAATCCGGCTGGATTATATGGCGCTCAGTTTGGGGGAGCAAGCATTCGCTCATAGCGGGCGGGTTGAGATAGTCTCAGATTGAATCGGAAAGACGGTGAGATGCGTCACTCGCGAGTTGGAAGGGTTCGATTAAGAGAAAGTGACGCACGTTTCGTTGATCGCACGTCACTTTCTCTTTTCTTCTATCTGGGCATTGGCGGTCTCGGCTGCATTTGCTGCTGAAGCTGCTGAAGCTGCGTTTGCTGCTCGGCAGTCAGCTTGTTCTTTAGTCGAATCGACAACGAGATCTGGGTCCGCTTCACCTCGCGTTCAATGCTCAGAATCTTGTCCAACTGAGCCAGCACGCGCTGCTCGTCGATGGTCGCGCCTTTGGTCAGGTTCGCCATTGTCTCCATCTCATCCTGCATCTGCCAGTTGAGATCGTTGAACCGCGCGGAGGCTTTCATAAGCTCGTCCTTGATCGCGGCCTTCTGTTCCTCGCTCAACCCAAGCGCCTGCCGATTCTGCATAACCAGTTCCGGCGGGAAAAGATTTTGCCCAATCGGATCGGGAGGCCGCGGCGGTTGCGGCGGATGTTGTGGCCCTTGCTGCGCAGGCGGCGGTGGCCCCGGCGCGTCCGGTGGTTGCTGCGACAAAGCGACGACTACGAGCGCGAGAACAATTGCAAATAATCCGATGAGTTTGAGTTTCATGATACTGCCTCCGTTTAGTTGAATTGATCAGTAGAGAAAGACTTGATTGTGTCGAATGAGCCGCCGAGCCGGGGTAGAGTCTTGAACAGATCCTCGCCCGGGTAAGTCAGCAGCGACGCAGTAGGTGATTGCCATTCAGAAAGCGACTTCGCGATAACTGCTAACTGAATCGCCAACTGATCGGGTGATCGGCGGTGACGGCGATGCCGGACACCAACGAGCGACTTCGGAGCGGCGGATTCCATAGTTGCTGTTTTCTCGGAGCCTGGCGCGGGAGATTCCGCCGGCCCCGGCAAAACTTCGGCGCGGGTGACCGGCGGCTGTGTTTCGCCGGGCTTCGAGGTGCGGCGTGCAGTGAGCAGCCCGATGACGACGGCCATGATCAACATTGCGAGCGCTGCCGCGAACGCGATCGGCCAGTTGCGTTCTCGACGGGGCACTCTCGTCGAGTTGAGCACGCTTTCAAACTGAGGCGCGCGCTCGGCGTCTTCGCGGCTCATCTCAACGAACAGTTGCGCGATTAACTTTTCGTTCCCATTCAGATTCATAAAGATCTTCCGATTCCTCGAGTAATTCCCGCAGCCGCTTCTTGCCTCGATCGTAATGCGTCCGCGCGGACCCGATCGAGACTCCCATCACGACCGCGGCTTCCTGGAGGCTCAAGTCGTGATAGAAAACCAACTGAAGCGCCTCACGCTGGCGATTTGGCAAGCGCGCGAGAGCGCTTCGAAACACGGCCTGCATTTCCGAGCGATACGCCGATTCATCAGGACGCTCGACTCGACTTCCCGCTGTTCGATGCTCTTCAGCCCGCAGGATGAGCACACTTCGCAGGAAGTGTTTCCTACGCTGATCGAGGGCCGTCTTGCGAATCACTGCAAACAACCAGGTCTTGAATGAAGCTGATCCGGTGAAGAGAGCCTTGCCTTCGAGCACTTTCAAGTACGCGATCTGGAGCACCTCTTCGGCATCCGAGCGATCGCGGCGGCAGCAAGCCAGCGCCCACCCGAAGCTGGACGCGTGAAGCTGTTCGAGCTGTGCCCTGAGTTCGTCGGTCTCCATCAACGGCGCTTCAGCAATCATTCGATCAACCCATTAGTCGCGTGAACCACCAGCCTATATGACATCGAAGCAAACTTACACACACTCCAAACGAACTCACTCCTGACCAGGTTCTGGGAGCGCGGCTCGTCGCCGACGCAATCGCTACATTAATAAATCCCGCCCGTTGATAGGTCACCAATATGTGGGGAGATTGTTGGCGCAGCCGCGGAGTCGGAGCATTAGATGGTTCGAATGTCCTGAACTGTTATCAGAATATCGATCTGCAGGAGAAGCTTCTTCAGGCGGACCTTGAAACGCTTGAAAAAGGCTTCCGTCTTGCGGTCACCCATTGTGATGATTTCGAACTTGATGATGTCATCGATGAATTCGACGCCGCCGTATTTCCAGCTTCCCTGATACGGAGCGGACAACGAACTGACGGTGAGCGCGCCAAACCTGGCAATCAACTCTTCGCGAATCTGTTTTATCTTCTTCGACGTCCTTACCATCGTTGTACTTCAACGGTAAGTAAATCTCGTACTTTTTCATGCGGCGATTGAAGGCTTAGCCAGATGAATGGCCTTCGCGTCCAGTTTCTTGAAGGAGATCTTCATGCCTCTCAGGATCTTGAGGTGCTCTGCGCGCACGCCGTAGGTGTTGTCAGGAAAGCAGGACACCGTAATGCCACTCTTCGCTAATGCGAGGAAGCCTACTGCGTCCTGATCATCTGGAATTTGAATATAGAGCATGCTGAAACTATCCGGTTCAAAATAGCGAGGTTGTAAGACAGTGTCAAGATTCCGGCTCTGACAGATTTGCACGCTGGAAGAAATCGTCTCCGCGAAGCTACCATCTCGGCATGCCCGAAGCTACAAGGCTCGATAGCGATCCCGCTGCCGATCAAGATCCGGAAACCATAGTATCCAAGCCGCGTGCTGCGGTACGGGCAAGATGGGCAGTCAGGGTTTTCGTTGCGGCGTTGTGCGTCTACGCAGTGTTGGCGTTGCTCGCTAACCGTTATGCCTACTTCGCATGGGACCTTGCGCTCGCGCGGCGCATTCAGTCGATCGAGCTGCCGGGCTTCGCGGCTCTGATGAGCGGCGTATCGATCCTTGGAAACGGCTGGATTGCGTGGCCGCTTGTGGCTGTCGCGGGATTAGTCATGCTTTCGGCGAGGCTTCGCACCGAAGCTGCAATGTGTATGGCAAGCGCCTTCCTCGGGTGGATCGTGAACCAGTCGTTTAAATTCATCGTCGCGCGCCCGCGTCCCAGTGCGGATCTGGTTCACGTAATGGGCGTCCATCAATTCCAAAGTTTCCCTTCCGGTCACGTGATCTTCTTTGTCGAGTTCTTCGGCTTTCTTTTCTTTCTCTCCTATGTGCTTCTTGAACGTGGATTACTGCGCCGCATCGCGCTTGGCGTTCTGGGTCTGCTCATTGCGTTGGTTGGCGTATCGCGTATATACCTTGGCGCGCATTGGCCGAGCGACGTCACCGGAGCCTATCTGGCGGGTGGAATCTGGTTGATGCTTTGTATCGAAACCTACCGCCGACTGAAGTCCCGATCGAGTTAACTGGTCCCATCGCGCGGCGTTGCATCTCGTTCCAGGTGTCCACAATGGGAACAATCATCTTTGCGAGGACGGGGCAATGCTCCCCATGTTTTCGAGACGGTCACTGCGATCAGAGAGTTAGACGCATTGCTTGCGGTACGTGGATTGTTAGAGACGTGTCGGGGAACCTCATTATGATTCAGGCCGCGAGCAGCATGAATGTGAAGGACGCTCGCACCGGAGCGCTTCTGGTGTCGATGCGTTTCTCCGAGCCCGATGGCGCGGTTGATTACCTCTCAACTGCTGAGTTGGTCTGTTCGTGCTGCGGAAAACGATTCAGTGGAAAATCGACGATCACGGTCATGAATCGGGGCTCGTGGTGGGAGCTAATGCTGCCCCATCCGTGTGAGCCATCACCGGCGCCCAGCGAGCAATGCGCGGAATGAGCATCGGCATTCCCTTCCGGCCGGGACACACTCTTTATTTTTTCACTGTCGGATACTGAATCCCAAGTTGTTCGAGGTATGTCTTGTACTTCGTTGGATCGTAGTAATACTTCTTCAGCTCGCCGCGAAACTTTTCCATCTTATCCTTATTCAATTCGATCGCGGGTTGATCAGCCGGATTGATCAACGGTGTGTACTTGATGTCTTTGGTCTGAACATCTTTGAAATACGCCCACGCCTGCTTGATCAACTCGGGAGACAGCAGATAGTCGAGCGCCGTCATAGCCTGAACCTTCGCGCCTGCGGTCGAGCCTTTGTGGGCGATCGGCGTCGCCATCGAGATCGCGTTTGGCCACGCGTGACCCGGAAGGTTCGGGATGTTTGCCGGGAACCGCAGATAGACCATCGGCACGTTCCACGAGATATCTCCCACGTCATCCGAGCCGCCGCCGGTTGGGTCCTTGGGCGTCTCGAGTTCTTTGACTTTCGTTTTCAAGCCTTCGACTTTTGCGCCGATCTCTTTTTGCAAAGCCTTCGCCAGCGTCTGATCTGCTTCGCTCCATTCAGGCATTCCGGCCATCTCGATATTCTTCTGCTGGACCTCGGCGATCGGTTTGTTGAAGTGACACGGCCACGCTGAACCTACGACGCGCTGTGTGACTGTAGTATCGGTCATCATCGTCGCGGCCTGGGCCATCTTGTTGCCAAGCTCGTACAGTTCCTTGATTCGCGGGTATTCCAATTCGCGGAAGTAATACCACACAGCCGCTTCCGAGGGCACGACGTTGGGCTGATCTCCTCCGTCGATGATCACGTAATGCGAGCGTTGCTGAAGCCTCAGGTGCTCGCGCCTGTAGTTCCAACCTGCGTTCATCAACTCGACCGCGTCGAGCGCGCTGCGTCCGGACCACGGAGCGCCCGCCGCGTGCGCCGCCTTTCCGTGAAAGAAGTACTGAACCGAAACAAGGCCGCTGTTATTCGCGGTCTGTCCGAAGTTGGTCGCGAAATCCGAATCGACGTGACATCCGAGCACGATGTCCACGTCTTTGAACAAGCCGCCGCGAACGAAGAAAGCCTTCGTTGCGACGAGTTCTTCGGCGACGCCCGGAAAGAGCTTGATCGTGCCCGCGATTTTGTATTTCTCCATCAACTTCTTCAGAACGATTGCCGCGGTAACGTTGACCGCCTGCCCCGAGTTATGACCCTCGCCGTGACCGGGCGCGCCTTCGACGATCGGATCGTGATACGCGACTCCGGGTTTCTGCGAAGCTTTCGGTATGCAGTCGATGTCGGTTATAAAGGCAATCACCGGTTTGCCCGAACCATAGCTGGCTGTCCAGGCGGTCGGTATCCCAGCAACGCCGCGCTCGACGTTGAAGCCGTTCTTCTCCAGAACTCCGGTGACGTATTTGGAAGTCTCGTATTCCTGAAAGCCAAGCTCGCTGAAGCTGAAAATCTGATCGACCATTTGTTGAGTCAGCACTCGAAGGCTTTCGACCTCTGATATGGCTTCGCGCTTCAAGTCATCGAGCTTCGGGGTGGTTTGAGTCCGGGCTGGCAAACTTCCGGCCAGCATGATTGAGAGTGCGAGCGCTGCGGTTGCGAGTCTGGTCATTCCGATCCTCCTGAGAGATCAATCTAAGTTCTGAAATCCTGAGGTCTATTATTGATGCGGCAGATTATGACGTTTGTCCCGAACAAGTCAAAGCGTGCAGGCGTCTGATAGTGTCGGCTTGCAAAAGGTCAGCGTTGCTGACAGGATGGCGCTTCCAGATTTGCGCATGAATTTTTTGTAACCGGCTTAAGACTCTTTCAGTCTTAGGCGTCAGGCGGGCGCGCTCGTGGCCGTGCTTCCACTGGCGCGGACTCGAGCACGCTCTGCCACTTTCTCCTAAACGCTGAATCATGAATGCTGAATGAAGAACCGACCCGTCGCGTTCAGTGTTCGTCATTCATCGATCATCAC
>UEXS01000173.1_pt1 | contig 18842 bp, 15 predicted proteins | sample 4301141 | NCBI WGS metagenome assembly UEXS01 (sample SAMEA4773178, study PRJEB27434) | metagenome | biome: 2259; feature: agricultural soil; material: soil | place: USA | collected 2014-09 | depth 0.25 m
AGTCTGTACTTCAATCAGATTCCCGAAAGCGCCGAGATGAATATGAAGTTGATCGATGAGTTGGGCGGTCCGATGACTTATCCTCATTATCCGCTTGGCTGGGCAATGGCCGGTAACACGCCGTTTCAACGCTACAAACAGGAGACCCACGCCGGGGGAATCACAGATCCGATGATCGTTCACTGGCCGAAGATGATCAAAGATAAGGGCGCGCTTCGCAGCCAGTATCATCATATGATCGACATCACGCCGACGGTGCTCGAAATGGTCGGGATCGCGCAGCCTCGCGTTGTGAACGGCGTAGATCAGCGGCCAATGGACGGTATGAGCCTGGCTTACACCTTTAACGATGCAAAGGCGCCGAGTCGGCGCGAGATGCAATACTACGAGATGCTCGGCCATCGTGCGATTTACTACAAAGGATGGGAAGCCGTCACGATGCACGTGCGCGGCGTGGACTTCGATAAGGACCCGTGGAAACTCTACAACGTGACCGAGGACTTCTCGGAGAGCCACGATCTTGCCGCCGAGAATCCCGAGAGGCTTCGCGAGATGAAGGAGCGATGGTGGAGCGAAGCGGGACGTTACAACGTTCTGCCGCTCGATGATCGAGGCGTGATTCGCTCGCTCGAGCAACCGGGATTGAACCGCCCACGCACGGTCGTTACGTATTATCCGGGCATGGCTTCGGTGCCCAGGGGAAACATGCTCAACTTCCGCGGCCGCTCTTACAGCATCACCGCTGACGTCGAGATTCCATCGGGCGGCGCCGAGGGCGTGCTGTTTGCGCTCGGAGGGCGCTTTGGAGGTTTCAGCTTCTTCGTGCAGAAGAATCGGCTGAACTACGCTTACAACTGGGTGGGCCTCGAGCGATACACGGTGACTTCGACAGAAGCGGTGCCTGCGGGATCATCGAAGCTGCGTGTTGAATTCACAAGCGCGGGTCCGGGCTCAGGCACGGCGGCTTTGTTCATCAACGACCGGCGCGTCGGAGAGGGCAAGATCGCGAGGCTTGTTCCCATCACATTCGGATTGAGCGAAGGCGTTACCGTTGGCCGCGATCCTTCAACGCCGGTGACTGAAAGCTATCAGTCGCCGTTTTCATTCAGCGGCAAGATCAACAAGGTTGTGATGGAATTGAAGGAAGATACGCGCCAGGCCTCGGCGAAATGAAAGCGGCACAATGACGAATCGAATTGTTTCTCTCATCGCCAGCGCCACTGAAATCGTGTGCGCGCTTGGTTTCGAAGATCAACTCGTGGGGCGTTCGCACGAATGCGACTTCCCACTCGAAGTAAAACGGCTTCCTCAACTCACCAGCCCAAAATTTGAAGTCGAAGGCACGAGCGCCGAGATCGATCAGCGAGTGAAGTCGGTTCTCGAAGACGCCTTGAGTGTTTATCGAGTCGATGCAAAGGCGCTCGATGAGTTGAAACCAACCCACATCATCACTCAATCGCAGTGCGAAGTGTGCGCGGTCAGCTTGAAAGACGTCGAGCAGGCGGTCTGCGAGCTGACCGGTTCGCGTCCGATGATCGTCTCGCTCGAACCAAACGCCCTGGACGATGTATGGGCCGACATATCACGAGTAGGCGCGGCGCTCGATGCCAGTGATCGCGCTGCGCAGCTTGTCGACGAACTCAAGAGCAGAATGGATGACATCGTGCAGCGAACGCATTGGCTCGATTCGAATCCGTCGGTCGCTTACATAGAGTGGATCGACCCGTTGATGGCCGGCGGCAACTGGATGCCCGAGCTGATCGCGATGGCCGGCGGGCTGAACCTCTTCGGCGAGGCCGGCAAGCATTCGCCGTGGATGACGTGGGAGGAACTGGTCGCCGCGGACCCGGATGTCATCTTCGTCGCGCCTTGCGGGTTTGATATCGCGCGGACACTCGAAGAGATGCATTTACTAAGAGCGAGGGACGAATGGCACGGCTTGAAATCTGTGGGAGCGAATCGCGTGTTCGTGGCTGATGGGAATCAATACTTCAATCGCCCTGGTCCGCGCGTCGTCGAGTCGCTCGAGATTCTCGCCGAGGTCATTCATCCGAACGTGTTTCATTTCGGCCACGAAAACACGGGGTGGGTCAGGTACAAGTGAGGGTTGCTATGCAACGCAAGAACATTTCAAGCGGAACAAAATGGGAACCGGTTGTCGGATACTCACGCGCGGTTCGAGTCGGCGCTTCGATTCACGTCTCGGGCACGACGGCGACCGACAAGGCGGGAAGCATCGTCGGCAAGGGTGACGCCTACGCGCAGACGGTGCAGACTCTCAAGAACATCGACACCGCGCTTCAGGCTGCTGGAGCCACTTTCAAGGATGTTGTACGCACGCGTATTTACGTAACCGATATCAGCGAATGGGAAAAAGTCGGGCGCGCACACGGCGAAGTCTTTCGCGATATCAGACCCGCGACGAGCATGATCGAAGTGAGCCGTTTGATCGATCCGGATATGCTGGTGGAGATCGAGGCTGAAGCAGTAATTCTTTAATCAAGATCACGCGGGACGACAACGTGTCGCATCAGGCGCTCGATCAGGTTCTTGCGGCGCTCGACTCGGCCGCGATGCTTTGAAGCATTGAACGCGCCGTTGGGACTTGGAATGATTGCAGACAAAAACGCAGCCTGGTCGACGCTCAACGCTGCCGCCGATGTATTGAAATAGGTGTGAGCGGCGGCTTCGGCTCCATAGACTCCGTCACCCCACTCGATCACGTTCAAGTAGATTTCCAGTATTCGCCGCTTTCCCAGAATCCATTCCATCTCTTTGGTGATCACCGCTTCGTGGAGCTTGCGAACCGGATTCTTCGAAGTCGACAGAAAGAGATTCTTCGCGAGCTGCTGCGAGATCGTCGAAGCGCCTCGGCTGAAGCGGCCTTCGTTCCAATCCTTCTCGAGCGCCTTCTGCATTTCTTCCCAATCGAAGCCTCCGTGATCGAAGAAGCGCGAGTCTTCGCCGGCGAGCACGGCCTTAGTCAAGTTGCGCGAGATGCGGTCGTAAGGCACCCAGGTTTGAAAGCGTCGCGGCTCTTCACCGCGAGCTCTCACTTCCGCCGCTCTCTGGTCCATCATAGCCGTCGTTGCGGGGTTCGAGGATTTGAACCTGAAGACGCGAAACACAATCCATCCTTGATAGAGAATCGCGAGGCCAACGATTGCGAGCAAGGCGATCTTTACCCAGCGGCCCCATTGAGAACGCTTTCCTTTTCGCGCGACTGTTTTAGTTCGAGCCTGAGCGGTTTGAACCATGCTGGGCATTATAGCGCTGAGAGGGGTCGCGTTCTAACTGCGCCTGGCATGCGCGGCGGTCCAAATGTAATAAGCCGGAATTCCCGCGAGCACGATCACAAAGACCAGCAACGCGCCGCTTGATTCATACGGCAACGCGCCTCCGGTGAACAACGCGCGATAGTAACCGAAGCCGTCTCCGAGCGCGTGACGCAGATCTTCAACGAACGCGTTCCCAATCAGCCACAGCACCGCAAGGATGAACAGAATCGGGGTCACGGGATAACCCCACGTGCGATACGTTCGCGGCAAATCCGGGCGCTTTCGCCGGAGCGCATAAACCGCCGCCACGCTGAGAGCGTAGAACGGCCAGATCGCGAGCACGAACGCATCCGCTAATTGCTCGAAGGTTCTGACCATAACGAAAACGACTGCGAGCGCCGCCGCAAGCGAAATCGCCACGTGCGGAGTCTTGAATCGCGGATGCACCGACGCGATCTTCCTGAAGAACAATCCGTCATCGGCCATCGCAAAGAAGATTCGCGGGCCGGTCATCATCGAGCCGTTCAACGTGCCGAACGCCGAGATCATCACCGCGATCGATACGAGCGTGACGCCGGTCTCGCCAACGATTCGATAAGCCGTATCCGCCGCGACCAATCGCGAGCCGGCAATTTGATTGATGTCGAGCAGATGAAGATAAGCGAAGTTCGCGAGCAGATATATCGCGATCACCGCGAGTGTTCCGCCAATGATGGTGAGCGGAAGATTGCGCCCGGGATTTTTCACTTCGCCGCTGAGGAAAGTCACATCGGCCCAACCATCGTAGACCCACAACAAAGAAATGAACGCGAGCCCAAACATCACAAGCGTTGTCTCGCCGGTTGTCTGTATCGGCTGGACCGGCGCCGGATTATTCCCGCCGATCAAAAACGCAGCGAGCACCAAGATCACAAGTGCGCCATACTTACCTGCTGTCGTCAGGTTCTGAACGATCGCGCCCATCTGCACGCCGAGTATGTTGAACACGGCAACGAGAAGAATCGCTCCCGCGGCGACATAATGCACCGCGCCTTGATTCTCGATGCGCAGCAACCGCAGCAGGTATTCCGCGAATACAGTCGCGACGGCGCCAAGAGCCGACGCGCGAATGATCGTCAACTCGGACCATCCGAACAGGAACGCGGGGAGCTTGCCCCAACCTTCGCGCAAATACACAAACACGCCGCCGGTGTGCGGCAAGGCTCCGGCAAGTTCAGCTAGCGTCAACGCACCGCACAGCGAAAAGAATCCGCCAAGCGCCCATAGCAACAGGTATAGACCTTCGTCGGGAACTTTGGTGGCGATACCGGCGGGAGATCTGAAGATGCCCGTGCCGATAGTAGAACCGATCAGCACGGCGATCGCGCTGATCAAGCCAAGCCGCCGCGGAAGCAGCGTTCGAGATTGATCGTTGTCAGGTGATTGGCTGTTCACGAGTTCAGCCGAGATTATAGTTGGCCGCGATGATCGTCAAGGCAGGATTGAGATTCGATCGAGATGTGATCAGCGTTTGATCCAGGACCGCACTGTGAGAAACAAGACGACAAGGCCGGCGAGCATCGCGGCGCTCATCAACGCCACCGAATACTGATGCAGATCATTGAAGTGAATTCGCAGCGGGTCGGTCGGGGGAACGTCATCAATGTGCCCGCCCATCGTTTGTCGCAACAAGACCATCTGAGGTGAAATCCAGAAACGCGACAAGGCCGCCGCCGCAGTCATTACAAGAAGGAGAATGATGTGAAGGAGCTTCGCGGCTCCGCTGGGGCGCGCTAGTCGAATGAGTATGAGCAGTGAACCGATCACCAGGCCCATCATTTCAACTTTTGAGATGGTGCTTGTCACGACCGCGCCCGCAAGTTCGCGCGTCGGCAGAACGGCGAAAGCGCTCGGAGCAACAGCGAAGCTGAAGAAGATCATCGAGCCCAGCCATATTGAAAGCAGAAGCATCTCGACAAACGCGAGCAGTTGACCCGACACCCCGGAACTGGCTTCCTGAGCCTCTTTCACGATGCACGGATAGTATACTCGCGATCCGGTTGATGCCAAGCCGCACTGCGCGCGGCGGGCGCTCCGGCCGTGTCGCAGTGCGGAGGAGCATGAAGAAAGTCGTGAATGTGGGTCAGCTCTGCGTGCATTGATTACAGAGAACTTGAGAGCCGGAATACCACCCACGGCAGTGAGTGGATCGTTCAAGCCCGGCCTACAGACGAAGGCCGAGCGCTGCTTCCGGCAATACCACCCACGGCAGTGGGTGGGATTCCCAAGAATGGGTCGGGCGCTCGTCTGGTAGGCCGCACCTGAACGATCCACCCACTCCCGTGGGTGGGATTCCCAAGAAGGGGCCGGCCGCCCGTCTGGTAGGCCGCACCTGAACGATCCACCCACTGCCGTGCGTGGTATTCCTGGAGTGATGTGATGGGCACCTCACTACAGAGTCATCCTTGACAGACTAGCGCGATGCTATAAAGTTAATGCTCCCGTGCTCGGAGCAGTTGCCAAGAGAGTCAGTGACATCAGGCGAGTCCCCCTCGCAGGCTTTGTTCTGCTGCGCCCCGGAAAATATTGTCAACGAAGTGTTGATTGCACTTATGGATTTGTAAGGAGATGTAACAATGAAGGCTGTTAGTTTCAGAGTGTCGATGGTTGCTTTGTTGTTCGTTTTGTTCTCGCTCGCAGGAGCGTGGCCGGCGTGGTCGGATAGCGGCAAGGCTCGGTTCGATGAGCCAGCGCACGCCGAGGTGCGGCCCCGAAGTCACAAGGGCGTAAAGCCGCTCTCATATCGCAGTCCGGGCGCCGCACACAAGCTTTTGTTTGAAGCGCCGGACTCCGACACTGAGCAGAGGCTTGTCGCTTCAGGGGCCCTGCGCAAACTCAAGAAGTACGGCTCGTATTCCGTAGCAGAAGTCGGCGACCGAGAGCTTGGAATGCTTGACGCTCGAACGCTCGAGCGAGCCGAGCTTAGAGATGATTTGAACCTGATAATGCTCAAGCGAGGCCAGATCGACACGACGGGACCTGAACCCGCGATCAACGACGATCTACGCCAGTCCGAAACGTCATCACGCGCGCTTCACCTTGTGCAGTTGTTTGGCCCCCCCACGCCCGCATCGCTTCGAGTATTGACCGCGACCGGAGCGAAGGTTGTGGCATATATTCCAAACAACAGCTACCTGATGTGGGCGACTCGATCCGAGCGGCAAAAGCTTCACGCGCTCCGAACCACATCCAGCGCGATTCAGTGGGACGGGCCTTATCATCCAGCCTACAAGCTGGACCCGCGGCTCAAGACCGAATCGCTCGAACAGGTATCGGCGTCAATCGAGATTCTCGACACGCCCGAAGCCGACAACACCATCGCTACCGTGAAGTCACTTTCGAACAAAGTTGTGATGACCGAGTTTCGAGCGGCCGGGAAACTGCACATCAAGATCTCGACCGAGTCCAACAAACTCAAAGAGCTTGCGCGCCTATCGGACGTGCTGGCAATCGAGCCGTGGTCCGGAATGAAACTGATGGATGAGCGCGCCGATCAAATAGCCGGCGGCTCGCTCTTGACTGAAAGCATCAACAGCATACTCGTGAGCCGTCCGACCGGCCCGGGCTATCTCGCATTCTTGAATTCACTGGGCTTCAACTCGGATTTCGATTTCGTGGTTGACGTCGGAGACACAGGCCTCGATACGGGCTCAGGCGACGCAGCCAAGGTTCATCCGGATTTTCTGAATGCCTCGGGCGCATCGCGCGTCGCTTATCTGCAGGACTTCAGCGGTGATTCTCATCCGAGTGATCCCACGGTGCTCGCGGGTCACGATCCATCCGGTCACGGAACTCTCAACGCGTCGATTGCTGGCGGATTCAACAACAAGTCAGGCAACGCCTTCGTTGACGCTCAAGGCTTTCACCATGGACTTGGCTCGGCGCCGTTCGTACGCATTGGCGCTTCAAAGCTCTTCAAAGACAATTTGAGCTTCGCGAACTTTGCCTTTCCCGACTTCACTGCCCTGGCGTATCGCTCCGGCGCGCGAATCTCGAATAACAGTTGGGGTAGTAATTGCGACGGTGGCGGCTGCAACCTGTACGGCGAAGACGCCCAGGTATTCGATCTGCTCGTTCGCGATGCCGATCAATTCGTCGAGGGAAATCAAAGCATGAGTTTTGTGTTTGCCTCCGGAAATGACGGTGATCTCAACGAGCCGACTGTTGCGGTGCCCGGCACGGCGAAGAACGTAATCGCAGTCGGCATAAGCGAGAACTTCCGCGACGGAAGCGATCGATGCGGCGTCGGGCCGACAGGCGGCGATAACGCTCAGGACATAATATTTTTCTCGGGATTCGGGCCCGTTCAGGATGGACGCAACAAGCCTGATCTCGTCGCGCCGGGCTCTCACATGCAGGGCGCGGCGTCGCAGGACAAACTTTACAGGGGCGATGGTGTTTGCGAGCCCTATTTCCCTGTTGGGCAGACTCTTTACACCTGGTCGAGCGGAACCAGTCACTCGACGCCGGTTGTCAGCGGCGCGGCCGCACTCGCTTATCAGTGGTTGAGAACGAATCTGGGTGCCGACCCAAGCCCGTCGTTAGTGAAGGCGATGATCCTGAATTCGACGAGTTATCTCACCGGAAGGTTCGCCGGGGGCACGCTTCCGGGCGCGCACCAGGGATGGGGCCTGTTGAACATCGGCCGAATGTTTGAGAACACTGATCGTGTCCTGCTCGACGAATCACTATCGCGCACGTTCACCGTCAGTGGCGGCGCGCCCTTTGAAACCACCGGCGTGATCACCGATCCCTCGAAGGAGTTTCGCGTGATGCTGGCGTGGACCGACCCGCCCGGCGATTCGGTTACCAACGCGCCGTATGTCAATCAACTCAATCTCGAGGTCGTTGTTGGCGGCGTGGTCTACGTTGGGAATCATTTTTCGGGACAGTATTCGACCGCCGGTGGTCAACAGGATTTCGTAAACAATGTTCAAGGCGTGAGGTTGCCGGCCGGAATCACCGGACCTTATGTGATACGAGTTCGGCCGACGATAATCGCCGGTGACGGAATTCCGGGGAATGGCGTTTCGCTCGATCAGGACTTCTCACTCGTAGCGACAAATGCTCATGAAATGGCAATACCGGTGCTTGCGATAGAATCGGCGGGCGATGTATCCGCCGGCGTCGTGGTTCAACATTCGAGCGGACCAAATGACGCGTCGCTGATACCGGGCGAGTCCGCGAAGATAAACGTGACGGTCAGGGACCTGTCTCCGACCGCCGGGGCAACGATTCAGAGCGCTACCCTGGCGCTGAATTCCGCGACTTCGAACTCGACGTTTGATTCGATCGCCGCGGGTCAAAGCGGAACCAACACCACGCCGTTTCAGATTCAAATACCTTCGAGCTTGCGTTGCGGTTCGGTCGCAACGTTACAACTGCAGCTCGACACAAACGCGGGCCGCTTCACGCTTCCTATTCGCGTTCAAGTCGGAAGGCCTGCGCAGGCGGGCGCGCCGTTGACGACCATCTTCTTTGACGATGTTGATAACGCGCGGGCAAAGTGGAAGAAGAAGGGTGGCTTCGAAGCGTTCCAGGGACCGGCGAAGAGCGGAACGATGTCGTTCCACACCGAAGACCCCGGCAAAGACGACAACGACAACCGCCTGTCTCTGTTGTTCACCAAGAAGCAAATTACGATTCCGCAGAACGCGGGTCAGGTTCGCCTGTCCTTCTTTCACATTTTCAACTTTGAACCGGGCTATGACGGCGGCGTGCTCGAAATATCGAGCGACGGCGGCGACACCTGGCAAGACGCAGGTTCGCTGATGCTGGCAGGCGGTTATGACGGCCACGTGACCACGGCTTCGAATAACCCGCTGGGGGACGCGTTCGCGTGGACCGCGCGGGGCAAGGCGGGAGTGTTCAGCCAGGTGGTCGTGGACTTGAGCAGCTTCGCCGGATCGCAGATCAAGTTGCGTTTCAAGGGTGGCTTTGATAACGCATCGGGTATCAAGGAAGGATTCACTGGGTGGTTCATCGACGATATTCAGATTACCGCGGTTCTATATTCGTGCGGCACGACTTGAGGAGATCAGCGTCTCGTAGTTCGACTTTCAGGAGCCTGCCGGGAAAAAGAACTCTGCGTGCTCTCTGCGTTCTCGGCGCCTCTTTTTTCCGGCAATTCCACCGCAGAGCCGCAGAGCGCGCTGAGGTCACGCAGAGGAGAACTGTTTTTCGGACAGACTTCTTTAGCCCGAACTACGAACGTCGCGGGTGCGCAATACAGCATCACAACATCAGAGATTCTTAATTAGAGACACGGGTGACCGATTATGTTACTATCCGGGACTGAAGCCCGGTCTCAAGGGCGGGCGGTTAACATCGTTCTCGGCATCGTCTTCTTTCAGGCTGAAAGCCCCCGAAAAAGTTATGAATCAGGCGTCGCGAAGATTCAGCACCCAATCTTCCGCAACGGCTCTACTCTAAGACGTCGAGTTCCCCCCGCGTTATCGATCGCGGACTGAGGAAGAATCAAATGGGAAGCAGAATCCTACTAGCCGATGACAGCATAACAATTCAGAAAGTAGTAAATCTGACTTTTGCGGAAGAGGGCATCGAGGTCGTAGCCGTGAGTAGCGGCGACCTCGCCGAGAAGCGCTTAAGCGAGGTCACGCCTGACCTCGTACTGGCGGACATTTTCATGCCGGGCAAGAACGGCTATGAGCTTTGCGAGTCGATCAAACAAAACCCGCAGTTCCGCAATGTGCCGGTTGTATTGCTCGTCGGCGCATTCGAACCGTTCGATCAGAACGAGGCTCGACGCGTCCGCGCCGACGCTCATCTGACCAAACCGTTCGAATCCCGCACGCTCATCGAGACCGTTCGCCGATTGATCAGTTCGAGCCCGCGTACGACGACTGGACCCATCGCTCCGCCCGCGCTTCCCGACGATTTCCGTGAACCAGCCCGGACGACCGGTCCGATGGCTTCTGCTACGTCGGCTTCACTCAGGTCTACAACCGACGAACTCGCTTCCGCTACAGATTTCAACCTTGAGTCAATCGGGAATGAGCCGATGCAGCCGCAAACATCCGGCCCGAATAACAGCGCCGCTGTCACGGACACAAGCGAGCGATTCGAACCAATGGAACTGTCATCCGATTTTGCGCCGTCGGCCAGCCAGTCCGATTCAAACCCGGCAATGGAGTCATCGGAGATGGTATTGGACTTCGACAAATCAGATGTGTTTGGAGAACCCGCGTCAGACCCGGTTACTTTGTTCGATAGCCACGAAGGCCAAAGCCTGGCGGTAGAGGTGGACGGAATCCCTGCCGCGACTGACTGGTCGGCCGGCGACAACGGAAGCGCCGGAGGCTTTGAGATCACCGCTGAGTCAACCCTGGAACCAAAGCCGGTAGAGATCGCTATTTCGAGTGAAGGGGCAACGGACTTCAACCTCACTGGCGCAGGTTCGGATCCATCAACGGAACCAATGAATTCGCCTCTCCTCGCTTCTGACGATCCACTCGGAGATGTGCTTCGCGACGACACCGGCGTTTCACTCGATCATGTGGCGCCCGTGGATGTGCTTTCAAACGAAGCCCTCGACGTCGAACTCGACGAGCCGTTGACTGAAAAAGCGGATGACACCGGATTCATCCTCTCGCAAGCTTCGCAGCCCGCTATGGAAGCAGTATTGCCGCCAGTCGAAGCCGCGCCCGCCGTCGATCAGTCTGGCGGCGAGGCGCCGCCCTTCGATGCGCCGGTCAAACCGGCCGGTGATCTCGATTGGACGTCTCCGCACGCGCGATCATACTCGACTGCTCAATTGGATTCCGTCGTTATGTCGGTCGAAGCGCGAGAACACATCGAAGTAGCATCGGCCCGGGACAACGGACACGCGCCGGTCGAAGTAGAAACCGGCTTTGCGAGTTCGGCGATGGCTGAAGAAGAAGCTCACTTCGCGCCCATCGATATCGAAGCCGCGGAAGTTATCCAGACTGATGACGCCGCAAGAGACTCGGAAACCGGGTTCTCCTTTTCATCTGTCATCGACGAAGAACCCGCGCATCGCTATGACAACGCGACAACGACTGCTTCGGCCGTTGCATTCGACAACCGCCCGGCGGAGTTATCCACAGCCGCGATTGAAGAGATCGTGCGACGGGTGATTGCTCAGATGAGCGAGTCCGTCGTGCGAGAGGTCGCCTGGGAAGTCGTTCCCGATTGCGTCGAACGCGTCATCAATCAACTGACGCGCGAGTCAATGTCGCGCCGCGTTTAGCGCCTTTCAACACACCGAATCAATTCACGTTCAGGGATAGCGAGGTTGACCATAACCTCTCTATCCCTTTTAATTATTCATCGTTTCACCCGGCGATGATTTTATGACTGAACTTTCAAAAGCATATGAGCCGCACGCGGTCGAACAGAAGTGGTATCCGGTGTGGCTTGAGCGAGGTTACTTCAAGCCCAGGGGCGACGGGCCTCGATACTGCATAACGATTCCCCCGCCGAACGTCACCGGGTCGCTTCATATCGGTCACGCGCTCTGCTACTCGATCCAGGACATGCTGATTCGATGGAAGCGTATGCAGGGTTACGACACGCTTTGTGTGCCGGGCACGGATCACGCGGGCATCGCAACCCAGAACGTGCTTGAGAAACAGTTGAAGAAAGAGGGGCTCACTCGCCAGGATCTGGGGCGCGAGAAGTTCCTCGAGCGAACATGGCAATGGGTTCACGAATACGGCGGCGTAATCCTTTCGCAGCTTCAGCGGCTCGGCTGTTCGTTTGATTGGGACCGCACGCGCTTCACGATGGACGAAGGTTACATCGATGCGGTGATGGAGTGCTTCGTGCGATGGTGGGAAGACGGCCTGATTTATCGCGGGAAGCGCGTTATCAACTGGTGCCCTCGTTGCCTGACCGCGATTTCCGACATCGAGGTCAACCACGAAGATCGCCCCGGCAAGCTCTACCATATTCGTTATCCATTCGGCGACGGATCGGGCCGCGTGGTTGTGGCGACTACTCGCCCGGAGACAATGCTCGGCGACACAGCCGTCGCCGCGAACCCGGACGATGACAGATACAAGAGTCTGTTTGGGAAAACGATCATCCTTCCGCTCGTGGGCCGTGAGATTCCGCTGATTGCCGACGACTACGCGAAATCAGAATTCGGCAGCGGCGCCGTCAAGTTGACTCCTGCCCACGACATGAATGACTTCGAAGTCGGCATGCGCCACAACCTGCAAAAGATAATCGTGATCGACGAGCACGGGCGGATGACCGCGGATGCGGGAGCGTATGCGGGGCTTGATCGCTACGAAGCCCGCGATCGCGTCGTTCAGGATCTGTCAGAACTCGGCCTGATCGAGAAAATCGAAGATTACACGCTTCCCGAAGCAAGCTGCGATCGGTGCGGCACAGTGATCGAACCTCTGCTATCCGAGCAATGGTTCGTGAAGATGAATGAACTCGCCGGTCCGGCTATCGACGTGGTCAAGCAGGGTCGGGTGACGTTCATTCCGGACCGATACGAGCGGACATACCTTGAATGGATGGAAAACATTCGCGACTGGACCATCTCGCGGCAGTTGTGGTGGGGCCACCGCATTCCGGTTTGGACAACTGAAGACGGCCAGTACATCGTCGCGCGATCCGAGAAAGAAGCGCTTGAGAAAGCGGCGGGCCGGGCGATCACGCAGGATGAAGATGTGTTGGATACGTGGTTCTCTTCGGGTTTGTGGCCGCAGGCGGTGCTCGGCTGGCCACAGCAAACCAAAGACGTGGACACCTATTATCCGACTTCGGTTCTATGCACCGCCCGCGACATTATTTATTTATGGGTGTCTCGAATGATCATGAGCGGGCTGCATTTCATGAAGGACATCCCGTTCGATGACGTCTACATCTACGCCACGGTGCTGGATGAGCAGGGTCGCCGCCAAAGCAAATCGCTCGGGACCGGAGTCGATCCGCTCGATGTGATCAAGCTCTATGGAACCGATGCACTGCGCTTTGCGCTGCTATCGAGAGCCGCGCGCGGGCAGGATATTCGATTCGCCGCAATCAAAGAGAACCGCCAGCCGCAGGTGGAGGAAGCTCGCAACTTCGCCAACAAAGTATGGAACGCCTCGCGCTTCGTTATGATGAACCTCGCTGAGGAACCCGCCATCGAAGCGCGATGGATCGAGTCGGAGACGCTTGCCGATCGCTGGATTCTGGCTGAGTTGAACACGACGATTGAGCAGGTAACGCTTGCGCTTCAGGAGTACCGCCTCAACGAAGTCGCGCAAACGCTCTATCACTTTTTCTGGGACAGCTTCTGTGATTGGTACATCGAATTGAGCAAGTCGCTTGTGGCCTCACGGGAACACAGCGCCGAAGTCAGCGCCGCTCGCTCGCGAATCGTCTACGTTCTTGAAACAAGCCTGCGGTTGCTTCATCCGCTGATGCCGTTCATCACCGAAGAAATCTGGCAGCGCCTTCCACACAAGGGCGACTCGATAATGATGGCGCCGTGGCCGGAGGCGGATTCGGCTCGTGATGATCATCAGGCGCGCGAGCAAATGGAGACGCTGATCGCGCTGATAACGAAAGTCCGAAACATTCGTTCAACCTGGAACGTGCCGCAGCAGAGCCGTCTGAAGCTGCACATTGGAACCGGCAATCAATCTATTCGCGATTTGATCAGCGATAATGAAGCGCAGATTCAAAGGCTCGCGCGCGTCGACGAGATATCGATGCCGGACGAGTTGCCCGCATTCGAATGGGCGGCCCGCGACATCGTAGCCGGAATGGAAATCGCCGTCCCGCTCGAAGGCTTGATCGACTTGGAAAAGGAACGCGAGCGAATCACTCGCGAGATGACGCGAAAGGAAAACGAAGCGCGCGGTCTGGCTTCAAGGCTCGACAACGCTTCTTTCATGGAGCGCGCCCCAGGCGATGTTGTCGAGGAAACGCGCGGGCGTCACGCAGAATTGATCGCTGAGATTGAAAAGCTACGGGCCACGCTTGGTTCGCTTGGGGGTTAGCGGGTAACGAACTAGATGGAACTCGATCCAGGAATCATCTACGCATTTGCCGCGGATCTCTTGAAGGAAGATCTGGGGCGCGGCGACATAACCACGCAGAGCGTCGTGCGCGGTGGGCTGCGAGCGCGAGGACGGTTCCTCGCCAAACAGGATTTTGTCCTTTGCGGACTCGAAATCGCCGAAGCGGTCTTCGGCGCGCTCGATAATGCGATCGGCCTCGAATCTCGCGTTTACGACGGCGACGATATCTCGGCCGGTAACGAGTTCGCGAAAATAGAAGGCCCGGCGGCGGCGCTTCTGACCGGCGAGCGCACTGCGCTCAATATCATGCAAAGGCTGTCCGGCATCGCAACGTTGACTCGCGCATTCGTCACTCGCGTTGAGGGAACTGGAGCGCGCATCACCGACACTCGCAAGACCACTCCCGGGCTCAGGCTTCTTGAGAAATATGCGGTGACTGTCGGCGGCGGGTTCAATCATCGATTCGGTCTGGATGACGGCGTGCTGATAAAGGACAATCACATCGCGCTTGCGGGCGGAGTGAAGCGCGCGGTTGAGCTCGCGCGACAGTCGGCATCCCATCTCATGAAAATTGAAGTGGAAGTCGCGAGCCAGGCTCAACTACGCGAAGCCCTCGCGGCCCCGGCGGACGTGATAATGCTCGACAACATGCCCTTGGAAGAAGCGCGCGAATCCGTGAAACTGATCCGGGATCAGAGCGCCGCCATATCGATCGAGCTCTCGGGCGGAGTAACTCTCGAAAACGTTCGCGCGTTTGCCGAGTGCGGAGTGGATTTGATTTCAGTAGGAGCGATCACCCATTCGGCGCCCGCAGTCGACATAAGTCTCAAGATCAGGCCGCTGTGATAGCGAGGTTCACATGGACAAGCAACAACTTCGTGAAAGGCTGACGGAACTCCACGCCGAGCTGCAGCGCGTCGAGTCGGTTGATGACACCGAGATTTTGGCTTTGCGGCAGTTGAGCGACGATATCCAGGATTTGCTCGATCAACGCGGTGAACATTCCGAACACACCTACAAGAACCTCGGCGAGCGGTTGCGAGCCAGCATAGATCAGTTTGAGGCTTCGCATCCCAAGGTGACCCTGCTAATGGGACAGGCCGCGGACGTTCTGGCAAAGATGGGGATTTGATTTTCTGTCTTTAGACGCAAATAGTCACGAGCAAAGATATGTCAACCAGCCGAAAGCGCTTGCGATTCGACAGCGTGGAAGTAATCCATGAACCGGGCGGGCAACGTCTCGTTCGAGTGACGTTCGCTCTGGGCGAGACACTTGTGCAGGCTGAATCCGAAAGCGCCGCCGGCGGCATCGATCTCCTGAAAGCGGCTGCGGCAGCCACTTTGAAGGCGGTACAGGAGGCGGCCGCGAATCGCTTCACTTGCTCGCTCGCGGATCTGGATCAAGTCAATGCTCTCGGAAAGAATCTAATCGCAGTGCTTGTTGATGTAGACTTCGGCGGCCGGGCAGTTCAGGTGTTTGGAAGTTGTCAGCTCGCAGGGGACGAAACCGACTGCGCCGTCAAAGCCGCGCTGAACGCGATCAATCGAATCTTTGAACTTGCAATGCGCGATTCACCAACCGACCTCGGCAACTCCTGATGAGAACGCTTGGCTCGACCATTTTGCGATTTGACAGGGTCGCTTCAACCAACGACGCAGCAAAAGAGATGGCCGCGTCCGGTGCGCCCGAAGGAACCTGCGTGTTGGCGGGCGAACAGACCGCGGGCCGCGGACGCCTGGGCCGGAGCTGGTCTTCGCCTTCCGGGGAGGGCCTGTATCTGTCGGTGATTGTGCGCCCGGCAATTCGAGCCGCCCAGTCGACTGTGTTGACACTGGCGGCGGCGGTTGCTGTCGGCGAAACGCTTGAACTCGGCTTTCAAGTTCCGGCCGATATCAAGTGGCCGAACGATGTGATGGCTTCGGGCCGAAAGATATGCGGAATACTGGTCGAGTCGGCCATTGAAGGAGACCGTCTTCAATATGCGGTGATCGGTATCGGCGTGAATATTGCACAGCAAGCCTTTCCCGATGAGATTAGCCGCGTAGCAACGTCGTTGCGCATTGAGACAGGGCGGTTGATCGCGCCCGAAGAATTCGCGCGCCCACTGCTCGAACATCTGGCTGAGTGGTATGACGCCGCCGTCAAGGAACCGGCAAGGTTGTTGGCGAAATGGGAAGCACTGTCATCGTACGCACAGGGTTGTGTCGTGCAAGTCGAGTCGTCAGACTGGTCAATTGAGGGAGTCACTCGCGGACTCGCCAGCACTGGCGCGTTGCGAGTCGAGTTGGCAGACGGCGAAATTCGCGAAGTCTTTTCAGGTGAAGTGAGCCTAAGAGCGAGAACCGTTTCGGGCTGACCCGGCCGGTCTTAAGAAAAAATATGCTGCTAGTCCTCGATGTGGGAAACACCAACACGACGCTCGGCGTTTACGACGGGCCGACGCTCACGCATAGCTGGCGGCTGACATCCGAGCGCCAGCGAACCGTGGATGAGTACGGCATCATGTGCCGGACGTTGCTCGAACTGGCCGGTTTGGATTTCTCCGCGATCGACGCGATCGCTATTTCGTCCGTAGTTCCTCCGCTGGATTTCACTCTGTTCAAGATGGCTCAGGTCTACTTTCATCTCGAGCCGCTGTTCGTTCGCGCCGCCAACGCTGGCATTCCGGTTTTGTACGATGATCCGAATGAGGTGGGAGCAGATCGAATCGTAAATTCAGTAGCGGCATTAACGAAGTATGGAGCGCCGTGCATCGTTGTGGATTTTGGAACGGCGACTACGTTTGATGTAATCTCGCGAGCGGGCGAGTACCTCGGCGGGATCATTTGTCCGGGGATTCAGATATCGGCCGACGCTCTGTTCCAGCGAGCCGCGCGGCTGCGCAACACCGAGATTCGCAGGCCCGAGAAGCTGATCGGTACAAATCCAACGTCGAGCATTCAATCGGGGCTTTACTACGGCAACATAGCGCTGGTCGATGGTCTGTTGGAAAGAATGATTGAAGAACTCGGACCGGACACGCGGGTCATTGCGACGGGCGGGCTTGCACCTTTGATCAGTCGAGGCTCACGTTTGATTGAAACCTCGGACCCGGACATCACGCTGGAAGGCTTGCGAATAATCTACGATCGCAACAAACAAAAGGCGCCGGAGTAAGAGGGCCTCGGTTCCCATCGAAGCCCTCGTCATCCAATCTGCACGACTCTCTTACGGGTGCTTCCCCTCCGGCAGCTTTCGCGGCGCGTAATAAGGCTTCCCGTTCAGCTTTTGCACTTCCTTCATGAAACTCGTGCCGTAATCCTTCTCTGCATTCGAAAGCGCCCAGGCCTGCCGCTTGTAATTCCAGTTGTCCGGGTCAAGCCGCTGCGCTTCCTTGAAGTGCGCGATAGCGTCCGCACCCATCGCGTTCTTGTAGAGATATTCGGCCAGCGCAAACTCAGAGTCGGCCAGCGCGCGATCCGGACTCGGCGGCTTGAGCCGTTCTTTGCGTTCCTGTTCGGTCATAACAAATGGGCTGCGTTCGCCGTTCGTCACCCAATCGCGAATCGCTTCGAGATATGGGCCTGCGTCGATGCCGTGCATCGCCTTGTACCGATTGTCGACGTACGCGACTTCATTCGGGCGAACGATCTCGCCTTTCTCGTTGATCCACACGGCGGTCGGCACGTTCACCATGTTGTAAAGTTGAGTAACCAGATGCTTGTCGTCGACGAGCGCGGTGTACTCGGGTTTGGCTGCGTTGATCCACTCGGCTGCATCGCGAGCCCCGCCGGTATCCTGTGCGATTGAAATTATTTCGAAGTTCTTGTCCTTGAGCGGATGAAAGAACGCTTGCCATCCTGGCAAGTCGAAGCGGCATCCTCACCACGACGCCCAGGTGATCAAAAGAACTTTCTTGCCGCGATAGTCGGCCAGCGAATGCGTTTTGCCCGCGAGATCTGGCAGCATGAAGTCTGGCGCCTTGAGAGATGCGAGATATGCGCTACGCTCGTCCTCGCGCTTGCCGAAGTACCAGACGCCGTTCTTCTCGTCGCGCGCCACGGGTTGTTTGACAAGCCTTGCGAAAGCGCTGAGGTTGAACAAACTGGTCGCGCCTTTTTTCGAAACGAACTCTGCTTTCCTGGCCTTTGGCAGCGGGAAGCAAAGTTGATCGCGGCAGACGCCTTGAGGCTTTACGACAAATCCGGTGGCCTTCTTCAAGTCCGCCATCGTGATCCATAGATCGGCCGACGCATCGGCAGACGCGTTGATAGTGGTCGCGATCCCGTCGTAGACCAAGACGCGATGGGCCTGATCCGCCGCATAAGTCATCGCGACACTGAACAGGCAGGTTATGGCAGCGCAAGCGAACATCTTCAACATGGACTTATCTCCTAGCGTTGATTTCACGCACTGAGCCCGGGCGTTGCTGATGATAGCAATCAGAGCCGGTAAGGGAAACTGCTATTGAGCGATGTTGAGCCAGCCGCGAGTCATGTAATCGCTCAGTGTCAGCGCTACCATGATCGCCAACCAGAA
>UEXS01000467.1_pt1 | contig 18387 bp, 16 predicted proteins | sample 4301141 | NCBI WGS metagenome assembly UEXS01 (sample SAMEA4773178, study PRJEB27434) | metagenome | biome: 2259; feature: agricultural soil; material: soil | place: USA | collected 2014-09 | depth 0.25 m
ATTTGCCCGCGGTCTACATCGGCGACGGAGCGAGCAATAAGGATGACCGGTATTTCTATCTCCCGGCGGCGCTCGCGCAAGATCCGTCGAAGGCGCAGATCTTGAGAGTAGACAGCCTGACTCTCGCGCATACGGCCAGCGACGCTTTCCCGGGCGGCAAACTCTTCTCGCTTCCTAACGCAGTGGGCGTCACATCAAGCAAAGTGTTCGCCATGTTTGGCGATACCGATCTTTACGAACTTTCCCAGACGTTGCAATTCTCCAAAAAGACGAGCTTCGCGAGGAGAAGCGTCAGGAACACCTGGCCCCTCCAGCTTAAGGCAACCGCCAGCGGCGGCATCTACGTGCTGGCAAAGGTCCAGGACTTTATAGATCGTACTCAATACATCCTGCTGGCGGAGGGGCTTCCAAAAAACACCCAACAACATCAGCCGTTTCCACCGCCGCGTGAAGACACAGACACCATTAAAGAAATAGCTGTGAGCGATCTGGTCAATCAACGCGATACCTTTCATCAACCCCAGGCCGCCGCTGTTTTTAAGAGGCCTATCGCGGTTTCGCCGGATGGTAATCTGGTTGTTATCGCGGAAACTGGTGGGTTCAGGATGATCAATTTTTCGGCTACTTATCCCCGTCCGGATTACAACTGGCTCGATGCGGTGGCGGACCCGGCAGGTGTCGTCTTCTCCGACAACGGGTACTTTTACTGCTTGCACTATCCAACCAGCCCGGGCGGGATGAGGGTGACGCGCATCCAGTCTGCTAACCCGGGGAACAAGAAAACAATCTCGCTTCCGCCGATTGAAGGAGATTTCAACATAGGCCCGGACCCGTCACAATTTGGCCCGGTTGCCGGCGAGCTAAACCATGTGCGTGCTTTTAGTCTGGCGGTTGCGCCGGGCGGAGACTACTTGTACGCCACGCAGGGAAAATCCATCCTGCAGATTCTTGCCAACAGCATGGAAGTACGGCCCTGGCGCACGACGGTCCACTTGCCCTGCCGCCTGATTACAGTGAAGAAAGGACCTGCCTATCGAACAAGCCGTGGCGAGGTCCAGACCGACCTGGTGTATGCGATAGGCGCGAAGGTCGAGAGTGACGGAAAGACAGTGAAAGGGTATAAGACACAGCTCTACGCGCTGGCGGCCCCGAGGTAACGAACGAAAGCGCCTGGCACTCGATCGACTTGCGCAATTCAGCAGCCTGAAAAAGATTGTCGATTGAGTCCATCCAGAATGAGAATTACGCTGGTCGCATCGGCGGCTGCCTGAAGTCAGTTTCGAACTCGGCGACTAGCTCCAGGAAATCGGGTGGCTCGAGTTACGCATGGCTGGCGCTTCAGGGTCCAAACACAAGCTTCGTAAAAAGAGGGGCTGGACGGAAGGCAAGTCTGACCGAGAAACAGGCGGGATAGATGAGAGGCGGAGACACCAGATGAGCCGTTTGGTCAACTCCTGGAACGCAAACTTCGTCCTCGGGACTCAAGCCGAAAACTCGGGCAGCTTTGCAGTGACCTGGGAGCGCGTAAAGCAGTATGCGCGCGATGAACTGGAGAGTGGGCACCGGGCAGCTTCTGTTGCGGTTGGCGATCAGCGACCGATTTCGCGAGCAAGGTTCCTGGTGTTGCGTGAGAAATACATCCGCGAACGGGAACCGCGCAATTTGCTTGAGGGCATCTCCAACCGCCAACCTTCCTGATTCGAGTTCGCGGCCTGACTCGTCGACTAAAGCGGGGGCTTAGCGTGGAGCGATTATTGGTAGATCGTTCTTAACTTTCAAAAATTACTATCCGCCTGGATTGCCGCCCGCTCAGTTGGTGGCTGCCGAATGGATCGTGCTGGCGGCCATTCACCTCAGAGGACATTGGAAGCGTGCTCAATGTCTATCAATAACTCCTCAATTTCCCTGTAAGGCGGCTTGTCGTTGAAGGTGATCGAGCTGCATTCCGGATCGGCTGCGACTGCCGTCTCTACTATCCTGATCAATTCTGAGGGTACGTCCGTCGCGCGGAGCTGATCTAACGACGCAGCCCAATGATTAACACAGTCACTTGCCGATCCGAATAATGGCTGTGGTTTCTCGACAAGAAGGTAGCACATTATTAGACCCAGGTTCCGCATTTCCTTATTGTGCGCAACTCTGAGTCGCTCCGGCTCCAGGTTGTGAAGAAACGAGGCCATACCGAAATCAATTATTGATATTTCAAAATCATCTCTTACAAAGACATGATCTGTAGCCACATCGCGATGAATGACATTGTGAGTACGCAAGTCGCGAGTGGCACGAACAATATTGATCACGATCTGGACTCGCTCGCGTATGCTCCAGCCTGGCGACTTCAGAATCTCATGTTCGAGAAGCTTGCCCAAAGCCCAGTGGCTACCGAAATAGGGAAATCCTTCTACTGTTCCAGAAAACAGTATGGTCGGCACACAGGGCTGCTGTCTCAAGCTACCAAGAATAAAGATTTCATTAAGGAACTTCTCTCTCATTTCCTCCTCTGTATTTCTCAGTAACTTGATAGCTATTCGTCGGGACGTATGCTTCTCGACGCCGACATAGATATCATTATTCTTAGTCGTGTGATATACAGCAGCATCATAACCAATTTCTTGAAGCTCACCCCAAAGTACTTTCCGAGTCCACAGGTAGTTGGTCATTTCGAAGATGGAAGTAATCTGCCCACTATATTCGGATAGTGCGCAAGTCAGGCGCGCTCTAGCTAGATGGTAGGCATCTCGGAGAAAGCGCGTCAGAGCGGCGTCGCAGCCATCGACGCTCAACAACGTTGTTCCGCTTAAGAACCCTAAGAGCTCCTCCGATAGTTGTCCTGCGTCATCCTCGTGGTACGGCTTCACCGGATAGGCATCGCTGATCTGCCAAGTTCGATCTGATTTCCTCAGCAACACCGTGGACCCCCTCTGCAAGTCAGAAGAGCAGAGAAGTGCATGAGCGGTGTGTCCGTTCTGGGTCACCTGGCTTATTCGCACGTTATCGCCTGGAATCCTATTAAGCATCAGCCGGAGCGAATCACCCCCGAATATCTGGTAGAATCGACCAAGATCACTATCTAGTGCGAGGTGCTTCAGTATTCCCTCGCTTTCGCTGTTGGAAACTGCATTTACAAAACTGCGAACAACCGATTGCACCATTTCATTTGAAGTGGATTCATCTTGCGCCATTGTGCGGGTCGCCTCATTTAAGCAGTTTCAAGGCAAGATCCGAATAGTCGTAATCCGTCTCTATCTTGCGTTCAATCCGCCTCTTCGGCTCCTTGATTATTGAAAACACCGTATTCTCGTCCAGTTGAACTATCACCGACTGCTGCAGCAACGAAACCGTGATGATCAAATGTTCTCTATCTTCGTGCATAGAAACCAGCCCTTCAACGCCGCTTAAAGGCCCTGTTCTTATCTGTACCAATGTTCCGTCGGGAACGTATGACCAGGGCCTGCGCAAGAGGTCGGCTCCGGCCAATCTTTGTAGCGCATTGATCTCATTAGCTTGCAGCGTGGCAGGGCGTCCTCCGAATTCGATTATACGCCGTACGCCGGGAGTTAGTATGGCTTTGCCTACTGCTTCCTGATTGAACCGACAAAAAATGTAGGTCGGAAATAGCGGAAGAGTAGCTTTAACTTGACGATGAGAAAGAATCTGATTCTTCTGATATGTCGGTAGAAAACATTCATATCCTTTCCGAGTCAGTGCATATTCTACCGCCTTTTCACACCTCGGTCTTGTTTGCAAGGCAAACCACTCGGATAAATTAATCATGGGACCCTACTCCTACTGCCTCTCGGACACGAGTTCATTCCGTATTACAACTAAGTCGGCCACGCGCTCTGTCGCGAGATTCCCCTCCCGGAGCCATCAGGTCAGCCCTCGTCGAGGATGGCACCCAATCACCCAGGAGTGAGGAGATATCCATATCTCCGAGGAGCGGAGATTCGCTTCAGAATGGCTGGCTGACTCAGGACGCAGACTGCTGAGTTACTGAACTATCATATCCAGGGCTTCTTTCGTCTACTTACTGCCCCTCTAGAAGGTACTTCGAATCCGGCTTCCCATCCCGATGCATTGCAAGAATGCACATTGCTCAGCGCTCCAATTGAGCCGCTGATCTTCAGTATCTAACATTGATCAGTTCCACACTAATTCTTCTATTTTTCTCACTGTTAAGGCCTTCCCCAAGCGGGTTGATAGGCCATAGCCTTTGCTCCTCACATAGATCAAAGGATAGAGCAAGCAGGCCGTGTGATTTCATGACTCGCGTAATCTCTGCCACTATCTACTTGATGCTCGATAACAGAGAAACTCGTGACTACGTCAAACGAGTTATCGGCAAACGGCAGATCGTCACCCGGAACAATTGCCCAATCAATAGACAATCCGTGCTGATCTTTTATCTTCTCCCACAATGGTATCAAGTGCCGGAGTTTTTCAACCATCATCACTTCGGCGCCTAATAACGCAATGAACCAAGGCATGGGCGATTCTCGCGATCCTACATCCAGCGATCGCTTTCCCTGCCATTCGATGTACCGAAACCATTGAACCACAACCATGGGTACTCCCCACCTTAGACCAATTGTCGACATAAGAATGAAGCTGATTTGCTTCGGCGATAGTATTTAGATGCGCCATGAAAGCTCCAAACCGGGTACTTCTTAAATCTTTCACCGAAGCAAGGGCAGCCCTTGCCGGCACAATCGTTTGATGGCTTCTGCCGCATCACGAGTGGGCTTCTCGTTAAAGGACAATCGATAAACAATTTTCCATCTTGCTTCACATAAATAATGGGCGAAGTAACCAGTGGATACTAACGGCTTTCGAAAAGTGGTCAACCTCCAACATCTTAGCCGCTGTTGCTTCGTGAACGCCTCTGACTGAAATTGCCTGGAAAGTTTGAGGCGTTGAAGGCGTGCTAAGCAGGCTTCGTAACGACTCTAACCAAGTTTCGGGGAAATCGACATCTGGCAGCCCCAGTTGTGACAGCTTATTCATCCACTTGATGATCATGTTAATTGGATCGTCATCCGGGTAACGTTCACGAATCAAGTTGAGAATTTCCTCGCGTCTGGGTATGTTGAGCAGCAAAGCCATAAAATACTGGAGATCCGATTGTCCAATCTTCTCTCGAAGTTGTTTGATCCTGTTGGTTCGATCAATATTCATAAGCACTGGACGGCATATTTCTACGAGCCGGCGGTGCTTTCTACTTGCCCACGATAGGATCAAATCCCGATTGGTTTCGTCTTCAAACATGCCGTATGCTTTTAACAAATAATGGAAAGCGGAATAATCGTTCTCGCGCTCCAGTAGGTCAAATAAGATATCAATAAGTTCGTCATATCGCTGGGTTGAACTTAATAGTCGTAGTAACTGGATGTGTCGCTTGATTCTGGGGCCACTGTTTCTAGCGTCATAAGCGACGGATGGCGGTAAATAAGTGTATTGCGGAAGCTGCTCCTTTTCGCCATTCGTGCGTATTACGACAGAAACGGTCGGTCGATCAAGATGACACGTGGCATGGATTAAAGGCTTTCCAGCTATGATTGGTCTCGTATCTCCGGCTCTGAGATACTCGGCCTTCTTTAATTGGAGCTGTCCAAGAAGCAACCTGGTAGCAACCCGTTCTTCACACTGGAAATCCCAAGTGGTGTGCAAACTGGACCCGTCCATAACGTGAAACGCTCCGGAAAACGCATGTTGGTGTATGGCAATAAGTCCTTGTAGCCAGAACAGCACCTCGATGCGGAAATCAGGTTGCCAGTGCACTGTCAGCGGCGGCTCGCCGAAGGCCGCTTCGATATCCTCCTGGAACGGCAGCGGGTAGGTGAAAAATCCGTACTTTACGGCGTCCATGAAGGATACTTGAGTATTGGGGGGATGATCGGTCAGAACACGGTGGGCGACATTCGGGAATGCAAGTTCGTCGTATCTGTCTGCTTTCCACAGCTCACCAATCCGAGCGGCCAGGTTTTCGAAATAGTCCTTGCAGGTGGTTTTAGACATCAGCCCTACCTCAGGCGAGAACACACTCGTAATCTGATATTCCGGAGCTCGCTGCCTGGTCGTTTATCCTATCGAATTGATCTCGGCTTCCAGACTCTCAAGGTGATCACTTGAAGGCGTATACGAATACCCAGTAGGGATAGCAAGACCAAGAATATCTTGCTTCTCGCGCCAGAAGAGTTGATTGGATTGCAGGTATTCGATGAATCCCTCTAGATCATTTGCTGATATGCCTGGAATGCTTTCTGCGAAAGCCATCAGCCTTTTCACACTAGTTATCCGACGGAGTTCCTTATAGACGTTATTCCAGGGCGTTTGGAAAATATGGAAATGCTTGTCTCTTCCATATCGGAAGTCGGATACAACTAAGAAGTCATCAAATTCGATTTCGAATAAAGCCGATGTACGATGATTCTCTTGCCAGTTCTTAATAGCCTCAGATAACCCACTCTCATACTCACTGATTCGCTCTTGGCCATCAAACGTCCCGGTAAAGTAATAGGCAAGGTCAAAAAGTGTTTCTTCGTTGAACGTAGGATACATAAAGCGATAACTATCGAAAGGTTTGAGATGTCGGACGCCGAGATTTTCAGACTCGTAAAAATACGGACTAAAACGATCAAATCGGACGCGACTCATAAAGCACGGCGGGGTAAGATGTGGGATCGCATGAATCAGGTCTATCACACCCTCATAATCTGCCTTGGTTTCACCTGGGAACCCAAGGAGGAAGTTCCAGGAAGGAGTGATTCCGTATTGAACACAAAGTTTCAGTAGTTGGAGGTTTTGTATGGCCGTGACTCCCTTTCTCATCAATTTGAGCACAGGCGTACTCAGGCTTTCGATGCCTGGTTGTATGTTCCGGACGTTCCCTTGTCGTAAAGTAGCAACATGTTCCTCTCGAAGATTAGACTTGGTTTCATAAAACAGATCGATTCCCAATTCGCCGAATGAGGGAACGACATCATTAAGGTAAGACATTGGGAGAATATTATCGACGGCCGTTAACTGGCTTGCCCGATCGCCATAGTGGTCAACCAAATACTTCAATTCATCAATGGCGCGGCGTGGTGATTTATAGCGGAATTTCATTGACGTACCATTCAGGCCGCAAAATGTACAGTGGTGACGTTCGCCCCACCAACATCCTCTTGATGTTTCAAACGGCAGGTTGATCGCAACCTTGGGGGCAAACTCAGACTTGTCCATATGATCAAAGTAATCTTTGAAATCCGGATACGGGAGCTCGTCTATTTGCGCTACTACTGCTGCTGTTGGATGGTTCGGTGCGCAGGTGTCGTTGGGGCCTGCTTGTTTTTGCAACTGGTCTAATTCGTCGACACTTGCTGAAGGTTTTGATCCATGAAGACTCGCAATAGTATGGAGGGACAAATCCTTATATCCGTTGGAAGGGATATCTCGGCGCAGAATACCTGCGATATGTCGTGGCTTCTCTTTACCGAAAAGCTGCTGAATCAGTGATGGGAAGGCTATATCTCCCTCACCTGAGCAAACAGCGTCAATAAACGGAAACGACTTAAGAACGGTGGAGCCCATTGGACCTTCACAGTTCGCCCCACCGAAGATAATAAACAGATCCTGGGAAGCCTCCTTTAGTTTGCGGGCCATACTAAGGGACGCCATCTGTTGTTGAAACATCGAAGAAAACCCAATGATCTTATAGCCGTCCCAAGAAATGTCCTTCATTGCTTGTTCATAGAATTGATCAATCTTGTCACGACAAGCGATTAATTTCGGAACATACGGCTCTACACAATCTCCATCGATTTTTCCGCTTAAGCGCTCCAAGAATTCTTGGTCCAGGTCTTGATTGTCCCCCCATAGTGATTTTGTGAATAACCATTCCAAAGCCAATCTTCCTCTCGGTTGGCTCTCGAGTTGATCGTAGAGATCATAGCCAATAAACGACGCGAAGGATAAATTAAGATAATGAACATCTGAAGAATAGCCGAGCCGGTCGAGATCGGCTTTCAGGAGGCTCAACCCTAGAGAGGGTCGAGAAACAGAGAAAAACGGCATATTAACGAGTGCTATTTCCGCAGCCATAAATTCACCTCGATTCGTCGATAAGCGTGGCGGTTTCCGGTCCCATTCCTCAGGAGGCCAAGCCCCGCAACCGGAGGCTAAACTCGAAACAAACAGGAAAGGTTAGGAGATAAGGCGCGTGAGATGGCCGATCTCTCGTCGCCGGGCACGAGAAACTCGGAGGAACCGAAATGTCACCGGGTAAACCCCGCCCCTTGTCGGGAGTTTCTTAAGCGGGCGGAATCATTCGTAGCGTAAGACACTTATCGGATCAGTACGCGACGCACGACGTGCCGGAGGGTAACCCGCTATCATTGCCACCGCAACCACTACCACTACTGAGAGTGCCATAGTTAGTGGATCAGTAGCCGTTACCCCGTACAGTACACTGGAAATCAGTCGTGTGCTTGCGAATGCGGTCACAAGTCCCACGGCTGCGCCAATCACAACTAGGACGATAACCTCTCTAAACACCAATCGCAAAATGTCTCCCTTTTGTGCCCCCAGTGCTATGCGAATACCCATCTCTCGTGTTCTGCACCGTACGATATAGGACACAACGCCGCCTATACCCACGGCAGAGAGCAGCAAGGCAAAGATTCCGAACAGTGTAGTAAGGATTGATATATTCCGCTCCAGCGTCAGCGAATCTCCGATATGAGTCTCTAGAGTCTTCATCTGAGTGATAGGCACTTGGTTACTAACCGTACCTGACGCTAGTCGGACAGGAGTCATCAACGCCTCAGGAGCGCCGGTAGTATGTACTACGATACTCATTGGGCCCCAGTCTGATATGGGCATTTGATAATATGGAACATAGATCATTGGGAACTCCTGTTCCCTCAGGATATGGTACTTTGCACTTCCGACCACGCCGATGATCTCCATTACGTTTTCAGCTTCAAACGGAGGATAATTAAGCCGCTCGCCAATCGGATTCGCAGCGCCAAAAAACGAATTGACAAAGGCTTCGTTCACCACAGCTACTTTTGGCGCCTGCTCGTTGTCCTCTGCCGTTATTGTTCGCCCCGCAACCAGGCGGATGGCCATAGTTTCAAAGTAGCCGGGCCCCACAGGGTTCATCTCCAGGGTCCCAACTTCCCTTAGGGTTGGTCCCAGAACCCTGAATCCCTCTGTCTTAATCATGCTGGATGTCAGAGGCGCAAAATACGAAAACGACGTTCTCTCTGCGCCGGGAATCGCCGCTATTTTGTTCAGCAGCTCTGTCTGGAACGTCTTAAACGCGCTCTTCTTAAGACCTGCCTGACTCGGGTCAACATAAAAAAGAAGTGTATTATTCGTCCTGAAACCCGGGTTTACGCTCAACAGATTTTGAAAGCTTTCTACTAACAGACCAGTCCCGATGAGCAGCAGTACCGATATAGCCGCCTGCGATATCACCACAATCCTGTGAAACGATAACCCGGACCCGATTTGCGACAAGCGGGCGTTTTCCTTAAGCGCGGACGCGATCTCCTGCTTTGACGCAATCAGGGCAGGAACTAAACCAAACAGAAGCACGGTGATAAAGCAAAGTGCAGTCGTGAATAATAGTACTTGCAGGTCAATTGGTGCGTGCATGGCTACCGGGCTTGTGAATACTTTACCGAGTAACCCGTCATGGCTCCATATGGCCAAAAGGATCCCAAGGCCCCCGCCAATCATCGCCAACAGAAAGCTCTCCGTTAGGAGTTGGGTAATTAACCTGAGACGGCTTGACCCCATCGCGAGACGAATCGCTATTTCCGTCTGGCGTACCCTGGCTCTAGCAAGTAGAAGGTTGGCAATATTTGCGCATGCAATTAGTAGTGTTAATACCCCCCCAGCTATCAAAACATAAAAATACGTCCAAAACTGTTGTCCAAATCGGGCGAGAACTTTGTTGGCATCTGGCAGTTTGATAGTTTCCTGACTAATTCGCTCCAGTCGATCTTGACCACTTCTCTTTGCCTCTACTTCAAGATGAAACGTTTGAAACAGGTGGGTTAATTCAACTTGAGCCACATCCACCGCCACTCCCGGCTTCAATCGCCCCATCAGCAGCAGCCAGGAAACAGTAGGAGATGTAAGCAGGGGTTGCTGATCCATTAACTTCGGTTGTAACGTCAAAGGCACCCAAACGGCAGGCACTATGCCAAAGTCCAATCCGATAAAACTCTTGTCTGTGACACCCGCGATGGTGAACGGAACACCGTTTAGAGTAATATTGCGCCCAACAATTCCTGGGTCCTTTCCGAAAGAACTTTCCCAAAGCTGATGGCTGATCACCGCGACAGCCTCGTCGGTTCTGCCTTCTGCACCCGCGCTATCATTGGCGCTCACAAACGTCCGCCCAATCACCGCATTGACGCCAAGCGCTGAGAAATAATTATCCGAAGCCAGGACGCCGGTGACTTGCTCCACATGGTCGTTTACAGCCATTCGCAACGGCTTTCTGCCCCACGCAATTAACGATGTGAATGATTCGCTGTTTTTGCGCAAATGCTCAAAGGTTGGATATGAGAAGCCGTATCCCAGTTCTTTAGGAGTCTGCAGACCTACTCTCACAAGGCCGTCCGGTTGCTCCACTGCCAGTGATTTCAACCATATCGCGTTGATCAGACTAAAAATGACTGTATTCGCTCCAACCCCTAACGCGAGCGATAGAACGGCTGCGATTGTAAAGCCCGGAGTTTTCCTCAAGCTCCGGAGTCCATAACTGAGATCCCGCAATATATTCATAACACTCAACCAGTCTTATGTCGCCCAAAGCCGGTTACTGAGGCATGATGTACAGAACGAAGGAAGAATCGGATAGCCAACGGTTACCGATCGCCTTTACGTCTTCTGGTTTTGCTGCTTGTATGCGTTGAAACGCCTTTCTGTAATGGCCGGGATCACCAGCAAGGACCTCGGAGATGGCCAGAATATCAGACTTGCCTCCTTGTCCACCGATACGATCCAAATCGCTATTGAAGCTGGACAATAGTTCAGCCTTCAGATCCTCTAGTTCTTTCCTCGACGGCCCTTGCGACCTAAGCGCCTCCAACTGCTCATCTACTATGTGCTCTATTCCCAAAAGGTCGCTCCCGGCCTTTGCGGTTATTTCGATCTGGAATTGTCCGCAAAGTTCAAATGATTTTAAGGACACTGATACAGAGGTTGCAAGCCGGTGATGATCAATCAATCGATCTTCGAGTCTAAAGCTCAGAAGATGCCGGAAAAGATCGAGATAATCAACGTCAGAGCTGGAATATCCCGGGACGTTCCATACCTCATAAATGCGCGGAGAAGGCACAGGTGCCATTAGAGTCTCCCGACGCTGATAAGGTCTCGGCACCGAAGCAGGCTCTCTGTTGGCCGCGTTGCCTGGTTTGAGTCCGGCAAAGTATTTCTTAACCTCTTCTCGAGCGGCTTGGATTTCGATATCTCCCGCAAGAACCAACACCGCGTCCGAGGGCTGATAATTACGCCGGAACCATTCCTTTACATCCGAAAGAGATATGGATTTGAGACCCTCGGTTGACCAAAGCGGATGGTGAGAATAAGGATGTTCAGGCGGATACACCTTGCTCACCAAAATCCCTTCCGCAAGAGTGTGAGGAGACCTCTTGTCAGCGCCGGTCTCTTTTTCGATTTCAGCTCGCGCTCTTTCGAGTTTCTTTTCGGTCAGGGTACCTACCGCGTATCCCATCCGATCGGATTCCACCCATAATGCCTCACTGAGAGCCGATTTAGGCACATCCATGAAGAATCTAGTACGATCACGGTCGGTTGACCCGTTAGAGTTCTTGGCGTCAAATCGCTTAACCACTTTCGAAAACTCTTCATCTAAATGTTCACTCCCTAAAAACATTAAGTGCTCACAGAGATGAGCCAATCCATGCTTGTCGGCTTTCTCATCTTTAGACCCAACGTGGTACCAAATGTTGATTGCTACCCAGGGAGACGTGTGATCCTCATGGAGGATTACGGTCAGGCCATTGTCCAGTGTGAATCTATCGAAGACGATATCGGGAACAACGGCTTTGGGTGAGTAGCCGACCGTTAACTTAGTAACAAGCAGGAATGTGAATAAACCCAAAACCGCAAGCACACCAAGTGTTGATATTATGCGGCGTCTCGCGATCATTTGGTTAACTCTCGAGGTTAGCCTTCGGTTAATAAATGGGCAATAAAGTATTGATTGTGGGACGTAGTTTCAGCCATATGAACTGTTACTCAGACAATGGAATGCTGCTCTCTCCGTGCTACTGATCTTTCATCTCCAACCGGCATTTGTGCGATACTCCCTTTAGCTCTATCCCAGATGGTGGATTGCGTTGGATTCGCAATGATCGATTCGAGAGCAGCACAAACTTCGTCTACTTCAATCTGCTCCATCTGTCCCTGTGCCTGGATTGTAACATTCGGTCCAACCACGAAACCAAACTCTTCCGCTCGTGTCGGTCCAAACAATCCGACTCCGGGAACCCTGGCGAAGTCTGCCACGTGCAGCATGCATGAATCAACGCCGAGGAAATAATCTGCCTTCGTTACCAAGGACTGAGAGAGAGAAAACGGTAGTCCATAGCATGGAATGACGCGATCCCCATACATACCTGTATCCAACCCTTGTGGCACGCTTCCAACCAGGAAAGCTGAATAGTCTTTATGGAGATCGAGAAAGATGTCTAATGTCGCAACGAACTTGGCAGAGGCCCACATTTTGTCAGGTACGGTATCCGCATGTACGGCCAGTATTCGTGTTCCAGGGTTCAAGGAACTTAGAAGACATCGTGCCTCGGCCAATGCTTCGTTTCGATATAAAGGCGGCGCAGTGAAGTCCTGGAGGCAATAAGATGGATTGAATAGGCGTACGACATCAAACGCCAGTTCGGCCGAGTGCTTATCAAAATCAAGTGGAATGAATGTGTCGTAATTTGGGAAAAAGCCGACTGACAAAGCCGCACGTAGCTCTTTTACCAACTGAATAAGAGACGATGAGCGCCACGGAACGAGTGAGATGAACAGATCACAATTCCCAATGATCTCCACAATGGTTTTGACATCGAACTCACGGCCATGATCCCTCTTTTCCACCTGGATCCGAATCAGCCGTCTCAAAGGGAGAACATCAAATATCTGCAGAGACTCACTCCCGCTACAGATCAGGCTTAGCCGACCTTCAAAGATTTGCGCCAACGCACGCAGTGCGGGCAGGTTTAGAATATTGTCGCCCAGACCGTTAATGAAGAATACAACCGGGTGCTCTGCTTTAGGCCGCCATTCCATATTGTATTTGAGAACGGATGTGTGTCATTAGCTTCAACAGGTCTTCACACCAAATGGACGGATTATCGAAACCATTCGCTTTTGCATAACGGTTCGGAGTACCACCACCACCACATACATCACGTTCTGGACAGGTCAGGCATTTACTTGATAGTGGAATACCCTCGCTGACGAGGCGATGTACCAAAGGCAGGCCGAGGTGAAGGTCGTCAAACCCACATTGAGAAACATTCAGACCGCTTTCCGAGATTCCCTCTTCGCAGACTTTCAGGGCATCATTAGCCTGGATACTTCCATCTGTATCAATTACCAAGTAATTCTCGGGATGATTGCCAATCACTTCACTGTGTGTGGCTCCACCCAACATACTTCTTATAATCTCCTCGAAAAGACGAATCTGCACAGTGGCATCATCCTCAGCAAACCATTCATCAAAAATAGGAATGAGATAGTCAGCTACCGGCGTAGGGCCAAAACCATTGTAAAAAACCTGCTTCGAGTCATGCGTGGCATCGGGTAGAAGAAAGTTCATCTTTTTCATACCGAGCGAGCGCATGTGTCTATAAATACTAATTCCAGAGTGTCCGGGATTGATAACAGTCAAAACTCCTGACAAGACTCCAGCATTTTGAAGCTTCAGTAACCCCTTAACCGTTTGATCATAGGATCCACGCCCGGCGTGATCAATGCGAACGAGGTTGTGAAATTCCGGAGGCCCATCAATGCTGACGCCGACCATCACGTTACGCCGCTTCAAAACCTCAGTCCATTCGTCAGTCACTAGCGTCGCATTGGACTGCATTCCGATGCTTACTTTGTCTTGCAGTCGCTCGGACACAAGACCGGCAAAGCGGTCTACCTGTTTCGGGTCAACCAGCATAGGTTCGCCGCCATGAAAGACCAGCTCCATAGTATGGTCCGGACGCCCGTCACAATACTGCTCAATACGAGTCACCAGGTTGCTGAAAACCTCTTCAGTCATGAAGGTGGGGCGGCTACGATAACTTTGGTCGGCATGCTGGTACATGTAACAATAACTGCAATTAAGGTTGCAGCGTTCCGCTATTTTAACAACCAGGCCGACAATATTATTAGGCATGGTGCATCTCCCTATAAAGTGGTTCCATTAATGCCCGACCTACGGGCGTAAGCTTGTCGCTTGTTATTATCGTTTGCTCGACTGCCGCAAGGTCATTCTCGAGTGTCGCGAGGTCCTTACGATCCTCACGATGGCACACCTCGGAGTTGAAGCACTCCTGGTAGAAGAGATGAACGTTGGCAAATGCATGGTAAGCCAGCAGAATTCGGTCCAGTGTCCGTTCTCGCTTTACAAATGGCGAATAGTACATTGTCTGATCTGATTTGTCAGTAACATCTTCCAGACGGATTAGCGCATTGTAATACTGATGAGAGGACTCGTGGACGAACATTTCCGCCACCAGAAGCGGGTCCAAGCATTCTGATATGTAGAACGTTCCGCAGTACCCTTCTTGATTGCCGCTCCTTAGCGTGTTTCGTGGCGCTTCGACAATTACTAGGCGACGTAATACGCGAGTAACCCAAGTATAGTATTGTGGAACTACCTCTCTCAATAGTTGAAGAGCTCGTGAGAGCGACTCATGGCCGGCGGGGGAGATTTGCTCAAGGATTTGATTGTCGCATTTCAGACCTGGGTCAGCTTCACGTAGCAATAAGCTTACCGAATATGCACCATCATCGACCTTTTGTAGTTGCTTGAGATCGTCTGTAAGCCAGATCTCCTTCTCCGAGGACCAATACAACCGAAACTTTGACTTGACGCCATCCAAACTTGCAACAATATGGGCCGTACTGCCATCGTTTTGGACTATTAAGAAATCTGCTTTAGGTAACAACCATGAGTCCCATAGGAATACAGCCGGCTGTTCGAGTTGAATCTGCCAGTCGCCAGGAACCCTATTCGCCCCGGAATGAAGCAATAACTCAGCCGCTGCGCGCTGAGCTGCATGCGCGTCGCCAGTTTGTAGAGCCCGCATAATAGTGGCCGGGACAGATGACCAGAAGACTTCGAGGTTCCCTGGATTGTCTGTATTTGTCTTTGCTAGTAGATCAGTTGCGCCAACAACGACATCGCCCAGCAGAGTCCCGAAGCGATCGAGGAGCAATTCAATCAGAGATGTTGCATATTGCATTACCACGAGTGAAAAGAATGTGCGATCAAAGGATTCGTAGGGACATGAAAAACCTCGATAGGGACGATCTCTATCTGATTGAGGATTGCACACTTGCCCGCTAGACGTAACCATATTGCCGCCCTTCTTAGTGCTTATTTATGTGGTATAACCACATATTGAAGCACCAGAACCTGGTTTTGAATTGCAATCACCAAAGTCAACCTATGACGCCCATTCGGTCCGTCACTCGCGCTTGGTCAAGTGAACGCGAACGAATGGCAACGCTAGCGCTGCCAGGAGAGTCTGCAATGCTGTGAGGCGGATGCAGGCTCTCCTAGCCGGACAAGCAGGCACATACCTTGAATCGTCGAATCGAGAACCGGTGACAAAAAGCATGGCTCGATCAAGCCACGCCCAAGATTCCCAATCCTACGCGATAGCTTTCCGAGACAGTCAGCGCCGAAGAATCCGCCCGCCGCCTGACTCAAGTCCTTCGAGGCCGTTCTAAACCACGAACCTGTGGCAACCGGGAGCAGTGATTCCAGCCGATTATGCAACTACGACTGGTCTACAGCAATAATCGGTTCTACTGGCGTGGGCCCACTCTTGGTGTAGCGGCTATGGGATGACTTATCGTACTCCATCCCTTCCTCCCCTTTTTCTTGCTTAAGCTGCTGTTGAATTCGTGAGAGGATCTTACTCTTGATTTCTTTTGCTTCGGCCTGATCCTTCCCGCCTGCCAACCCAATGACAGCGGCTGTACCTAAAACCGTGGCGAGACCTCCAAAGAAGTGCCTGCGATCGAGGTCTGTCGTGTCCTCAGCGACTTCTGTCGAATCGACAGCCTGTTTGCTCAGTTCGTCCATTTCATTTTCTTTCATGTGGTTTCTCCTTTCTGTAGTTTCAGTTTGTTGTCAAGTAACCCACTAAGTCACCGAATCTAGCAATGAGGCCGGTCAAGAAAATAATGCCGTGATGAATCCTGCAGACTCATTTTACCCACGAATTTATATCTAAGGATTCATTGCGGAGTCTTATCGGGGCGCAAGAACCCTGTGCAGCGTGTCTTAAGTAAGACTTCCTTCATTAGTTAGGTGAGATTTTTTTGGGAGTCTTAACCGATGTCTTTGTGGATAACTCGATTCTGGAATTCCACTATGCCGTTTCGGATTTATTAATTTGATTGATGATGCGTGGTATGTCTCATGGAAACGAGAAATACGTAAGCTTGTAAGCTTGATGGTGATGCTTCAAGGCGGAGAACTCTTTGCCTCTTGCAGAGTGATTCTACAAAACGGGCCGGTTCGTTTCGAACATTACGGTTACAGACTTCTTGAAACTCAGTCTGAAAGGTCTCAACTGGCTGAAGTGATTCTTTGAGCTGAAATTGAACAGAATGGAAAAACACCTAAACTATGATGCTTCAGAGGGATAAGCGATATGGTCTAAGGACTCTTTGGCAGACTGCCGTCATTACTCGCCGCCGTTAACTCAAGAAGGAGTATTTACTCCAATTGCTTAAACCAGTTGAAACCATGCGCACGAAGGAAATCCGCGCACGAAGAAAATCCCAACTCCGAAACCTGATTCTTCCCACACACATCCGACTGAAACTCGGCCTGTTCTCAATGTAAGCGATTATACATAAATCCGATTCCTTGTCAACTCTAATCTCTCTGGCGTATCGCCGCCGACTTTAGACAGAACTCACAGCGGGGAATTAACCATCTGGAACGTGAGACCGGAGCGCCAGAGCCGTACTGCTCATCCACAAAGCTGGGGATTTCAACCATCATGTCAAATACCATCTGAGGGTTGTTTGTAAAATCTCTGAGTGTGAATGCATGGGTAGGACTGCTGAAGGCCTGAAGCACAGTGCCCATCGAATCACTAGAGAAGTGTTAGGTTGTTGCGAACGGCTTTTCAAGACATCGTCAAAATCAAGAGGAATGTTCACGGGATCAATTACTCGCTCAACATCGCGAGCGATACGCAAAGCCTCACCCAGTCCACCGACATGATTTGTAACTGCGGGCTGTACAATTATGTCGGGTGACCAATGGTCAATAAGGACAGGAGGGCATCTGATACCTAAATCAACCCTTCGCTATTTGGCTTTTCCTCTCTTTTAACCCCAATATCTATCGGAAGAACTATCCCGGGTAATCCGAGTTCGCGGCTGGCTGAGGTACGGGATCGGTAATTGTCAAGGTGTACGCGTTTTCCCGCGCCATCGAGCCTAGCACGGGCGTAGCGATAGACATTCGCCCGGTTCGCGGATTGGACGAAGGTATATCCTCTCGTTGATAAAACGTCCCGTAGGGTAGCTTCGACGGCGATTGACATCAAAGACAGTGCCGTCGGATAAACCCTTTATCGGAAAAGAAGAATGCCGCTGCGAAGGTACTGGACCACATCCCACGGGATAATTTCGGCCCATCCGCTTCTGAAGATCGAGCTGACAACCGACTGTCGGCCTATTTGCATCGGTGTAGCTCCTTTATACCTGATACGAAAAGACGAGACTATATTATTCATAGAACTTTAGAAACAGGACACTAGTGAGTATGCTCTCTCGGAAGTCTCGCCGTTTTTTACTCTGTGACGGGAGTAACCCATCAGGCACAATAGCGACGATTCGCCCTCCCGGCGCAACCCAATTAATAGCCAGAGAGAGGAGAAATCACGTTGCCAAGATTCCATGAAACAAACGCCACTAAGTTGAGCATCAGCTCAGGCTCGAATGGCTTGGATTCGCAGTCATTCTGCTACTTTTCTGCTATACAAGGGCCGAAAAACACCGAAGGCCACCATGCTCGGTGGCCTTAACGTGTTGAATATTTTGGTGGAGCCAAGGGGGATCGAACCCCTGACCTCATGACTGCCAGTCATGCGCTCTCCCAGCTGAGCTATGGCCCCA
>UEXS01000808.1_pt1 | contig 18097 bp, 6 predicted proteins | sample 4301141 | NCBI WGS metagenome assembly UEXS01 (sample SAMEA4773178, study PRJEB27434) | metagenome | biome: 2259; feature: agricultural soil; material: soil | place: USA | collected 2014-09 | depth 0.25 m
CGGTGGTTTTGAATAACCAGAAGTTCGAGCCCGTGAGATTGCGCCACGTAACATAAGCTATACCGTTGCCGAAACCGGCTACCCATTGGCGATCGTCGGCCGCGGCGCCCGGATTTGTGTCACTCACGCAGACGATTGGATTCACGCGGTTCGCCGGGAAGGTGTTTCCGCCATCGGTCGACACGGCCGCGGTGATGCACGCGCCCGAAAGATCGACGTAATAGAGCCAGTTGTTCGCATCGAAATCTATATCGGTGTCGCCGCCGCCGGGCGCTGTAACCGAATCGCGAACGATTGGTGATCCAAGCGGTACAAAGCTGCGGCCTCCGTCCGCTGACTTCCACAGAAGACCTACGGTTGTGCTGAGTCCGAAAGGCGATGTGACGAAAATATTGCCGGCCGTGTCCGATTTGATAATCGGCTCGCCGCTGGTCGCTGAAAAATCGGCCATCGTGTTATTGCCGAACGTGATGTCCGTATTGAATTGAGGAGGCGCGTTTGCGCCCTGAGCGGATGTTGGCCGGGCCGCGTAGGTTGCAACTCCAAACACCGCGGCAATGGCGAGAAGGATAATTAAAGCGTTGAATCCAGTCGCGCGCATAATCGGAACCTCCGTGATTGGGAAGGATCAATGCCGATTTTTCCGTGGAGGCGCAGAGGGCGGGATGAAGAGTCAGTGAAGAGAAAGGATCTCCGCGCCGGCTCAGTCCCTCTGCGCCTCACTCGGGGGCAGTTCTACGGCGTCAGTCTCACTACCGTTACCGACACCGTTTTGAGAGCAGGGTTGACCGTGAACTTCATCAGCGATGTAAGTCCCAACAATGATGTAGAACTGCCCGACGACCCGCCCGCCGGAGCGCCGCCCGCCGGGGGCGCGGCGCCGGGTGCGCCCGCTGTCATCTGGCGATACGCGGTTACGATCGCGCTGAAGGTGAACAATTCGGACGCGTCATCGCGGAACCTCATTGTGCGATTCCCGCTCACTTCCGCCGAACTGAATTGCTCATCAGCGCCCAGTTGCCGCGAGTAATCAAACAGTGCAGCATTTGCGACACTTGTTCCGTTTCCGCCGTTGTCGGCATTGATCGCCCTGACTGTTCCGGAACCGGAACTGATGCTGATCACTTTGAACTCGACCAGCGGGACATACGTGTTCGAAGATTGATTGGTCAGGTTCTGATCGAGTTGAAACACACCGCCTGAGAAAGAAACATTGGACACGGTGGTCTTGACCAGATTAGTGATTTCGCTTTGCGCGCGTTGATCGACCAGCACGCTGATTGTGTTGCCCGGATTTGAAACGAACAGCCCGATCTGCCCCGGATAAAAAGCTCGCACCCGGAAGAAGTATTGATTGTTCGCAAGACTCGAAAGCGAGTATGTGCTCACATTACCCGCGACATCCGCGATGACTTGCCAGGAGTCGTTGTCGTTTGATCGTTCGATTTCGAATCCCTGCTCGCCGCCGTTCGGCTGCCATTGCAAATTGAAGCTGCCGTCGAAGTCCACGTGACGGCCCTGCGAGTCAGTGAAATCACCCGGTACTTGCGTCAGACCTGGCGGAAGTGTGTTCCCCTTTGCTTGCCTGCTGGTAAGCGTGAAATCAGTATTGGCCGCGAGGAATCCCGTTACTTCCCAGGTATAGTTTCCGCCGCGGCTCACGTTGACATCGATGTGCTCGGGACCGCCAGGATTGGTTGAGCTTTTAACTACGTTGCCGTCGGGGTCGAGCAGGAAGATATCGAGATCAGCAAAGGTGTCGTCTACGATCTCTGAGAAATTCAGATCAGCGACAATTTTCGAAGTAGTATCTGACACATTCAGCGGGATGTCGACGAAAGTTACTCCCGCCACAGTCTTGTTGCCGCCATCGCCGGCCACTATCGAACCGGTGAAAGTTTGCGTCTCAGTCGAGGAGGAGCCCGCGGATGGAAGCGACGGCACGGGTCTGTAGTAGAAGGGCATTCGCAGCGATTCGGCGCCGTCCGAACGCCGGGCGGTCACGTACCACTGCATCTCGATTTGGCGGAACGTGACCGTCGTCCCATTCACTTCGGCGACGTTTGGATCGCGAATGAGATCGCCGTTGAACGTAACGTTGGCGTTGAAAGTCGCGGACCCGCCCGCAGGCACGGTCACGCTCGAAGGCGAAACGGAGATTCCTATTCCATTGATCTGCGTGTCGCGATTGTTGACCGCGGCCAGATTGTAAGTGCCGCCCTGACCGGAGAGATCCTGAATCGTCACGGTGACGCTTTGGGTGCTGGTCACGCGATTGTTGACGACCGGCACTTCGGCAAACGAGTGGCTGCCAAGGATCGTGGGCTCGATGATTCCGTCGCCCGCGACGCCCATTAGCGCTTTCGTGTGGACCGCATGGAATACGTCGATCAATCCGCCGCCCTGATCGATGATCGAATCCGCCGTTGCGCCGTCAGCTTTTGGCGCTCCGGATTCGGCGCGCATGTTGGTCGCGGTGTTGATCATCGCGGTTCGAACGACAGCGGGACTCCAATCGGGATGCGCCTGTCTGATGAGCGCCGCCGCGCCCGCAGTGTGCGGAGTTGCCATACTTGTCCCGCTGATCCTGCCGTAGTTGCCTCCCGCAAGCGCGCCAAGCACGCTTGCCGGCGGCATCGCGGCGAGCACGTTCACGCCCGGCGCTGAGACGTCGGGTTTGACCTGGCCGTAACCCTGAACCGGGCCCCTGGAGCTGAATGCAGCCATCTGGCCTACGAACGTTGTTCCGAAGAACGGATTGATTCGAATCGGGAACGTGGACATCGTTCCGTTAGCCGGATCACCGCTTGCGCCGCCCGGCAGGATGCTTATCAGGTATTGAGCATCGGCTGGCAGAATGTTTGCCGCGGGAATCGTACTCTTGACCGCTGTCCCGTTCTCGGTGGTCGATACGAATAACACCGCGGCTGCGCCTGCCGCTGCGCCGTTGTTTGCAATTTGAGCGAAAAGAGTCTGCGGTATCTTTGGATCAGTAAGCTTCACCAGCGCGACTCGCCCGCTCACATTTGTCGGCCATTCGTCGAGCGTCTGACCGTTTCGTACAAAGACATAGTATTGAGCCATCGAGCCAGCGGGCGGCGCGGGTGTTCCAGCCAGCGGGAATAACGCGATTTGATTGCGTTGTCCCTGGGCCAATGCCAGATTGTTCGCGGGCGTGACCGCGCCGGTTTGATTGGGATTGACCGCCGACGACGCGAGCACATCGGTTGACCAGTTGGCGTTTGAACCGGGATCTGTATTCGCGGCTACCGCAATCACGTGGCGTCCCGCGGCCGGCGAGCCAAGCGTTCCTTCGCCGGGTCCCGAGTTGCCGGCCGCTGCTACGACGATCGCGCCCGCGAGCACCGCGTTGTCGGCCGCTACCGAAGTCGCATCATCCGGGCCGCCGCTTCCGCCCAGACTCATGTTGATCACGTGAGCAACCGGTTTTGGCAAACCATTCAGCGTGCGAGGCGACACCGAGTCCTCAAGGGCCATCACTATGTTTGAAGTGAGGCAGCCTCCAATGGGCCCGCCGACCGCGCCAACCGTCGAGAGCGAATCGCTGCACACCTTGTACGACATCAGCTTCGCTTGAGGAGCCACACCGTGAATCCACGTGTCGCCTCCGGTTCCAAGCGCCGCTACGCCGCCCGCGTTTGGCGCGAAGCTGTTGTATCCGGCAATCGTCGAAGCCACGTGCGTGCCGTGACCGAATCCGTCAGTGACGATGTCCGCCATCGGCAACGAGTAGACGACTTTTTGATTCGTGTTCACCGCCGCGGCCGCAGGCTGAACGGCCAGGCGAGGAGGCGTCGGATCGCCGCCAAACATTTCGTGCGGCCAATCAATTCCAGTATCGATTACCGAGACGTATACGCCTTCCCCTTCCAAGCCGTGCGTATCGAGATTGTCGAATTGAGTAAGCCGCGGCGGGTTGCCGTAGACTTGATTCGCGCGAATGTAGGGCACGCTGGTGTTCAGCTCGGTGCACAGCGAGACGTTGTCGCGAACACTCTTGACCTCGGGCATGCTCTTTATCGCGGCGATCGATGCCTTTGGCACATTCAACGTCAGGCCGTTGTACACCAGCGTGTACCTGAGCGGTACCGTGGCAGCGACGTTTCCGTCATAACCTTTTATATTGATTGTCGCCGCTTGAAAAGAAATGCCGCGGCTCGTCATCGCAGAGAGAAACTGACTCTGCGCGGCGCTGAGACTGTTGCGATAAGCCTGAAGCTGATCGTCGGTAAGCGGCGTTCCGCCGCGTTTTGCCTTGGCGGCTTTTACGGCGCCGGGCTCATCGCGCAACTCGACGATGACCGAAGTCATGCCGATGCCTTGCTGCGCGGACGACGTGAACATCGGCAGCGTGGCGAAGGCTATCGCGATTGCCGCAAATATGATCGCTGTCAAAACATTCTTTCTCATCGATGACAATCTCCTGTTAGGTGTCCGGCAGACTTCAGTTTGCCGGGATATAAAGAAAGATGGCGCGGTTTGCGGCGGCTTAGTTGCCGGCCGCGAACGCAGAAGAAAACAGCGTGAGCTTCGCCGCGAATGCCGCGCGAGTGATCACCGTGCTCGGCTCGAAACGCGGGCCGGGCACTGCCTGAAATTGACCGGGTCCGATCTGCCGCAGCTCGGCGGGGAATGCTTCAAGCAAGCCGCGATCGATCGCGATCTGAACGTATCCGCGAAGCGCGCCCGGTATCTGCGCGTTATCGGTTAACGGCTGTCCGCCCGTCGTGACTGTTGTGTTGGCTTTCGCTTTTGCTTCGGTGTCCAGGCCCAGCGCTCGCACGAATGCGACCGCGAGATCCAATCGGTTCACAGTGCCGGTTGGATTGAAGGTCGAACCACTAGCACCGAGTAAACCCTGCGGAACGAAATTCCAATCCCGCAGCGTCGAGCCGATCGCGGTCACTGCTTCGGCAATTCCTGTCAGGCTGCCCGTTGTGTCCGTGAACCTCGGCGTCGCCGCCAGTGACTGTCGAAGCGGAACATTCAACGCCAGCGTTCGCGCGAAGTCTTCGCGACTTACATTCGCATCCGGATGGAATCCGCCGTCCGAGAAGATGTCCATTCGACGGAGGACAAGCAGGTCCGTTATCAACCCAGCATCGGTGCGGTTTTGCAGGTCGGCCACGTTTTGCAGATTCACAACCGATTGCTTGATGATTCCGGTGACGTGTTCGGGAATCGTTGCCGGTGCTACTCCGCCGAGAAAGCCCGCGCTGACACGCGCGGTCCACGCGCCCGCAAGCGGATTCCTCAATCTCAATTCAAGGCGCGGCAGCGTAAGCGCCGGCAGTGACGGGCCGCCGACAAACTCCGTGCCTGTAGGATCGGTTAACACGAGAAAGAACACGTTGCCCTGACTCGTAGCCACGGTGCTTCCGAAATCAACTCGCACATCCAGGATCCCGGTGTCCGGACGAACGGTGAACGCGTGGGTGTTGACGTTGTCGTCGATGTAGCTGAAATCGAATCCCCAGGTTTCCGGATTCGGATCGGGCACGACCGTCATCTGAGCGTTGAACGCGGGATTGTTCACCGCGCCGAAACTCTTCGAGCGATGCATCACCTTATCGACCGCCGCATAAGCGTTAACGTAGCCGGAACCCACCTGGAACTCTTCGTAGCCGGGCATCGGCGTCGCCGTGTCTCTGAGAATCTGTTTCACTTCGTCGGGTGTGAGCGTGATATCGGCGCTCAGCATGAGCGCGACGATACCGGCCGCGAACGGCGTCGCCATCGAAGTGCCCTCGATCTGTGTGTAGAAGGGAACGTAGGCCGCCGGGATCTCGAGGTCGTCGGTCGCGCCGTTCGCGACGACGTTCGAAGCCGAGCGAGTGGAGACGATTCGCGCCGAGAACTTCGCGGAGTTCGTAGCGAATTCGCGGCCGGTCCCGGGCGCCACGATCGTCGGCGCATCGAAGTCATTGTTCGGATCGGCATCGGCGAGACGTTCTTCCTTGGGTATCCCTCGCGATGAGAAGCCCGCCAGCCCGCCTTCTTTTGTTCCGGCTCCTACGCTGATCACCCAGGGCGCTTTCGCGTACGGGTTGTCGGTATCGGGACCCGGGCCCGCATTGCCCGCAGCGAACAAAACGATGATGTTGGCGTCGTAGGCTCTCCTGCTTGCGATGTTGATCGGGTCATCCGGATTGAACGGGCCGCCGCCGCCCCACGAATTAGAGATGATTCGGATCTTGTACAGGAATTGATTGGAGAGCGACCATTCGAATCCACCGAGCGCATTGAGGACGAACAGTCCCGCGCCAGACCCGCAACCAATCAAGTTCACGCCCGGCGCCACGCCGGTGTACAGGCCTCCCGAAGCCTGGCCGGTTCCGCCGAGTATTCCGGCGCAATGCGTGCCGTGCCCGACGTGCGTGTCGGTGTTTGGAATATTTTCGACGACGACGAGCGGCGTGAATCGTTGTTCCTGAGCCGAAGGACACGGAGGTGTGGGCGATCCCTGTGAGAGTATGCAGGTGTCCATAACGATCTGGACGTTTTGAATCACGTGGCTGGGATACTTGAGATCGGAGTGCGTGCCGTCGATTCCGGTGTCATTGATCACCGCCGAGAAGTTTCCCTGACCCGCGATCGGCAGTCCGTTGATTCGAAACGCCGGATCAGCGCGAAGCTTGTCGACGCCCGTCAATACTCGAGCTTGATTCATGAAATATGAGAGCTGATCGTTCGGCCACACCGAGCGCACCGCGTTGTTGCTCGCAAGCGCTCGCACTTGCCCGGCGGTCGCAGGAGCCGCGACCATCCCGAGCCGCTGAAGCGTTATTCCGCGAGTGATGCCAACGCCGCGCAGCACATTCAAGTGCGCATCGCTCAAACCTGTATTTGTATTAAATGCCACGATGACCACGCCCACGCCGGTCGAATCCGGAAGGCCCGCGATGCGTGACGCGAGTGTCGGGCTGATGGTTGCTGCCGAAGCGGCCGCGGTGATCGCCGAGATCAGCAGCGCGGCGAAAGCGATGCGTCGTAGGGTTCCAAGCATGGTGTCGCTCCTTTTCTGCGTTTCAAAAATGGAAGTTGGTTCCTCTCTCACACGACCAAAGTAAGCGGCTCGTATTGACCGATTCTTGAACTAACCTTGAACGGAAAATCTTTTGAACGAGTGAGGGTTGAAGTCCGGGAGAAAAGCCGCGGAAGTGTTGCAGGGGCAGGGCCTTGGCCCCACCCCTGCTTTGTTAGTAAGCCAGTCGCTATCCGACCGGCTGAACAGTTATCGTTCCAGTCACGGGGTTGAAAGTGAAGCGCAACAGCTTAGTCACGGTGCCGGTGGACGGTGCAAGCGCGCCGCCCGATCCTGATCCGCCGCCAGACGTGGCCTTTGGAACCAGCAGCGACTGCGTGCTCACTATTTGGTAGTCCTGCGCCGCGCCCGCCCAGCCAATCACGCGATAGCGATATTGCTGATTGGGCTGAATCGCCGCCGTCACGGTTTCATTCGGAGTGTCGGTCGCGGAAGTCGAGAGAACCCGCCCCGCGCTGTCCAGCAATTGCAAATCCATGTCGACGCCGAGACCTGACGGGTTGGTCATATTGCCGGTGACCGCGAATGCGAAGTCCTTTGACGTGAATGGCACATCCACATAGGTGACGCCTTCCGCGCATTGAAGTCCGGTGTCGCTCGCGGGGACGATACCAGTCAACGTCTCTGTGAAGGTTTGAACATCGAACTTCGAAAGATCGATGCCGGGCTCTCCAACGTAGCGAGTCGCCTGCGCCGGATTCACCTGAACGCGAGCGGTGATCACCGCGTCGAAGGTGAACAACTGCGCGTTCGGATTGTTGAACACCAGGTGACGAGCTTCGGAAGTTTGTCCGCTCACCAGCAGCGGATGATAGAAGAAGAGCGCCGGGCTTCCGGAGGTTCCGGTCCCGCCGTTGTCGGCATTCGCCACGGTGACGCTCGAATTTGAAATCGAAACGATCCGGAACTCGATGGGCGTGTACATCGTGCCGTCGAAACTTCCAGCCCCGAGGTTCTTGATCGTCTGATCGAATTCGAGTTTGCCGCCGGCCATTCGCAAGCTGCCGCTGACGAGAGCGGTTTGCACGCGGCTGGTAACATCAACCACCGCGGTTGGAAGGCTCGCCGGCGCGCTGTTGGCAGAAACGCCCAGTTGCCGATTCGCATTGACGTTCAAAGCTCGCACGACATACTCGGCGCTGGCGATGTTCTTGAGCCCGCGCGCGACGAACGAGCCTTCGATCTGGCCGTTATCGACGTAGCTGGTTTGATTGGACTTCACGTACTCGGCGTGCAGGTAGCCGTCGGTGCCGCCGTCGCCGTCGATGTATTCGCGTCCGGGAACCGGCGCGTTCTGACGTTGATTCTCGCGGCCGATTTCGCGTTTGAGAATTTCATACGCGAAAGCTCCCGGCACTGCTTGCCAGGAAACGCGATTCGAGGTTGACGAAGCCGGACTAACCGAGACGGCGGCCGGCGCCGCGAGCTTGCCTTGCGACGCGGCGAAGTCCGACACCTGAGTCGAGATGACTTGCCGGCCGCCGATCGGAGCTTCTGCGTTGATGCCGATCTCGCGCGCGGCGTAGACCTGCTCGATCAGCGCGCGGTGAAGCCCCGGCGCATCCGGATCAAGCGGGTCCGACGGATATAACGCCTGATCCGACAGAATCATCGCGGTCCTTGCGCGCACGAAGGTGTCGGGGTTGAACGAGCCGAGTATGTAAATCGAGCCCAGGAAGATTCGCTCCCACGTTTCTTTGCCGAGTGAGATAGACTTGCTCGCCTGGCCCGAGATCGGATCGGGCCGCTTGAAGTTGCCGCCCGTTTCATACATCAGCATCAACTGCCGGATGTCCCACATCGTGCCTCCGAAGATTTCACCGTCGCGATGAACCTCGAAGCTGCTGCCGCCCGATGTGCCGAGTTTCGTGTAGGTCATTCCAGTATCCGCATTACGAATCCACTGACGCAGATCGGGATTGCCGCCCGCTTGCCGCACGGCGTCGCGAAACTTGAAACCGTTCAGAACATACGCGCCCAACTCGGTATTCTCGGCGGCCGAGTACGCCCACAAATCGGCTTGTCCCTCGTTCATCGCGCCGCCCTCCGGGCTTCCTTCGAGCCCGGCGATGGGAGAAGAGATTGAATGCATACCTTCGTGATAAGGCACGCCGAAATCAATCGCGAGATCATTGAACAAGTAACCGTGTCCGTAGCTGGTCGGATTAACAACAACTTTCTGCCCGGCAATTGTCTGTGAAGCAGGAAGCGAAAATGCGTTATCGAGACCGAGCAGTTGTTCGACGAATATAGCATCGGGAGTGCCCGAGCACGGACTTGGCGGATCGAGCACATTCGGTATGTGAACGTTGCCGATCAGCGGGTTGGATTGATTGGGATAGTCGTCAGGAAAATCGCCCTGACCGATTCTGTTGTGAACGCTGTCGCCCGCGCGGTGCAGGTAGTCGATGTATTCGAGCAGCGAGTTTATGTAGAAGAACTGGCTGATCCCGTCCTGGTGTTCCGCGAATGCGACATTTGCCCCGTGCTGTTCCAACTCATTCGTGCGTTGTTCGAAGTTGGCGGGGTCGTCGATTCGAAAATGCCAAGTCCCCTTTGCCGCTTGCGCGAACGGGAGCTTGTCAACCAATAGGTTCTCGATGTGCGCGTGAAGTCCGGTGAGCGTTCCGTTCAAGCCGGTGACCGCGTTGGTCTGATCGAAGTTGCGAAGCTGAATTCTAAGCTGACCCAGCGGAGTTCCGTCCGCGCCGACGCTGATCTTGCCCTGATCCTTCAGCTCCTGAGTGATGTCCGGATGAGTCGGGTAGACATCGGCGGTGAGCGGAAGCGGTGCCTGATACCTGACGAAGTCTTCGCGCGCGAGCACCTGGCCCGACATTGCGTCGATCTGATACTTGAACATGCCGAACGGATTGCGCGAGAAGACAAAGAACGTATATGCGAGCCGCGCGCCGTCGGGCGCCGGGTAAACATTCAATTCGGGATGCGGAGTTGCGAGCAGACCGAGTTGCGACGCGAGAAGATCAAGCGCCGGATTGAGGACTTGCGCAACGCCCGCTGCCCATTCGACTTTGTATTTCGTGAGATCGCTTTGCGCTGTCGCCACTGCTGCCGCTCCATCAAGACTCGGTGACACGCTGAGCGTCAGGTTCGAGCGATACGGCCCGGAGATCATTTTGATTCTGTGTTGGCCGTCCATCATCACGCCGATTCCGCTCTGTGCGACGTGCAAGCCTTGATAAGTCTCTTCGAAGTACAACAGGTTTCCGCCGAACGCTGAAACGTTCTTGTCGAGCCTCAGCGTGCTCATGTCGGAGATCCCAAACAGAGCGGCATTCGATTGAATGAACGCGCGAGCGGCAGCCTCGGGTTCGAGTTGCGAAGGCGCGGACGCGAAGTCGTAGATCGCGTCGACCGACCCCGAAGACTTGTCCCACAGCGCGGTGATCTTCGAATCGTTCAGATTCGACTTGAGTGACGCCAGCGCCTGAAGCTGGGCGGCCGACGGAAGATTCACGACGCGCGCCGCAAGATTGACATCGAAGTTGGGAACGCGCTTCTTGTTCTGATCGAGTCTGGTTGAAGCGGGAATTGAGTTTGCAGCGTGTGAGACCGGGCCAAAGCTTACGGCGCAAAGAAACGCAGCCACAACGATCAACGCGCTCAGGCACGCGGTAATACGGCGGCGCGAGAATTGATGGCTGCGAAAGCCAACGGCACTATGAACTGTTCTAAGAATCCGGATCATGGTTATCCTCCTGTGTGGTTCTGGCCCTGAAATGCGTTGGCCCGATTAGCAGGTTACTTTCGCCCGGTTGAGCGATAGTTGAAATAAACTTGAATGAGCGAGTTCTGTACGGGCGGCCGTCCGTGACCGCCCCTCATTCCGCGGGCGCCAACGTCGTGCAGCACCGCCGAATTCCCACCCGGAGCGGCCACCGACGACCGCCCATACAGGACTGTTCGGATTCATCGCCTGCACCTCGCTTGACCGCGATAGCGCGGCAAGAATGCTTGAACCCGAATAAGAAGAATTGTCTTCGAGCTTCGCCAATCCCGAAGGACATCCGAGCGAGTTCATGTTGTTGATGACCAGATTGTCGATGTACCAACCTGCATTGAGTCCGCAGGACGTCGCGAAGTCACTCGTCATTCGGAAGCGCAGATAGACGGGCAGTCCCGAAGCGTTATTTGCGCCGCCATGACTCAATAAATGATATGGAGTTGCGGTCCACCCGTTGTAGCGAGCTTGCACCGGAGCGCAGACCTCTCCCTGAAGCGGCGCCAGAGCTTTCAACTGAACCGGCGTCGGCGAGCGAAGAGCCGTGCCTCCGGGCACGCCGCCCTTGCCGCGCACATCGATTTCGGCCGGCGGCGCGGTCTTGCTTGCGATCTGCGCGGATGATTTGAATGAAGTATTCGCGAGAACCAGCAGCGAAACAACGAACAGATACAACACGGATACTCGAACGGATCTCCGAGGCAACATAGCGTCTCCCTTATCATGGGGAGGAGGACTTGCAGGGGATCTCTTCAGCGGCGACCCCCAAACGGTTTATTCACCAAACAGGATATTGATTACCTTCAACATAGGATCGAGAAATTCGAGTCGCTTGACTGATCGACCGCCATCGAAGCGCGGGCCGGGTACGGCTTGAAACACCCCGGGCGAAACCTCGATCAATTCAGCGGGAAACGCTTGCAGCACACCGCGGTCGAGCGCGAGTTGCACGTAGCCTCGAAGCGCTGCCGGTATCTGCGCGTTGTCAACAAGCGGCTGGCCGCCCGAGGTCACTGTCGTATTCGCAAGGGCTCGCGCCTGTGCATCGAGCCGCAACGCTCGAACGGCCGCGACTGCAAGATCCAGACGAGAGACCGATGCGTTCGGGCCGAACAGAGCACCGTCAAGACCCATCACTCCTTCGCGTTTCAGCGATTCGGCCATCAACGCTTCGGGAGTGCCCGGCGCAAGATCATTGAAGCTCGCCTGGTTCGGAAGATACTGCATCACGCGCGCTCCCAGCATAATCGCGCGGCCGAGTTCCATTCGCGTCAGTACTGAGTCAGGTCTCAACTGTCCCGCCTCGCCCGATAGAATCCGGTCGTAGACCAGACGCAGCGCTTTGATCTTTGTCGCGTCATCAAGACCCGAGACGTCCGTGAGCTGAGCCGGATCGTAGACGTAATGCGTGACAGTCAGCCGATACGGCTGATCGATATTTTGTCCCTGACCCGATGGAGCGCCCGGGCTAATTCGAGCGGTGAGCGTGCCTGACTGCGGAAACTCGAGCTTCACCGATTCGCGAGAACCGAATAACGCGGCGAGCTGTGTTGCGTTGGAACTGGCAATTTGAGTTGAGCCGCGAAGCACGCCGAGCGCGAGATCGTTGATCGCAAGATTCGTGTTATCGAATACAACTTCGCCTTCGCCGTTGGCCGCGTCCCAATCGAGTTGAACAAACGTGAAGCGCGTGTTGGGTGGAACCGTGAATGTGTGGGTCATCGTTCCGCGAGCCGGGAGCGTTGCCGCAAACGATCCGCCATCTTGTTGCTGGACGATAAACCCCTTTCCGGCGAAGCCAAAATTGCCGTAAGACTTTTGCGGGTTGAACGCCAGATCGACCGCGGCGTGAACGTTCGCGAGTCCCGCGCCCACTTCAAATTGATCGTATGTCGCAAGCGGAGTCGCGGTGCGCTCGAGGATCGATTTGACTTCATCGGCTGACAGGCTCGGATTCGCTTCCAGAATATTTGCGATGATGCCAGATAAGTGAGGCGCGGCCATCGACGTGCCGCTGATCTGTGTATAGAAGGCGACGTAGGCGGTCGGTATGTCGAGATCGGCGTCCGCCCCGTTTGCGACGAGGTTTGTGCTTGCGCGAGCGGCGACGACGTCCGATGTGAAGCCCTGGGCGGCGGGGCCTCCTGTTCCTGGGGCGAGCACCGTCGGGTGAATCACCGGATCGCCAAAGATTCCGCGCGATGAAAATCCCGCAAGCCTGCTGTCTTTCGTTGCGGCCCCGGCGGTGATGATCCACGGAACGGACGCCCATCGGTTTTGCGAGTTCGGACGCGGGCCGTCATTGCCATTCGCAAACACAACAACGATCGCGGTCTCGTCGTGGAGCCTTTTCGTCGCGACGTTCACCGGATGATCGGGATCGACAGCCACGGCGGAGTTGCCCCACGAACAATTCACGACGCGAATTCGCAAATCGAACTGATGCGTGTAGCAGTAATCAAACGCCGCGACTTGTCCCAGCACAAACAACACCGCGCCTGAACCCAGGCCGACAAGTTTCGCGCCGGGGGCGACGCCTTGATACAAGCCGCCGCTCATCTGGCCAGTGCCCGCGGCGATGCTTGCGCAGTGAGTGCCGTGCCCGACATTCGTGTCGGTGTTGATCACGTTCTCGACGACCGTCGCGGGCAAGATTCCTTCAAGCGGATTGCCTAAGGCATCAACGCGCATCGGAAGCCCATCCTTATCATTCGGGTTGATGAACACGTTTTGAATCGTCTTGCTCGCGCCGGGGTTGAGCGGATTGAACGTGAGATCCGGGTGGCCTCCGTCGATCCCCGAATCATTGATTGCGATGGTTATTCCACTTCCTGAAACGGGGAGTCCGCCGTTGCGAGCAGTGATGGCGGCGTCGGTCCTTAGCCGATCGAGTCCAATCACGGTTCTCGTCTGATTGAGATTGAGTTGCAGCGGCGAATTGAGATAAATCGAGCGAAGCTCGGGCCAATTCATCATCTGCCGAATCTGCGCGGCAGTCGCGGGCACACCGATGATCGGAAAGTTGCCCATTCGAACGCCGGATTTGATTCCGAGAGCCTGGACCGCGGCGATGTTCGCTTGCGTGACGCGGTTTCCGTAGAAAGTAAGAATGACTCCGAACTTTGTGGTTGACCCGGCGACTGCGAGCCGCGCGCTCAACTCACGGTCTATCTTTGGGGCTGCGCTTGCGCTCATGAAACTGAAAACCATCAGCGCCACTGCCAGTACAAGATGTCGAATTCTCATTGGATCCTCCGTGTGATTTGTTTGTTCGGCCCCGGAAAAAAATGGCGGCGCGGTTTCGCCCGCGCCGCCTTTAAGCTCACTCAGTAAGGAGGAGACTCACCGTACGCAATGAAGGATTTGCTATGAAGTGCAGCTTGAGTCTTAGTTTTCTGCCGGCGCCCGCGGTTGCAAGAGACGTCGTCGAAAACGCCGGATCAGGAAAGTGTCCTTTGATAACGGCGGTGAATGTAAACAACTCGCCGGCCGGATCGTTGAATTTGAAATGACGCGCGCTCGATGTTTCGCCCGCGGTCAGCGCGCGGTCCGCCCCGATGGTGTTCGAGTAATCGAACAGTGCCGAACTTTCGACGCCGTTACCGCCGTTGTCGGAATTGCTCGAACGCACAAGTCCGCTCGTCGATTGAATGCCGGTGATCGTCAGCCGCAACGGCGGAAGAATGTTTGTGCTCCCGGTGTTTTTCAATGTTTGATCGAACTCGAAAACCGGTCCGGCCAGGCTCACATTCGAAATCGCGGTTTGAATCATCGCCGTGACATCTGATTCAAGACGGCGCTCGACCTGGACTGTTTGCACCCCGCTGTACGGCCCCTTTAGCAATCCGTACTGAACCGCGAACAATCCGGCCACGCGATAGTTGTAGAGTTCGTTGCCGCGACCCGAAATCGCGAGACTCGTTTGGGCAGCGGGAACATCGGCAAGAACCGCGAACGGCCCGCCATCCTTTTGCTCTTCGATGCGGAACTTCGAGGGCGTCGATCCCGCGATCGAATATGAGAGCGAGTAGCTTCCGTTGATATCGATGAACGGAGCGCCGCTCACTTCTGTCCCACTTGCTGGATTGAGTGAGGCGGCGGTCATCGTGGCAGTCGGTGTGACCGCGCGATAGTAGAAAGGCATTCGCAATTTCTGCCCGCCGTCCGAGCGATTCGCAGTCACATACCACTGAGCCTGTGTCAGGTTGGCAATTGACTCGCCGTTAACATCGGTCTTGACGTTGAAGCTGACCGATCCGCCCGCGGGAACGTTCACCGATGAGATAGCGTTGCCGCTCAGATCGGTTGTGCTCACGCGGAAAGCGCTTTGATCGACATTGGCGACGGGATTGACTGTAATCTGATACGCTCCCGCGCCGCCTCCGCTGGTGACGTCATGAATCGTTACTGTTTGCGAGACCGTCGCCGTGCCGATCACGGTCGCGATGGGCACCACACCGAAGCTGTAGCTTGGTGTGAAATCAGGATTGCCCGCTGAAACGCACACCGGAGATGACGGAGATGCGGCGCAAGTGACTCCGAAAGTCCGGCCTTGCGGCTGGCCCGTCGGGCCGGGCTGACCGGCTCCCATCAACGCCTTCGCATTGGCGGCGGCGTATACGTTAACCAGTCCGCCGCCTTGTTCGTTGATCGAGTTAGTTCCATCGGCAAGCGGCGAACCGTTTGGTTGGCGCAGGTTGGTCGCTGTGTTCACAAGCGCGGCACGCACCATCGACGGAGTCCAGTCCGGGTGCTTCTGCTTGATCAACGCGGCGCAGCCCGCGGTGATCGGGCCGCTGAAGCTGGTTCCATTCGCCGACTTGTAACGCGTGGGATCAAACATCGTAGCGAATCCTACAACCGCGACTTCGACCCCGCCCGCCGGAACGGTCGACGACAGAATCTGCACGCCCGGCGCGGTAACATCGGGTTTGACCTGGCCGAATCCGTCGACCGGACCGCGCGAGCTGAACGTAGCCATCGCCGGGCTGTATTCGCCTAAGCGAAAGCGAATCGGAAAATCTGAAAGCACACCCTTCGCCGGATCAACTCCGTTGATGTCAGTTGATGAGAGAAGGTCGAGCAGATAACGCGCGTCGGATTCCGCGATTGACCACGCCGGGATCAGTGAATGCCCCGCGGTGATCGGCGCCAGATCGGGGCGAATGATCAATGCGGCGACGGCGCCCTTGGCCGCGATCGAATTCACGACTGTCCCGAATGCGCCCGAAGGCCGCGCGATCGCGATGCGGCCGGCGACAGAGTCGGGCACGTCGGCGGCGGTTGTTACAGCGCCACAGAAGACGTAGTACTGCGCGAGCGGATTCGCGATCAGCGGACCACCCGCGACCTGCTTCATCGGGATGTTTGCGCGTTGGCCCGCGGCTAGAGGCTTTCCAGTTCCGTCAACCGCGCCGGCCGTGTTGCGATTGATCGAAGCGGGATCGAGCACGTCCGTTAGATCAAGCGGCCGGCCGTTGTCGAATACGCGATCACCAACGAAGTCCGTGGGCAGCGGGCCGGGATCGTTGTTAGCTGCGACTGCTATTGCGCGTCGAGCGGCGGCGGGCTGGCCTATCGTTCCAAGCGCCGCCGCTTGTTGTTCGGGAGTACCGAGCCCGCTGTTTCCCGCCGATGCCACGACGACCGTCCCCGCAAGCGCGGCGTTATCGGCAGCGATCGACGCCGCAGCGTCGGGTCCGCCCGCGGCACCTAAACTCAAATTGATTACATGAGCAACAGGCTTCGGCTGGCCGGTGATTGTGCGAGGCTGCACGGCGTCTTCGATGCCGGCGATGATTGAAGCGACCGCGCCCGAGCCGACTGCCGACAGGACCTTGTAAGCCATGATCTTCGCTTGCGGAGCGGCGCCGTGAACCGGAACATCATCGACTGTTCCGGGAATACCATCAGCGCCCGGCGCGAAGCCTCGGTAGCCCGCCGCGTCACCGGCGACGTGTGTGCCGTGGCCGAAGTCATCGCCGACAGCTCCCGCAGTGAGATTCAGGTAGTAAACGACTTTGCGATTTGGTCCAGCCGCGGCGATTGTCGGCGCTACGCCAAACTGCGGAGGCGTGGGATCACCGCCGAACATCTCGTGGGTCCAGTCGACTCCAGTGTCTATGACTGCGATATAGATTCCATCACCCTCCAAACCGCCGGTGTTTAGCGAGTCGAAGGCGGAGAGGCGCGGTGGATTGCCGTAGAGCGCGGGCGCTCGAATGTAGTCAATCGCGTGATCGAGGTTCATTTGAATGGGCGCATTCGCATGAATCGTCAGCACGTCCTCGATCGTCTCGAAGAGCGGTAACGTTTGCTCGGGCACTTCGAGCGCTATTCCGTTGAACACATAGTTGTAGCGAAACTCGATGGCCGCTGTGACCGGGCCGTTCGGCGCCGAGACGCTCGAGACTTTGTAAGGGACTCCGGAGAGCGTCAGCCGTTGAAGGAACTGTTGCTGCTCGGAGATTACCTGCTGACGATACGATTCAACATCAAAGCTCCGGCCCGCTGCCTGGGCCTTTGCTTTCGCGACGACAACCGGATCGCCCTTGAGTTCGACTATGATCGAGGTCAGCGGTGACTGAGCTTTCACCCGCGGCGCAAGACTCATCAGCAATGAAAGAGCAACAATCGACAGCAGCATTGTGAAACCGAGCACGGTCAATCGGGATCTCATGGGTCTTATCCTCCCTCACAATTTCTATTCAGTTGTTTCGGTGGGGAGTTTGGGACCCGCGCGAAGATCGCGGGTCCCCGTCGTGTTGAATGTTACTCGCCGATAAGACGAACCGTGTGTGAGGCCGGATCAACGGCGAAACGCAGTTTGATCTTGAACCGCCTTCCCTCGCCCGCGGAGCCGCTCGCGGACATCGCCGCAAACGCCGGGTCGGGGAAGTTGCCTTTGATGACCGCGGTGAACTGGAACAACTCGCCGGCGGGGTCACTGAACTTCAGATGACGCGCGCCGCTTACTTCATTAGCCGTCAGTGCGCGGTCGGCGCCGAGCGTGTTCGAGTAGTCGAACTGCGCGGAGGATTCGACTCCGTTCCCGCCGTTGTCGGCATTGCTGCAGCGAACCGTGCCGGTGGCCGATTGGATCGCGGTGATGTTGAATCGCAGCGGCGGAAGAATCGTGGTGTTGCTCGACTTGTTCTTCAGTGTTTGATCGAACTCAAACACTGCGCCCACGAAGTTGACATTCGAAACGGCTGTTTGAATCATCGCGGTCACATCCGATTCGAGCCGCCGATCGACCTGAACCGTCTGCGTTCCGCTGTACGGTCCCT
>UEXS01000448.1_pt1 | contig 17765 bp, 15 predicted proteins | sample 4301141 | NCBI WGS metagenome assembly UEXS01 (sample SAMEA4773178, study PRJEB27434) | metagenome | biome: 2259; feature: agricultural soil; material: soil | place: USA | collected 2014-09 | depth 0.25 m
ACGACCTCGCCCGCGGCAATCTTATTGGCTAACGAATCGGGAAGTACTTTTATCCTGGACATCGGCGGTGAAATACTAGCGCAGCCGCAATGAGAATGACTACCGCCGAACGCGACGTATCAGCCACACCTGAGGCGCTATCAATTCCACTTGCCGAGTTCAGGCTCGTCTGATATCACTGACACGCGATGATCCGACACATTGTGTTCTTCAAATTCAAACCAGAAGCCGGCGCAGCCGAACGCGCGGAAGTCCTGAACGACCTGCGAGCCTTGCCGGACAAGATCGATGTGATCAGGTCCTACGAAGTTGGCGAGGATATCGTGAAGCTCCCGCGCTCGTGGGACGCGGCACTGATCGCTACCTATGACGATCTTGCCGCGCTCGACGTGTACACTCGCCACGACGATCACGTTGCCGTAGTGATGAAGATCCGCGAGATCTCGGACGCGGTTGGCTCGGTGGATTACGAGTTTTAGCCGGTTGCGGTCGATGTGTGATCGTGAATGATCTTCCATCCGTCGGCGAACTTTCGAAACGTCAACGTGAAAATCCCGCTCGGCTCCGAGCTGGACATTTTCAAATGAAATCGCCCGCGAACGAAGGCGGCGCGAGGACCGAGCAACTCTATTTTCAAGTCCAGAAACTCCAGGGTGCCCATCTCGTTGCCCGCGCTCTGATAGCGATTACGGTAACGAGCGAGCGTTTCTTCCCACCCTGAAACAGTCGTGCCGCCTGAATAGAAAGTCAGCTCCGGTGAACGCCAGTAGCCCTGCATGAAGCCTTCGAGATCGCGGCGATTCCACGCTTGAACCTGCCGATCCAGCACATCGCGAATCTCTTTCTTAGCCTGGTCCTCGGCTTTCTGCTTCTGCGTCGAGCCGGCAAAAAGCATCATGCCCGCGATGACGCCCAGCGCAGCCGCTGCTCTCAGGGTCTTTGTCATTGTTGCTCCTCCAATCGAATGATGACGGCTACATCTCGCGTCGCTTCACAAATCATAGCGACGATCGAACGCGAATAAGTCCTTGCGCGCTTCGACCTCGGTGAACAATGCGAACAGCTCTCGATCGCTGCGGCGCGCAAGCCGCTTCTCTTCTCTTCTGCGTTTGAGAATCCGCGGCAGCAGCTTCAAAGCCCCGAAGCACGATGAAACAAACTCGGGCTTGAGCCGCAGGGGCGCTGAAATCGCGAGTAACAGAACCCACATCGCGTGCGACGCAAGCATTGGCCCATCATGCAGATCGATCCAATGATAGACAAGCCGGTTGCGCTGGTCGATCTTACGCACCGTGCGTTGATTTAACTTCCCGATAGTCGAAGAGAGCCGATGATACACGACGGAGCGAGGCTCATAGAGAATCGTATAGCCGCGTTTCCACGCTCGATAGCTAAGCTCGACGTCTTCCCAGTAGAACGGCGACAACAGCGAATCGAACCCGCCCATATCCAAGAACTTTTTCCGGTCAAACATGGCCGCGCCGCCGCCTGCGAACATTGAATACAGCGCGCCGCGATGATTGAAACTCGTCGCGACCGGAATGTAGCTCTTGTGAACCCGAATGAACCCGCGCGCAAAGCTTCCGATTTTCCCGGTCCCGCATTCGTTTCCGGTGTCCAAATCAAACACGCGGCAGTGCGCGGCGAATACCGTCTCATCTTCAAAGTTCTCGACCAGCGGCCTGATCGCATCAAGCGCCGGCTCCGCATCATTGTTGATGAGAAACACAAGCGGATGGCTCGCCGAAGCAAAACCGAGATTGCACGCTTCGCCGAATCCTCGATTCGTTGCGCTGCTCACGAATCTCAGATCCAACTCGGTCGTATTTTCTCCGGCCGCTTGGTCAACGAATCCCTCTGCGCGCAGCCATTCGATGGTCTGATCGCGACTTCCATCATCAACAACGATGATCTCGGCCCGGCTTTGTGACCGCTGATGATAGTGGCGAGCCGAGCCGAGAACCGACGGCAGGAACCGCTTCAGCAGCTCGAGCCCGTTCCAGGTCGGAATAACAATGCTGACGCCGGGTGTCACTTTAGTGGCGGTGGCGCGCCAACTCGGAGGCTTCGCCGGGATTGGCCATTCGCTCGAGGGATTCGAGGCTGGTGTGGCTTCCGATTGTCACCAGCGCATCTTTTTCTTCGATTATCGTGTCCGCGGATGGATTAAAGATCATTTCACCGCCCGCGCGGCGGATCGCAATCACGATGACCCCGTGGTCGGAACGAATGCTGGTATCCTTGAGGGCGCTTCCAACAAAGGGCGAGTTCGGTCCCATCTCGATCTGCTCGATCTCGAGCTCGAGCCGCTCGGTCATCGTCGCAAGCTCGATGAAATCAGCTACCGCGGGCCTCAGTAGCATTTGCGACATTCGCGTTGAGCCTGTTATCGCCGGAGACACCACCTTGTCGGCGCCCGCCTTCACGAGCCTACCGATAGCCGATTCCTCATTTGCGCGGGCTACAATCCGAGCGGTTTTGTTGAGGTCACGCGCCGTAAGGGTGATATACAAATTATCAGGATCGGAAGATACCGCGCAGACTATGCCGCGGGCCCGCTCGATGCCGGCCGCCTTCAACACCTCGTCGTTTGTCGCGTCGCCCATCAAGACGAGGTGCCCCTGGGCCAGCAATCGATCCGCAATCGCTTCATCGCCTTCGATGACAACGAACTCCTGCCCGCTACGTGCGACGTCCTTGATCACGCCCGCGCCTATGCGGCCCGCGCCACAGATGACGTAATGATCGGTGAGCTTGTTGATGTCCTTATACATTTTGCGTTTGCCAAATGTTGAAAGCAGTTCGGACTCTATCACGGCTTGCGCGGCCGATGACAGAGCGTACGCGAGAGTGCCAACGCCCATGATGATCAGCACCGCGGTGAAGTAGCGAGCTCCCTCCGTCATGCCGGGCGCCTCGCCATAACCAATCGACGTGATGGTGATCAGAGTGAAGTAGAAACAATCAAACCAGGGGAGCTCGGGGAGAATGATTTTGAAGCCCAACGTGCCAAACGCGATCAGGACGACGATCGCGCTTATTGCAATTTGAAATTTAGTTTTCGGCGGCATATCCGGCGGCGAAGCTGTATGTTATCGTCGCCGTGAGTTTCAGGCAAGAAACCCCGCCGAAGAGGGCCGGACGCCATAAAAGAAAGGAGGCGCGAATCGCTCGGCCTCCTCTCTTGAATGGATCTGGAGAATCTACTCAAACCGCGAACGCCGGATGGAACATCGCAAACGCGCGCCGGTGTGGCGCGGGGATATCGCGTTTTTCGAGAGTGACGTTGACCGTTTGCTCGACGCGATTCCGGATGATCTTAACGGCGACGGTTCCTTCCGTTTTTCCCGAAAGCGCTTTTACCAAGGACCTGACGCTGTCGACCTTTTCATCTCCAATAGCAATGATCACGTCTCCGGCTTTGAGACCCGCTTTTGCCGCGGCGCCATTGTCTTCAACGGAAACCACGAGCGCGCCTTTGCTCTCTTTTACGCCGAAGAATTCCGCAAGCTGATCGGTCAACGACTCCGCACTGATTCCCATCCGGGTGCCGCCAAAAAACGAAAACTCACCCGGGTTCACGAAGGCAAAATCACCGAAGTCGCGGGGCATGTCTTTCATCTTTTCCTTCCACTCCCCCTGCGCTTTTCTGAAATCCTCCTGCGACTTCTTGAGCGACTCTTCCATCTGCTTCATCGCTTCTTCATTCGGCCGCATGAACTTTCCGTCTTCGAGCGCGCCGAGCATTCGGTAGTTCTGAGCCGAGCGCTTAGCCAGCGTCGCCGTAACCGTCTGCCTGGACCCGCCGCGCATCACTTCGATCTGGATTGTGCGGTCCGCCGGTGTTTCACTCAGGAGTCGTTGCGCTTCGCGGACGCTATCGACTCGGCGGCCGTTGAACGAAACCACGACATCGTTCTCTTTCAAACCAGCTTTTTCAGCCGGACTCCCCGCCACAACTTTCATCACCACAGCCCCGCGCTCTTCCTTCAATCCCAGTTCCTTTGTTCGCTCCGGCGTAACCTCTTCGAGATAGACGCCCAGGTAGCCACCTTCACCGCCAAGATCGAGCGCGAACAAACCCGGAGACGAGTCCGTCAGAGCTTTTTCTTTTTCTTTCTGCTCTTCGGTAGCGGCAACTTTGTCCCTGGTCTTTGCTTTGTCCTTCTGAGCCGCGTCGCCCGCGATAACTACGCCAGCGCTCAGAACAGCGATCAGCGCAAACAATAACGAGATCCGTTTGACCATTTCATCCCTCCCAACAAACGACAAATGAAATGCGATTTCGTCCTTTGACCACGCTGGGGCGCTCGAAAAGTTCCCAAAACTTCCCATTCTTCGCTGAATCTATCGCGACGGGCCGCTTGTGCTTCGGGTGGCTTGAAGTACGAACCTCGCGAGCCACGGCACGCGGGTGAGAACGCTGGCCACAACTGGCGCAACGCGCGGCGAAAAGGCAAGTGCGCGCAGGAGACCGGCTGCCTTCAATCGTTTTCCAAATTCATTGTTGTAACGAATGGAGTATTTGTTGAGCACCAGATCGAGGATCGATGACCCGGCTTCATCGGCCGGCTTCTTCGCGGTCGAGCCGATGACATCAGTGATCGCCTCCGCGGCCATTTCGCCGGTTCGCAACGCCATTTGTATTCCCGTACCTGTGAATGGATCTATCATTCCCGAAGCATCGCCCACGGCAACGACACCACCCCTCGTCAGCCGCCGATGCCCGAAGGTTAGCGGACCGGCACTGTGCCACTTTCCAACCACCACGGCATCTCGCAATCGTTCGCGCGCAATCTCATTGCTCATCACACTGCGATCGAGGACTCTTGCGGGATCGCCTCCAGCGTTTCTCAATGTGGTCTCGTCGACAATAAAGCAAAGGTTCACCAGACCGCCTTCGATTCGTGAGAAGCCGCCGTAGCCCTGCGGGAAAAAATGAAGCTCAACCTGATCATCGATTCCACGAACGCCTTCGAAGTGTGCTTTCAAGGCATACAGCCTGGATCCTCGGCGGCCAGACGCGCGTTCCTGCCGGCCCAACATCATTCGCGAGTTTCGGCCCGAGGCGTCAACAATCACGGTGGCGCGAAAAACGACCTTCGAGCCCTTAGCGAGCGATAAGGCTTCAATCTCATGAGAGAGTCCGCGACCTCGGATACATCTCTTTACCGCCACGCCTTCCCTGCATTCGACGCCGGCCTCACGCGCCCGATCAAACAGATTCTGATCGAATCGCGATCTGCTCAGGCTCATGGCCCACGGTGCATTCGCGGAAATCTCTGAAAGGTGAGCTTGAACCGAGTTGCCGTTCGAGGCGACGAGACTCGCGCGTGTGATTCTGTGAGCGCCGTCGGACAGCATGCTCTGCATCACGCCGAGTCTTTCGAGCGTGGGAAAAGATTCGGGGGTTATGAACTCGCCGCAGAGTTTCCCTCGCGGCATGCTGGTGGCTTCCAGAAGCAGCACCCTCGCACCCCGATTAACCAGCGATATCGCGGCTGATGAACCCGCCGGCCCGCCTCCGATGACTATTGCGTCGTAATCAGACATGGGAGTTTGTCCGTAGTCCGTAGTCCGTTGTCAGTAGTCAGTCGTCAGTCCTCTACCGCTATTACGGCGTATCCGCGGAGCGTCGCTTCTGACTACGGACTACGGACTACGGACGTCTGCGACAAGTGACAACCGATATGGAAACCGTCTCTTGACTTCAAGATCGTGAAGTCCGGCACGCCGCGCGAGGTCGCCGATCTCCTGACGAGTGAAACCGCGAAGCACAGATACCGGCGCATCGTTCCTGGTCAGGAAGCTGGCGGCCAAAAAAGGACCAGCGAGCTTGGTGAAATAGTAGGGTACGAGATTTCTGACAAGATCGTTGACAATGACCGCGCGTTTCGCGATTCGGCCGAAGTCCGACAATAAGCGCACAACGTCTTCATCGCGAAAATGGTGAAGAAACAGTGACGCCGTCACAAAATCAAAACTGTCGTCAGCGAACGGCAGATTCATTGAGTCGGCACGCACGAACTGTATTTCAGGGCTCACGCCCAACAGCGCTCGGGCAACGCGCAGGTTGCGCTCGCTGATGTCAGCGGCCGCGATGAAGTTGGAAAGCCCCAGATTTTTGCATTGATCGGCGACGGCCATCGGAATGTCCGCGGAACCTGTGCCAACGTCGAGGACCGAAACTTCCGTCACGCTGGCGGCGTCGAGACAACCGCGAATAGCGTCAAGCACGACTCTTCTTCCACCAAGGAAGCGGTTTATTCTTCTGAGGTCTGCGAGGCTTTCGGCGACGTCTTTGTCCGACCCATCGCCAGCGTCCAGCAATTCCTCCTCGTAGATCCGGTTCGGCGTCAGCCAGCTCATGCCGTGGATGATATCGTCAATCGACTATTTTCGCTAAGCGGGACCGGATTTTTCCGTTGAGACCCATACTACAAAAAGAGAAAAACTGCGCGGTTCGAGGAGAATGCACTTGCCTTGGGCGGGCTCCTTTGATTAAAGTGAGCTTCGTACAGCCCATATCCTTATTGAAAAAATCTGCGGGAACTAAAAGCCTCCTGTAAAGAGGGTTCTTGATGGCCACTAGAGAAGCATCCGACAGCCATCGCGTCGAAGCTCCGTTCGTATCAGGGAAAGCTGCGCTCGAAGAAAGCCGTCCTGAGGAAGCGGCTAATCTGTTTCGCGCCGCTCTCAGGATGGGAGCGCGTTCGATTGATGAGGAGGCGGAGATTCGATGCCACTTGAGTCTCGCGCTGGAACAGCTCTCTCTGACCCGCGAGCAGCTCGAGGTGATCTCAAAATACGAAAAGCCCGTCGAGTTCGGCCGACTCTCTCAATCCTCGCAGATATCGGTGCTGATTCGCCTGGGATTCGGCTACTCCTACAACAACGACATTCCGCGCGCGATTGCGCTTTTCAATCAGGCGTTGCATTTGGCTCGCGAGGCCGGCGACAACTCCCAGATCGGTGAATGCTATTTCGGCATGGGCCGGTCGTATCGCGTGTTTTCGGAGCCTCGAATAGCGCGAGACCATTACACGTCGGCGCTCGAGCACTTCAGGCAAGTCGGGAACTGGCAAAAGCTGGCCGAGTCCTACATTAATATTGGCTACATCAACGCGCGCGAAGGTGATTTTCGGAACGCGCTCTACGCCGTCAAACAATCGTTGACAATCATCGGCAACCGCCAGAATCCCGATCTACAGGGACGAGCGCACTGGTATCTGGCAATCATCTACGACAATCTCGGTGAGATCGACAAGTCAATTTCATCGTGGGAAAAATGCGTCGAGGGATTTCGACAAGCAGGGAGCCCGCGCGAGGTTGCAATCAACCAGAACAATTACGCGATGCAACTGATTAGGCTTGGCGAATGGCAGCGAGCCGAGGCTCTTGTGAAAGACGCGATTCGTGTATTGGGCGAACTGGATCACATCTCGGGCTACGGCGGCGCGCACGACACACTGGCCCAGCTTTACTTGTTGATGGGGCGATTGGACGAGTCGGATCGGTTGCTCGAAAAGTCGCTTCAGATTCTATCGACTATCAAAAACGGCGAGTGGGTGGAAACCAGTACTCTCACAACCATGGGCCGAAGTTATTTGATCAAGGGTCAGCCCGAACTGGCGCTGACGCCGCTTGAACGCGCCGTCGAAATCACGTCGCGGCGTGGCGAACTGCACGAACTTCCCGAAGCGAGACTTTGGCTGGCGGAGGCCCTGCTTCAAAACGGACGCCTGGAAGAGGCTCGCGAAATCGTCGAAGACGTGCGCTCTTACCTTCGCGAATCGCCCAATCTGCTGGTGTGGGGATTGATGATGCGGATGGTCTCGAAGATCGAAGCGGCAGATGGTTATCTTGCCGCAGCCATCCAGTCGCTGGCGCAAAGCACTTCGATATACACGCTCAGACGAAGTCCCTACTACCGTGCGATCAATCAGATCCTTCTGGCAGAGATGCTTCAAAGGCAGGGCGAGGTCGAACGCGCGATCCGCGAAGTTGAATCCGCACTCGACGTCTTTCATCGCCTCGGCGCCTCAATCGACGCACGTACATCCGCAGTGTATCTCGAAACGTTGAAGGCGCGGCAACAGGACGGCGCGATCTCGACCGGAGGCTCCGGAGCGGGACGCCAGCCTCGAGAGTCGTATCGCGCAATCACCGATGGTCTGGCATCCTCGCTCGATGGGTTTACCGCGCAGCGCCTGGTCCAGGCATCCGCGTCGCGCGACCTCCTCTTGCACGAGCTTGTCTCGATTGTGAGCGAGCAGGCGGGAAGTCGCGGAGCCCTGGTGGCAGAGATTCTCGCCGACGAAAGCAGCGCGAAGGAGGCCGTGAGGTTAAAAATCGCGGCCGCGGCCGGGCTGAGTGATCAGGAACGCGCCCAGGAACTTGCGCTTCTTCAATCGCTCCCGCACGAACAACACGCCGAGCGGTTCGTCTATACGCTTAGCGACAATCAAAAGACCAAGTATCTGTTTCGAATAATCGACCCAACCGCTCAGCGCTACCTTAGCCGCACGATCAACGTAAAGCCGATCTTGTACATCGTCGAGCAGGGACTCGAGACTCAAGTGCTGCGCAACAAAAATCGCCGAGCATTGGTTTTTGATCCGGCGCGTTTGCTGGCGCAAGTCGAGCTTCCGGGCTTCATTTGCGCAAGCCGCGCTATGAGCCAGGTGCTCGAGCAGATTCACAAGATTCGATCGTCGGATGTCACCGTTCTCATTACCGGCGAGTCCGGCACCGGCAAGGAGTTGATTGCGCGAGCCGTCCACGCGGGGAGTTCGCGTCGCATGAACGTATTCCTGCCTTTCAATTGCTCGGCCGCGCCCCACGACATGATAGAGAGTCAGCTTTTTGGATTCAGAAAGGGCGCATTCACCGGCGCAGTCGCAAACAGCGAAGGCATAATTCGCGGAGCCGAGCACGGGACTTTGTTTCTGGATGAGATTGGTGATTTGCCGCTCACGCTTCAACCAAAGCTTCTCCGGTTCCTTCAGGAGGGCGAGGTTCATCCGATTGGAGACAGCCAGCCGCTGCACGTCGATGTTCGTGTGATCGCGGCGACTAACTCGGAGCTGGAGCGAGCAGTGAGCGAGGGTCGATTTCGCGAGGACCTCTTTCACCGAATAAATGTCATAAGAATTCAAGTGCCTCCGCTAAGACAGCGGCGGGAGGAAATTCCCGCGCTGATAAATCACTATATGAATCAATATCAGCAGGATTCAGCGAAGCGAGACATACGGCTTTCGGAGGAAGCGGTTGATCTGATGGTAGTGTATGACTGGCCAGGCAACGTTCGGCAATTGTGCAACGAAGTTCGCCGGATCGTTACGTATAGCGAATCCGGAACCATTGTCACTCCGGAGGCATTGTCATCGGAGATTGCGCGAGCCGCTCGCGAACTCGACTCCGTTTCGTCCGAGCAGCGAATTCGCACTCACACCGCGCTAATGAGCGACGAGGCTGAATCGTTGTCGGAGGCGATCGAGGAGTTGGAGCGGCGGATGATACAGGACGCATTGCGGCGTTCGGCGGGAAATATTGCGCGCGCAGCCAAAGAACTTGGGCTATCGCGCAAAGGTCTCTACCTGAAGATGGATCGCCTGAACTTTAACGCTTAGAGGCGGGTGGTGGCCGTCGAGCGGCGCTTACCCGCAGATTGTCCCGCGCACCTTATGATGGCGGCATTCTACTTGACGGAAGTGGCTCCACGTCCCTATCGTCGTATACGTTTAGGCTTTGCCCCACTGAATCTCATCACAGTGCGAACTGGAACCTGGGAGTTCGAGAGACAAACTGAGTTAAACATCGGTTTAGATTCCGAAGCTTTTGGGCGGAGAGTGCTTGGCGGTAGAACCCACTAAAATTCGGCGTGTCCGCGAGTTCCATTTATTGAGGCCGTTCAGGACCCGTGATTTCCGTCTCCTGTGGCTGGCTCAGGGGGTCTCGTTGTTTGGCGATCAGTTCTACCTGGTTGCGTTGCCCTGGTTGACTCTCCAGTTGACCGGGTCAGGGCTCGCGCTTGGAAGCGTGCTGATGGTCGCAGGAGGGGCGCGCGCCGTCTTTCAGCTTTTGGGCGGGGCGCTGAGCGATCGATTTTCCGCACGCTCGCTGATGTTGATTTCCAACGTGGTTCGGGCCGCGGCAACGGCGACTATTTCGGCTCTTGTGGTGGCGGGAGTTGTTGAGCTCTGGCACCTCTATGCTCTGTCGATTGTCTTCGGCGTCGTCGATGCGTTCTTCTTTCCGGCATCCGTTTCGGTTATCCCGCTACTTGTGGTTAAGGAGTACCTCAGCGCCGGAAACGCACTGCTGCGCGGCACAAATCGGTTGATGGCGATGATCGGTCCCGCCATCGCCGGGCTGGTTGTCTTTCATCAGAGCTTAGGCGCCGCGTTTGCCATCGACACGGCGACGTTTGTTTTCGCCGCGTTCATGATTTGGCTGATGAAAAAGCCTGAACGCAACCGATCATCCGATGAACAATCCAGCGGGCGGATCGCTGAACCCGCTCGATTCGATGGACTGCTTGCCTCAATCGGCGAGGGCCTTCGCTACGCATGGAAGCATCCGCTGGTGCGATCCTTACTGTTCTTCATAGCCATCATCGAATTCTGCTTTGTCGGCCCGTCTTCGGTTGGCCTTGCAGCAATGGCAAAGTCTCGATTCGAGGTTGAATGGGGAGCAAGCGCGCTGGGGTGGATGCTATCCGCCTTTGGGGGCGGGATGCTTATCGGGATGGTCCTCGGCGGCTCAATAAAGACCAGGCGCGGCCGTGGCAAGCTGATAATCAGCGGCACTTTTCTGCTTGGGTTTGGACTGAGTTTCCTGGGATTCGCGCATCATCTCGTGTGGGCGGCAGTAACGCTTGTGTTCATCGGCATAGGAGGCGGACTCGGGAACATCATGATCCTGTCTCTACTTCAATCGGAAACCGAACACCGAATGCTGGGGCGCGTTATGGGCTTGTTGCTGTTTGGTTCGACGTTGCTCGAGGCGCTGTCATATGCTCTCGCGGGCGTGATCGCCGACAAGAATCTGACAGCACTTTTTGTCGGAGGCGGCGCTTTGATACTAGTCGCGAGCTTGATTTCTGTTAGTGGAAGCACGCTTCGCACAACAGATTAGCTGACGGCGGACCTACCCACTCGCAGTGAGGTTGACAAGGAAGCCCGTCCTGACGATAAACTCCGCTCTGGTTGCGGAACGAATGTACGTCGGCCTTCTAAATTGTCCATCAGCATAAGCAATTCTCACTAAGGTCAGCCGAAGGCCGTATACATCTTTATCTTTGAGGTCTTCATTTCACCCGGAGAGCATATGGAAAACCTTATGCAGGATCTTCGCTTCGGATTCCGCTCGCTGATAAAGAACCCGGGATTCAGCATCGTCGCCATAATAGCGCTCGCTCTGGGCACCGGAGCCAACACCGCGATTTTCAGCGTCGTTAATGGTGTGCTGCTTCGCCCGCTTCCCTATGAGAATCCGGACCGGCTCGTGCTGATCTGGGGCCATAACGCAACAACCGCTCGCGACGCGCTGTCTGTTCCCGATTTTCAGGACTACCGCGATCAGAATCAAGTATTCGATCAGATGTGCGCCTTCGCCTATGACGATTTCATCATGGAAATGGGCGATGAGCCCGAACACCTGGAAGGACTGATGACTTCCGCGAACTACTTCTCAACTCTGGGCGTGCAAATCGCACAGGGTCGGGCGTTTCAATCCGAGGAAGACCAACCGGGCGCTACTCGCGTTGCAATAATTGGTGACGGGCTGTGGAAGCGTCGCTTCGGCTCAGATCCGAATATTGTAGGGCAAACTCTATCGCTCAACGGCGCGAAATTCACTGTGATTGGAATCGCCTCATCTGCGTTTCAATCCCCTATTCCCGAAGAAAATCCGCAAGTGTGGGTTCCATTCTCTTTCGACGGGGGAGACAGACTGCGTATCCCGTCATCGGTCAGCCCAGAACTCCTGCGCAACCGCAGAGGTCGTTTCTTGAAGGTTGCTGCGCGACTAAGATCAGGGGTCACGGCCTCGCAGGCGCAAGCTAATATCGAGACCATCGCCAGTCACTTACAGGAACAGTACAAGGACACCAATGCCGGCGTCAGCGTGGTTCTGATACCGCTGAGAAAACACCTCGTGGGAGAGGTCGAGTCCGCTCTGATCATTCTTCTCGCGTCGGTTGCTGGTGTGCTGCTGATTGCTTGCGCCAACGTGGCCAACTTGCTACTCGCGCGCGGAGCGGGCCGGCAAAAAGAAATCTCAATACGCTCGGCGCTCGGCGCGGGAAGGCTTCGCTTGATCCGGCAATTGCTGACCGAGAGTCTGTTGTTGTCAGTTAGCGGGGGGACTCTTGGGTTATTCGCGGCGTATGGCGGCATCAGACTTCTCATCTATCTGAATCCGCCCAACATTCCTCGCTTAAGCGAGATCAGTATCGACGGCCGCGTGCTTGGATTCACTTTTCTGGTCGCAATTCTGACTGGGTTGATCTTCGGGCTCGCGCCCGCCCTGGAAGCCTCGAAGCCCGATCTGAACGAGACGCTGAAAGAGGGCTCGCGCGGATCGACAGGAGGAATCGGACGCAGGCGCATTAGCAGCACGCTGGTCGTCAGCGAGGTGGCCCTGACCGTGCTGCTTTTGATCGCCGCGGGGTTGATGCTCAAGAGCTTCTATTCGCTTCAGAGTGTAAACCCCGGATTCGATCCGGAGAATACTTTGACGATGATTGTCAATCTGCCAACGCTGAAGTACTCCGACGATAGCCAGATCAGATCCTTCTACGAGCAAGCGCTCGCCAGCATCAAATCGCTTCCGGGCGTGAAGGCAGCAGCGGTCATTTCAAGCTTGCCGCTCACCACGACAGTCATTGAGCGCCTCCGATTCACGGTTGAGGGGCATCCGCCGCCCAGCCCGTCCGAGGTGCCCCGCGCGAACATTCGCCGAATCAGCGACGGCTATTTCGAAACGATGAGAATCTCGCTTGTCGATGGACGTTTCTTCACCGAGCGCGACCGCGCTGACTCCACCCCAGTGGTAATCATCAATCAGACGATGGCCAATCGACACTGGCCAGGCGAGAATCCGATTGGCCGGCGGCTGATCATACCGTCGATGGGGACTGCCCCTCGCGAGGTGGCGGGAGTGGTCGCCGATGTCAAGCATTCGAGCCTCGATACGGAATCGGGCGTAGAGGTTTATGTGCCCTACTTGCAGAAGCCATTCGCTTTAATGACTGTGTTGGTTCGAACAACATCAGAACCCCTGCAGATGACTGGCGCTGTGCGCGAGTCCATTCTATCAGTAGATAGCAATCAGCCGATCTACGGAACCAGGACGATGCAGCAGGTGGTGAGTGATTCGATGTCACAGTCGCGCCTGTACTCATCGCTTCTCGGGATATTCGCGGGGCTGGCTGTTGTCCTGGCGGCGGTTGGAATCTACGGAGTGATGAGCTATTCCGTAAGCCAGCGCGCCCACGAGATTGGGATTCGCATGGCGCTCGGCGCCGAGCGCGGCCACATCCTTCGTATGATTGTCGGAAAGGCGATGTTACTCACGTTAATTGGAACTACCATTGGAGTGGTAGGGGCGTTGATTCTCACGCGGGCAATGGAGACTCTTCTCTTCGGAGTCGGCGTAAGAGATCTTCTTATCTTTGTCATCGTTCCGGTGGTGCTTGCGTTGGTATCCCTCCTCTCTTGTTACATACCGGCGCGAAGAGCGACGCGCATCGACCCGATGATTGCGTTGCGTTACGAGTAGCAGACGTGTGTAGCTGGTTCACAACTGTGAAGCAGCTACACATATCCCGTAACCCATTCAATGCCTGCATTTAATTCTGCCCTTGATGACAGTGTGTAGCTGCTTCCCATTGTGCGGAGAGAGGCTCGCTTCGCGGCTGCGGGCTAAGTGGTGAAATCAGGTCCTTGTTAGTAACCGAAATGTCGAATACACAGTGGTACGACCCTTGCCCTATATCCAGGCGTAACAAGCAAGAAGTAAGGCAAACAGCCGAAGCTTCTCGATAAAAAACAAGAATGAAAAAGGAGATTGCCATGTTCAAAGGGACCTTAACGAATGATCTTCGATGCGATGCAGTCCTGGTGGGCGACGTGAAGTGCGACGCAGTCCTCGTGGGCGACGTGAAGTGCGGCGCAGTCCTCGTGGGCGACTAGGAGCGCAAGAGCCATGGACCGATCTCCAGGTTCACGGATATCGGGAACCTATCAAGGCTCAGCGTTCCTCTCTTCAAGAGAATGTAAACTTGTGTGCTAACCGCAAAGGGAGGCTACGATGGAAAAGAAAGAAACCAACGCTGAAATGGGCGTGATCTTTGAAGAGATTGAAATCGAGGAAGTGATTGCGCCTCGCTTTTAGACCAACCGACCGGTCCCCAAACCGCTGGAATCCGGGCCGGCCACAGCACGAAGAACGCAAGGTCAATCAGGCCGACCGTCCGGGGCTGCTTCCAGCGTCCGGCGGTTGGTCGCATTTGGAAAGCCAATCCGCTGCAATAAATCAACAAACCTACGGTCTGATCGAAGGCCATCCATTCGCGGGTCCACTCCAAGCAGGATCAGGTCTTCGTCGCGCGCCGCAAATCCCTTCTCCAGCCACGAGAATGCCTTGCCCTTGTCGCCGAGGCCCGCATAAATCAAAGCAATGAAATAGGGCTGCACATGGCGTTCGTTCGACAAGTCCGTTAGTTCACTGATCGCCTTCCGCGCCTTGAGTTTGCAGCCCTTTAACGCTTGAATTCGGCCCATCGCTGCGATGAACTCAGGAACCTCTTCAAGAAATCTCATCGCATGCCTGATAGCCATCAACGCATCGTCGAACCGTTCCATCGAGTCATAAGCCAAACCGAGATAATAGCTCGCAAGGCCGTACTGACTATTCAACTCCAGAACGCTTGAAAGCAGATCTATCGCCTTGTCATACTCACGCGCAAAGTAGAAAAGTTTTCCCCGCGTCGACCTAAAGCCCAGCGACAATGGATCGAGTTCCAACGCCCGCTCGTTCTCAAGCAGCGCTTCTTGAGTGCGGCCCATGAAGAGCAGACAGGTGGCGTACCAGTTGTGACTAATGGCGTAATTGGGATTAAGTTCGATCGCGTGCTTGAATCGATTCTCCGCCTCTCGCCAGTTCCACTGACGGAGGCGCAAATGTCCCAGAGACGCATGAGCCTCAGCCAGTTCCGGCTCAAGCTCGATCGCTCTAAGTGCCGCTTGTTCAGTTCTCACGTTTCCTTCCGACGGAAAGAGCGCGCCATGCGACACCAACAATCCAGAACAGTCCGCCAGCCCGGAATGAGCCAGCGCATAATTTGGATCTATGGAAATCGCTCGATTGAAACATTCAATTCCTCTCTCAAACCCGTCTTTGGCTCGTTTCGCGAAAAAGTACCGGCCCTTCAGATATGCTTCGTGGGCTTCCGCGCTTTCAGTGTAGCGCTTAGTCAGTAGCCTTCTTTCTTTGCGAGTCAACTCGGGATTGAGAGCGTTTGCCAACTGTTCAGAAATTGAGTCTTCCATCGCAAAGATGTCGCTGAATTTCTCGTCAAACTTGCCAGCCCATAGAATTGAGCCGTCGCCGACACTCACCAACTGCGTCGTCACCCGGACGCGCCTGCCCCGTTTTTGAATGCTCCCATCGAGCACCGACTCCACATTCAGCTCCCTGCCGGCGACGACTGGATCCTGCGTTCCATTAAACCTTGAGATGGAACTCGTGGGGCGAACCGCGATATTCGTCAACGAGCTTAGCTTGGTAATCAAGGCGTCGGCGATCCCGAGGCCAATGAATTCTTCGCCAACGGGCCCGATAAACCTGAAGGGCAATACCGCAATGCCGCTCTTTTTATCGTAACGTCCTGAGTGTCTAGCCGCGTCAATCACATCGTGGTTACCATTCTGATTCCCTTCGCGATTGTCGGCAGCAAAGCGGTAACCACGGCGAGGAATAGTTTCAATGTACGGACGATTGTTGTTGCCTCTGCCCAGCACCCTTCTAAGCTTGAATATGCTCACCGTCAGATTGCCTTCCTCGACCGAGCATTCCTTCCACACTGCTTTCATCAAATCCTCTTTCGAAATCATGCGCCCGACATTCTCCACCAAGACTGAAAGCAAGTCGAACATTCTCGGGCTCAAGGTAACCGTCGCTCCGTCTCGCGTAAGAAGTTGTGCTTCCCTGTCCAATTGAAAAGGACCGAATTCATAGAGGCGTTGTGGTCGGCTGTCCATAGGTACTTAAGCTCCTGGCCTGCAAGGTCAATCAAGGCCGACCGACCGGGTTCGCCGTCAGCGTCCGGCGGTTGGTCGCATCGGGAAGTCCGATCCAATTGCCAACCTTGCCTCGCTTCTTCGACCTGACAATGCGGCAAGACGGGCCTGCCCAGCTCTCATTTCAGGATCGCCCCCAAAAAACTTGACGGCCTGATCAAGAGTGATCGTCGCTTTGTCATACAGGCCCTTTGCTTCGTACACCAGACTCAGGCAATACCGAACAACGCCATACGCCGAGTCCCACTCCAGAACTTTCAAAAGCTGCTCTTCGGCGTCGTCATACTTCCGAGCAAAGTAAAGCAACTTTCCTCGCGAAGACCGGAGTACTGTCGACAATGGATTGAAACGCGCCGAACTCATAGAGGTGCCGAGGCTGCTTTCTCATAATGCTCAAGCGCGCAGTTAAGAAATGATTAAGAAGCAATTAATGTAATATTAAAGACTTCGTTGTTCCACTTCTGTACCACTCACAATGAGAATTGAACTTCGAACGTAGCGCAGCAGAAGCCTTCTTCGGCTTTGCATTGTAATACGATGAAAACACTCATACAAGTGCTATATCCTCCAAACAAGGCTCACGCTCTGACAAAGCCCTCCTCGCAGAATAGCATGGCTTCGAATCAGCTCTGTGTGTCTCCATCCCGGCACAACAGCTTGAGAAGAAGGAAGCCTGTTAATGGTGGCCGAACCATCACGTCATCATTAGCGAACGGCGGACTTTTGGACGCGGTCCCTACGTCATGTTGAAGTCCGCCGCCGCTTTTTTTGCGGGGATTAGTGCGATACGCTGTTGCCGGGCCCAGCTCCAGTTCCGCAGAGCCGCTTCCCTGAATTTGGCCCGTCGATAGGGACCACACCGATAATCATCAAAGGACCCGAGACAGGCGGCAATCTTGACTTGATAACCACAGTCACGGTTGGCGGAACCGAAGCGCTGATAATTAGTAAGAGCCAGACGGAAATCAAGTGCGTGACTCGGCCACATACCGCCAGTCCCGTGTCGTCAAATCCGATAATTGTCTTTGACACTGACTGCGCTGCGCCGGGTGGCACTACAGTGCCAGGAGGCGGGTTTCGTTATGACCCTTCGCCAGTGACTGCCTTCGGCACCGTCTACGTTGTGGGACCTGGGGAAGGCGTCGTCGTCCAAAGCGGACCCTCTTTTGACAACACCGGCGTTGCCTGCGTGACCGGGGTTGCTGTAGTCACGCCTCGCCACAGAAGGATGTGAGCGAAGGCGCTCTGTGAACGGCCATCGTGAGCTTCATGTCTCCTTTTTGGAGAATGAACGCGGTAGCAACCTTATACGGTCTGCAAATCAGCGTGACCCGGTAAGCTATCCCGAAGATGAATAACAGATTGGCATGATTTCATCGGCGGTTATTGGCGGCGCTCGCGTTCAGGTGTCGGAAGATCTCGGGCAATGCGCGAATCACGACATCGCCGGCTATCTTG
>UEXS01000096.1_pt1 | contig 17485 bp, 14 predicted proteins | sample 4301141 | NCBI WGS metagenome assembly UEXS01 (sample SAMEA4773178, study PRJEB27434) | metagenome | biome: 2259; feature: agricultural soil; material: soil | place: USA | collected 2014-09 | depth 0.25 m
GCTTCAGGTCTTTCGCCAGATGATCGAACTCTTCTTCGCTCATCGGCACAAATCCCCAATTGTGGCTCCACGCGTCGTTGTACACTTCCCGAATTATCCCGACTTCGTTTCTAAAGTCTTTCATGTTGACGGTGCGAACGCTGATGTTGGTCTTTTTCCTGAGCCGGTCCGCCACGCGCTGAAGCTTATTCGAGTGATTGAAATAATCCGCGCCGATGTCGTAGGCGTAAAGGTCCATCGCCTTCTTCATGCCGTAGCCTTCGAGCAACTCGGCATAGTAAGCCGGGTTGTAGGTCATCATGACCATCGGGTCCAGATCGAAGCCTTCAACGAGCAAGCCGCATTCGTAGTTAGTCGAGGGATTCACCGGCCCTTGCATAACCTCGGCGCCATGCCCGCGAAGCCAGTCTCGCGCGGCATCGAGCAACGCGCATGCCGTCTGCGAATCATTCTCTACTTCGAAAAAACCAAAGAACCCGCATCGCTCGTTATGGAATTCGTTGTACGCGCGATTGAGAATCGCCATGATGCGCCCGACGATGCGCCCATCGCGTTCGGCGAGAAACATCTCGACATCCGAAGTCTTGTAGAAAGGATGACATGCGGTGTTGAGAATGTCTTTCTGAGCCATCCTCAGCGGCGGAACCCAATGAGCGTCACCTCGATAGAGTCTGTAGGGGAGCTCCAAAAACTGTCGCTTATCGCGTGATGTGCGGACGCGGCGGACCCTTGCCGCAGTCGCGATTCTCGAAGCGCCTATCATTGCGTGGCGATTATAGGCGAGCCGATGTCTAGAGACAAATGAGCGCTGGTGGACTGATTAAGGATGGGCTTCTTACGCGGCCCAAGCCGGCGTGATCTTAATACACTGTTCCCAGTCACTATTTGCTTGCACCAGTGACATTGCAAGTGGATTGGTGCGCAACCGTCCTTCAGTGCCACAAGTTAATATTACGTTGGGGCCCATAGCGGCTAGTTGATCCTGATCACAAAATTGACATTCAGCCAGGAATTGAATTGTTCGACCGTTCCATTCCCATGCCTGGCTCGTCCCAGGCATTTTATCCAATATCCACGAATCTCCTGCACGGTGCAATCGACCCGCATTACGTCGTTCCCTTCCGCAAAAGTCAGCATAATGCGCTCATTCAATTTGAAGAAAGTGGCCGGAAGATTGGCGATATTCACAGCAAGAGGTCCTACCGGCGCTACAGGAACCGCCTCATCAGGCTTATTCACCACTCTGACATCTTGGGAAGCTGGCACTAACGACGCTGGGGTTTCACTCGCCCTGCCCGTTTGACAACTAAGAGTGGCTAGGGATGTTAGAAGAATGCCAATTCCCATCGCCGATAAGATGTAAGTTTTGAGCGTGCTCATTTTGAGCCTCCTTTGTTTGATAAGCTATGAGATTCACTCAAGCCAGCGAATAGTGCGAACCGGCTCTAAAGATTATGGCAGGTAGCGCGATTTCGTTTCAGATTTTTATGAAGGGATCATCGATCTGTCTTCCCAAACGGGGCAAGACGCCTGGGGAGTGAACGGTTCTTCACCGATTCGTTGACCGGCTTCCAACGCGCGGCGTAAGATTTCCTCTTTGCCTGACCCGAAAAACCCGTCATGGATGATCGCACTCTGAAAACACTCGAGTTTGAAGCGCTCGTCAGCCTTCTGGCGCGGCACGTTCAGTCTCCGCTTGGACGTAAGCGGGTCTTGGCGCTTCTTCCATCGACCGATGACGCGCACATCAATCGCGAGCTTGATCGAACAACCGAGTGCGCCGATTACGTGACCACCGGCGGCGCGTTTGGGCTGGGCGAACTCGACGATCCCGAAGACTCTCTCGGCGAACTTCAAGTCATCGGCACAAGCATCGAGCCTCGCCAGATACTCGAGCTTCAGCGGCTCACCTCAGTCGCAATGGATGTTCGCGCTCAGTTCTCTGATCCGGAAATCAAGGCTCGTTATCCCGGGCTCTCGGCGATCGCGGCAACCATTCCAGATCTTCGCAGGATGCTTGCGTCGATTCGCGGAAAAATTCTTCCGACCGGAGAAGTCGACGACAGCGCGAGCCCCGCCCTCCGGCGCATTCGCCGCGAGATTAATGATCGCCGCTCGCGCATCTATCGCAATCTTGAATCGCTGATGCACGAACGCGTGCCGACCGCGATTCAGGAAGATATCGTCACGATCCGCAACGGGCGCTTCGTGATTCCGGTGCGCACCGACTTTCGCGGCCAGGTGCCCGGTGTGATGCACGGGCTGTCGTCGAGCGGCCAAACAACTTTCGTCGAGCCGCTCACGATCATCGATCAGAACAACGAACTGGTTCGCCTGCGAGAAGAAGAAGAGATCGAGATCGCTCGAATCCTTTTGGAAATCGCCGAAGCGTTCCGTGCGAATCTCCCCGGCATCAGGGCCGCGGCGGAAGCGCTCGCCGAAATCGATTTCACTCACGCGAAAGCCCGGCTGTCCGCCGAGTTCAAGTGCGTGCGACCCGAGATGACAACCACACGCGGCGTTGTTCTCGAAGACGCGCGTCATTTGTTGCTGGAGCATTCGCTGAAGCAACAAGGCTCGCGAGTCGTCCCTATTTCTTTGGCGATGGATGACGCTCATCAGACGGTTGTCATCAGCGGACCGAATGCGGGCGGCAAAACAATAGTCGTAAAAACCGTCGGGTTGATCGCGTTGATGGCGCAAGCTGGCCTGCACGTTCCCGCAACTCGCGCGACGTTGCCCGTGTTCTCACAAGTGCTCGCGGACATCGGAGATCAGCAATCGATCGCGGCAAATCTATCGACCTTCACGGCTCACATCCGCAACATCGCTGAGATGGCCGAGCAGGTCTCACCGCCCGCGCTCATTCTGATGGATGAAGTCGGAACCGGTACCGATCCCGATGAAGGCGCGGCGCTCGGAGTTGCTGTCGTCGATTTCTTCAAGCGCGCGGGCGCAACAACGATCGCGACGACTCACTACAATCCGCTGAAGACCTGGGCGTCGCAACAACCAGGAGTGCTCAACGCCTCAGTCGAATTCGATGAAGCTACGTTACGTCCGACGTTTCGCTTGATAGTAGGAGTCGCCGGCGCATCCTCGGGTCTTGAGATCGCGCGCCGGATGAAACTGCCCGATGAGATAATCAATAGAGCAAGCGAGCGCATCGATCGGGCCCACGTTGAAGCGAATGCTTATCTGAAACATCTCAAGCAACTCGTCGATGAACAGGAGAGCTTGCGCGCGGCGCTTGAAGAAGAAAGAGAAGTGACCGCCGACAAATACGCGAAGCTCGATCTTGAATTCGCGCGCCGCGAGGTAGATCGACAGAGGGACTACGAATCGCAACTCGCCAACGTGATTCGGGACTTTACCGCCGAGAGCGAACGCTTGCTTCGAACCGTCAGCGATCGAGTGACCGCCTCGCGCTTAAAGAAAGAAGCAGACGCGCGCGGCGCCGAGTTGAGGCGCTCTGCCGCGGTGAGGCTCCGCAAACAAGTATCAACCTCACCCGTTCCCAGCGCTTCGGTTGCGACAACCGAACCTGCGCCGCCGAGTGAATTTCAGATCGACACGGGAGAGATTCACGAACGCGATCGCGTCAGAATCAAATCGTTCGGGCAGGAGGGCACAATCGAATCGATCAGCGACGGCGAATACACCGTGCTGGTCGGATCGCTCCGGTTTCGCGCGAGCCGTGATGACCTTCAGCTCTTGAAGGCCGCCGCGCCTCAAGCATCGTCGCCCGCCACTCGCTTGCCGAAAGGTGTGAGCGCCGACGTAGATCTGGACGAACACTTCTCGCCCGAGATCAATGTGATTGGCTCAACGGTGGATGAAGCGATTGATCGTGTGGACAAGTTCCTGGATGAAGCTGTGATGGCAGGCGCTGAGAGTGTGCGAGTGATTCACGGCCACGGCAAGGGCGCGCTTCGAAGAGCTATTGCCGAATTGCTGACGGGTCACGCCCATGTGGAGCGCTTCAACGTAGCGCCTGCAAATCAAGGCGGTGCCGGTGCAACGGTGGTCGTGCTTAGGAAATGAGAAAGCCATTCAATGGGTGTTCAAGACGCTCGCACGAGCGAATGTAAGTCTGTAAGGTTTCATAAGGGGTCTGAATCCACAGCTTGTCGTTGACTCTCACGTCGCTTCCGAGCGTGTGCACTGTACTTCTCGAGTCCAACTAAGTAGTTGTCAAAGGCCCGGTCCGTTGTTTTCAGATTGAAGTATTCTCGAAGGACCTCGAATATCTTTAGTTGCAGAAGCGCAGCGGTGAGTACGGTATCATCAGCTTCTTCGATACCCGGCCGCTCGTTGTAAGAGACTGAATCACCCTCTTGCTTGGTTCTGCTAAACAGAGCGTCGATTTTCGGATGCGCTTCCTCTAAGCTCCGGTAATATGCCACGTCAATTAGATCAACTGAGAATCCTAACTCTTCCGCCATAGCGATGAGGTTCTTTTTAGACCACATATGATTTAGTCGCTTGGTCTTACACATCCTGCAGTCGGTAATTGTGTATTTGTCTTTCACTTCTTCAAACCGCTGCTTAGTTTCCTCAACCACTTTCCGCGAGAATTCTCCGGGCTCTCTGCGTTCATAGTTCTGTACGCGCTTGTATTGATCGATGGTAAAAAAATCGTTAAATAGGTCGATTTCATCCGGGTGCTTTGCAAGATACGAAAGGGTTACAACACGCTCGAACATTCCGCGCAAAATCTGTTTGGCACTAAGCGCGTAACCGTTAGAGCAAAGTATTATGATCGACCAAAAGTCGTCCTCCATCGCAACGCGCGCAAGCGTGTAAAGGGTCATTGTGTTGAACGTGCTCTTGTCACAATCACTTAATGCAATATCTGCTAGTACCTTTAGGTTAGGTAGGTTATCAATTAGAAACTTGTGTCGCTTAGCAAACTCGATCTGCATCTCCAAATCGCCAAACATGGTAACTGCCTTTCTAAGATGATGGTGTTAAACGTGGTTCGATATATTGAGATAGCTCCGGGCAATCAGTCTGAAGAATCTTAAGCCACTCTTGCATAGGTGAACAACGAATACGACGACTGACGTCAAGAAAGTGCGTTGTAATACCAACAAGACGAAAGTCGCCGGTGCTCCACAAGCGGGTGGGGTCGTCAGGTGGTATGAGCCAGATTCCTCCGCCGCTCATACCACCTGGATGAGGCATCTGCACCAATCCTCGACTACTTAGTGCTGACTTTCCATAGTCAAAATAAAGATCAGCGTCGGCGGGGTTGGGCTTTTCTCTGGGTGAGGTGTTATAAACAACGAGATTAATTGCAATATTCCGATGGTCGCCCGTGAAAGTGATTTGGTTCATTAGACCGACCATCCCAATGACTTCGTAGTCTCCGTCAGCTATTGGATTGTGATAGGGCTCGATTAGGGCAAGGGAAATTCCAGTCAAGCCGGTGGTGGCTGGAAAGCTAGGATCTATTTCAATCCAGCCTAGGTCAGGCACACCAGGAGTATCAGACTCACCATACTTATAGGCGATCACTCTCAAAGGATTGTCTGTGGAACCATTGGCTGGGAAGGGAATAGACTTGCCGCCACGCTTGATGGAGTTGAAGTTATGAGCGGCTGTAGCAACGAACAGCCGACTGCCAATTTCAATGCAGACTCCAGAGCCAATACGTTCTTCCTCTCCCGGCGTAATCTGCCAGAAAGCAACGGTGTAGTTGCGAATAAAACTGCTTACTGCTCTGATCTTGTTCTCGTTAATGATAAAGTTGTCGGACATCTGGACCTCACTTGAACTGAGTGTGAATGATTATAACTTAGGGTTGCTTGAAGCTGGTAACGCGAGTTGAGTCTCTGTCAATTTTCTCGGCAAGGGCGCAGGGCTTTTCGATAACGCCTCATTTTTTTGGCCTCGTGAGACTAAAAACACTTTTACTTCGGTTGGTACACCGGAGAACTCGCACTGGCTAGCTGGCCCTTCAGATCTTCGCCGCGCACCCCATCAATGCTCGCATAGAACGACACTTTGCCGGTCCTCCCGTAGGTCGTCGGACATGCGGTCGCATAAAACGACTTTTCATCCCGCGCTCACAGTTAACACAAAGCGATAACCGCTGCCTTCGCCGTCTTCGATGTCCTTCGGGGCTCCGCCCAGTCTTATCAGCTCCGCAAGCGTTGCGTTCTTTCCTTCGAACTTGTGCGAGTAGATGATCTCAGCGCCGATGATTCGCTGAAGCATCTCGTAGGCCTCGCTTTCGTTGACCAGCATCCGGCTGTTGAAGAAAAGAGCGCGGCCCTGCGCGTTAACCATCGCAAGCGTTTCCTGATTTCCCACCAGCCACTTTCTTAACTCGCCGGTTGTTCGAGTCATAGACGTTGCTCGCAGTTGCGCCGCTGTCGACATTCGCTTGCCGACCCTCTCCGTCATACGCGTAGCTGTGCGAGCCATCACACGTGCAGTTGCCGCTCGCGCAATATGTGTACGTAACGCCGTTCACGTTCGCGATTCGATTCGTTCAAGTCAGACATCTCGCCTCTGCTTGTTTCGGCGCGAGTAGAAAGCTCGTACAAGATATAGTGAGCCAAACACAAAGATCGCAACGAACACCGCAAGGCTTGCAGAACCCCACGTAGCTCTTGCATCGATCATTATGAAAACCGTTAAGGAAATTGGGATGGCCGCAAAGACTAGCAAGTATGCCCATTGTCTCCACAGACCCACGCCAGCAAGCATTAGGAAAGCGCCGCCAACCGCGCAGAGCGTTAGTAACAACGGGTGAATCTCCGTGTCATTTGCCGCAGGATCGTAGAAGCGCCCAAATAGCCCCAGCGAGGAGACCATCATGATGAATAAACCCGGAAGGCCGCAGACAATGAAGATCAGTGCGCTGGCCATACGAGCACGCCGGCGATGTCTGTCGTCTTCGTGAGATGGTTTCCCGGTTTCCTCATCTGAACTTATTCGATTCATAGAGTACTAACCTGCTGCCGCTCAGGCGGCCGCTCTCAAAAAAGCGTGAGGCCTCCCATTGGCTGCGAGTGTGCATTACACGTTATCCTATTTTTCCACGGGTCTAGCCGGATCACAGGATCCTTACGATTCGACGAGGTCGCCTTAGCCCAAACGTGGAGATCAAGTGGGAGGCCTTCGAACTCGAACTTCCACTGATTAGTGAGCAGCCCGTTTTCTTTAACCCCGTTTAGGGCTTCGATAATGCGCCCCGCCTGCTGCCCGCATCCTAAGTACGCATGGCCCAAAGGAGACACCATATTTAGCGTCGCGGAAATATTATTCCAATAGGAATTGTTTGTGCGCAGGCCACGCCGAGTGAGTTCCGCTACCTTGTTCTTAAAAGTGTCGTAGATGACCTTGACATCCGAACTGGTGAAATACTTCTCGCATGAAAAGTCGACCCTCCAACTCACCGGCATTAGAGAACCTGGTAGCGAGCGCCAATAGTCGTTGGGGTTGGAGTCAGCTATGAGTACGTCATCGACAACTATCTGGCCGCGACCACCCACAATAGCGCTCGGTGGCAGAATGTTCGCCCCTCCGCTCATCCACAGATGCGCTACATACCCCAGCATGTACTGCGGCACATCAGCCCCATCCAACGTCAAACCAGTGCCGCCTAGCCTGAACCCTCCGAGCCATAGCCTCCAGAGACCCTGCTCTACAAGCCCTAAAGGGTCGGCTGAGTTCACTGGGTCGTTGCTCGTATATGAATACCGATTCATGCTCTGCGGGTATAACGCGCTCCCGGCTATCGGGTCAGGCTGCAAGAATCTTCCGTTAGAAAACTGATGCTGACGATTGATCGCTTGATCAGTGCCGCTCTCCGAATCTCTCTCGTATGTCGTAAAGCGATGCTTCTCTGTTTCGCCCGTTGTTCCCGCGTCTTCGCCGAACGGCAAGTGATCTTCAGTCCCCATCATAGTCCCGCTACCATCGGTGATCAATCGTGTCGAGAGGCGATCTTGATGATAGTACCTCAGCACTCCGCCTTGATCACGCGCCAGCATCCGCGAGCCCGCGTAAATGTATTCCGAAATCAACGCGCCAGTGCTGCCATTGTACTCGGCGATCACTTGAGCACCTTCCCACACATAATGCGTCGTCACTCCTCCGGCAATCTTTTTCAGTCTTCGATTGGCAGAGTCATAAGCGCCGCTCGATGTTACACCGCTATCCACATTCGATTGGCGGCCCTCGCCATCATAAGCGTAGCTGTGCGCACCATCCCACGTGCAGCTTCCGGTCGCGTCATATGTGTAGGGCACGCCGTTAACGTTCGAGATTCGATTGTTTGCGACACCACCAGTCAGAGCTATCGCGATGTTCTGAAGTTGATTCCCTCCACTCAACGCGTCCCACATTCCCGTGCGGTTGCCCCAACGGTCGTACGCGAATCTTCGATTCCACGACGACCAGCCGCTTGCAGTCAAAAGCCGTCCAACGTTGTCATAGGTGAATGCCTGACTCCGGGATAAGCCATTGATCGTCCCGCTCATCGAGATCAATTGCCCGCTGTTGCCTGCCGTTGTACCGGCGCCGCTCGCGCCTGCGCTTGCTGAATAACCATACGTCAGGCTCATCAACGTGCTGGCACCCTTGGTCGCAGTCTGACTCGTCAATTGCAAGCGGTCGGAGCTGTAGCCGTATGTTTCATTGACTCCATTCGCCAGACTGACGCCGGTCACCTGGCTTGCCGTGCTGTATCCGACGCTGGTGACATAGTTGGCCAACACGTTGCCAAGAGAATCAACTCTATCCAGCCCGCTCGTTCTTCCGCGGCTATCGTGATTAGTTCGCACCCGTTTTCCGGAAGGATAGATCAAAGTCGTTAGCTGGCTGGCCGTGTTGTAGAGATATTGAGTTTGATAACTTCGCGCATCTATCACTCGAGTCTTGCTCGACTGCCTGGACACGCTGTCGTACACATAGCTCTCGGTGCCACCACCATCGGTCACTTGATTGACCTGGCCATTGCCCACTTGCGGTGAAGAGAAGTTGTTGTAAGCAATCGTCACGTCCGAAGTCGCGGCCACGCCTGAAGGCAGCGCCGGCCGGATGCTGCCGTTGTCATCTCCGCCGGGCCCCGTGTACCAAACCTGAAGCGGCCGATTCAAAGAATCGTACTTGTAATGAGTCTCAACCCCGCGCGCGTCGGTCCGCTTCTGCACAGCGCCGAAATCTTTATAGGTGAGACTAACCGCGCCCGCCTCCGGTGTCGCCTGACTCGTCAATCGAGACAACGCATCGTAGCTGAATGTCCGCGTCTGATTGTTTTGGTTCGCGCTCGTGAGATTATCGAGAACATCATAAGCGTAGGTGGTTGGCCACGTGAGGCCCCCTGTTGCGGGGTCTTGCTCGGTCACTTTAACCAGCCTTCCCAACCCGTCCGCTTCACTTTTTCTCTGACGGCCGACCTGGTCAGTCACCATGACGGTTGCGCCGGTTGGCAACGCCGCGCCTGCATAACTTGTTGTGATCGTCTGGTTGTCCGGCAACTTCACCTGCGTTACTCTCGACAGCAAATCGTAGCTATTCGATGTCCAGTAGGACGGCGAACCGTTGCCCGACGAATCTCCGGCGTACGGGTTTGACTGCTTGAGCACTCGGCCGAATCGATCATATACCGTTGCGACCGTGTCGTAGCTCACCGGCGCGCTTCCCGCTCCGCTGCCTGACCTCAACACTCGCCCCGCTCCATCGAACCAACTCTTCGAGGTGATGACCTTGGTCGATCCATTTTCAAGGTAGCTCACCTGCTGACTGTACGCCAACTGATCGTTGCCGTTGCTGTCTCGATCTGACTGCGTTGTAGTCACGGCCCCGCTCGGCGCAGTAATCGTTTGCAGCCTCCACGCGCTGTCGTACGCAAACGTAGTAGTAAGGTTGTTCGGATCAGTGGTCTGTTTCACCAGCCCGGTGTTGAAGTCGTATTGATAGTTCGCGGTCAGGAACGGAACGATCCCCGCGGTCCCGCTGGTCACGGACACCGCCTGCGACCAGTAATTCGATGAGTTGAACGTAAAGTTCTTGACCTGACAACAGCTCACATCGGCCTGCGTCACATTGCCGAAGATGTCCCACTTGGTATAGCGAGTCGTCGAAACAGCGGGGCTGATGCTGCTGAAGGTTTGGACGCCGGTGACGTTACCTCTGGTAGTGTAGTTCTGGTTAAACGCGGCATCGTGATTTGGCGGATAGCCGGCCGATGTCAGCCCGTAGTATTCCATCCCGCCTTTTATCGCATAGTCGTCGTAGCTGTAGACGGTATCCGTCTTGAGCACGTCGTTGGTGTTGTCGTTGTCGAGCAGTCCGTCGTATATCCTGACTTCCGTCACCAACCCAAGCAACCCGCCGTCGAGGTGGGCTTGAAGGTTCGAGTAGTCGTAGCGCGTTCGCCGCCTCGTCACGAATGTGCCGTTGTTTTTGTACCCTTCTTCATAAACGTTCTTCACCCTGCCGTAGCTCTCGTAGCTGTAGTCCACTCTGGTTGATACATTTGCTTCGTCGAACGTCTCGACCGACGCGATCTGTGTGCCGCCATCCGGTCCCGCGACATAAGTGTAGAGAGTCTTGCTCAGCGTAGATGCGCCGTTTTTGTATTCAACCTGAGAAACGAATCCAGTGTTTGTATCGGTGGTGGTTATCACTGTCAGTTGTCCACCGAGCACGCTCGGGTAAGTCGCAGTGTCAGTCTCCGTGCCTGTGCCCGTGGTTCGCGAGTAGCTGTAATCCGTAGGATTGGAATCGGGCAGCCCACTATCATCGGTCTTACCCTGCCACCATTCGCTGCGCTTCAAGTACTGCGGCGAATCGTTGAGCGCACCGGACTGATTGCGTCCATACGGATCAAACGGATCAATCGTGGTGTAATCATGCTTGGTATAGGATATTTCCGTGCCGTCGGTTATCGTCCCACCGGCGCCAGTCATGTCTTTGCGGGTCGAGATTTTCCGGGCCATTCCGTAAGTGCTGAAGTCCTGAAAGAGATAACCTTGCCCTGTCTGAGGGGAATAGATTCGCCTCACCACCGTGAGTATCGAGTTGTTCCCCGGTGACACGACGGCCATGCTCCCGAAGTCATACTTGAGAGTAATGTCCTGATAATCGATTTGAACAAGCGTGCGAGTTCCGCTGCCGCCGAAATTCGGTGCGAGAACCGCCGCGAGCGCGTCATCTGGTTTGCCGTTCGCCGGGTCCGCGGGATAGCCCGTGTCTCCGTAGTATTTGAATTGAACTACCCGACCGAGGGAATCCGTGATGAAGTCAATCGCCCAGCGATATGGGAAGTTGACGTCTTTCGTTCGATAAGCGATTGTTATCAACTCGCCGTTGCGGTTCTTGATGCTGGTGGGAACAAGCCGGTTGTTGGGCTCATCGTATTTGACGATGCTTCCATCCGGGCCCTTTAACTTGCCATTGCGGCTCAGATGATAGAAGGAGCCGTCGGTGGTGTCCCAGTCCCACGTGCCGCCAACCGAGTCGTATACTTGTTCGAGGTGTACACGCGTCCCATCAGATTGTATGAGCAACCGATTTCCAGGATGATTGAATTGACCAACCCCCGTACCGTCTCCAGTGGCGGTATTGTCGTAGTTCTTGATTATTCTGCCATAGCCCAGAGTCCAACCCGCGGCAGGCCATCCCTTGTTGTAATTGAAAGTCATCTGGCCATTCACTCCGATATTATCTTTGTTCCACAGCCGGCTGTTGTAGCTGAGCGCGAGACCCACCCCGTTGCCTCTTCCTCCAAGGCCCAGCACGGGCGCTGTGAAATTGTAGTTGTAACTTCCGAGCTGACGTCGTGTCTTACTTGATCCAGTTGGCGAGACATCTTGCGCCGTGAAGCGGGGCGAGCCGACGGCGTTGTTGAACTTCGCTGCGCTGGGAGAAGTGGTATCGCCCCCATCGGGGTCGATCAAGGGAAAGAGTCTACCCAGAGGAATCTTTTGGCTTGCGTTCCTGGTAGCACCGTTGTTGGTTGAACGCGTTACGCGGAACGCGGCCCGGCGCGCCAATCGCCTGAGGGTATCGCGGCCACCCCCATTCTCTTCGAGCGTTGCCGAATCCTCAGCCGGTAACCTTCGCGATGCATTGTCGCGATTCAAGGGCTCTTCAGAAACATCATCGTCGCGGACATAATCAGAGCGAGATCGATCACCGGCAACAGAGTGAAGCTGCCCGGTCGCCGATTGTGTGAAGGCCTGAGTTAGTTCGGGAGGCTCTTGCGTTGACCCGACGGACTGAGGCTCACTCGATTCCGGGTCACCGCAGTCACCGCTGTGTTCGATGTCCCACTCAAGATCTCTCTGGACGGGCCGCGCGCCCTGGCGCACCTCGACGGCAACCGTCGCCCGGCCCGTCCCAGCTTGAACCGTCGCGACGGTATGTCCTGGGGCAATCGCTTCAACCTCTCCCCACGAAGAAACAGTGGCCACCGAAGGCTCGTTCGTACTCCACTGCAATGCCGCGCCATTGACGACCTCTTTGTTGCCATCCAATGGGAGCGGAACCAGCGTGTACCCCTCACCGACGTATAGCACGAGCCGTCGAGGGCAAAGCCTGAAACGAGTGACTCGATCAGCATTTCGAGAAGGATCGTCCACCTTTTCCGCGGAGAAGTCCTGACCTCTAACCGCGCGGTGATTAATCTCTTTTGACAGCGCCAATAACTCGCCCATCGCCTGCCGCGCATAAACACCCGCGACTTCTGCTCGAACCGGAGAGAGCGTTACCGCCAGGGATGCAATGATAAAAATGACAAGAAAGCGCACAGTTGCCCGAGATACTTTGCTTGCAGAACGATATGAAAGAGTCATGAGAACTTTCTCCCTTATTTGTTTTGCGACCCACCTATCGGGCACGCTGCGCAGCCGCGCGGCGTCGAGAGCGAACGTAGGCTCAACGCTTTGCGCAGTTGCAGCAACTACTGTCGTCGTCCTCACAGAGAAATTCCATTTCCGGATTCGTTCAGGACGCCGAGAGCTTTGCTGTTCAAAATGCGTGTACTACAGAGGCTAACCGGGTCGTTGCGATTATCGGGACGCCTACGAACCTAAAAACCTACTGCTCGTCAAACATCAGATTCGTTACAAATCAATTTGATTTACTCTGAGTGCGTAACATTACCGGGGTTCAACCCGATTCGTCAACAGGAAAGTTTTACTCATAGATCTGCGATTCTTCGCGCGACAAACGCGACTCTAATCATCGAGTCTGTCCGAGATGAAACTCTTGATTCAAATGAAACAATTACTTCGGTTGGTACACCGGAGAAGCCGCACTGGCAGACTGCCCTTTCAAATCTTCGCCGCGCACTCCATCTATGTTCGCGTAGAACGAAACTCGACCGGTCCTCCCATAAGTCGCCGGACACGCAGTCGCAAAAAATGTTTTCTCATCCGCGCTCACAGTTAACACAAAGCGATAACCGCTGCCTTCGCCGTCTTCGATGTCCTTCGGGACACCGCCCAGTCTTATCAATTCCTGAAGCGACGCGTTCTTGCCTTCGAACTTATGCGAATAGATGATCTCAGCTCCGATGATTCGCTGAAGCATCTCGTAGGCTTCGCTCTCGTTGACCAGCATCCGGCTGTTGAAGAAAAATGCGCGGCCCTGCGAGTTCACCATCGCAAGCGTATCCTGATCGCCTACGAGCCATTCGTTGCCCGCTCGAACTAAACCCACTTGCTGCGCGTCGCCCGCGCCGCCGAATTGCAACGCCACCGTAGCCGTTTGTCCGCTGATCTGCTCGCCCTTCGGGACGATATTCTCCGGTATGGCTGAGAAGGTTCGCGCGAAATCCGGCTCCAGATCCTGAAGCTCGGCGGGCGTGAGTCCCTCAACCGCGCCGCGATAAACCGAGTATCGAAAACCCTCGACGTAATGCTTCGACTTCAGCGCGCGATAGAAGGTGACTACCGTGTCGCTCGGCGATAAAGCCTTTTGTTGAGCCGCGCCGCTCAGAACGAGGATTATGATTACGAATGTGGCTGTGAGACTTCGTTTCATAGTTGAAGGTCTTTGCTGCGTTCGATTTGCGTTGGGGGAGCTGGACGCTTGGGGTTCGTCTGCGTCTCGCCAGTTAATATAAGGTCGCACGTTTGTTGTTTCAAGATTAATGACCGACCTCCGAGCGAATCTGCAAAGCATGACTGCCAAAGTTCGCGTCATCACGCTCTGGGAAGTCACTTCGATAATGCGCGCCTCGAGACTCACAACGCCCAAGCGCCGCTTCGGCAACAAGCCGTGCAAGCGTGACGAAATTCCAGGAACGTGTGTTTAACTTTCGCGCCGCGATTTCTTCCAGTACCGCGAGCGCCGCAGTCAGTCCCGCCGCGTCACGCACGATCCCAACCTTGTCCCACATCACGCGTTTTACTTCCGCGCGAGTGCCGTCGTCGATCCGCCAATCGGCCGCCTCACCGAAGTCCCAATCACGCGGCTCCGCTGAAACAACGGTGTCCGGAGCTTCGGTTGCCGCGGTCGCTCCCGCTCGCGCGCCGAACACGAGTCCTTCGAGCAGCGAATTCGACGCAAGCCTGTTAGCCCCGTGCACACCCGTGCACGCGACTTCGCCGGCGGCATACAAACCGGCAATTGATGTCCGGCCCGACAGATCAGTGCGGATGCCTCCCATCGTATAGTGCGCGGCCGGGCTCACGGGAATCAGATCGCGAGTTATGTCGATGTTGTAAAGCAAACACGTGTTCAGAATCTTAGGGAAGCGTGCACGCACCGCTTCCCTGTCGAGCTGACGCATGTCGAGCCACACCGAATCGGATCTTGTTCGCTCCATTTCAAAGTGAATCGCGCGGCTCACAATATCGCGCGGCGCAAGCTCGGCTCGTTCGTCATATCGAGTCATGAATCGCTCGCCTGCGGAATTGATGAGCAATCCTCCTTCGCCGCGCATTGCTTCGGACAACAAGAACCTCGGCGCGTTTGGAACATTCAACGCGGTCGGATGAAACTGAATGAACTCCAAATCAGCCATCACCGCGCCCGCTCGATAAGCCATCGCTTGTCCGTCGCCCGTCGCGACATCGGGATTCGTCGTGTGCAAGTAGAGCTGTCCCGCTCCGCCAGTCGCGAGCACGGTGGCGCGTGCGTAGAGGGCTCGAATATTGAAAGTCACCGGTTCTACGTAAGTGACTCCGACGCACCGGCCGTCGTTGACGATCAGCGATTGCGTGCAAGCGTGAGCAATCAAGTCGATGTTTGAAAACTTTTTTGACCACGCGACGAGCGCGCGGACTATCTCGCGCCCGGTCGCATCTCCGCTTGCGTGCAGGATGCGTGATCGCGAGTGCGCGGCTTCACGAGTGAAAGCAAGTTCGCCATCCTCTCGATCAAACTCGGCTCCGTGCTGGATCAACTCGGTGATGTAACGCGGTCCTTCTTCGACTAGCACGGCGACCGCATCGGGATCGCAGAGTCCCGCGCCCGCATCGATGGTGTCCTGATAATGCAGCTCGATCGCGTCGTCATCGCTCAGCGCGACTGCAACTCCGCCCTGCGCGTATTCGGTGTTGGACTCAGTGATTTGATCTTTGGTGAGAACGGCAACTCGGCCGTATTGGGCGAGCTCGACGGCGGCTCGCAGCCCGGCTACTCCGCTTCCGACGACTATGAATCCATTTTCCATTTTTCATTTTCTATTTTCCATTTCTCATCGCTCGGATTTCGTTTGACGCTTGGCCCCGGCGCAAATGACAAATGGAAAATGGAAAATGCCTCCCGTCGTACACTCTCACTTCTTTGAGTCCTTCTTCGACGGCATTCTTTGCTTCAGCAGTTGAGCAATATCCGGGTGCTTTTGCTCCTCAGCGTAGTCGGCGGCGGTGCGGCCTCCGGTGTCTTTCACCGTCGGGTCGGCGCCTGCGTCGAGCAGAATCTTGACGATCTCGAGTTGGCCAACAAGCGCGGCCTGCATCAGCGGCGTATAGTTGCCGGGCGTTCGATGGTTCACATTCGCGCCTTTACTTATCAACAACTCGACCGCTTCCTTATTTCCCATCCCTCCGGCATTCATCAACGGAGTGACTCCTGAGTTGTTCGGCGCATCTACCTCGGCGCCGGCATCGACCAGTCGACGCACTTCAAAATTGTCGCCGCTGTTTACCGCGCGGAGCAGAGCCGTGCTTCCATCAATGTCTTTGGTCTCCGTCGATGCTTGCGGTGCGGCGGCCACGTTTTGATTGGACGGCGAAGCCTTGCTGCAACCAAGTAACGAAAACGACAGCAACAAAATCAGTATCGTGGGCTTGAGCATTCTCAATTCTCCTTAGTATGAGATCCGTTTGTTATCGATCGCTGAATTTATCACACTGCCCCGCAGGGACAAAAACCGCTGCATTGCTTGCTACCATTTTCACATTCTCCCAGATAGCTCTCGCGGATTTGGTGAGTCTCAATCAGCGCGATATAATGAGCCGCCAATCGCGGCGCATGCTGCGACCCAGGAGAGGAAAATCATGGATCTGAATCTCACATCATCAGAGCAGGCTTTTCGCGATGAGTTCCGCGCGTGGCTCGGCTCAAACATTCCCGCGGAGTGGGACCCGGCAGCCGCTCACGATGAGGACTCCCGCCAACGCTTCGACTTCCTGCGCGCGTGGCAGAAGAAAATGTTCGAAGCGGGATGGGCCGGCATTCATTGGCCAAAAGAGTACGGCGGCCGCGGCGTGACCCTCATCGAACAAACCATCTTCATCGAGGAAATGGCTCGCGCTGCCGCGCCGCCGCTGATCAACGTGCTCGGGCTGTCGTTGCTCGGACCGACACTGATCGCATACGGCACCGAAGATCAGAAGCAACGTTTTCTTGCGAAGATCCTAAGCGCGGATGAGATCTGGTGTCAGGGTTATTCGGAGCCGAATGCCGGTTCTGATCTCGCGGCGCTCCGCTCGGAGGCGGTTCTCGAAGGCGATCACTTCATCGTCAACGGTCAGAAGACCTGGACAAGCTTCGGGCACTTTGCCGATTGGTGCTTCGCCGTGGTTCGCACCGATCCCGATGTTCCGAAGCACAAGGGCCTGACTTACATGCTCATCGATATGCACAGCCCCGGAATCTCGGTACGGCCCTTGAAACAGATGACCGGCGATTCCGAATTCAACGAAGTGTCGTTTCAGAACGTCCGCGTGCCGGTGGAAAACGTCGTAGGCAAGATCAACGGCGGATGGGAGATCGCAATCGCCACGCTGATGTTTGAACGAGGGACGTTGGGGGCCAGTCTTCAAATAACCTTCAAGCGGCAGATCGAGAGATTGATTGAGTTGTCTCGCACCATCGAACGCGACGGACAGCCGGCCAGCGAAGACCCGATCATCCGGCAAAAGCTCGCCCAGATTTACTCCGAGATCGAAGTCTTTCGGTTGAATCAAATGCGCACGATAACTCGAATGAGCAAGAGCGGCGTGCCCGGACCCGAGGGCTCGATTCAGAAAATCTTCTGGAGCGAGATGAATCAGCGCATGCAACAAGT
>UEXS01000346.1_pt1 | contig 16941 bp, 17 predicted proteins | sample 4301141 | NCBI WGS metagenome assembly UEXS01 (sample SAMEA4773178, study PRJEB27434) | metagenome | biome: 2259; feature: agricultural soil; material: soil | place: USA | collected 2014-09 | depth 0.25 m
AATTCCTTCGAGCCTACGAGCATCGAGCCTACCGGCGCACACAGTCCTTTCGACAAGCAGAACATCACCGAATCAAACAGCGAAGCGATCTCAGCCACATCGCGGTTCAGCACCAGCGCTGCGTTGAAGATTCGCGCGCCGTCGAGGTGAACGGGCAGGCCGGCTGCATGAGACCGTTCGGATATTTCCTGCATTCGCCCGAAGGTCATCACCGTTCCGCCGGCATGGTTTTGCGTGTTCTCGATCGCGATCAAACCGGTCTGGGCGAAGAACGATGACGTCGGCCGAATGGCCGACTCAATGGTCTCCCAATCCATCATTCCTTGCGAACAGCGAATAGGATGCGCGAGCGCGCCGCTGATGACTGCCATCCCGGCCATCTCCATATTGAACATGTGACTACGCTCTTCGATTATCACTTCCTGTCCGGGCTCGGTGTGCAATCTCACGGCAATCTGATTCCCCATGGTGCCTGAGGGCACGAAGAGCGCCGCTTCCTTGCCAAATATTTCGGCGGCTCGTTGCTGTAATCGTAGCGCGGTAGGATCTTCGCCATAGACGTCATCGCCAACCTCGGCGCGAGCCATCGCTTCTCGCATCTCATCGGTTGGTTTCGTGACGGTGTCGCTTCGCAGATCGATGTAGGTCACTATTTGCTTTCTCTAAGAGTGATATTAGTAGAACAGAATAGGTCATCATTTGCGCTCTCTCAAGGAGGGCCGCAAAGCCGCAAGGCAGGAATTTGCAATGCCCATCCAGCTTGTTCATAATTTGCGCGACATCTTAAGAACTGCACCATGAGAATGAACCAATGATCAATCTATCTCCTGAAGTTTTCCGCGAAGCGAAGGCCCGTGTTGCTCCTCACGTTTATCACACTCCGCTTCTTACATCTCGAATACTCAGTGAAGCGAGCGGCTTTGATATTCGCCTGAAAACCGAGATGTTCCAGCGCACCGGCTCATACAAGATTCGCGGACCGCTAAACAAATTCGCGCACCTGTCGGAAGCCGAGCGCGGGCGCGGCGTGATCTGTTCATCAGCGGGCAATCACGCGCAAGGCGTCGCCCTCGCGGCGAAGCTCAACGGCATGCGCGCAGTCGTGGTGATGGCCGAAAACGCCACGCCATCCAAGATCGAAGCGACTCGCGCTTACGGAGCCGAAGTAGTCCTTCACGGATCGATCTGGGACGAGGCCAACGAAAAATCAAAACAGCTCTCGGAAGAACGCGGCCTAACTTACATTCATCCGTTTGACGATCCGCATTTGATCGCGGGGCAGGGAACTCTAGGAATGGAAATCTACGAAGACTTTCCCGAAGCCGAAATCGTGGTTGTTCCAATTGGGGGAGGCGGGTTGATATCGGGCGTTTCGATGGCACTCAAGGGCCTGAACCCAAAAATAAGAATCATCGGCGTTGAATCATCGGGAGCGCCCGCGATGAAGCTCAGCGTCGAACGAGGTCAACTTGTCACGCTCGATAAGGTCGACTGCATCATCGACGGGCTTCGAGTGAAGCGCGTAGGCGAGCACACCTTTGAAGCGGTGCGGCAGTTTGTCGACGAAGTGGTTGCGTTGCCGGATGAGGAGATTTTCGATGCTTTGATTTGGATCATGCATTACTGCAAGCTGGTAGTCGAAGGCGCGGCGGCGGCTTCGGTCGCGGCCGTGTTGAAGGGATTGATAAAGGCACCGCGAGGTTCAAAGGTCGTGTGCGTTTTGAGCGGCGGAAATGTGAACCTGCAACAACTCAAAGGGCTGAAGTGGAATTAGCACCTGTTTGTAGTCCGGCCTTCAGGCGGAAGTTCGTACTTTGAGTTAGCAGAGCGACAATCATACGAACTTCCGCCTGAAGGCCGGACTACAAACATAAGATCCCGTTCCGAATTGCCACTCGCGCGCCGCGCGGCTAGAATGATCACTCCGCTCTAAACCACAAGATGCTGGACAAGTTCAAAGACGAGTGTGGCGTATTTGGTATCTTCAATCATGAGGATGCCGCGCGCCTGACCTATCTCGGGCTATACGCGCTGCAGCATCGCGGCCAGGAATCGGCCGGGATGGTTTCTTCGGATGGATCGCGGCTGCACGCCTATCGCGGGATGGGTTATGTCAGCGAGATCTTCCGCCAGGAAGAGCTTTCACATTTGCCGGGACGTTCCGCGATCGGCCACGTGCGCTACTCGACCGCCGGCAGCGTGAGTCTTCGAGAAGCTCAGCCGTTCCTTGTCGATGGTTATCGCGGACAAATCGCACTCTGTCACAATGGAAACCTTCCGTACGCCGGCCAGGTCCGCGAAGAACTCGAACTCGACGGCGCGATCTTCTCTTCCACCTCGGACACAGAAGTTGTGCTCCACAAGATCGCACGTTCGCGAGCGGTCGATTTGCTCGGCGCGTTAGTCGATACCTTCACCGAAATCGAAGGCGCGTACTCAATGCTGTTTCTCACAAGGGACAGCATGATTGCGGCGCGCGACCAGCGCGGGTTTCGCCCGCTGTGTCTCGGTCAACTCGGCGATTCATATGTGATCGCATCGGAGACCTGCGCGTTCGATTTGATCGACGCGACATATCTTCGCGACGTCGAGCCCGGTGAGATATTGGTGATCAACGCGGATGGACTTCACTCGAGCTTTTCGCTTCCGAGGGTCCGACCCGCACATTGCATATTCGAGCACGTTTACTTTTCTCGACCGGATTCAATTGTGTTCGGCCGCTCGGTGAACAAGAGCCGCCACAAGATGGGACAGCAACTGGCGCGCGAGCATCCCGCGGACGCAGACATCGTCGTGCCGGTGCCCGACTCGGGTGTGTCAGCGGCGATCGGCTATGCGTCGGAGTCGGGTTTGAAGTTTCGATTCGGCCTTGTGCGCAATCATTACGTCGGGCGAACCTTCATCGAGCCCAAGCAATCGATTCGACACTTCGGTGTTAAGGTGAAGCTCAACCCTGTGCGCGATCTGATTGAAGGTTTGCGCGTCGTGCTGATCGACGATTCGATCGTGCGCGGCACGACTTCGAAGAAGATAGTGCAGATGGTCAGGCAAGCAGGCGCGCGCGAAGTGCACGTTCGCATAAGCTGTCCTCCGACGATCGCGCCGTGTTTTTACGGAGTCGACACGCCAACGCGAGATGAGCTGATCGGAGCGAATCTGAGCGTCGAAGACATCGCTCATCACATCGACGCCGACAGCCTCGGTTACTTGAGCATGGAAGGCTTGCTTGGCGCGTGCGGAGATTCCGACGGCGATCGGCACTGCACGGCATGTTACACGAACGACTATCCGATCCCGGTAACGTCGGCCGCTCGAACAAAGACTGAAAGAGAAGAGGGCGCGCTGTTGCACGATGCGGTTTGGCCCCGCAATTGAACCCTCCTGGGATGAATAAGACTCTCAGATCAATCGTCATCGTAACGCTGCTCGCAGTCGCATTGATCGCGATCGTTCGGTTTACTCGGGAGCGGAACAATCGGCCGCAACCGGGTCCGATTGCCGGGAAACTTGTAGTTCATTTCCTCGATGTCGGTCAGGGCGATTCGGAGTTGATACAGTTGCCCGACGGCGAAGCAATCCTGATCGATTCGGGGGATCGCGGCGCTCCTACTGTTGAATTGCTGCACAAGTTTGGTGTGAAGCAAATCGATTTGATCATAGCAACGCATCCGCATTCGGATCACATCGGCGAGATGCGCGACGTTATGCGCGCGTTCAAGGTCCTCGAGTTTTGGGATTCGGGCTTCAATCACCCCACGCGGACCTATGGCGATATGCTTCAAGACATCAAAGACCGGGGCATCAAGTTCGCGACTCCGAAACGCGGAGACCTGCGCAAGTTTGGCGAAGTGACAGTTGAGGTGCTGAATCCTTCGGAAGAGCTTCCCGATGAGAACCCGAATAACGCGTCGCTGGTTGTAAGGCTAACGTATGGATCAAAGCGATTCCTGTTCACGGGTGACGCCGAGTACAACGCCGGGGCGAAGTCTTCGGCGTGGGAGCAGATGCTCGAAAAAGAAAAAGAGTCACTGCGGGCTGATCTGCTCAAGGCTGCGCATCACGGCAGCTCGAATGGAATGACCGAGGAGATTCTTGACGCGGTGAGTCCGTCGATCGTTACGATCAGTTGTGCGTCGGGCAATGACTATCATCATCCGCATCCGAGAGTCATGAGAATGCTGGAACAAGCGGCGAGCAAGACCTCGGTTTATCGAACGGACCTTGAAGGAACGATCACGGCGATCTGTGATGGCAACACAATTTCGATGAGCAGTGATCGGCAAGTGGCTCGGGATCGGCTCTACTTGACGGGTGATGAGGTGGCAGGTACGGTTGCGGGCGTTGGCGGAAGTGCGGGTTCCGAGCGCGGAAGAGGCCGAAGAGCGAGATGAAATCGGCAAGCCTGGCAAGAGTAGTCATCGATCGATTCGAGGGTGACCTGGCTGTGCTTGTGCTTTATGAAGACGACGGCGTGAAATTCAATATGCCGCTCCGGTTGCTGCCTGAAGGCGCGCGCGAAGGTGACCACCTGCTGCTGACCTTCGCCCAGGACAACGCAAGCAGAGAATATGAGAAGAAGCGAATCGGTAATTTGTTAGACGAACTAAAAGGTAAGTAACTTGTACGGGCGGCCCTCCGCGGCCGCCCCCCGTTAAGCAGCACGACGTTCCGGGAAAGGGGCGGCCAGGGAGTGCCGCCCATACAAGCAATGACTGAGCACATCAGCTATCGAGATGCCGGCGTGGACATCGACGCCGCCAACGACGCCAAGGAACGTATCAAGCGTCTGGCGCGGGAAACATTCACGCCCAACGTGATGACCGAAATCGGCTCGTTTGGCGGAATGTTTCGCGCGGATTTCTCGCGCATGAAAGAACCGGTGCTCGTGTCTTCGGCTGACGGCGTAGGCACGAAGCTCCGAGTAGCATTCATGACCGGCGTTCATAACACCGTCGGCTACGATTTGGTCTGTCATTGCGTGAATGACATTCTCGTTCAGGGCGCGAGGCCTCTCTTCTTTTTGGACTACATTGCATCCGGCAAGCTGGTGCCTGAGACAATCGCATCGGTGATTGAAGGTCTGGCGCGTGGATGCAAGGAAGCAGCGTGCGCGTTGATCGGCGGAGAGACGGCCGAGATGCCGGGCTTCTACGCTGACGGTGAGTACGACGTTGCGGGTTTCATCGTCGGCGTCGTCGATCGCCCGAACATTATTGATGGCTCGCGCATCGCGTCCGGCGATGTGCTGATAGGCTTGCCGTCAGTGGGATTACACACAAACGGATACAGTCTCGCGCGCAAGCTGTTCTTCGAAGTGGCCGGTTATTCAGCGGACACAGTCGTAGACGAACTGCGCACGACCACGGCGGCCGAGTTACTCAAGCCGCATCGCAGTTATCTGGGTGCTCTCGATGGGCTGCTCGAGGGGGGCTTGATCAAGGGGCTCGCTCACATAACCGGCGGCGGCTTGCTCGAAAACCTTCCGCGCATTTTGCCGGAAGGGGCGGCCGCTGAAATCAAATCGGGCTCGTGGCCGAATCTCCCGGTATTCGATTTGCTCGGCCGACTAGGCAATGTGCCGCGCGCGGAGATGTATCGCACATTCAATATGGGAATCGGGATGGTTGTGATTGCAAACGCCGGCGATGGCGATTCAATTCGCGGGCATCTTGATCGACAAGGCGAACCGCACTATACGATCGGCCGTATTGTAGAAGGTGCCCGCTCAGTGTCGATAGATTGATTGGGGTTGAGAATTCCATAACAACGATGGCTAACTGGTGTCCAAACTGCGGCAGAAACGTTGATGAGGGCGAGAAGTTTTGCCGCCAATGCGGAATGCCTCAACATCTGACTGGTGAAGACGCGACCACCTGGATACTCTCGCCTGAATCCCTTCCCGACTCGGAACGGCAGACTGAGCGAATTCGGCCTGCGCCCACTTCACCCGCATCGCCGCCAACGGGCAAGCCGTACATTCCCCCGGCGCCGACTCCGTACTATCCGCCGCCGTACCCCACGCCGTATCAACCGCCCGTGCCGCCTCAAGCTCACATCTCGCTCGGAGATTGGTTGTCGGGCGGCTGGCAAGTCTACAAAGAGAACTGGGCGTTGATGTCGGTCGCGAGCTTGCTCGCGTTCATTCTGAGCGTGTGCACGCTTGGCATTCTTGCAGGCCCGCTGCTGATGGGTTTGTTTAGAATGGCGTTCGCTACGATGCGAGGCGAGCGCCCGGTGATGGGCGACATGTTCAATTGGCGCGGCCGCTTTCTTCAGTCGTTTCTGACCGCGCTGATCTATGGCGCGATTTACGCGGGATTGGGCGGAATCGGAAACAACAACGCGTTCTTCGGACTGTTGAGTGCGGCGGCCACCCCGATGCTGACGTTGATGTTTGGATTCACAACGTCGCTGGTCCTCGAGCGGGATATGGATGTCGTCAATGCAATAAACCACGTTGGCAGGCTCGTGTTCTCACGCGATGCATTTATGTGGTGGGTAGTAGGGCTCGTGTTTGCCGCAATCACCGCGGGCGGGTTCATCGGCTGCGGAATTGGGATACTGATCACGCTTCCGTGGATGATCTCGGCTTCGGCCGTCGCTTATCGCGATGTGTTCGGATTCGATGATCCGAATCGCACCAATGCTTGATAGCTCGAACTCCTGAACAATGGAGAATGCTTTGAAAATAGAAGTTCGCTTTGGCGATTGGATCGGCGAAGGCTGGAAGATGTTCACCGAGCAGTGGAAGGGTTGGGTGAAGATCTCGCTGGGATTCTTCCTTGGCGTCGTCGTCCCGATAGGCGTGTTCATAATCGCGATGTACGCTGTGATGTTTTCCGCGATGTTGACCCAGTCTCAGACGCGCGGCGCTCCGCCGCAAATGCCGATTGCGATAATCCTATTTCTTTATCTCGGAATGTTCGGACTAATGATTGTGCTGTTGCCGCTGACCGTCTTGATGATGGGCGGGGCATATCGCGCGGCCTTCAAGCAGCTTCGGGGAGGGCAGGTAGAGTTTAGCGATCTGTTTTCGGCGCGTGATTGTTACTGGCGATTGCTTGGCGCGACGCTGTTGCATTCATTGTTTGTATTCCTGGGCGCGATTGTCTGTATCATCCCGGCGTTCATCGTTGCCGGCCTGTTGTTCTTTACACTTCCCTTGATTATTGAGCGCAACATGGGAGTCTTCGAAGCCATGCGAGCGAGCCGCGAGGTAACCAGCCGCAACCTGGTGATGTTCATTCTGTTCGCGATCGTCGCTCAGTTGATCGCATCGGCGGGAACCTACGCTTGCTATGTCGGGTTACTCGCGACCTGGCCGTTGATGTTCACGATGACCGCCGTCGCATATCGCGATTGTTTCGGAGTCGACGGCGCGCGGAGCTTTCGTGAAACAGCATCGCCGCCTCCCGGCGGTTACGCGCCAGCTCCGTCCTTCAATGCTCAACCTCCGCAAGAGCAAACTCGTGCCTGTCCAACGTGTCACACCTCTCTGCCAGCGAACGCGCAGTTCTGCTACAACTGCGGAACGAACCTGAGCTGATGTCTGATCTCGACCATTCATCGCATCCGCAAATAGCCGTGATCGGCGCCGGATACTGGGGTGTCAATCACGTTAGGAATTATTCAAAGCTTAGCGCTCTCGGCATGGTTTGCGATACGAATGAAACTTCGCTAGCGAGCGTCGCTCAGAAGTTTCCCGGTGTTCGAACAGAGAATGATTTCGAGAGCGCGCTTGCTGACCCCGGCATTCACGGAGTTGTGATTGCGACGCCCGCGGAAACTCATTATCAAATCGCGGCGGCTGCAATCGAGGCCGGAAAAGATGTGCTCGTTGAGAAACCGCTGGCGCTCGATGTTGAGGAGGGTGAACGGTTGGTAAGACTTGCGAGTGAGCGCGGTGTGATCCTTATGGTTGGACACCTTCTCGAATATCATCCGGCGGTGTTGCGACTCAAACAGTTGATCGACTCGGGTGAGCTTGGCGACTTGAGATATATTTATTCCAATCGGCTCAATCTTGGAAAGATCAGACGGGAAGAGAACATACTATGGAGCTTCGCGCCTCACGACATCGCCCTCATTCTGCGGCTTGTTGGTGACTGGCCGCAGCGTGTCGCTGCGACGGGCGGGGCTTACCTTCAACCCGAGATTGCCGACGTGACCGTCACCAATATCGAGTTTGCCTCGGGCATTCGCGCGCACATATTCGTAAGCTGGCTGCATCCTTACAAAGAGCAGCGGCTGGTCGTCGTCGGATCGAAGCGAATGGCGGTGTTCGATGACGTGCGCGCGGAAGGTAAGCTGATGGTGTACGATCAACGAGTAGACTTCGTGGATGGAGAACCGATAACGAGAAAACACGAGGGCGTCGCCGAACAACTCGAAACGGCCGAGCCGCTGCTTAGACAGTGTGTGGAGTTTCTCGAATGCATCAAGACGCGCCGGCGTCCGCTGACCGACGGTGAAAGCGGGCTTCGCGTGTTGAGGGTTCTCGACGCCGCCGAACGCTCGCTTGCTGAGGGCGGCAATCCGATTGAGTTGTAGCTCATTATGGAAAAGGATTACTTCGTCCACGAATCAAGCTACGTCGATGAGCCTTGCGAGATCGGCGAAGGAACAAAGATCTGGCATTTCTCACACGTGATGGCGGACTCGAAAATCGGCCGCGGTTGTAACATCGGCCAAAACGTCGTCATCTCGCCCAGGGTTGTGATCGGCGACAACGTAAAGATCCAGAATAACGTTTCGGTCTACACCGGAGTCGAGCTTGAAGACGACGTGTTCTGCGGGCCTTCGATGGTTTTCACCAACGTGACCAATCCTCGCAGTCACGTTTCGCGAAAGGATGAATATCGGCAAACGTTGGTGAGGCGCGGAGCATCGATCGGCGCGAACGCCACGGTCGTCTGCGGACACACCATTGGACGGTACGCCTTCATCGGCGCGGGAGCCGTCGTAACGCGCAACGTTCCGGATTACGCAATGGTGGTGGGCAATCCCGCGAGGATCGTTGGATGGATGTGCCAGTGTGGCGTAAATCTAGACTTCGGACAGACCGGCACGAGTGCGCGTGCGACCTGCTCGGCTTGTGGCGCAGGCTACGCGAAAGAGAGCGACTCAGTCGTCGAGATAGGTTGATCGGCGCTAGGCCGCGAGGTGGTCTTCGTGGATTGGCGCGTCGATGTTTACAAACGGCGATGGCCGCAACTCGATTGTCATCTGCCGCTCCGCACCGCATTCATAACAGGTTTGAATCAGCCGATTGTCTGAGGTCCTGGTGTGAGGAATGCCCCAGTAGTGTGCGTGGTTTCTAAGAAAAGCCAGTATCTTCATTGTTCTTGCCCCCTGACGTCTTTTGGTGTCCTGCTTTTTTCTCTAATCTATATGACGTCGTACAGTACTCGAACATTGCAAACGATATTCCGTTAAAAAGCGCTCGTGATCAGGGGGTTCGCCTCGGCTTGTCGGCCGTTTCGTCCGCATTACCGACAGTCGGCTTCGCAATTTCCGTACAGAATTTGTCGTTGGACCTCCTGAAGCGCTCAGAGGAGTTCCTTAAGGTTCTCTGTTGGGCGAGCCAGCACCGCTTTGTTGCCTCGGACTACGATTGGCCTCTGAATCAGATCCGGGTGTTCAACCATCAGCCGTATCAACTCATCGTCGGACACCTCTCTCTTTCCGAGATTCAAATCGCGATACACCTGCTCGCCCTTGCGCAACAGTTCGCGAGGCGCGATTCCCATCTGCTCAATCAACTCACGTAGCTGCTCAGCATCGAGGGGTGTCTTGTAGTAGTTAATTGCTTCGAAGTTCACGCCGCGCTCCTTGAGGATGCCGATCGCCTCGCGGCACTTGCTGCACGTTGGCTTCTGATAAATCTAATTTGATCTGCCATTAGTTTCTCCCGGCGCGATTGTAGCAAACGGGCGCGAGGGAATCGAAATCGCGCTGTGATATAATCGCGGCCACTCGAATGGAAGCCGCCTTTGAAGTAGAACTCCAATCGGTCACAAAGCGCTTCGGTGAAGTGACTGCCGTCGATGAAGTCTCGCTGTCGGTGCTCAAAGGTGAGTTTCTCACTCTGTTGGGTCCTTCCGGTTGCGGCAAGACCACATTGCTGCGAATGATCGCCGGGTTCGAAGCTCCGGACTCGGGCCGGGTTATTCTCGCCGGCCGCGATGTTACCGATGTCTCACCTAATGAGCGAAACGTCACCACGGTGTTCCAGCACTATGCGCTGTTTCCTCACATGACGGTGTCCGGCAACGTGGCCTTTGGGCTCGAGCGCCGGCGCGTCGCGCGCGATGAAATAAAACGTCGGGTTGGAGCAGCGCTCGAGATGGTAAGGCTTGCGGGACTCGAGACGCGTCAGCCGAGCGAGCTGTCGGGCGGTCAACAACAGCGCGTCGCGCTCGCTCGCGCGCTGGTATTAGAACCGCGAGTGCTGCTACTCGACGAGCCCCTCGCCGCGCTCGATCTGAAGCTCAGAAAGCAAATGCAACTCGAACTCAAGAGCTTGCAACGGAGACTTGGGATCAGTTTCGTCTACGTCACTCACGATCAGGAAGAAGCGCTGACGATGAGCGATCGGATTGTCGTTATGAACGCCGGCCGGATCGAGCAAACGGGTCGCGCGCAAGAAATCTATGAGCGGCCGCTGACCGAATTCGTCGCCGGGTTTATCGGCGTGTCGAACGTCATTGAAGGCGTCATCGAAAGCGTGAGCGACGGTTATTCCTCGGTTCGCATTGGCAACGCGACGATCAACGTCGGAAGCGCTGGGCTCCAGAAGTCGGCAAGGGTGCGTCTGCTTGTTAGACCGGAGAAGATCAGCCTCTCGACCGAGGCGTCGCATCAGGGTCTGGTTGGAGAAATCGAATCGGCAGTCTATCTTGGCGAGAGCACGCAGTTGCGGGTGTCGCTCGGCGATGGCCAGGCACTGACCGTGTTGGAGCAGAACCGTTTGGCCTTTCAATCGACGGAAGCGCGAATCGGTCAGCGCGTGTTTCTTCACTGGGAGCCCGACAGCGCGGTGATTTTGAGGTGAGATGGCTGAGGCTCGAATTAGTTTTGATCTTGCGGCTCCGCTGATGCGCACACGGACAAGCGCGATTCTTGTGGTGATCGCGGCGGTTTATGTCGCGGCTCGCCTGTGGCACCTCACATCATTCGGTCTGTTTGGAGACGAGGTGTTCACTCTTTGGACGGCGGCCCAGGATTGGAACGGACTGTTCGCGTCTGTGGTCGGCGATGTCGCGCACCCGCCGCTTTACTACGCGATGTTTAAAGTGTGGATCGACATTGGCGGACAGTCGCTATTGTGGATCAAGCTGTTGCCGGCGTTAATCTCGATCGCGGCGATCTTTCCGTTTCTATTTCTTTGCCGCGAATTGAGTCTCAATCTGATAGCAACGAGCCTCGCGCTGTGGTTGATGTCGGTAAACGGATTTCTGATTACTCACGCGCAGGAGCCCAGGATGTACAGCCTGTTGCTCTTGTTGACCACATGCTCGCTTTGGGTTTTCACGAAGCTGTGGCGCGAACAGACGAATTCAATTCAAGCAGCACTGAGCATCGTGAACCTTCTTCTTGTGTTCACTCATTATTTCGGATGGGTGATAGTCGCGTTGGAGCTTGTGTTCCTGTTGATCTGGCGGCGAGAGCTGCTGCGTTCGTTCATTATCGGTTCGGGCCTCATTGGGGTGTGCTTCACGCCCTGGGTTTATCTCGTAGCGCGAGCGGCGCGAGCCAATCCCAGCCGCGTGGACTTTATTTGGAATCGGCCTCCACCGTTGTCGGAGCTGGCCGGATACTACGGGAATCTCAACGGCCCGCTCAGCTATCGGTGGAAAGTGTTCGGTACCGCGGTGGTGATGATGGTGTGTGTGGCGCCGATCATCGTGTGGGCCGTTCAAGTAATTAGAACTCGATCGTCACGAACAGAGGCGAGACCGCTCTGGTTTCTGTCGCTGTTCGCATTCGGACCAGTGGCGCTTGCGTTCGTTGCAAGTCACGTACTGCCTCAGCCAGTGTGGGCGTTTCGATACCTCATCATTGCCGCTCCGGCATACTTGCTCCTGGTGGCGGCTGCTGCCGAGAGACTCAAGTCGCACCAAGTGCGAATCGCATTCGTCGTGCTGATAGCCGGCTGGGCAGGTGTGAGCGGATTCGTCGAAGCCTTCAATCGCGATCGAGTCGCGTGGGAGCCGCTGGTGCAAAGGATGATTCAAGCCGAGCCTGATACCGCGAGCGCGAAACCGATCGCGGTTTATGTTACCGACCCGAATATCGGCAATACCGTTCAGTTCTATCTGGACAATGCAGGCGGCGCACGTTTCCAGATCGTGATGTCTGAAGACCTGACCAGGCCGGGCAGTGATCATTGGTGGGTCGCGTTCATTCATTACGATCACGAAAATCAGCCGCTGCTGCAGGACTCACTCAGAGAAGCCGGATACCGTGTCGGCGATATCATCGAAGCAAGAGCCGCGAGTCACGGGGCGGTGATGTTTCCTGTCTGGAAACGCCAGTAGCGCTACAGTCAGTTTCGGCGGGATCGATCGCGGAACCGGAATGTCACGCGCTAATTGCTGAAGGTCCGCTAATCCCGTAGGGATGTCCTGTCGATAGAAGGATCGTGCGTGAGGTTTCTGTAACTCCAGAGGAGTTACCTGCGCTCTGGCAAAACCGCTTGCGACGAAAGAGGTGACTCCTGACGGAGTCAAGAACCTTCGCTGCGCAGCCGCCTCTATCGACAGGTCATCCCTACGGGATTGGCTGCTGAAGTCTCGATAAAGGGTCCATCAAAGGGAGGGTCAGTCGGTACACTGATGGTCGAATGAGGAAAGACACGCGCGCCAACCTGCTGCTTGCACCCAGCGTTTTGTGGCTCGGTCTCGCCATCGCGGCGCCGCTTGCGATCGTCGTGATCGTGAGCCTCGCGACGCGCGGGGCGTATGGAAAAACAATCTACGATTTCACACTCGCGAATTTCCTGCGCGCGTTTGATCCCGTTTACTTGCGCGCTTATTGGAGGACACTCTGGATCGCAACCTCTACAACAGTGCTGTGCGCGGTAGTGAGTTATCCGGTCGCGTACTATCTCGCGTTACGCACGCCCGAGCGATGGAAGCGCCCGCTGCTGGTGCTGACGGTCATTCCGTTTTGGACCAGTTTCTTGATTCGAACCTACGCGTGGATTCTCTTGCTTAGAAGCGAGGGCGTGATCAACTCCGCGTTGATGGGCACGGGCCTGATCAGCTCGCCGCTCAAGCTGCTCTATTCGGACTTCGCCGTGTTAGTAGGGCAGGTGTATGGAGAGCTGCCGTTCATGATTTTGCCGATCTATGTGGCTCTCGATCGGCTTGATGTTCGTTTGCTCGAAGCGGCGCAGGATCTGGGCGCGAATCGGTTTTGGACTTTTGTGAAAGTGACGTTGCCTTTGTCGCGCGCGGGACTGATCGCGGGGACGGTGCTTGTTTTCATTCCGTCGCTTGGGGCTTTCATAACGCCGGATCTTTTGGGCGGGGCGAAGTCCGTGATGATCGGCAACCTGATTCAGAATCAGTTCGCGCAACTCAATCAACCGTTCGGATCGGCGTTGAGTTTGTTACTGACTGCGGCGGTGTTGCTGCTTTTGGCGATTGCGTTCAAGTCGGGACTCAAGTCGACTGAGCTTGCGTGACGATATGATCGCTGCCCTCGTTCGTAGTCCGGCCTTCAGGCGGAAGTTCGTAGCGTCGAGAAACGGGGATACTAACTTCCGCCTGAAGGCCGGACTACGAACAAGGAGCTCGCATCGGTAGAGGTGATGGCTCGTGGTTGCGAACGACGAGCGAGCGTTACGACGACCTTCGTGCGACTCTGGATTTAAGGTAGCTCTCAACATCGCCCTCGGCGACGAATGTTTCAATCGGAATCTCCTCGCCGAACACAGCCTGGCTATAGCGACGGAGTGGAAGTGGCTTCAGCGCAACGGGGTCATACACGATTCCGCGCTCGACACAGACATAGTGAGTATTCCACGTAATCGTGCCGTGAAAGCGAAGCGGCATCAAGGGCGCGTGGAACACAGCATCGCCGCGCGCTTCTGATTTACGAAGCCGGCCGATCCAGGGAGATCTTCCTTCTTCTAGAAGTAGTCTTGCCAGAGTCTCGACAGCCGCAAGACAGTTCCAGAATCCGCCTGCGTCAATGGCGGCCGCTTGAGAGCGAAAGTAGGATTTTGTTTTCGGTGAAAGCGCCATTCAGTTTCTTCATTGGGGACTCTGGATCATGCGCGAGACGCACGAAGCGGAGCGCGTGGGCGGCAACCGAGTTTTAGCCAGCAAGCGCTACTGACTCCAAATACCACCAAGCCGTTGCCAAGCGAATGTGTGAGTTTTGTTGCCATTGGTGCGACTCGGCGGAAAGCCGAGACACGCCATTTCCGAATCCGACGAGCCCGTTAATTTGGGCAGCATCCCATAGATGGGCCGGTAGTCCGGACGATGCTAAGCACTCAGAAAGGTGCCCGTCTGCCGCGGGAATGGCAGCGATGGCATTGTGCTCACCTTGATCCTCAGCACGGTGCCACAGCTTCAGAAGTTTGGCAAAGGTCAGTGGACGAAGATCGGCGACGGCGACGAACATGAAGTTGTCCAGGTAGTCTTCTATGCAGAATGCGTGTATGGACACTCGAATATCCCCAGGAAACTTTTTGCCGAGAAGCTCTTCGCGTAATCCTCGAACGACCGAGACCTCCAACGATTCGTCCTTTCGCAAATGACGCTTACCACGCAATCCGGTTACAGGCATGTACTGCTCGCCTATTGAAACCGCCCAGCAGTTTCCGTGGTAGCCCCCAAATCGTGCCTTGCGATTCGCAATGACTAGTTGCGGCGTATCACCGATGATGACCACGATTGCGGTGGACAAGATGTTGAGAGCGGACGTGCCAAGGCCCATCACGTTCATCGCATTTTCGCGGTAGTGCCGAACGAGACTCGGGTCCCTCTCAAGCAGCATATGAAACGCCCGGGCATCGGCGTAGTCAACGGTGCGGTATTGAAGACGTCCGTATGGATCGTCCGAGACTTCGCCCGCAAATTTGACGACTTGCATGCTCGTGCCGGCCACTCTTTGCTTAATTAGCTGGCGGCGATATCTCCTCCAGCGAGTCATGTGAGAAGCAGCGATCGACTTCTCAACTTGCGCCTGCTGCAATTCCTCCGGGACTATCTGCACATAGCCGGTCTCGTGATGGGCAGTGTCTAGCAGTGTGCATTGACCAATGCGCAGACGATTGCCATGCAGAGCTTCGGCGCTGGGAAACTTACCGGCGTCCACTTGGCGGACTAGCCACTCGCCGAAACTACTGGGCGATCTCTTTCTCTTCGGATGATGCTTGCTGTCAACGTAACATTGAATTGTATGGCCATTCGGGAGATCGACGGTGTGTGGCTTGCGAAAGCGTTGGCGCTCCGTCTCGTTAACCAGAGCGGCGCGAAGCCCGTCTGTGATTACAAACGCGTTCGGAACAGCAATGTTGCGTTCATACTTGAGAAATTCGTTAAAGTCCGGAGCGCACCATGTCCCGGGATCCGGCCCAATGGTCAGCTCCATTGTTGACGCCGTAACACGGAACTCTAGCGTCTTATTTCGCTTCCAGGCGCGAAACAGATCGAAAGCATTGTCGGCAGCTTTACACACATACTGCGGATGGCCGCTAGCGCTCATCTCTGCGGCAAAAGCACCGCCGTCCCCAGCCCAAAACACGAGGTTGTACCCCAAGAGAGAGAGTTCTTTGATGAGACTTTTCGCCAAAGCTGATCTCTCTTGACAAGGCTTGAAGTAGCTTCTTCGGTACTCGGAGGCAAGCCAAGAGCTGTGTCCTCCGATATCGACTTGCAGAACTACCACACGTCGCCGGGTTCCGGCCTCCATGTTCTTCCACCAAGGCGACATTGTAATCTCCGTTGGCTAGCGCGAGCCGAGGCACCCTCGTTGCACCGCATGTATCGCCGAAGTTAGGATTCCGACAGCGCGTCGATAACTCTATCGGTTCTCTCATCAATTGGCAGGCTACAATCATTGGCAACATGGAAGACCTTGAGCAGCAGCGGATCCCATTGTGGATGAGACGAGGCAACCCCAAGGCCACTGTCAAGCCAGCACTGTCCACGTACGTCGACAAGGAACCGAGCGATCTCGCGAAATGTGATGTATTGAACTCCTAAACTCCGATAGTGAGCATTTGGTTTTTCAGCAAAGATCAGGTATCGCATGCGGCACCTGTTGGTTTCACACCGATACGTCCTGCTTAGGATGTCCGCATTCCGTTTGATCTCAGCCTCCGACGGTAGCAATCCCATAAAACGGACGAGGTATTCCAACGGATGAGCGTGCGCTCCCGGTCGCCAAGCTGCGTTGGGTTTGTTGGTTGCGCCACCCTTTACTTCTCCGATGACCACATCGAATTTGCCCTCTGCCCCCGCCACGAGCAGAGGATCATTCGCAATTTTTAGGTGCGCCGTTTGTTCCACGGAGTATGGCATTCGAATGCCCATCAGGTCGATTTCAGTATAGTTGCCAACAGTCCCCGAAACCACACGCTTGGTATCATCGGCAGCGTGGATGATGAAATTCGGAATAGTGAAATACCCGTTAAGCCGAAGGTACGAGCAAACGAAATCTTGATGTTTGTCAGCCATTTTTCAACCATTCCGTCGGAGCCCTAACAGGGACTAAGTAAACCGCATACACCGTCGGCGGAGCGGACGGTGCCGTAGCAAACAAACACCGCAGTGTTCTCTCCTGACAGGCCCTCGATCGAGGGCCAAGAATCAAGCCAGCTCAGACCCGTTGCGAGGCATTGTACTGCCATCACTAGCGCACCGCGGCGGGGCTGCCCGCTGCGTCCGATGACTTCTTCAAATACTTGTCATACCACGCAAG
>UEXS01000758.1_pt1 | contig 16432 bp, 21 predicted proteins | sample 4301141 | NCBI WGS metagenome assembly UEXS01 (sample SAMEA4773178, study PRJEB27434) | metagenome | biome: 2259; feature: agricultural soil; material: soil | place: USA | collected 2014-09 | depth 0.25 m
TTGTACAGGTTGTACATTCCGGCGAGTCCCTTGTAGACGTTCTGCGCGGTGAAGTCGACGCGGTGATCGTGGTACCACAGCGAGCTCATCGACTCATTTATGTCGCCGTTCGGAGGGTGAGTCGAATTGAAGCCCGCCAGCACGTTGGGATAGTACTGGTCATAGAAGGTCGCGTTGGCAATCACGGGGTTCTGCGGGTTTGGAAAATAGTCGCACGGGAAGCCGTCGCTTTCAGACGGCGTGTGACCGTTGTGCAAGTGAGTGCTCACCTGATTTATTCCAAAGCCGCCATTGTTAGCGGGCAGGTTATTCACGTTGCGAACGAGGATGGGTTCGCCGTATCGCGCAATGTAAAGCGGCCCGGGACTCTTACCATCAAACGTCCACAGAGTTTGCAACGGGAGGCCTGCATGAACGCTCTTCAGTGCGGCCTGTTGGACTATGCGGTATTGCTTGGTTGGGGGAAACGGGCTGGTCACGACCTGATGGTTCCGAGTTCGTCCCTCGCCGGCGGCGTTGTTGGGAGCGATGGTCGGAGTCGGTGTGAGAGGAGTCGTTTCCGGGAATTTGACTTCCTGCGGCGTGAAGGCTTCGGTGAAAGCCGAAGTCGCCGGACTCTGACAGGTGTTGTCATCGAAGTAACCGGCGGTGTTGAGCGGCCGCGCGCTCAACCCTTTCACGGGGATCAGATAACCGGCGCTTGTCAGCAGCCCCATCTTCATCAAATCTCTTCTGCTTAGCTGGGCTGCTATTAACTCCCGCCGATTCTTCTGTGCTTCAAGGGCTTCTCTTTCTCTTTTTCGATTGATTTTCGAAATGTACGCCATATGGCTCCTCCTCAGGGCACGGAAGAGACGTCTCCCAGGACGTTCTCAAGTTGGTTGATTGATCTAAGCGCACACCAGCGCACGGGAAAAAGCGGGGAATCTCGAGCCTCGACCCTTAGTGAGCGTTCACCAGAAGTCCTGTCAATCGGCACATCCACTACAGGAAGCCAGCCAAGGCGCGGCCTGTGACACTTAGACTGAGTTGAAACAAGTCTGAATTGTGAATTGCGTTCTACGTATTGCGGCGTGAAGTCTATTACAGGGCACTGTCGGTGTCAACGAAAACAGTGAAAATTACAGTCGAGGGTGGCTTTCCTCTCAGAAGTGGATTGCGCTCGCTCAATCGGTGCGACTCGTGGGTGGCAGCGTACGGCGGAAGGCGAAGTAGATCAGGATCCCGATCGCCGCGGCGATCGCCGAATCCCGAGCCTGCCCGAGCGTGCTGTTCGCCAGAAGCCACGTGCATAGCACGAGCGCGGCAATTGCTACGGCGATTCCGCCCGGCGCTCGAAAGAGGGCAGGCAGTTCTCGTTCTCGCTGCCGCAACATGGGCAACGCCGCGCACGTCGCGACGTAGGTCAACAGGCGAGCAATCGCGCTGATGGTTGCGGCATAGACAAACGTGCCCGAGAGCGTCATCGCAAGCATAACGGCCGCGGTGATCGCGATTGAAACGTGCGGTGTACGGAAGCGCGTATGCACGCCGCCAATGAATCGTGGAAGCTCGAGCCGTTCGGACATCGCGAAAGGCAGGCGCGATCCGGCGAGCAGTATCACATTCAAGTTGCCGGCAATTGAAACCAACGCGCCAGCCGAGATGATTACGCCGCCCGCTGGGCCGAAAAAGTTTGTTGCCGCATCGGCGAGTGGCCGTTTCGATGCGCCAAGATCCGGAAGCGTCCCAATGCACACAACCTGAATCAGAATGTAAACAACCGCGACAACTAATACCGCGGTGATCAACGCAAACGGCGCATTGCGTCGCGGGTCGCGAGCCTCGCCCGCGGGGATGATCGCCATTTCGAACCCGCTGAACGCATAAATCAAGAGCAGGCACGCCGATGAGAACTGTCCGTATCCCGGCGCCGGCCCAAGCGAGTAGTTTTCCGGCTGAAGAAAGAACAGCCCAATTGCGATGAACAGCAGCAACGGAATGAGCTTGCCGATGGTGAAGAAGTTGCTGACCATCGCGGCGTCGCGCACTCCGGCGATGTTGATCATAGCGATTCCGATTACGATCAAAGTGATAATCGCCGCGCGAGGCGCACCGGAGCCGGCCGTGGGCCAGAAGAAACTCAGATAGCCAATAAGCAGATTACAGTTGGCCGCGAAGGCGGTGAGTCGCGCAATCCAGATCAGCCAACCGACTTCGAAACCTACGAGCGGGCCGAATGCTTCTCGTGCGTACAGATAGGGCCCGCCGGTGTCACTGAAGCGGCTGCCGACTTCCGCGAAGCACAGAATGATCAGCGCGACCACCAGCGTGCACGCGCCAAAAGCGAAAAGCGAGTACGCGCCGATGCGCGCGAATACTTCAGACGGCAAGCCAAAAATCCCGGCGCCGATGATCCCGTTGACAGCAATCGCAGCCAACTCCCAGCGGCGGATTCCTCGGACTAGTCCTTCGTGTGTTGGTTGAGCCATTCCAGGTTTGCGAATCCGAATTGTATGAGCATGCGGCTCCGAAGTAAAAACGAAGATTGTAGAAAAGTCCCTTCTCCTTAACACCCAACTTCAGTTGGGTGTTGTCAGTGCGCGCCCATCCCCCGGTTAAGAGCCTGAGCCGCGCGTTTGAAACACCTCACTTAAGTGAGGTGTTAATGAGAGTCGCACCTTAATCACGCCAGCCAATTTCTATCTCTAATCACAGCCGGGAGTCTTGATTCGGGGACCACGGCTTTCTAGTGCATCGCTCGTGCGTTACAATGACGAACTCGATTTATTTGGAATTCTCGTGGAGGTGAGCAGTGAGCGATCAAGATCAAACAGTCATAGTCATCAACAACGGGCCTTATCGAATAACGGGCGACAACATCACGATCAAAGACGTGGCTGGCAACACATTCGGACTTGCCGGACGCACGGTGATCTCGCTGTGCCGGTGCGGGCATTCGCAGAACAAGCCTTTCTGCGACGGAACTCATGCGCGAGTGGGATTCCAATCGGAAGTCGAGGCGCGAGAACTTCCGCCGCCCGTGCCGAAACCACAGCCCTGAAGAGTGACACGTGACAAGACCAATCAGAATCGCAAATGGCCAGGGCTTTTGGGGTGATTCGCTTCAGGCCCCGATCGAACAGGTACGCCGCGGCCCGATAGACTATCTCGGACTCGACTATCTGGCAGAGGTTACGATGTCGATCATGCAGAAGCAACGCTCGCGTGATCCGCGCTCGGGCTACGCGCGTGACTTCGTGCCGATGATCGAAGAAGTTCTTCCCGATCTCGTCAAACACAACATCAAGGTTGTCGCGAACGCCGGAGGCGTGAATCCTGAAGCTTGCCGCGATGCGGTGATTGAAGTCGCGCGGCGAAAAGGATTCGCGGGCAAGATCAAGGTTGGCATAGTTGCGGGCGACGACGTGATGGATCGACTCGATGATTTCATAGCTCGCGGCATCGAGTTGAAGAACCTCGACACGGGCGAGCCGCTGTCGTCGGTTCGGTCTCGCGTTCAAAGCGCGAATATTTATTTCGGCGGGCGGCCTGTCGCCGAATGCCTCGGCAAGGGAGGCCAGATCGTAATCGCCGGCCGCGTGACCGATACGGGGTTAACGCTTGGGCCGATGATTCACGAATTCGGATGGGCCGACGACGATTGGCATAAACTCGCCGCCGGAACGATCGCCGGTCACACTGTCGAATGCGGAGCGCAATGCACCGGTGGCAATTGCCTGATCGACTGGGACACTATTTCAAACGCGTCGGACATCGGGTATCCGGTAATCGAAGCGAATCCTGATGGCACATTCGTCATCACCAAGCACGAAGGCACCGGAGGGCGGATAACAGTCGCGGGGATCAAGGAGCAATTACTTTATGAAATGGGTGATCCCCGGGAGTACATAACGCCTGATTGCGTCGCCGATTTCACAAGCATTCAGCTCGAACAAGCGGGAACGGACCGCGTGCGATTCTCGGGTATCACCGGATTCCCGGCGACCGAATTCTACAAAGTCAGCGTCAGCTATTCGGCCGGGTGGAAGGCGGTCGGATCGCTGGTGTATGCGTGGCCCGATGCTTTCAAGAAGGCGCAAGCCGCTGATCGAATCGTGAGAGAAAGACTAGAAAGGCTCGGCTTGAAGTATGACGAAGTCCTCACCGAATTCGTCGGAGCCAACGCGTGTCACGGCGCGCTTGCGGGACCGCCGCCCGCGGACATCGCCGAAGTAGTGTTTCGAATTGGCGTGAGGTCGGAGGACAAAGGCGCAGTCGAACGATTCACACGAGAAGTCGCGCCGCTTGCGCTCAACGGGCCGCCTACCGTTACGGGATTCGGCGCGGGCCGTCCGAAGACCGAAGAAATAGTCGCTTACTGGCCGGCGCTTATTCCGAAGACCGAAGTTCAACCGCGGATCTCGGTGATCGAGGCTTGATATGGCAAGAGTGAAACTGATCGAGATCGCGCACGCGCGCTCCGGCGACAAAGGTGATACGTCAAACGTCGGGATCATAGCTTACAAACCTGAGTATTACCCGATCATGGTCGAGCAGGTGACCGCGGCGCGAGTCAAGGATCACTTCAAGGGAATCTGCTTCGGCGGCGTCGAGCGATTCGAGATTCCGAATCTTCACGCGTTGAACTTCCTGCTTCACAAGAGCCTCGACGGAGGTGGAACGATCTCGCTTCGAACCGACGCGCAAGGCAAGACCTACAGCACCGCGATGCTTCGGATGGAAATCGAAGTTGACGATTCTCTGGCGCGCGAGATCCGCGGCTCGAAATCCGAATAGATTCGGATCAGGATAACCGCAGAGGGCGCGGAGGACGGAGGAGGATCGACTCCGCGTTCTCCGCGCCCTCTGCGGTTTGTTGAACAATTTCACGAAGGAGTTCGCAATGGATTGGCGAGTTCTGCTGACGACATTCGGCGTGATATTTCTTGCGGAGATGGGAGACAAGACTCAGCTTGCGGCGATGACGATGGCGGCACAGACAAAGAAGCCCTGGGCGGTCTTCATCGGAGCGTCGATTGCGCTAGCGTGCGTATCTGCGATCGGTGTCGTTGTCGGAGGCGTGTTGGGAGACTACGTTCCGCTGATATGGATCAAACGCGCCGCCGCTGTCGCGTTTATCGCGATCGGCATACTTATACTCGCCGGGAAGTTTTGACTCTCGTCTGCGTTAGAAGTGAAGCAACAGATCCTTGATGAATTCCAAGTGAACGTCGGGTTGTTCTTTGAGCAAGTGTCGGCTCGTCGGATATGCGCTGCGGACGGCGACGGTGAAGACTCCGGCGCGCTTTCCCATCTGCACATCCTCGGGAGCATCGCCGATGTACGAACAATCTTCTCGCGAGCAGGCCAGTTGCTCGATTGCTTTCTCCAGTCCTTCGGGGTGCGGCTTCTTATTCACGATGTGCTCGTTGCAGATCACCGCTTCGAATACTGGTGTCAGTCCGAGTTGCTCGATCTCGCGAATCACGCGGCGCTGGGTTCCGCTCGTCACTATTCCAAGCCGAAGGCCTCGCGCGCAAAGATCGAGAATCGTCTCTTTCGCGCCTTCAACCAGGCGTGGTTCCTGTTCACCGTAATGCTCGAGCCACAACTCGTCGGCGCTCTCCCATCTTTCCTTCGGCAGATTTAGCGCCTCATACATCGCGTACCAATTCGGAGAATAGCTAGCTTCGTAGAACTCGCGCGTAAAGCTGATTCCCAGATCGGCGAAGGTCTTCTGAAACGCAAGCAATCCCGCGGTGGCGGAATCGTACAACGTGCCGTCCCAATCGAACAGCAGAGTGGTGATCAAATCTGTCCGTCGTTTCATCGCTTCAGGTTCCGCTGTTTCGCCTGAATCTAACGCTCGGCTATTCACGAAGCAAGCCGAGTCTGAAATTGGCTTCGGAGTATGCCGAGCGCCGGGTAAACTGGTAGTTAGTCACGATGAAGATGAGAGACTTGTACGGGCGTCCCTCAGTGGGCGCCCCTCGGTCGTGAGGCGCTGATTAGCGAAAAGGGGCGCCCGCTGAGGGACGCCCGTACAAGTCGCATAAACTGAGTTCATCACTTTGAGTGTGACTGAGTACTACTAGCCTCGGCGTCGGCGAACTTCAATGAAAAAAGATCCGCAGGCGATTCTCAACCGGCTCTTGGTGGATCGAACTACTTTTGATACGAGCGGCGCGGAGCGTCACGCGACCGGCACAATTCATCCAGCGGAAGCCGAACTGATGAAGCGCCTGATCATCGAGAACGAGTTTACCACGTGCCTTGAAACCGGCGTTGCGTACGGAGCTTCAACTGTGGCGATCTGCGCCGCGTTGTCAGTTCTCGAAAGCGGCGGCGAGGCCGTGAAGCATTACGGAGTCGATCCATCTCAGATCGAAGTGTTCGGGGGCGCGGCGATCGCGGCGCTCACCGAGTGCGGGCTCGATCATATCTTCGAGCTGTGTGAAGGGCCCAGCCACCTCATGCTTCCCAAGCTTTTGGATCGCAACGTGGCCATCGATTTTGTATTCATCGACGGGATGCACACGTTTGACTATACGCTGCTCGATCTTTTCTTCTCGGATAAGCTGTTAAGACCGGGCGGCGTGCTTTGCCTTCACGATATGCATTTGCCAAGCAAGCGAAAGGCTGCGAACTACTTGATGAGGTATCGCAAATATCTTCGAGTGCCGGGCGTGAAGAGGCGCTTGCGATCGCGAATCGGAGCGGCGTTCAAGCAAGCACTGAGACTAAGACCAGGTTTGGCGTGGGCGAATCTCTTAACCAGCGAGGCGATGCTGGTTGTCAAAAAAGTTGAAAATACTGAACCGCCCTGGGATTTCTACGCCCGCATCTGACTACGCTTGCCGTGATGAAGTCGTCTTGATACGCTGAGGCCATTCGCGAAAAGCATATGACGGAAGATCACAAAGTAACTTACTCGGTGGATAGCGCGATTGCCCGGATTACATTGAATCGCCCGGACAAACGCAACGCGCTCGATGATGAAGTGGTGTCGGGCTTGCGGCATGCGATCGACGAGGCGGCGCGTGATGCGAGCGTTCGAGTCGTGCTGATTACAGGCGCGGGCAAGGACTTTTGCTCAGGCGCGGACCTTGCGGCGCTGCAGAGCATCAGCCAGGCGAGCGTGATGGATTCGGTCGCAAACGCTCGAAACATGGCCGAGTGTTTCGTCGCGATGCGCCGGCATCCACGGCCGATTATCGCGGCGGTTCGCGGGCGGGCGCTCGCTGGTGGATGCGGGCTTGCTACTGCGTGCGACATTATTCTTGCCGCCCAGTCCGCACAGTTTGGGTACCCCGAGGTCAATATTGGATTCATTCCGGCAATGGTGATGGCGATTCTTCGCCGATCGGTTTCCGAGAAGCGCGCGTTCGAGTTGATCACTCGCGGTGAGATCATCAGCGCGGCCGCGGCCGCTGAGATCGGAATGATCAATCGCGTGTTCGACGATGATGAGTTTGAATCAAAAGTTGAATCTTATGTCACTCAGTTGGCCTCGAAGTCAGCGTCGGCCGTGAGCCTTGCGAAGAGCCTGCTGTATCACATGGACGGGATGACTTTTGAGACCGCGATCGAAGCGGGTGTCCAGTTGAACGCAATCACGAGAATGACCGATGACTGCAAACGCGGCGTCGAGCGATTCCTGAAGAAACAAGGATAATCAAAATGCCGACTCCTTACGAAAGCGCGCAATTGAATCTGAAGCTTTTCGAACTGCGGCGAGAGCCCGTTCTGCGCGAAGCACGCGAATGGTTTCTATGGGAGTTCAATCCCGAGAGCTTCTCCGATGTGGCCGCGGCAGTGACCGGCGAACGCAATCCGTCGTTCCGAATGGTGCTGGGTTATTGGGATATGGCAGCTTCGCTTGTGACGACCGGTGCAATTGACGGCGACGCCTTTCGTGCGGCGCACGGCGAGATATTCGGCGCATTCAGCAAGATCCATCCGTTTCTGTCCGAGATGCGAACGACGAGTGGCGAGCCTGAATTCTGCAAGCACATCCAGGAGGTCGTTATGGGTGCGCCGGACGCTGAAGCAATACTGGCCCGGCGGCGCGAAGGCCTCCGCGCCGCGGCAAGACGCGCAAAGCCCGCATAACCGCTACGTTGTTGTTCGGTTTATCCTTCTGAAGATCGCATACAAGATTGCACCGCACGCCAACGCCACGCAGCCCGCAATCGCCTGGTTCCTGGTCACGCCGGTGAGCAGCCATAGCGAAGTGACTGCAGCGAGCACGGGAACAATTGGACCGCCGGGCACCTTGAAGGTTCGCGTCGCGTTCGGCATTTTTCGCCTCAGCACTGGAACCGCAATACAAGTCGTCGCACAGAAGATCAAACGCGCGATGGCGCTCACCATCACAAGCTCGGCGAAGCTTCCATACAACGCGAGCGCCCACGCGGCGGCGGCGAACACAATCACCGCGATGTGCGGCGTTCGATAGCGCGGATGGATTCGCGCGAGCGCTTTGGGCATCTGGCCGCGCTCCGCAAGCGCATACAACACACGAGGCCCTACCAACACCACCGCGCTGTCGCTGCCGGTCGTCGAGAGCACAGCGCCGATCGTGATTATCAACGCGCCCGCCGGACCAAGAAACACTCGTCCGGCCGACGCCAGCGGTGTTGCGTCGGTCGCCAGCTCGGGCAGCGTCCCGAGCGCGACTATTTGAATCAATATGTACAGCACGGCCGTCAGCGCCACTGATACGATCAACGCGCGCGGCAAATTCTGAGCCGGGTTCTTTGCTTCTTCGGCAGGAACGGAGGCGTTTTCGAATCCGCCGAACGCGAAGATCAACGCGAGACTTGCCTGTCGAAGCGCAGTTGTGTCGGGTAGGGTCATTATCTGAAATCGTCCGCTGTCAACAAAGAAAATACCGACAGCGACGAACAGCAAGAGCGGAACCGATTTCGCAATCGTCAACAGGTTCACCGCCCACGCGCCGTATCGCACGCCGACTACGTTCAGCCACGCGAGCCCGCCTAGTAAGATAGTTAACGCAATGGCACGGCCCAAGCCGCCGGACATCGGCGGCCAGAAATATCCCAGGTAGGCAGTGAACGCGTTGGCGATTGCCGACGCGGCGGCTAGTCTCGACAGCAAAAACATCCAGCCTACTTCGAGTCCAACGAAGCTCCCGAACGCTTCGCGCGCGTACAGGTAAGGTCCGCCGGTCTGCTCGAACAAACCGCCGGCTTCCGCGAAACACGCGACCATCAATGCGGTCAGCGCGGCGGCGACGATGTAAGCGACGGGGCTCGCCGGACCGAGCAGCGCGGCTACGGTCGCGGGCAAGACGAAGATTCCCGAACCGATGACTCCGTTGACCGCGATTGCGATCAGCCCAAAGAGTCCGACGGCGCGGATGAATCGCGGGGCGGCGTTTTCGTTAGAAGAGATGGCGTCGGAAGGCCTCATGTGTGGGGGAGGGCGGGAATTGAAAATTGAGAATTGAAAATTGAAAATCTCAAATTGAAGATGCGAGATTTGTGATTTGAAATTTGATAAATTTGATATTTGAAATTTCGGAATAGGAGCGCGCGAGGGCACGGCTCCTTCCCGTTTTCAATTTGCAATTTTCATTTTGCAATTTTCAATTCTCAATTCTCAATTCCCGGTCTCCCTCGCCTTTCAATTCTTGTCTCCGGGCTTCATACGTTATTCAGAATCGTCATCGCCGTGCCGCTGAAGATCTTCTGCTTCTCGTGCTCAGGCATCGGAAGGTCTTCTATTGAGCTGACCGAGCGCTCGATCGACCCAAGCAGGTGCGGATAGTCGCTTCCCATCACCATGTGATCCACCCCGACAAGATCTCGCACCATCCGCAGATTGTATGAGCTGAATGTTACCGTATCGTAATACAGTCGCTTCAGGTACACGCTTGGGAGTTCGTCGATGTTCACGCGGCATTCGGCGAAGTCTCGATAGCCGTTGTCGAGCCGTTCCATCAAGTAAAGAATCGCGCCGCCCAGGTGTCCGATCACCCAGCGAATGTTTGGCAATTCGCGAAGCATCCCGGCAAAGCACATTCGCGCTACCGCGAGTGTAGTGTCGAAAGGGAACCCAACCAGAGGACCCAGGACATACTCTTTGAACGGCTCGGAATACACCGGGATCATTGGGTGAAGAAAAATACACAATTGCATTCGGTCGGCTTCCTCGAAGAACGGGCGATACTCGGGCGCGGTCAACGCGCGGCCCTGAATGTTCGAAAGCAAGACGACGCCGTTCAACTTCAATTCATCGATTGCTCGATGAAGCTCGCGAAGCGCGGCATCCGGATTGTCCATCGGAATCGAGGCGAATCCCTTGAATCGCTTCGGATGCGCGGCGATCAGTTCCGCGTACGCGTCGTTGAGTATCCTCGCGACTTCGGGTTGGCGCTGAGCGTCAGCGAAAAATATGTTCGGCGTTGAAAGCGAGATCACCTCGATGTCTATGCCGACTCGGTCCATGTCTTCGAGTCGCTTGGCCGGGTCGGTCATCGGCGGAGTGATGCCGAAGAAACGCGCGCCGCGATGAGTGATGATCGTCCGGCCTGTCGGGTCCTTGTCGAATGAGAACTCGGACGGCGTATCGCGGATCATCTGGAAGAACACTTCGGGGTAATAGTGTGTGTGCAGATCGAATTTCATGGTTCCTCTTGGTTGAACGCACGCCAGACTATCACGAGGCGGCGCGTTTCTTAAACCTGCGAGCTGCCGTTATTCAATGACACGAGCGTCTATCAACCTGTAAAATAACCAGTAGCCCTGCACGAGCTTTCTTCGCGCTTACAGGACGCGCGAGAATCGAGGACGCACATGGTGAGAACGGTTCGAGTGGGGGACGTCGTGGGGTTCAGAACATTCACCAGCGTGATCAGGTACGGAGAAGTGGTCGACGTGCTCGCGCGTGGAGAAGCGGGGCGGCCAAATAGAAAAGACGAGATCAGTATTCGGCTCAAACCTGATGGTCACGTGGTGATGGTTCAACGCTGGCGAATCGCGGAGCGTTACGATCGAAAGAAGATTTGAGATGAGCAGTCGAGCGAATAATCTGACAAGCGTCGCCAGGCGGTTGAAGGCCGGAATTGCCGGCTCGCTTCTTGTCGTTTTGCTGTTTGCAGCCGCTTCCGCGTCGCTCGCCCAGAAGAAAAAGAAGAGCCCGCCTCGCAACTCGCAACCTTCGCTCGCAACTCAAGCAGCAAAGGCGCGGGCCGACGTCATCACGGCGACCAATGCGTACAAAGCGAGTCTAGCTCCGGTGCTCAAGCTCCAGGAGGACGACCTCCGAAGAGCAATAGAAACGCTTGAAAAGCGAAAAGAGCTGCTGGCTCTAAACATCATCGCGAAGAAAGAACTTGAGGAAAGCGAACGCGCCGTGTCGGCCGCCCAAGCGAAGATCGCCGATACGAAGCGTCAACTCGTTGAAGCGGACAATCTGATTGCCGAAGCGAAAGGCGAAGCCCAACTCGCGCGGCTTGGACCGTCGCGCCCCGGAGCTTATCAAGCGACGGCAGCTTTGATTCGCTACAACGGCCCTGCTTCGTGGGTGCTGACAGACGCCGCCAAGATCTCGAGTTATTTTGTTTCGCAGTTTCACCACGCGATGCCGATCAGCGCTTATGGTCAAACGGCGGTTCACGATCAACTCGGGTTTGATCATCGCAACGCAGTGGACGTAGCGGTGAGTCCCGACAGCGCCGAGGGTCAGACGTTGATGGCTTATTTACGAAGCGTGGGAATCCCGTTTATTGCGTTTCGGCACGCAGTGGCGGGGTCCGCTACGGGAGCGCACATACACATCGGGTATCCGTCGAGGCGGATTGCAAGGTAGACGGTTTCCAGCCTTTGTTACATCATGCGGGCAGAGTACCTCTATCACTCAACGCCGTTTTCTGGCGCCCGCCGCTGCAATTGGATGTTTGGCGGCGTGCTGCGCAATCCTGCTCTTCACCAGCTTCCGAACAAGAGTGACTGGTAGGGGCTTGTCCGCGGAAAACCGAATCGTGCCCTTGCTGGTCGAGTAGGCTTTGAGTTCATCCTTGTGAGCTTCAATCGGATAAGCGCCGGGGTAGAACGCGCAGTGATTCGCGGCCGCGCCAAAGGACACGAGTAACCTTCCCTCAAGACGGAAGCCCGGGACTTGATAGCTGATGCACTCTTCGGCTTTGGGCGCCGCGGACGCGATGTCTTTTCGAAGCTTCTCGAGCGCGGCCCGCTTCTCGTTGCTCAAAGGCGCAAGGTACTCGTCGATGGTCTGTGGTGCGGCCGACTTGGATGACTTCTTAGTTAACATCGGGTTTGTGCTCCTTTTGAAAGTCAAACGCCGTGTTCGATCTGGCGCTGATATTCCTCGCTGTCGAAGTGTCCTTCAGACTCCGCGATCATGCCGTCGGCGCCGATCCGCCATTCCTCGAATCCGCTGATACGTACTCGATGCCCCGTTCCTCCCGGGCCTGTGTTAATACCTTCGAGTGTCCACTTGTAAATGACTTTCTCACCGTGCTCGACGAGAAGATCATCCATCGAGACTTTCAAATCCGGAAAGTCAGTCATGAAGCCCTGGGCTGCTTCGGTGATCGCGCTGCGTCCTACCGCGGGTTCGCCGCCGTTGATGACAAGCGAGCCGTTGGGAGAGAAGAACGAGGCCACAAGAGCCGCGTCGTGACTGCACCACGCATCCGTGTATCTCGAGGCGAAGTCGCGAAGCTGGATTGGACTATCGTGAATCATTTAGCTTCTCCTGTGGAGTGTTTCCAACGCAGAAGCGTGTGTTGGCGATTCATCAGGGTTCGTCGAATCAGAACGACGGAGGCCACGTCCTATCTGGTCATTAAGCAAGTTGAAATAGATCGGGTCAGGGAGATCAGGAATGAAAAGCATCAATGCGAACCTTCTCGGATAGCGGCAATGAGTTTCTCCTTTCGCTTTGGGAATGCCTTGACGCGTTTCAAGGTTTCTTCGCGCGTGACCTTTTCCCTCTTAGGCCGTTCCATCTTTACTTGTTTCCCCAAAGGTTTCATTGGAATCTCCGAACCGATTATGTTTGAGCGAGTCCTTCGTGGCAAGTGCTCTCACCCTTCTCGACTCGGGGGTTGCACTCGAGTGGTCGTCCAACTTGCGCGAGGCAACCTCGACTAGTAACCTGTCACCGTTCGTCGTCAGGGTTTACGTTTTCTTTGCGTCCTTTCGGGGCGACATTGTAGAGACTCTTCAAGAAATCATATGAATGTCGGAACTGAGTGGCTGGTGGACGCGGAAGGCTGTTCGGCCGAGGCTCTTCGCGATATCAAAATGCTGCGGCGCGTCTGCGATCAAGTCATCCGAGACCTCGCGCTTCAAGTCGTCGGCGAGCCTCAGTGGCATCAGTTTCCGCAGCCGGGCGGAGTCACCGGCTTGTATCTGCTGACCGAATCACACCTCGCCTGTCACACCTATCCCGAAACCGGAATCGCGACCTTCAATTTGTATTGCTGTAAGTCTCGACCCGAATGGCCATGGGAAGAGCAGCTCACTGAATTGCTCGGCGCGCCACGAGTTCAAGTGAGGTTCGCTCGCCGCGGCGAGGAAGCCGGCGATGAATCGATCAGTGCTCAAGAGGTTTCGGATCGCGCTTCATTCGAGGCGAAGGTTTCAAAACTTATTTCCGGGCGGGAGGCGATTGGTCGATGAGCGTCGAAGCCTCCTGTCCAGCGTGCGGAGCCCCGATCGCCTTCAACATAGGCTCATCCATCGTCGTCGTCTGCGAGTTTTGTCACTCGGTAGTCGCGCGAGGCGATCGCAAGCTCGAAGACCTGGGCAAAGTCGCCGCTCTGGTTGAAACAAACTCACCGCTCGACCTTGGGTATCGCGGAGTCTATCAAGGCGTTCCATTCGAGCTGACCGGGCGCGCGCAACTCGGTCACCAGGTCGGCGGGATGTGGGATGAGTGGTACGCGTCGTTCGGCGACGGCCGGTGGGGATGGCTCGCCGAGGCGCAGGGCCGTTTCTATCTCACCTTCGAACAATCGATCCCTGAGCAAACTCTGATTCCTCCCTTCGAAGCGATTCAACCGGGCATGCCCATCGCCGCTTTGCAGACATCAGTGCCGATGACCGTTGCCGAGACAGGCATCGCAACTCAGCTCGGCGCAAAAGGCGAGATACCTTACCGATTGACTCCGGGTGAGGAGTACGAATACGCGGATCTATCGGGGCCGCACGGAATCTTTGCCACGCTTGATTACAGCGAGCCGCCGCCGAAGGTTTTTGTCGGACGCGAGGTAACGCTCGCGGAACTCGGGCTCGGAGGAGCGATCGCCCCTGAAAGAGAAGCGCGTCGCGTCGCGGCTACTCAATTGAACTGCACGCAGTGCGGAGGCCCGCTCGAGTTGCGAGCGCCCGATCAGAGCCTGCGCGTGGCGTGCCCGAATTGCGGAGCGCTGCTGGACGTGAGTCAGGGACGGCTCGAGTTCATGCAGGCGCTTCAGCCGGGCAAGCTCGTGCCCGCGATTCCAATCGGTTCGGTTGGGGAGCTTGAGGGCGTGAAGCAGATGGCGATCGGCGCGATGGTGCGAAGCGTCGAGTTCGAAGGCGTTCGATATTACTGGGAAGAATACCTGCTCTACAATGCGCAAATCGGATTTCGCTGGCTGGTTCGAAGCGACGACAACTGGAGCTACGTCGTTGCCGTGCCTCCCGGCGACGTGTTTCACAAGACCGGCGCGTTCGGCGGCAAAGGCGACACGGTTCAATATCAAGGCGAGAAGTACAAGCTGTATCAGGACGCTGTGGTCCAGGTCGAATACGTCATCGGCGAGTTCTATTGGAAGGTCGAATGCGGCGAGCAGACGCGCGCGGCTGATTACATTCATCCGCCGCGTATGCTGTCGATGGAAGCTTCAATGATCCGCGTCAGCGTCGAAGAGGTGGCGGAGCCCGAGCCGACTGGAAAAAAGAAGAAAACCAGGAAGGTTCGCTCAGCGCCGACGGGCGAAATCAATTGGTCGCTTGGGACCTACATCAAACACGATGAGATTGAGAAAGCCTTCGGCATAACCGGGCTGCCTCGAACTTCGAAGATCGCGCCCAATCAACCGTTCCTTCACAAGAAAATTTACAAGTATTGGTTACGCTTGCTGGCCGCGACGTTCGTGCTTGGTGTGATAATTCTTGCCACGGGATCGAGGACTAAAGTATTCGAGCAGACTTTTGCGCTCCAGCCGGTCGCGAACGCAGAGGGCACTCAGACAATCTTCACCGAACCGTTTGCGTTGAAGTCGGGACGTAACATAAGGGTTTCGGCTTATTCGGATCTCGATAACAGTTGGTTGTACCTTGAAGGCGATTTGATCAACGATGCAACCGGCGATGTGCAAACGTTTTCGATGCCGGTCGAGTACTACCACGGAGTCGATGACGGTGAGTCGTGGAGCGAAGGCAGCAAGTCGCCGAGCCTTCACCTGTCGGCATTGCCCGAGGGGCAGTACATGCTCAGGCTAGAAGCTCAATGGGAGAAGTGGCAGCAGCCGGCAACGATGAGCATTCAGATATATCAAGGTGTGCCGCGGATTCTCCATTTATTCCTGGCGATGTTGTTCATCTCGATCATCCCGATACTCGTGGCGTTTTATCAATTCAGTTTCGAGAAGCGCCGCTGGGCTGATAGTGATTACAGCCCATTTGGATCTTAACAACGGTTTCTGGTTTGTGGTTTCTGGTTTCTGGTTGTACTTTGCGGAAGCTTCGAAAGTGGAAGACGAAATGGCGACTATTCGGGCCGTTGAAGAAATCGAAGCCTGGCAGAAAGCTCGAGAATTGGTGAGAGCCGTCTACGAGATGTCCAAAACCGGCGCCTTCTCGAGGGACTTCGGCCTGCGCGACCAGATACGCCGGGCTTCGGTTTCAGTCATTTCTAACATAGCGGAAGGCTTTGAGCGTGGTGGCAAGGCGGAGTTCGTTCAGTTCCTATCGATGGCGAAGGGTTCCGCCGGAGAAGTTGAGGCCCAGTTGTATGTCGCGCTCGACGCCGGTTACATCGACCAAGCGCAGTTCGATTCGACCAGAGTAATCGCCGGCTCGACGAAACGGCTAATCGCAGGTCTTATCAATTACCTCAACGGATCGGGCATCAAGGGCCAGAAGTACAAGCGACATTCCCAACCAGAAACCAGAAACCAGAAACCAGAAACTGAGGACCCATGCTAACCAAAGCCTATCTGATCATTGGCGTCGTCATCATCTTGAGCTATGGACTCGTCGCTTTTACCGGAAAGGAATTCGGCGATCCTGAAAGACAACGAGTGCCCGCCGACGTCCGCCAGTCGCCCGGCGGCTATCGATCGTTTCACTTCTGGCACTCGGGCTACCGGGGAGGGAAGTAGCGCGGCCATCGCTTGTAAGGGCGGCCTTCAGTGGCCGCCCCTCGTCGCGATTTGGACGCGTATGCTTTTTGACCGAGGGGCGGCCAC
>UEXS01000127.1_pt1 | contig 16345 bp, 14 predicted proteins | sample 4301141 | NCBI WGS metagenome assembly UEXS01 (sample SAMEA4773178, study PRJEB27434) | metagenome | biome: 2259; feature: agricultural soil; material: soil | place: USA | collected 2014-09 | depth 0.25 m
GCCGACGGATCAAATCCAAAGGCGTTGACCAAAGGCCGCAATCAGATGTTCCTTTCACCTTCGTGGACGTCTGACGGTCAGTACGTGATCGCGTCCAGATCGGGCGACGCGATCGGCACGTTCGCTCCATGGATGTATCACAAGGACGGAGGCTCGGGCGTGCACATCGGACAACCGGACCCGCCGCCGCAGATGCCCGGATCGGGTCCGCCGCAAGCACCACCTCGCAATCGCTTCGGAGCGGTGGCTTCGCCCGACGGCCGATTCATCTACTACGCGCAACGCATCGGGGCGTTTAATTACAATGCGCAATTCCCTATCTGGCAAATTGTCCGCTTTGATCGCGAGACCAGCGAGGCATCTCCAATCACAAATGCTCAGGGGAGCGCGATGCGGCCGCTGCTGTCGCCTGACGGGAAGAAGCTGGTGTATGCAACGCGGTTCGAGGGCGGCACGGCCTTGCGAGTTCGCGACCTGGACACAAGCGAAGAGCGATGGCTGATCAACAACGTTACTCGCGACGATCAGGAATCGCGCGGCACTCGTGACTTGATGCCGGGATATTCGTTCATGCCCGACGGCAAGTCGCTGATACTTCCGGCTAACGGAAAAATCCAACGCGTCGATTTCGAAACCGGCAAATCGACCATCATTCCTTTCACCGCAAAAGTCGAAGCCGAAATCGCCGAGCGGGTCTATTTCGAAAACCGTGTCGATGACAGCGCAACAGTTCGCGCGCGATTGATTCGCTGGCCGGCGATGTCACCCGGCGGTAAGCGAGTCGTGTTCAGCTCGCTCAACAAACTGTGGATTGCCGACCTACCGTCGGGCACACCTCGAAGACTTACCGATTCGCAAGTCGGCGAGTTCATGCCCACGTGGTCGCCCGACGGCCGATACATCGCGTACGTCACCTGGTCGCGCGAAGGCGGACAGATCAACCGCGTTTCCGCCGACGGCGGAAGACCCGAGGCGCTCACTCGCCGCACGGCGTATTATTCATCACCAGTCTATTCGCCGGACGGCTCAAAGATCGTGTTCGTCTCCGGGGCAACCGACGATCAGATGTATGCCGATCTGCACTATCGCGACAACGACGTCTTTCCCGATGCAAGCATGAGTTCATTGAACCCGGCCGAAAGCGAAATCGATGGAATCGGAGGAAGCACCGGAACAGACCTTCGATGGATCCCCGCGGGCGGAGGCGATTCGAAATTGATCGCTGCCGCCCAGGGCGGCCGCTATCCGCATTTCACAAACGATCCCGATCGTGTCTTCCTGACTACTCAACAGGGGCTCACTTCGATTCGGCTGGATGGCTATGACAGACGCACGCCGTTCAAAGTTACCGGCGCGGCGCCAGGCCCCTTCCCGCCAAATGCCGAGAGCATTCAGCTCTCGCCCAACGGCCAGAAGGCATTTGTAAACCTTCAGGGCAAGCACTACCTGGTGACGATTCCAAGGCCAGGCAAAGAGACCGTGACTATCAACATCACGCCCAGCGGTCCGTCGGCGGTTCCAGTGAAGAAAATGGCCGTTGAAGGTGGTGATTACGTGTCGTGGTCACCGGATGGCAAGTGGGTGACGTGGTCGTGGGGTTCGAAGTTTTACCGTCAGGATGTTTCAACCGACAAGCCTGAATCGACCGACTTCGTCGTCGAAGCGCCTCGCGCGCGCGCAAAAGGCTCGGTCGTTCTTTCCGGCGCTCGCATCGTGACAATGAATGGCAGCGAGACCATCGAGCGGGGTGACATCGTCATCACCGACAATCGAATCGTTGCCGTCGGCGCAAAAGGCAAAGTTCAAATCCCGGCCGGCGCAAAGACGATCGATGTAACGGGCAAGACGATCATCCCGGGATTCGTTGATGTCCACGCGCACATGTGGCCGCCGCGCGGCGTGCACCAGACCGAGGTGTGGCAGTATCTCGCGAATCTGGCGTACGGCGTCACGACGACGCGCGATCCTCAGAGCTCAACCACGGATGTTTTCGAATACACCGACCTCGTCGAAACCGGAGACATAATCGGGCCGCGAGTTTACACGACCGGACCGGGCGTGTTCTCGGCGTCAGGGCTCGATGACAAAGACGCAACCCGAAACTACATCAAGCGCTACAAGGAGGCCTACCACACAACGACGTTGAAGGAATACGTCGTGGGCGATCGCATCGTGCGCCAATGGGTTGCAATGGCATGCAAGGAATTCGGCATCACGTCGACCACCGAGGGCGCGCTCGATATGAAACTCGATCTGACCCAGATGGCTGACGGCTTCTCAGGCAACGAGCACGCATTGCCCATCCACCCGCTTTACAATGATGTTGTCCAGTTCGTCGCAAAGACCGGGACGTTCTACACGCCGACGATCCTCGTCGCTTATGGCGCGCCGTGGTCGGAAAACTACTGGTTCGAGAATACAGACGTGCACGGCAATCAGAAGCTGAGGCGATTCATTCCTCACGCTTTGCTCGACACTATGGTCAAGCGTCGCGGCCAGTGGTTCCGCGAAGAAGAGTACGGCCACAAGGCGATATCCAAAGCCGCCGCAGACATCGTTCATGCAGGTGGCCGAGTTTGTCTCGGGGGTCACGGCCAGATGCAGGGACTTGGGTGTCACTGGGAAATCTGGAATCTGCAGTCGGGTGGCATGACTCCATTTGAGGCTCTGCGTTCGGCGACGATCTACGGAGCCGAGGCGATTGGACTGCAAAAAGACGTGGGCTCGCTGACGGTCGGCAAGCTGGCTGACTTGATCATTCTCGACAAGAACCCGCTTACCGACATTCGCAACACAAACACAATAGTGTACGTGATGAAGAACGGCGAGATGTTCGACGGCAATACGTTGGATCAAATCTGGCCGGTTCAGAAGAAGCTCGAGAAGCAATACTGGTGGGATCGCGACCCACAATAATGCGAAATTCAGCCAATCCCAGGGGACAATCGAGAGAATCAATCTCTCGATTGTCCCTTTTTCATTGGATTTGATTTTTTCTCCTGATCTCGCGAGTCAATCGGGTATAATAAAACGCGAAACTTAAGGCCTACGGGCGCGTTGATAGATTGAGAAAGCATCAGACCATTAGATGAAACGAACCTTCACATTATTTGCGATTTGTCTTTCACTAGTCATTCAGGCGTCAGCCTTTCAAGTCGATCCCGCTCCGGTTCCGGCGCCGACTCCGCAAGACGCGAAGCAGAGCCAGGTTCGTCAAATCATCAACCTGGCGAACGTTCATTATCAAAAGGGCGAGACCGCTTACAAGGGCGGGCAATATGACGTTGCGCGGCGCGAGTTCGACGAAGCAGTTGACACGATCCTCACCGAATCAATCGACGTGCGCAGCGATGACGAGCTGCGTGTTTACTACCGCGAGCTGATTGAGAAGGTGAATCGCTATCAGATTGCAGCGCTCGAACAAAAGGATGGTGGATTCAACGAGCAGCGTTATGAGCCGTCGCCGCTCGACAAGCTGGCTTCGCTTTCGGATGCCGAACTCGAAGAGGCCGGAGCCGCCGATGAGGATGAAGTAGCCGCGCGATTCAATTTCGAATTCAGCTCCGCGTTGCCCGTCAGGCAGTTCATCAACTACTTCACGAAAGGGCGCGGCCGCGCGACGATGGAAGCCGGTCTGCAGCGGTCTACGCGATTCCGCGAAATGGCTCAGCGCATCTTTAAGCAGGAAGGTGTTCCCACTGATCTGGTATGGCTCGCGCAGGTTGAATCGGGTTGGAATGCAAACGCGTATTCGTGGGCCGCGGCGAGAGGGATCTGGCAGTTTATTCCGTCGACCGGCGCCCGTTTTGGATTGATGCAGAATTACTGGATCGATGAGCGATCCGATCCCGAGAAATCGACGCTTGCTGCCGCGCGATATCTGAAGTGGCTCTCGAATCGCTACCGCGGAGATTGGGCGCTCGCGCTTGCTGCTTACAACACCGGCGAGGGCAATGTTGATTCGGCGATCGCGCGCGCGGGGTCGCGTGACTTCTGGCGGTTGCATCGCGGCGGGTACATCGCTCAGGAAACTCGGAATTATGTTCCGGCGATACTCGCTGTTGTCACGATCGCAAAGAACGCAAAGAAGTATGGATTCGATTTACCCCAGGCGTATCCTTATCGTTATCAAACTCGATTGGTTTCGGCTCAAACCGATTTGCGCCCGCTCGCGCGCAAACTCAAAACCACCTACGGAGCGCTTTTGGATTTGAACCCCGAGCTTCAACGCGGTGTGACTCCTCCGGGCAAGCACGTGATCCGCATCCCAGCGACGATGGCAGCAAAGGCTGCTGGTGACGCGGCCGAATCAGCTCCAATAAGCAATAATCCATGATGTTCCCGCCGCTCGGATCCACGCACCCACAGCAAATCAATCTCCGACACATTTATTTCCTCGGCTCGGGGCACTTGCAATCTTCCTGAGTCACAATCGAATCAAATCGCTGTTGTTGGTCTGATGCGAGCAACGCCCGCATCTCGCCGCGCGCGCGTTCGCGTATCGCGTCGTAACGAGGACGCACGTCGGAGCACACCGACTTGTAATCGTTTCGAGTCCGCTCGAGAATCCCGCGCATCTCGGACGATTGTTCATCGCTCAGGGTGAGTTCTCGCTTTAGCGTTTCGAAGTACGCATCCGTATCGCGCATCGAGACACCGGCAGCGGTTGCCGGGTTCGCTCGTTGTGGAAAAATACCGGCGATTGATGCGCCCGTCGCGCCGCCCAACACGAATACGACCAGGAACGCCGCCCATACTTTGATCGAAGCTTTCTGTTGAGAGTTCATTTTTGCGTTTTACCTCCTTCGTCCGCAAACAACGTCGCGAGGACTTCTTCCCTCGAGATCGCGCACTCGTCCGTAGCCGAGAGCGCGCAGGTTCCGCCGGCAACAACGCGGCTTACGTCATCGTTTGTTTGCGCGTCAATTTGCTGCGCAGCGGGCGCCCTTGATATCCAGTAAGCCGCCGCGGCCGCGACTGTGACTACGACCAGCACAGCGACCGCTCGCCAGGCAACGAGCAAAGTAACCAACCATCCGCCTCGCTCGGCTTCTCGGCTCTTAAGTTCGGCTTCGATTCGCGCACGAACTCGTGCGCTGAAAAAGGGCGCGGACGCGATTCGCTCGACTTCGCTGTCGCTCGCTCCACCGCCACGCGCGACGATCTGCGTCAACTGATTCAAACGGTTGTCATCGGTTTTCATAACTTCCTCGCTTCGCTTCACAGGTACTCGCCGAGCACGAGGCGCAACGATTTCCGCGCGCGATGTGCTCGCACTTTTACTTTTGAAATCTTCCAGCCAAGCACGTCGGCAATTTCAGCAACGGTCATCTCCTCCGCATCCAGTAGAATCAGCACAATTCGATCGTCCGAAGAGAGACGCGCAAGCAGCTTGTTCGCGAGATCACGCGAGATGAGCGTCGCTTCGGCCTCGCCGGCGGACGTCCGGCCGTTGAGTTGCGCGCTGAGCCACTCGCTTTCATCCGTCGTTATGTCGACGATCGAACCCTCCGGCCGGCGCCTCGCGCGCCGCAACTCGTCGTAGCAGGCATTGATCGCTACGCGCGACAACCACGCCGAAAAGGACTTGCCACGATCGGGCGAGTAATCCACGAGGCCGAAATAAGCCTTGGTGAAAACGTCCTGCAGTACGTCTTCGATTCTTTCGGGCCGATCAAAGAAGCGCCCGATGATTCGCGCAACTCGGCGGCGATGCCGGTCGAGGATTTCTTCGAACGCCGCGTCGTCGCCATCGCGCGCAGCCAGGGCGAGCAATTCATCCGTCGCCCGCAAGTCAGGCTGGGCGATCCCGAGATCAGCTTTGGCTTCTTCCATCAGATACATTGTCTGCAAATGATTCCGCGCAGTAGAGCAAACTCGCAACCACCGCTTTGCAAAACAACGCGCCCAAGTCGAACGCCTGCACTTCCGCCCGTTAGCTTGAGCGACCCTGAGGCGCAGTATTAACAGTAAACGCGCCGAAGCGGTATCTGGTTACATGACAGGCCGTCAGATTATGTTGATCGCGCGAAGCCGCTTCAACTCGAGCCAGCGCCTTCGGTGAAGGTTGCGGGATACAAGCGAATCGTCCCGGTCTCATTTTGAAATCCAGTCCTCAACATTCAGATCGGGGACGCGCCTGAAATCAACCAGGTTTCTTGATAATAAGAGAGCGTTCGTGAGCGAGAACGATAGCGGAGATTTTGAGGTCCATAGTGCCGACGCGAAGCCGCTGCAACTTTAGGCGTTGAAACTCGGTTGCTGCGCGGCCGTCGAAATCTATGACGATGATGGAACATAATTGTCGAGTTGCAGCCTCAAGCGACGATATGCCTCGATCTGTTGAGGCATTCGCCCGAGTGCTGGCGAGATACGCGAGGCGGCCCCTGATCTGCTCCTCGAAGCTGACGATTGTGGTTGCTATTCCCTGCCCCGCAACAGCGCTCAGCTTTCTCAGCAGTCGATGTCGATCAAGGCTGCCGCTGTGCTCAAGTAGACTGAGATGGTCGGTATCCAGTATGACCATTCACTGCTTTTTGACACGACGCTTCTTCGGTTTTGGTCTCTGGGCTTGTCGATATTCTCGGCCGAGCGCCATTGCTTCTTCATAGGTGGGGTCGTCATCGAATGTACCTGCGATCTTCTCCCACCAGCGGCGATCCGCTTTGGACTTTAGCCGGGCCATTTCCTGTTCAAGCGTTGCTACTCTTAGTTCCAGTTCTCGAACTGCCATTGTTTCAACCTTGGTGAATCTATCTTAAAGCCCGTCCGTGAGTCGCTCAACCTAGCGTTGTCCAATTTGAACTCTTACGCCGATGCGCGCGAGAAGCGGCGGACCGAGTGTCCTCACCGGCGTCCGGCCGATGTCATAGCGCTGCCCCGTCAGGTTCTCAAGTGCTCCGAACAGCTCAACTCCGCGCCCAAGCGCGCGCGAAGCAAACGCATCGAGCGTAAAGTACTTATCAAGCGGCAAGAGATTTTGATCGTCATCAAACTGCGCGCCGGCTGCGCGGCCCTGAATTGCAAACGTCAATCGATGAGGGTTCGAGTACCGCGCCTGAAATGTCAGAAGGTGACGAGCAACCTGCGGGATCAACAATCCTTCGAGCGAAGTATTCGCCGGAAACTTCAACACCGTTGCGTCGATGAACTGATAGCCGCCCGTGATCGTGAACGTGCTCGTTACGCGGGCCTCTGTTTCAAGTTCCAAACCGCGCGAGCGCGTGCGCCCGAGGTTCTGGCGCTGCCGAGTGATCAACGCCGGCGTAACGCTCAATGTGACGTTTGCGATCGGCCGAGTGATCTCGCTCCAAAAGAACGTGCCGCGAATGTTCACTCTCTTATCGGCCGCTGAAACGTTTACTCCCGCCTCACCACCCGTCAGCCGCTCCGCAAGAAGCTTGGAGTTAGCCTGCGTCAGCACGTTCCCCACTCGAAACGAACGATACAATTCATTCAACGTCGGCGCCCGGAACGAGCGATACCCCGACACCACCAACGACACGTTCTCATTCAGCTTATGAAGAAGCGACACGCGAGGGCTGAACGCGGTTTCAATTCGATCGGGAAATCTGGTCACGGTAACCGGAGTCGCGGCGGGGAGCGGCCGCGATGACGACAACGCATCGAAGTTTTTCCAGCGATCCCCGCGCACACCCAGCGTCAACAACCATCGCGGAGTAATTCGAATGATGTCCTGTCCAAAAACGCCTACCGTTCCCTCGCGCCCACCCGAACCGACGGCTAACGTCAAGCGCCCGGCGGTGAATCCAAGCTCATCACTTGCGCCGCGCACCTCACGAGCATCAACACCAGCCACGAGTGTTTGCCGCGATCCGGCTGCGCGTGACCACTGAGTTACGAATCCTACTTGTTGAGCAGGCACGCGTTGGCTGCGAGTGATGGTTTCGGTGTTCCGGTCCGCGGCAATTGACGAGAAGTCCTGATTGAATATCTCCGTCAACGCGAAACCTCGCGCCGAAAACGAACCCGCTCGCGTGGAATTCAGATCCGTGCCCAGAGCGACCTGGCGAATGTATGTGTTGTTGGTCTGAACGGGCGTGCCGTTCTCGCGTGACTCGTCGAACAGCGAGCCTCGCACGAAGATCCTTCCGCGATCGGAGATCAATCGCTCAAGCGTCAGGTCAATCACGGTGTGCTCGGCTCCGGCGCGTGTGTCTACGCGGCCGCGCTGAATTTCGTCAACCAATATGTAGCCGTCCGTGTGAAACGCTTCGGCTGAAAGTTGCGCGGCCCATTGAAAGAGCTTGCCTCCAGCGAACAGCGAGACGTTCGGAGTTTGTTCGTTGCCATAAGACGCTTCGAAAGACAGCGCCGATTCGCGGGTATCACGAGGTATTAAGTTGATCACGCCGCCCAGCGCATCCGTTCCGTAAAGACTCGACGCGCCGCCCTGAACAACTTCGATTCGATCGAGCGACTCGCGCGGGACGCGGCCCCAATAAACCCAACCACCAAACGGATCGTTGATCGGAATCCCATCCGCAAGCACAACAGCTCGACTCGCGCCGCTCGCTCCAACGCCTCGAAGCGACACGCCCTGCGAAGTCGGATTGGCGGTGCGGCTGCCCGAACGCCGAAACAGCGAGAAGCCGGGAATCTGCCGCAACGCATCATCGATCGTCAGAGCGGCGGTCGTTGATAAGTCTTCAGTTGAGAGCACCGCGACGCTCGCTGCAGTATCCGCCAGACGAGTCTTCGTGCGCGCCGCGGTTATCGTCATCTGTTCGGATAACGGAAGCGGTTCCAGAACAATGCGGAGATGCGTGGCGTCCGGGTCCGAAGCGTTCACAACGCGCGTAAGAGAGGCGAAGCCCGAAGCGCGAACCTGCAGCGAAGCCGGCTCCGCGGGCGCGTTAAAACTGAATCGCCCATCGGCAGTGGTCCTGGTAGAGCTACCCGTAATCTGCGCGGGACTGGCGTCCTTTGATTTGGCGAGCACCATCACTTCGGCGCCGGAGACGGGCGCGCCGTTCTGATCGATCACCACTCCTTCGATCTTGAAAGTTTGCGCACCGGCCGCCAAGTGAAAAGCCAGCGTGATCATGATAATCACGAGCGTCGATGTGAGTTTTTTCATGCATCCAACCTGAGAGGGAATCGGTCACGGATGACGCGGATCGGTCGGATCGTCACGGATAGGATCCGCAATGAACCGTGGCGCATCGCAGTTTATCTGCCTCTTGAATACGACACTCGCCAGATCTTCTGTCCGCCGTCATCAGTAATCAACAACGAACCGTCTTTCATCACGAGCAGGCCAACGGGTCGCCCCCACACTTCGGGTTTGTCCTCACCCAACATCCATCCCACTACAAAATCGTCATAGCCTCCGACTGGCTTCCCGTTCTTGAACTTGATGCGAATGATCTTGTACCCGGTTCGCAAAGCGCGATTCCACGAACCGTGCAGCGCGACGAACGCATCACCCTGATAATCCGACGGAAACATTTTGCCTTCATAGAAGACCATTCCGAGCACCGCGGAATGCGCTTGAATCAAAACATCGGGCACAATGGTCTTTGCGACAAGGTCCGGTCGTTCGCCCTTCCGGCGAGGATCTTCGTTCTTGCCGAGGTATGAGTAGGGCCAGCCGTAAAACGCGCCTTCTTTAATCGCGGTCACGTATTCGGGAACGAGGTCGTCACCGATCAAGTCTCGCTCTTCGACCGCCGCCCATAGCTGCTTCGTCGCAGGGTTCCAGGCGAGTCCAACCGGATTGCGGGTGCCGCTGGCGTAGATGCGATGGCCTGTGCCGTCGGGATTGTATTCCGAAATCGCCGCGCGTATCGGATCTTCGCCGGCGTTGACGTTTGATGCCGAACCGACCGCGACATACAGCTTGGAACCGGCCGGATTGAAGATCACATTGCGAGTCCAATGATTGCCAACGCTCGGAAAGTCGGCCAGCTTCTCGGGTGCGCCTTCCGCCTTCGTCTGGCCCGATTTGTACTTGAACCGCAACAGGGCATTCGTGTTTCCGACGTAGAGATAATCCTTCCAGAATGCCATTCCGAACGGACGCGTCAGTCCGGTCGCAAAAACAAAGCGCTCATCTACTCGGCCATCGCCGTTGGAATCCCGCAGCACCGCAATTCGACCCGGCCGAGACTCAGTTATGAAGACGTCGCCGTTCGGCGCAAGGGCCATCCCGCGCGGCTGTTCAAAATCCCCTTCAGCAAACACGCTTATTTGGAAACCCGCCGGAACCGTCAGCTTTGCATCTTCAGGTTTCGGAATAACGCGCGATTGATTGCGAGGCCCAGTCAACACCTCCGGCGCGGGCAAGTCCGAAAGCTTGATATCGTAATGCCGCAACTCGCTCGGCGATAGTGCTTTCATCCCCGATTGCGCGCACGAAAAACCAACCAGCGCCACGAGACCGGCGCTCACAACCGCTGCACGCGGCAATATTTTCTTGATCGAAGCCGAGACTTTCTCCAGGCTCATGCGTTCCTCCGATGGTCGCCGAATTTATTGAGCAATTCTCCCACAAAGCAGGAAAAAAGGAAAAACGCCGGCGGTATGCGAGCTTTGCGGATCTTTGCGTCTTTGCGCGAACTCACGATTGAACGCTTCGAAATTGGAATCAGGTTTTCGCGCAGAGACGCAAAGATCCGCAAAGCTCGCATAAGCGCCAGGCTCGTCGAGTCAATTACTTTTGCTCGGGGAACTTGAACCCGATATACGTTCCAGAGCTGATCCCCATCAACCCAAGCAGCGTCGCGCTGAACTCCGGCATCGTCAAACGGTTATACACCGAAGAAACAAAGATCACTCCCAGCACAATTGTCCACGCGAATATCTGAAAACGGTGAAAGCTATAACCGTTTCCGTCGCTGAGAATGTCGCGCAGAAATCCGGCGGAGATGCCGGCCGAGGCGGGCGGAATGAGTGCCTGAATCTGCTGGTTGATCTGGGCAAGCCTTGTGCGCGCATCCTGGAGTTGTTGGTTCAGGTTGTCGCGATTGCTTATATCGTCGGGAGTCATCGCCTCCTTTTCTTGAACGCCGCCGAGCTGAGTTTGAAGGTCAGGGATGGTTTGCGCGAGCGCTTCCTTCTCAGCCGTAAGATCCTGGAGTTGACCCGCGGTCGCGGTATCCTTGCCGGAATCGATCATCGCCTCGCTCAAAGCGGTTCCCGCGCTAATTCCCATCAGCCCAAGCAGCGACGGTGTGATCGTGTCGAGCGCATCGGTAATCAGCCAGATGACGACGTACGACGCGTAAACCAGGAAGAACCAGAATGCCATCTGTGTCCTTCCAAGATTGTACGGCCTAAGCTTTCCACCAGCCGGTCTTGGGCCGGGCTCGCGGATGATGTGAGTGTTTCGCGCAAGCCACACAAGCAGAACCAGAGTGACCAACACCACGACCAATGCGATGATACCGTACCACTTCGAAATCACCGTGAGTTGGGTCGGGTTGCTCGGATCGTACACCGTATCGAACGGAGACTGATCTTCCAGCCCCACACTGAAGAGCACCGGTTTGTGAAGACCTTCGGGGGCGCCCAACAGATCAATCCACGCATGCTTATTCTCGGGGGTGATTTGCAGGTGAAAGCGCACGTGGCCCTTGGATGGGTGAACCTCATTGGGATAGTTCCCGCGGAGCGCCAAGCCCTCGAGATACGGGACGAGCTTTCTTGCGTCGTGCGTCTTCGCCCACTCATCCAGGTTGTCGACATCGACTCGGATCAGATCATCGGCCTCGAGATTTCCGTCGAGGTTCGTGACTTTGGGCTGGACGACCGGACTCGTCTGAGGATTAGGAGCCGCCTGCGCGTATACTCGATCAGCGGCAAACCATCCAATCAACACAAAGATCGCCACACCCACCGCTCGCGCTGGTTTCATCTGAGATTCTCCTTATATTGATTTGTTGGCCAGCTTACGGCGGAGATTATAAGCGATTTCTCAAAATGTGCACGCTCTTTCTGAACACTCTGATTGAGCGCTCTCGTGATGAATAGAACCTGCAAGTTCGGCGCGACGCCGGGTTGGTCATTCTAATGCTGCGTTGCTGGATTGCCCACGCGCGACGTTCGTAGTTCGGCTTTCAGGCGGAAGTTTGTATCCGAAGCCTGAACTCGCTCACGAACTTCCGCCTGACTAAGGCCGAACTACGAACGCGCCTCTTGAGATCGAAGCCACAACGAAAATCACATTACCGCTGCTTTCATTCTTATCGGTTTGCGGACCGGATCATTTATAATGCCGTCATGCCCAAGCGACAGATCGGTGTCGAGGTCTTAATCGAAGATCATTTCTGGAGCGAATCGCAGGGGTGTTACGTGTATTCGTATCACTGCCCTGCTTGCGGCCAGTTGAAACTTGTACCTGAGTTGGGCATTCGCCGGTGCGACTGCGGCTCGTGGTTGATCGTAACCAACCAAAGATGACCGCGAATTCATTGCCACTAAGCCGCGAAGACACGAAGGAGCACCAGGTTCACAACCGATCCGTTAAGGGTCTTGGTGCTGCTTTGTGTCTCCGTGTCTTCGTGGCGAGCTTTCCTTTCGTCAGCAGCCCGCTAGAGCTTGAAGAAAACCTCGAGCGTCACCTGGTACTCGATCTTCCCATCCCGGATCGCGCCACGTTGCTCGCGCAATTCGAACCATCGCATATCACGTATCGTTTTACTTGCGCGCTCGATCGCCGCTTCGACGGCTTTGCTGAAGCTTTCGTTTGAGGTTCCCGCTACCGTGATGCCTTTGAACACATCGTTGCCCATTTATCATTCCCCTTCCGGATCGGTCATCGCGCGAGCGTCCAGCAGCCGGTCCACTTCTTCGCCGCTGAACTCGCCCGACTCGATCATCTGTTCTCGTATTGTCCTGCCTGAACTGATCGCCTGTTTCGCAAGCTCAGCCGCGCGCGCGTAGCCAATTCTCGGACTCAACACAGTCACCAGCGATACGCTATGTTCCGCGTACCACCGGCATCGCTCTTCGTTTGCGCTTATCCCGTCTATGCACCGCTCTCTGAGCGCCCGCAGCGCATTGTCCATTATGGTCAGCGACATCAGCAAATTGAATGCGATCACAGGCATCATCACATTCAACTCGAGCTGTCCGGCTTGCGCAGCGGTGACGATCGCGGTGTCATTGCCGATCACTTGAAAGCAAACCATCGTGGTCATCTCGGCCATCACCGGATTCACCTTGCCGGGCATGATGGATGACCCTGGTTGAACCGCGGGCAGATTGATCTCGCCCAGTCCCGTGTTCGGTCCCGATGCAAGCAGCCGCAGGTCATTGCAGATTCGAATGAGATCAGTCGCCAGTGTTCTCACCGCTCCCGATAGCGAAACAAAAGGCGACATGCTTTGCATCGCTTCGAAGTAATCTTCGGTTGCGCGCAACTTCTGCCTCGTGATGACGCTCAACTCTTCGACGACACGCTTGCGATAACCCGGCGTTGCGTTCAAGCCAGTGCCGACCGCCGTTCCGCCAAGCCCGATCTCTTTCAATTCGTCAACCGCGCGAGCGATGCGATTGGCGTTCTTCTGCATCGCCGTCGCGTAAGCGCCGAACTCCTGCCCCAGCCTTATCGGCGTCGCGTCCTGAAGATGAGTGCGGCCCGATTTCACAATCCCATCAAACTCGTTCGCTCGATCACGAAACGCGGCCGCGAGGTGATCGATTGTTAGAATCAGTTTGTCGCTGAGTTCGAACGCGGCCAGCCGAATTGCCGTTGGAATAACGTCATTCGTGGACTGGCCCATGTTGACGTGATCGTTTGGATGAACGAGCGAGTGATCGCCCTTCGCGCCGCCGAGCAATTCAATCGCGCGGTTGGCCAGTACTTCGTTGGCGTTCATGTTGTGCGAAGTGCCCGCCCCGGCTTGAAAGGGATCGACGACAAATTGATCGCGAAGCTTTCCGTCGAGCACTTCATCGGCGGCAGCTTCGATTGCCTTTGCGATTGACTGATCAAGCCCTCCAAGGATCGAGTTGACCCGGGCGGCGGCTTTTTTTATCTGTACAGTAGCGGTGACAAACGCGGGATAAGGCTTCCAACCAGAAACACGAAAGTTCTCGACGGCGCGCGCGGTCTGAATGCCGTAATAAACATCGCCGGGCAATTCGCGTTCGCCCAGCGAGTCTCGCTCAATCCTTGGTGGGATCGAATGTGACATGAGGAATCATCTCTACGTCTTCTTTCAGCGTCACACGGCCCGCAAGCTTCGTCTTCTTTTTCTTGAGCGGCACAAACTTGATCGTGCTGTCCACCAGCTTATCGTTGGGCCGGTATCCAAGACCGAATTCGGGAAGCTCTGGCCTGCTCATCAGCCGCTTGATGTCCCACATCGTTTCTTCGCGAGTGTACGCACATATCTCCAATTCGCGGCTCATGATGATTGCCTCTTCGGGACAGGCATCGACGCAGAAACCGCAAAACACACAGCGCAGCATATCGATGTCGAAACGCGCCGGATACTTTTCAATGAGCGGATCGGGGTGCTCGGCGGGCTCGATGTAAATGCAATCAGCCGGACACGCAGTCGCGCACATGTAGCAAGCCACGCAGCGCGGCGAGCCGTCTTCACGCGCCGTTAGAATATGCGCGCCGCGATAGCGCTCAGAATACGAGCGACGCTCCTCGGGATAGCTGATCGTAGCCTTCACCTTGCCCGTGAGGTTGTCCATCATCCGATTCATCGTCAGCCCCATGCCCGCAAGCGGCGCCAGCATTTCTTTGGCAAAGGACGTCTCGCGTTCCGCGCGCGCTCGCACATCGATTGTTTTTGCTTCTCTCTTCATAGGGAACCCAATACTCGCCGATTTCAATCTAACGATACGATCAGCGGGCGCGCGCCTCAAGAGCGATTCGTTTCAACACCGCTGTGCGCGGGCCGCTGCATCGAGAGTTAGGCGGCATCGTTACGGTTAATCTTTCACAACTTCAAAACCTGTGACTTTCGGTTGCTGATCCGTTGTAAGAACCATCCAGACTGATCCCCTTCCAGTCAAACTGCGTCTTGATGCTAACCAATAGGCCATACTCCCTTTACCAAATCCATCTACTCTGTCTGATTCGCCTAATAAGCTCACTACTTCATCTCGACTCATTCCATAAAACTCATGTCGCTTCAACAGATCACCCATCATCTGATACCGGATCGAATCACCAGATTCAATTCGTGACTTATCTTTCCATTTTGCTGACTCAAAGGGCACTTCAGGGCCGTTAATATTTACGCGATTGATTCCAAGGATATCAAGAATGGGGAATGCTGAATATGCTGGGATGGCGATGACTATAATGATCAGGCCGTAAAGTAGGAACTTTTTCCAGTGATGGCTCAAAAAGCTCATGACATCTCCTTTATTCAGTAATAGACAACTTGTTGCTATCAACCTTGCTATACGACGCCTAACCCGGTATCACCCCCGGTAAGCGGGTTTGATCGATCGTTATACCGCGAAAAGCCGGAACTGTTTCCGCCATCGTTCTGAACACATCTTCCGCTGACATCCAGGGTGATGGGGCGCCGCTCGCGTGAAGCAACATCGCAAACACTTCCCAAATCGGCAGCGCATCTCCGGGCGGCCTGACGCTTCGGCCGGCGTATTGAACCCGGCTTTGATAATTCGTGAACGTGCCTTCTTCTTCCGACCACGCCGAAACCGGCAACACAAAACTTGCGCGCGATTGCCATTCCGCCTTGTGAGCCGCAAGCACGACCGAATAATCGAGCGATTCAATCAAAGTGGAAAGGCGCGCCTCTCGGTCTTCGTCGCCGGGCCTCCGTACAAGCGGTTTGAAGTACATGATAACGCCTGCTCGTATCTGGCCGGCCTTCGCCGCTTTGATCGCGCCTTCAATTCCTCCGAGATCCTCGCTCATCAATCCAAGCTTGATCGCGCCCATCGAGTTGGGATGCTTGTCCACGTGACGCAGGATCTTGTCCTCTTCCTCGATAACGGTCTTGTCTTCCGAATCGAGTCGAAACTCGAATCGCGCTGTGCCAAGATATCGCTTGAATAAAAACAGCGATTCATTCGTCGCGGACGGAGAAGCAACTCCGATAATCGAATCGTCGCCGCTCGTTCCCCGAATCTCTCGCAAACGCGAATCAATCGACAGCACTGCTTCTTCCCAGGTGACCGGCGCCTGGACGCCGTCGCGCCCGTTTGCCATCGGACGGACGACTCGCTCGCCGGAGGCAAGCTCGTGAAAGCTCAAGCGGCCTTCATCACACAACCAGCTTCGGTTCACCTCAACGTTGCGCCTGGGTATCATTCTGAAGATCGAGCCGTCCCGGTGATCGATACGAACCGTGCATCCGGTCGAACATCCGCCGCACACTGAATCGGT
>UEXS01000573.1_pt1 | contig 16210 bp, 15 predicted proteins | sample 4301141 | NCBI WGS metagenome assembly UEXS01 (sample SAMEA4773178, study PRJEB27434) | metagenome | biome: 2259; feature: agricultural soil; material: soil | place: USA | collected 2014-09 | depth 0.25 m
TCTCCCGGCGTTATTCCTGATGATAATCCTCGCGGCCGGAGTTTTGGAACAAGGCTGGGCATCGCTTGAACAGATCGGGATTGCTGGTTATCGAATGAGCTGGGCGGGATGGTTTGCGATTCTGTTCTTCCTGCCTGCGATTGGGATCCTTGAGATCAAGACCACGACGGCCCCGATGTGGGCATGGCTTTTAAAGATCATCATCGTGGGCAGTCTGATTACTCTTGCGATGGGGATCGCGCGCGAAAGAGTCTCGCGACAAGTCATCTTCAAACTGATCGCCGCGTTCAAAGTAATCTTTCTCTTGCTGTTCTCGTTCCTTTCGTTGGCGCTTGTTTACAAGACTCTCGGGTTGTGGGGAATAGATGCCGAGAGGTTGAGATCCGGGAATACCGTTGAGCGAGCGAGAATCATCATTATCGGATCGGCAATACTCGCGGCATGCACGGCTTTGGTTATTGGCATGATAAGAAACCGGCAGTGGAGACCGGTATGGTTGCTCGGCGCTTTTCTTCTCATCGAAGGCGGCCAGATTTCGACATGGCTCATGCAGCCTACCTATTCTTTGCGCGACGCCAACGCGACTCTGTCTGAAATGTTGAGTAGAGATGATACCGTCGTGACTTACTACGAAACTGCGCTGGTTTCGACTCAGGCGAGAGTGATAACGAGATCACCGCGCAGGGGATTCAATGTAGACGCCTTCGAAAAATTCGATCCACGATACATACTCGTGCTTCGCCGGGATAACTGGAGAAGCTACGCGCTGGACGAGATGCCCGTCGAAGAATGGCCTCCTCCTGTTGGACACTCACCGGAAAAGATCGCGGGGTTCGACTTGTGTCCGACGCGGCTCGGCGGGCCGCGGTTTGTGATTGAACTCTACCGCATCACGCGGCGAGAGGCAGCAGAGAAAATCAACAAGAGATGATGAAGGTCTGAGAGCATTCTCAAGAAAGGGCGGTGTCCTATTCTTGAGTTGGTTGCCTTAAGAGCCCGAAAGAGTGTGTGTCAGGTTGGCATCCCGGCGCTCGGTGTTTCGTCCGAAGACGCATCGATTTCGGGCTCGACGTCCACGGTTACACGTTCCGGGACGAGCCAATCACTGTCCGGTCGACACACAAGCCGGGCGTTCTGATACGCCCAATCGAGCGGAAGAATTGTACGTCCTTGGTAGGATCCCGATGGATTGCGTGTGACAACTAAGGCGATGTCAACGACTTCATCGTTAATCAGCGCAAGAGGCAACAGAAGACTCATGATGTTCAATCGCGGGTAATACTGTGGAATTGCAGTTTTGAAATTCCAGCGAATTCTTTTCTCTGCCAGTAACTTCGCGTCTTCGAGTCGACGCTTTATCGTGCGCATGCAGCGAGCATCAGTCTCCATTGCCTCGCTCAAGCTTGTTAGCAAGATCCCTCGCTCCTCCCAGCTTAGCCCAGTAACGTCCTTCCATTCGAAGCCGTCCGGGACGTGTTCCCGGAGGAATTGTACCGGAAAGCGATCTCTGGCCACTCCATCAAGGATTACATGCTCATAGTCGACATGAATGTCTTTTGACGTATCGAAGAGCATGTCGAAGGTACTTCCGAAATACGTGGCCGGCTCAGCCAAAGGATCGAAGACCTCGGTGAGTTTGCGACCGGCCGCTCGTTTTCCGGGAACACAGAAATCGTAGAACCGCCACGGCTGCATTCCAGCTCGATCATTCTTTTCGAACAAGGCGAAGATAGGATCGTAGAGCCTGTCGACCAGGCCAGTATTAAAGACGGCCCAGCTGCCGCCAACCGTATCTTTTTCAAGGACCTTACCGTCATGACGCAGTTTCGCAAACGTGTAGACAAGGTAGTTGCTCAGTATCGGATAAGGAGCTCGCGGGTTCGGTTTCTCACCAAAGTGCCACCGTTCATCAAGAGCTAGGCTAGCCAAGTGTTCGAGCACAGAAGAGTAGTCACGCCCTTCTCTTGTTCGATATGGAACATATGGCACATAGGCCCACGATTTGAGCTCGTTCGCCGGTACCGACGTGTAGGAAAAGCCACTCGTACTGCCAGGCACTGATTTTGACGGTGCTACCAGCATGCGCATTCGCTGGGCATGACGTCCCCCGCCGTCTTCGACCAGATCAAACTCAACAGGCGCATCAATGTCTGCGTTCGAGGGAAAAGGACCCTCGACACTCGCCATCTTGAAGTGAACGTCAGCCGATCCGTCCGATGGGATGATGAAACCCCATTGACCGGTTTTACCATCGACGAACTTGATCCTACCTTGCATTTTGTCCTCCTTAAAGGACGCCAACCGAACGTGATCGAATACGGCATCAATCAACTCGCCGGTTACTTAAGGCACCTCAACCTGCTGTTGGCATCGATTCAGCCTAATTAATGCACGTAAGTTGACTTAAGTTCTTGCGGCCCGTTTGAGCCAATTTGAGTAAACTACATGCGCCAATCAGACTGCGTTTGATTTTACGTCGGTTCAACTTTGTGAGCAATAGGTAGGGTTGACACTTCTCTCCAAGAATCTATTCGAGAATGGCGGCTCCTAAGAGTATGGCGTAGGAGTAGGCGTGACTAACCGACAAACAAATGGCTCTCCATTACACTAGAGCGACCAACTCAAGATTAGGACCCTACGCAAGAAAGCGGCAAATGGCCGGGGCTTGCGGCGGCGTGATAGTATCGACAAGCGTCATGGTCAAACCTGAAAAACTAAAACAAACACTGCTGCGAGGCACGGGCGCGGCGATCGTGGACTTCAACATGATCGAAGACGGCGATCGCGTGATGGTCTGCCTGAGCGGCGGCAAAGACAGCTACACATTGCTCACTTTGCTGATGGACCTTCAACGACGCGCGCCGGTGAGGTTTGATCTGCTGGCGGTGAATCTGGATCAGAAACAGCCCGGTTTTCCGGAGCACGTGCTGCCCGAATACCTTCGATCGATCGATGTGCCGTTTCGAATCGTCGAGCGCGACACGTACTCGGTCGTGAAAGCAGTAGTGGCAGAAGGCAAGACCACCTGCGCATTGTGCTCGCGGCTTCGCCGCGGAATCCTGTACAACGTGGCAGTCGAAGAAGGCTGCACTAAGATCGCGCTCGGGCATCACGCCGACGATATTCTGGAAACCTTTCTGCTGAATTTGTTTTTCAGCGGGTCGCTCAAGGCCATGCCGCCATTGCTTCGCAGCGACGACGGCCGCAACATGGTAATTCGTCCGCTCGCGTATTGCTGGGAATCCGAGATAGCGGCTTTCGCCCAGACTCAAGAGTATCCAATCATACCTTGCGATCTGTGTGGTTCGCAGGAGAACCTGAAGCGCAAGCGAGTGAAGCAATTGATCACGGAGCTTGAAGGTGAGATACCGGCAATACGGAACTCGATGTTGAAAGCTCTCGCGAATATCTCGCCTTCCCAGTTGTTGGACCGCCGGCTTTTCAACTTCGCATCGCTCGCGGGCGTTACGGCGAATCTCGCAGACGAACTCGACGGAATAATCAGCACGCACAGCGATCTCGCAGCCTCAACCCTGGTGCCTGTCACCATTGAAACCAGGTTCTAACGCAACCATCGCTTCTTCCGAAACTCTCGATGACTTACCCACCGCTCGCCGATGCTCAGAGTGAAATGCCCGGCGACGATACTCACATAACGCGAGCGACCGTCCTGAAATTGTTTGTGCTGGTTGCGGCCGTGAGTTTTCTGCTGAGGATAGCTTATGCCGGTCACCTTTATGAGGATGATGGGCTTTGGTTCACCGTGGGTGAAGAACTGTTGCGCGGCAAGGCTCTCTATCGCGAAATATACTTTGATAAGCCGCCCGGTCTCGCGCTCACCTACCTGCTGCTTTTCTGGAGCTTCGGCGCGCACGTGATCACGGTTCGCTTATTCACGATTGCATACGCGATAGCAATCGCAGTGGTCCTTTATCTATTCGGCTCGAAGCTCTACGACAAGAGGATCGGTCTTCTGGCCGCTCTCCTGTTCGCAGTCTTCAGCACGACCTACCCGCATTTTCAGGCTCTCAATACAGACCTGCTGATGGCGCTCCCTTACACTGCGGGAGCTTATTTGCTTGTTCGATCGCGCTGGGTTGTTTTCAATTCAAAAGACAAACGATGGATGAAGCGTTGGCTGGCGCTGTCAGGGGGAGCCTTGATAGGCATCGCGTTCCAGATAAACCCGAAAGCAATCTTTGACATTGTTTTTTTCGGTGCTTTCCTTGTTGCTTCGCGACGATGGAACAATAATGAGATCCGGTCTGTCGCTGATCCGTCGATGCGAGAACCAACGGCTTCCAGCTTGTTCGTACTTGCTGTCGTTGGCGTTATTGCTGGTTCCGTTCCTTTCCTGATTCAGATTGCAGCGGGGAACTCGTGGTCGTTCTACTGGGCATATGTTTGGGACTGGGGCGCGCGCTACGGCGGCTATAACTCGGCCACGATTATCTTTGTGGCCGCCTTGAAAAGCGGAACCAACTACCTGACGCTCAACAACACGTTGTTGATCGCGCTTGCGTTCGTTGTGTTCTCAGTGGCTCGCCAAATGAGCAAGCACTCGAACATCGCAGATCAGGCTACAGGAGCCAGTTTCAAGACGGTGCTGAACTTTCGCGCCGATGTTGTGCTGCTGCTTTGGTTCGCTTTGTCGTTTGCGGGAGTGATGGTAGGCGGACGTTTCTATGGCCATTACTTTCTACAGATCGTGCCGAGCCTGGCCGTCATTGGGGCGCGTGGAATTGTCGGCATCAACTCGTGTCTCAAGACTCGGAGCCCAGCTCTTCGAAGGAGCGCGCTCGCGCTGCTGGTCATAGGATTCGCTTTCACGTTGGTTAGATTTCATACGCGCGGCGCGCTTCTCGCTGTCGACTGGGTGCGCGGAACCACCAGCCAGTCAAACGCAGTCTGGTATCACACAATGCGCGATCGCGAAGAAAAAAGCGTGGCGGCGGTTGTTAGGGATATGACGGATGAGAATGATGCCGTGGATCACTTAGGGCTGGAAGGGATTCGCAAAGGCGGGCCGCGAACGAGGCCGCCGGAAGGACCAGCCGACTATTTGTTCGTTTGGGGATACCGGCCGGAGATTTATTATTTGTCGGGACTGCTTCCGGCGTCTCGATTCCTCAGCACCCAGCCTCTCACGGGTGTACCGGCGGATGTACACTTCTTTGGTGATGACTATCGCTCATTGCTTGACCCGTCAGTTACTGCAGCCGCGCGCCGGCAACTCGCAGGCGACCTGGAAGAAACCCAGCCCAAGTACATCGTTGACGAGATAGGATTCTTCAATAACCACCTCGCGATCCTGGAGTACCCGGAGCTGCGCGAGTTCATGAGCGAATATAAACCGCTTGGCGCGACCGGGCGGTTTTTCATTTATCGACGAAGAGATCTATCCAGAAAGTATCGCTTGCGGCACAACGAGGACCAGCATTGAGCGGGGTTTTGTAACACGTGCCGGCATGGTTTATAAGTTTAGTGTGGCCGCTGGTTCAGAGTCTGATTGGGAGGCTACACGTGAAAGCTCTCGCCGCATTAACGCTTATCTCATTGTTCGCTCTTGTTGCGGCCGCACAGCGGGCGCAGAACAACACCGATGAAGAACTGGCAGCGCGAAACGCTCCGGACGTATTCGTCTACAGCGCGTCGGCGTTTGGCCCGGACAAGAACCGCGATTCCAACTTTACAATCGAAGTCGGGAACACCGGCAACAAGACCATAACCACCATCGAGTGGGAGTATTATCTCTCACGCGATGTTGGTGATGATAGGGACACACCGCTTACCGAGGTGTTCCGCGACGCGAAGTTGAACCTTCATCCAAACGCCCGCCTCAAGTTGACTCAGCACGTGCATCGCTACACCGATAAGTTTGTGACCAGTTTTGGGCTAAGCACAGTTAGGATTATCCGGGTCGAATATGAAGACGGGTCGTCATGGCAGCGCCGGGCGGTCTCAAAATAATTACTCGGCGAGTATTTCGGAGAGGTTCACTCGATCGCCCATCAAACAAGCGTGACCTGCGCCCTTGATTACTTTCACCAGGGCGTTTGGCATCCGGGCGGCCATCGCGTGAGCTTCCTTAACAGAGGGAATCAACAGATCACGATCGCCGGCGATGAAGAGCGCAGGTGTTTTGATATCCGGGAGACTGCTTTCAACATCGAACTCGGCAATCAGTCGCAACCGTCTCGCATAACCATTCGGGCTTACGCTCGAGATCGCCTTCCAAAACACTTCACGGTCCTCGCGGCGGACGCTATCAACAAGTAAGCCCAGGATGTTCCCCGCCCGCCTCAAGGGCCACAGCAAACGAAACGGCACTCGCGAAGCTAGCATCGCTCCCAGCCTGATTTGCAGCTTTCTGCGAAAACGCGGAAACGAATTAATCACGATCAAGCGCTCGGTCATTTTCGGGTATCGCAACGCGAAACTGAGCGCCACGGTGCCGCCGAAAGACTCGCCTAATATCGTCGCCTGTTCCTCGCCTTGATCGTGGATGATCGCCGCTATGTCGTTTACGAGATCGTCATAAGTGAACTGCCCTTGCTCGCGTGAACGAAAGGTCACCACGCGGTATGATCTCGCAAGTGCGCCAGCCTGTTTGAAGAAAAGCTCGCCGGTCCCGTCAAGACCTGCGTTGTAGATCAGCAGCGGACCTGAACCCTCAACTTTGTATTTTGGAGGATGCGCGGGAGACGCAGGATTTCCACTCGTCATGGATCACCAACGCGCGATGAGTTATTCAGCCGATCTCTTCGAGAATTCTTTCAGCGGCGGCACGCGGATCCGGGCTGTCGGTGATCGCGCGCCCGATGACGAGGTAATCCGCGCCGTCGCGTATCGCCGCGGCCGGAGTAGCAATGCGCTTCTGGTCGGCCTTATCGGACCACGCTGGACGTATGCCGGGAGTGAGTATGATAAAGCGCTCCGCCGTTATGCATTCACGAATCAGGCGGATCTCGTGAGGCGACGCAACGATTCCGTCGAGTCCCGAATCCCTGGCGAGCGCGGCCAACCGCACGACCTCTGCGCTAAGGTCCGACGTAATTCCCACATCCGCCAAATCAGCCTTGTCCATACTGGTAAGAACCGTTACGCCAAGCACGGCAGGCCGGGTGATCCAAAGCAGCCCGCGGTCTCCGACTGCGTGAGCCGCGGCGCGCATCATTTCCGAGCCGCCGAGCGTGTGAACATTCAGGATCGATACTCCGAGTTTGGCGGCGGATTCGACGGCGCCCGCAACGGTGTTGGGAATGTCGTGGAACTTCAGATCGAGAAAGACGCGCTCGCCGGAAGAAATTATTTGGCGGACAAGCTCGGGCCCTTCGGCGGTAAACAACTGACTGCCGATCTTGAACATCCCGACAGTCCCGCTGAGCCGTTCAACCAGCCGGAGCGCGCTGTCCCGATCAGGTTCGTCCAGGGCAACGATCAAACGATCCTTGACGCTCGCCGGAGTCGGATTGGTTGTCATCGCTAGCGGCATTGATTTAAGGAACTCGCCGTGTGGTTCGCTCACTGGAATATAGCGGCGCGAAGTGCTCGATTCAAGCCGCGGCACGATAATGCCGCCGCCTGAACATAAAAGTAGGAAGCCCTACTAACGGAGGTGGATGAATAGAATTGTTGTGGGTTTGTGAGCCGGGCAGAACCACGAGTTGACGCCGAAACGGCTACGCACCGCTGGCCAGGCGCCGGCCAACGGAATCGATATCATTCGGCCGGACCTCCTCCAGCAAACGGCCGGACTCTTGCGACATCCTGATCGCCCCGTTGAACGCCGCGCCTTCTTCGACTAGCAGTACCGGCGTAAGGACGTCGCCATGCACGCGGCCCGTCCTGCGGATCTCGAGCTTCGATCTCGCAATGATGTTCCCGCGCACCTCGCCGTGAACTACGCAGACACCTACGTCGACTTGTGCTTCGAGTTGCCCCGACTCGCCGATGATGAGAGTTCCGCTCTCAGAGATGAGCTTGCCCGTAGACTTGCCGTCAACCTGGAGCCTGTCCGCGAATGAGATGTCGCCTTTGACTTCGATTCCGCGGCCTATCCACCCAAAATCAGAATTGTTCGATTCGCCTTTAACTAGTTTCATTTCGGATTATCCTTAATCAAAAACTCACAAGAACTTTGCGGGAGCCATGAACCTTCACTTCGGTGAGGTCTCACTCTTTATCTTGAAAGTGCCTCTCGATGTTGAGCAAGCATTCGGGGCAGAGAGGTTATACGCCGAGCATTTCGTGAAGTCAAGTTTTGGTTGGTTTAAAAGAAAGAGAATCCCGGTCGGACCGGGATAAGAATAGGCCGCAACCTGAGTGATGCGGGTTGCGGCCTCGAGCGCAATCGTTCAGCAACTTTCTACTGAACCTTGACGTCGATTTGTCTTGGCTTGGCTTCTTCTTTTTTTGGAAGAGTCAATCGCAACACGCCGTCCTTGAATTGCGCGTTGATCGCTTCGGGATTCACGTTCGGCGGAAGCGTGAACGAGCGATAGAACTGCCCGTAGCTTCGCTCGACTCGATGATAGTTCTCGCGCTTCTCTTCGTTTTCGACGCGCCGCTCGCCCGAAATTGAGAGAGTGTTCTCGTTTAGATTGACCTTCACGTCTTCGCGGCCGATTTCCGGAAGATCGACCTTTATCAGGAAGGAATTCTCATCCTCGTAGACATCCACAGCCGGAGTCCACGCCTTCAATGCCGTCTCTTCGCGTGGCGTACCAAAACTCTCGTCGAAGAGCTGATTAATGCCTCGCTGGAGCTCAAACAACTCTCGGAGCGGATTTGAACTCATCCCTCGAAATGCCCTCGCGGGCGCCATCTGCGTTCCAATCTTAGCCATAGGTGTTTACCTCCATTAGAAGATGGTCCGAGTTCGAACATTGCTCACTTACATTTCCAAAAAACCTAAACAGCGAGCCGTCGACTCGTATTTTCATATAATAACGGCATTATAAAATCTGAGCCCTAACCTGTCAACTATTTTCTCGCAACACAGTGTCCGTTGCGCTGGCGGCCACCGGCGAAGCTGGGATGGGGGCCGCGAGGCAAGGCCGATTGAGTGAGATGGACGGTAAATGAACTGGAGAGATGCTATGTTGCCGAGCCTATCTTCTGAGCATTTCCACTAACAGAATTGAGACGGCGGCTGGTGTAATACCGGGAATACGTGAAGCCTGACCAAGAGTGCGAGGGCGAACGGTGCCGAGCTTTTGCACCACCTCGTTAGATAACCCCGACACGCTCGAATAGTCTATACCTTGAGGTAGCTCAAGATCGTCGTAACGTCCGCGCTTGCGAGCGAGCGTCTCTTCATCTTTCAAGTAGCCGGAGTAACGGATGTCATTTAGCGCAACCACGATCTCTCGCTCCGCGAATTCGGCGCCCAACGTGGCAGTAACTATTTCGACCAACTTCTCGCGGGGGCAATCGGGCCTCTGCGCGAGATACTCGAGCTTTCTGCCTCGATAACTGTCGGGCGATCCTTCAAGTTGAAGCCCATTCAGCAACTCTTCCCCGAGGTCGGTGACCCGCGCGTTTGTCAGAAATTCTTTAACCGCCTGAACGTCGCGTTGACGTTTCCCAAATGCTTCGTAATCCGCTTCATCGATCGCGCCGAACTTCCAGGCGAGCGGAGTCAAGCGCCGGTCGGCATTGTCGTATCGCAAAGACAAACGCATCTCCGCCCGGGAAGTGAACATTCGATACGGCTCGTCCGCGCCCTTGGTCACCAGGTCGTCGATCATCACGCCGATGTAACTCTCGGATCGATCGAGCTCGACTGGTTCGCGCTCGAGCGCAAAATGCGCCGCGTTGATCCCTGCGGCCAATCCCTGGCCGGCGGCTTCTTCGTAACCCGAGGTGCCGTTGATCTGCCCCGCGTGAAACAGCCCGCGAATTCTTTTTGTTTCGAGCGTCCCGTATAACTCGCGTGGATCGACGAAGTCGTACTCGACCGCGTAGCCCGGCCGCAACAGCTTTACGTTTTCAAGACCCTTGATCCTTCGAACAAATTCGTGCTGGACCTCTTCGGCCATGCTAGTCGAGATGCCGTTCGGATAAACCTCGTAGGTGTCATAGCCTTCGGGTTCGAGAAAAATCTGATGCCGGAGCTTCTCGGAAAACTTTACGACCTTGTCTTCAATCGACGGACAGTAACGCGGGCCGATGCCTTTGATGTCGCCGCTGTACAACGGTGACTTATCGAGATTGTTGCGAATCACATCGTGAACGGCTTCGTTGGTGTAACCAATGAAACATGTAATCTGGCGTCGATTGATCGAATCGGTTTTGAAAGAGAACGGCACGGGGCGCTCGTCACCCGGCTGGACATCGAATTTTGAATAGTCGATCGTGCGGCCATCGAGACGAGGCGGAGTCCCTGTCTTGAGTCTTCCTGTTCTGAATCCGATACCTCGAACGCAATTAGCAAGCTTGATTGAAGCGGGCTCGCCGCTGCGGCCTGCTTGAAAGGTCTTCTTGCCGACGTGGATCAAGCCATTCAAAAAAGTTCCGGTCGTGAGAACAACTGCGCGGCCGTCGATCACGGTTCCATCCGCAAGCTCGACGCCTGTTATGCGTTCGCCGGTGAATTTGATCTCCGCGACTTCGCCTTCAACGATCGAGAGGTTCTCAGTATTTGAGAGCCTGCGTTTCATTTCCGCGCGATAAAGATTTCGATCGGCCTGCGCGCGAGGTGATTGAACGGCGGGGCCGCGGCTGCGATTGAGCAAGCGGAACTGAATCCCGGTCGCGTCGATGACTTCGCCCATGATTCCGCCAAGCGCATCGACTTCGCGTACGAGATGACCTTTCGCGATTCCACCGATGGCCGGATTACAGCTCATCTGGCCGATCGAGTTCTCATCGAGGGTGACAAGCGCAGTCCTCGCGCCGATGCGCGCCGCGATGTAAGCGGCTTCGCAGCCCGCGTGCCCCGCGCCAATTACGATTACGTCGAATTGAGTATCAGCCATATTATTGTTGCGAGCTTGCGGCATCGGGCGTCTCTTCCGGAAAGCTGACACGGTCGTACACTTCACTCATTCGTAGCGTGCAATTGATCGACTCGAGAAAGAGGTTGCCAGTCATTTCGCTGACGGTGGTCAACACCCATTGCTCGTTTTCCTGACGCCGGAAGTGCTCGATCAGCGGCAGAGCCTGGGATACCTGGACGTAATCTGTGAGCGAGTCAAGATGAGTGCGATAACGCCAAAACTTCTCGCCGCGATCAAAGCTCTCTGTTGACGGAGATAGTACTTCGATAATCAGCGCCGGATTGAGTAACACGTCTCGATGCGCGTCGAGAAATCGAGGCTCTCCACAAACGACCACGATATCGGGATAGGAGAACAGTCCTTTGACGCTCTTGTAGGATCTAATGGCCGGACCGCTGAGTACTTTCGAATCCTTAGTCCAAACGCGACACGGTGTGCCCTTCAATTGCGAACCCAATTCAACTACCAGATTCACGCTGATATCGGCGTGCTCGTTACTCTCACCGGCCATCGCGTAAATCAGGCCGTCGAGGTACTCATGGCGCTCCTCGGATTCTCTCTCAAATGCAAGGTATTCTTCGATGGTGTAGATAGTTTGTGTCTGCGGTAAGCTCATAACTGTGATCTCCACGGACCTGCCGAATTATACCTACTTCCCAATGCAGAAGGTCGAGAATATTTGTCCCAGGATATCTTCCGTCAGCGTCTCCCCAGTTATTTCTCCAAGCGAAGTGAGCGCGCCGCGCAGCTTCAACAAAACAATTTCTTCAAGCTCGCCTCCCGTGATCATCTCTCGCGCCTCTCGGAGATTCTCGATCGCACGCTGGATTGCCCTGTGCTGGCGAGCATCGGTGAGCATTATATCATCGCGTTCTGTTGCGTCCGCACCAGCGAGCCGATGTAAGATCATCTCGGTCAGTACCTCGAACCCGTCGCCCGTCAGCGCCGAAACACAAATCAACTCGCCGTTTACTAAAGCGGTCTGGTCAGCGTCGAGCTTGCTGGGCAAATCAGATTTGTTCACTGCGATGATTCGGCTTTCCTTCGAAAGATGATTCATCAGGTTCATATCGTCGGCGGTCAGCGGTTCGGAGCCATCGAGTATTAGGAGAGAAATGTCCGCGTCGGCTATTGCTGTTCGGCTTCGAGTAATGCCGATGCTTTCGACCAGATCAGTCGTCTCTCGGATTCCGGCTGTGTCGATCAGTCGAACGGGGACTCCGGAGATCGACGTCGATTCATACAACGCATCACGAGTTGTTCCCGGCAACTCAGTCACGATCGCGCGATCGCTTCCGATTAGGCGATTGAATACCGACGACTTGCCGACGTTCGGGCGGCCGACGATTGCCAGATCGAATCCTTGTCTCAGGTAACGCCCGAACGTGAAGCTCGAGGCTATAACGCTAAGCTCCTGGATCGTGTAGTCGAGCTTCGAAAGAAGCGCAGACGCGGTCTCGGGCGAGATGTCGTCATCGACAAACTCTACTGAAGACTCGAGGTGAACAATCACATCGACGACCATATTCTTGATAGGCGTGAGTCGCTTCGATAACTCGCCTTCGAGTTGCTTCGTTGCCACTCGAGCCTGATAACCGGTTTGAGCGTTGATCAAGTCGCGAACCGCCTGCGCCTGAGCGAGGTCGATTCGACGGTTTGCAAATGCGCGAAAGGTAAACTCTCCGGGCTCCGCGACGCGCGTTTTTCTTTCGATCACCAACTGCAGCACTCGGCCAAGGATGACGGGGCTTCCGTGGCAACTGATCTCGACGACGTCTTCGCCGGTGTAGGAATGCGGCATCTCGAAGTACGTGAGAATGACTTCGTCCAGGATCTCGCCGGTGGCTGGATTGACGATTCGACCGAACTGCGCGCGGTTCGGCTCACCCGGCGGCGCCCCCGACTGGGAGCGGAAGATCGATGCTGCTATTTCAAGCGACGCGGGGCCGCTCAGCCGAACGACTCCAATGCCGCCTCGTCCGGGCGGAGTTGAGATGGCAGCTATCGTGTCGTCGCTGAACATTTTGGTTTCTAGTTTCTGGTTTGTGGTTTCTAGTTGCCCGCAAACTAGAACCAGCAACCAGAGACCAGAAACCAGAAACTATTTTGAAGGGCGTACGGTAACCTTGCGATTCTCGCCGTTACCCTGGCTTTCGGTTGTGACGGCAGGGTCATCGGCCAGCGCGAGGTGAATGATGCGTCGTTCGTTTGGAGTCATTGGATCGAAGCTGAAGGGGATTCGTGATGTCCTTACTCTCTCGGCTGCCTTCTCGGCCATCAGGAATAATTCTTTTTCACGCCTGCCACGATAGCCGCCGGAGTCAAACACAATGCGGCTTTCTTCGCCCGACGAGCGAGCCAGCACGCGGTTCGCAAGGTACTCGAGCGCGTCCAGGAGCTCAGCATTGTGACCAAGCAGCAACCCGACATCCGCTCCTCGCACCTGCACCTTGAGGCCGTCCTCGGTTTGGTCCGCCGCGGCCTTCAGATCGAGTTGAGCGGATGATAGAACCTGATTCGTGAAGTCAATGATGGGATTCACGTCTTCTTCAGACATCGTTCAGCACCTCGACTGTTCGAACCTCTTCAGAAGCCTTCTGCTTCAGCGTCGCCACGGCGTTCTGGTCGCCGCTTACCGCCCTTGGTCTTCGGATTCTTGTCCGGGAGCGGCTTTTGCGTTCCGCGAGTCGAACCCTTGCCGCCGGCCACCGCCGCGTTCACTTCGGCGGTGAAATCAGCCGTCTTGCGATTGATCCACAACTGAATCAGCACGCCGACCAGGTTGCTGACCATCCAGTAGAGCACCAGTCCGCTTGGGGCCGATAAGAAGAACAGCCACGTCAGCATGATCGGCATCAGCCAGGTCATCATCACCCGCTGCATCTTCATCGATGGGTCAGCGGAGGCTGGCTGCGGAGTAAGTTTGGTCGATGCGATCATCGTCACGCACATTACGATTGGAAGTATCTTGAGCGGATCGGGACGCGAAAGATCCTGCAGCCAGAGCACCCACGGAGCGTGACGCACATCGAGCGATGAACCGAGATATAAATACACCGCCCAGAAGATCGGGAGCTGCAGTATCATCGGCAGGCAACCGCCCAGCGGGTTCGCTTCCTTCATCAACGCGAGCTGTTCGGTCTGAAGCTGCTGCAATTCGCGTTCATACTTTTTCGGATTCTCCTTAAGCTTCTTCATTCGCTCCTGGAGTTCTTTCATTCGCGGCTGATGCTTGGCCGCTTTCTTCATTTTCTTTGAGCTGTAAAACCTGAGCGGCGACAGCGCGAGGTTGATCAACACCGTTACAAGCACGATCGCCCAACCGAAGTTGCCTGTCAGCGACCACAATCCTTTAAGCGACCATGCCAGCGCCGGTATCAGCGGACGCACTACAAACGAGAACATTCCGTAATCAATCAGCGCTCCGATGTTCGCGCCAAGCTCGCTGCTTACGCGCGCGAGAAGATCCAGGTCCTTTGGTCCGACAAATATGTGCAGGCCGGCGCCAACCGGAACCGCCGCGGTCAGATAATCATGCGGCGCCTGATCGTGATCCGATTTTTGCTGCACGTTGGCCAACGTGACTTCGGTTAACGCGGAACCTTCCTTTGGCACCGCGAGCATCACGAAGTAGTGATCACTGACTCCGGCCCACGAATACAAATGCCGAAGCGTATCCGTGCCTTGCGCTACGCCGTGCCCTTTCGAAGTGCCCGCGGGCAGCTCATCGAGCGTGAGCCGCTGTCCATTCGTTCCATTCGCCTCACGGCTCACTACTTTTGCGAACCCGACCAACTGGGTTCCTTTCTCGGCGACGATCTTGATTTCGCCAACCTCGCCGAGAGGTTTATCGAGCTCAATTTGGCGGGAGTCGTGATCAACTGCGGTGATGGTGGCGAACGGCGGTGTAACTTTCGCTCCCGGTACTTGCTGTCGCTGACCATCTCTTGTATAGGCGATCATGGTTGGGGGAGTGCTGTAGCTTCCCGTTTGCGTATCGCTCTGATCGCCGAAGCGTGGGCCCAACACGATTTCAACCGGTTGTTTGCCGCCGGTCGACGTGACCTCGGCTTCAACGTCGAAGACAAATTGATTGCCTCGGAAGGTAAAGGTCTTGGTTGCGGTTAACGAAGGCGAAACATATTCGAATGTGATCTGCCGCTGCTCATCATTGCCGAGCTGGATATTGTTCTCGGATGGACCCACGCCTTTTATTTCAAAGTTGACGCCGCTCAATTGCCGCGCGACCTCGGGTGATGAGGGCGTCCGAAGACTCAACGGCGCGCTCAGTGGCTCGGGGATTTGCTGTGGGATCAATTGAAGTTCAGCGTTGTCCGCTCCCTTGATCTCGCGCAGTCTGCCATTCTCCTGAAACTTGCTCAGCTTCCAGGATGTCGCAACCGCGCCTCGATTAGAAAAGGTAGCGCTCCAATAATCCGAGCTTATTGTGATCTCGCGTTGGGCAGCTTGAGTGGTTTGGGACGGCGACGTGGGTTGCGCAGCGGGCGTCGCTTTGGTTGAGGCTGTCGCCGGCTGCTTCGATGTGGTTACGGGTGGCTTTGGTATGTTTGGCGTGTTGCCGGCCGGCTCGATTGCTTCGATTGGTGGCGGTTCTTCGATCGGCGGCGGGGCCAGGTAGCGCATGATCAACGGCCATGACATCAGCACAACCAGCGAAAGCGCCAGGGCCATTATTAAACGAGATTTATCCATCAAGTCACTTCAGGCGGAGTCGCCGCCAGTCCTTCGAATCCTATCTCACCGGATCATATCCGCCTGCGTGAAATGGATGACATCGCAGGATGCGGCGGGCTCCCATATAGACACCGCGAAGTGCGCCGTACTTCCCGATGGCCTCCATCGCATACTCAGAGCAGGTTGGTGTGAATCTACACGAGGGGGGGAGGAGCGGCGATATGAACAGCCTGTAGCCGCGTATTAGAAAAATCAGCGCAACCTTCACTTCTTGCCCGCCTTCTCCAGGAATGTTGTGAACTCAACTTCCAGGTCTCGGTAACCGGCGCTCACCAGGGACCGCCTCACGTTGATCACTATATCAACTCCGGCGGGTGCCAGCCATTTGTTTCGTCTGAAGGCTTCGCGTACGAGGCGCCGGCATCGGTTTCGTTCAACGGAGTTGCCCATCTTGCGTGTTGCGGTTATCCCCAGACGGGGCTTGTCGGTCTTGTTTGGCAGAACGAACGCCG
>UEXS01000337.1_pt1 | contig 16170 bp, 13 predicted proteins | sample 4301141 | NCBI WGS metagenome assembly UEXS01 (sample SAMEA4773178, study PRJEB27434) | metagenome | biome: 2259; feature: agricultural soil; material: soil | place: USA | collected 2014-09 | depth 0.25 m
GATGATGCGACCGTCGACAAGAAGATTCGCGGACTCGTTCATCAGATCATGTGCCTGCCGGAGTTTCAGTTGAACTAGGAGGAGAGAGCTATGCCAGTAAACAGAAGACAATTCATCAAGCGAAGCGCGAGCGCGGTCTCGCTCAGCCTGGTTCTACCAAAGTTCTGGATGGGCGGTCTTGCTCGAGGGCAGGGGATCGACGCCACAAACCGAAAGATTTTTGTCGTTATTCAGATGGGCGGCGGCAACGACGGCTTGAACACGGTCGTTCCGTTCACCGATTCACGCTACGCCGCGTTGCGTCCCATTCTCGGATTCAAGGAATCGGAACTCAAGGATGCGCAGGGCAACTCGATGATTCTTGGCAGCGCTCCGTTTGGGCTCAACCCGGCGATGACCGAGATGAAATCGCTTTACGACTCAGGGAAAGCCGCGATCGTTCTTGGAGTCGGATATCCGAATGCGAATCTCTCGCACTTTCTCTCGACGGACATCTGGGGCACGGCAAACACAAACGGAGGCCTCGGGAGCGGATGGCTCGGCCGGTACGCTGATCAGAAACTGTTGGGGCAATCCGGACTTTCGGCGGTCAACATCGGCGGTTCGCTGCCAAAGGCGCTGTTCGCCAACAAAGTGGTAATACCGAGCATCACCAGTTTCAACGCGTACACCTATCAGACCGACGAACGTTTCCGCGGGGATCGCAATAATCAGATCAACACGTTTCACGCGACCAACACCCGCGACTTTCCGGTTGATAGTTTTGCGAAGGCGATTGCGAATGCGGGAGTCGATGCGGCGGACGGCGCCGCGCAGCTCCAGACCGCGGTTGCCGCATACACATCGACGGTTCACTATCCGGTGACCGGCGAAGCTACCGCGCAAGTCATCAGCTTCGCAAATACGATGAAGATGGCCGCGCAGATTGTTACGACTATTCCGGAAGCCAATCTGCTCTACGTTCAGATCGGTGGGTTTGATCACCACTCTCAGGAGATCGGCACGGCCGCGGATAACTACACGAACAAGACGCTGGGCCAGCACGCCAATCTGCTAAAGGCCGTCTCGCTGGGCGTGAAGCTGTTCTACGACGACATGGTTGAACACGGACTCGCGGACAATGTGGTGATGATGACCTGGTCAGAGTTTGGCCGCCGTCCGAATGAGAATGCTTCGCACGGCTGCGATCACGGTACGGGGGCGCCGTTGTTCGTCGTGGGCAATCCGGTACAGGGAGGCAAGCTCTACGGCGAGCAGCCGTCGCTTTCAGATCTGGATAGCGCCGGCAACATAAAGTTCAAGGTCGATTTCCGATCGGTGTACGCGACTATTCTGGACAAATGGCTGGGCGCCGATTCGCAGTCCGTCCTTGGCGCGCCGTTTGGGAATGTCGGGTTCCTTGGCTGAAATAGCCCGTGCCAATTTTGGGTCTAACTGCCGTGTCGCTTGATCGCTAACTCTGCGAAACCGCTGATCGGCGCGCGAAGAAAACTCGGGGAAGTTATGAGGCTGTCAGGCATACGACGACTTCAAGCAGCAATAGTAGTGCTCTTCGTAAGCGTGATCGCCTATGCGTCGGTTGATGGTCCGGAGCCGGGATATACGGATGCGCCGGGCGATCTCGGCAACTGCACCGCTTGCCACGATCATCACCTTGTGAACCAGGGACCCGGCAGCGTCCAGATCAGCGGTCTGCCATCCGTCTATGAGCCCGGTAAGATATACAACTTCACGGTCACGACTGCTCAGTCGGGGCGCCGCAGATTTGGCTTTCAACTCACCGCGATTGACACGAAACTTGCGAAGGCAGGAACTCTGACTTCGATCGATAGCAACACACAGGTCTTGTTCCAAACCGGTGTCGGCGGGCGCCAGTACATCGAACACACCAGGCAGGGAACACCGGCGCCGGTGGCCGGTAGCCGAACCTGGCAAATCAGGTGGACCGCCCCGGACACAGACGTTGGTACTGTGCGTTTCTGTGTAGCGGGAAACGCGACCAATGACAGCGGCGTACAGGATGACGATGATTACATCTATACGAACTCCACGTTTGTGGATTCAGCCACCAGTGTTGTGACCGTCGCGTTTCAATCCGATCCGGGAGGGCAGACGCTTTCCGCGGGATCGACCTACAAGATCGACTGGACGACGACCGGGCAATCAAATATCGACAACATCGAGCTTCGGTATTCGACGGATGACGGAGCGACATTCCCGATCACCAACCTGATAATGTCGACCACCAATCCGGCAACGAACACCTTCGACTGGAAGGTTCCCAATAAGCCGGCCGATAAGGCGCGACTCCGGATAAGCATCGGGAAGAAATCGGGCGATGCTGCTACGCCCGCGATGAGTTCGGCATTTGTGATCCTGGGCGACGGGAGCGGCCCCCCACCGCCCGCTATCTTCTCTGTTACCGCAAGCGGCAAGAAGCTATTTGTAGCTGGTGAGAACTTCATGATGGGCGCGGTAGTCGAAGTAGACGGCGCCGAGAAAGGCACCAACAACGAAGAAGATTTTTCTCATTTGCTCAGATCGAAGAAGGGCGCCAAGAAAATTGATGTCGGCGAAATCGTAACCATCACTGTGCTCAATCCCGACAACACCCGCTCCGGCCCGTTTGTTTTTACGCGTCCACCTGATTGAGAAGTCGGTTTTCGCGTTTCAACTAGTGACGGAAATGTAGACTGCGGAATGCACTCACTGCCGGGGCCGTGTCCCAAAACGCAATGCTCGTAGTCCGGCCTTCCTTCATGCGAAAGTTCGTAAATTCAGCGTAAGTGCAGCTACAAACTTCCGCCTGAAGGCCGAACTACGAACTTTTTTGGAAAATCATGCGCAACTATCTACACCGAACGTTGCAAACCAAACACCTTCCAATATAATCAACCTTCGTTCGCGCAATACGCATCAACCGAATCAGCTTTTCGCTCATCGCTTCCAATGGAGATCATCAATCGCATACCTCGAATGATGTCGGTCGCGCGAGAGCTGCGCGCTAAGACCAACCGAATCGGTCTCGTGCCGACGCGCGGCTCGCTTCACGAGGGCCATCTGTCGCTGATGAGCCGCGCGCGCGAATTGTGCGATTCGGTGATCGTTGCGATCTACGTCGACTCGAATATTTCCGATGACGGGGCAAATCCCGTGATCGACCTCCCGCGTGATGCCGAGCTGGCTTTTACTCGCGGCGTGGATTTCATATTCGCGCCTTCAGCCGAGGACATGTTTCCCGCGGGGTTCTCGACTTTTGTCAGCGTCGAAGGGTTTAGCCAAAAGCTCGAAGGCGCCAACCGCCCCGGTTACTTTCGCGGCACGACAACGGCGGTAAACAAACTGCTCAACATCGCTCAGCCGCACTTCGCTTTTTTTGGACGAAAGGAAGCTCAACGAATCATTATCATTCGGCGAATGATTGGCGAGCTGGGAATCGACGTCGAGATAGTTGTGTGCCCAACGGTGAGGGAAGAAGACGGGCTTGCGTTGTCGTCTGCGAATGCAAATCTGAGCACCGAGGAGCGCAAGGCGGCAATCGTTCTTCGCCGGGCGCTTGAACGCTGCCGCTCGCTTGCGACTGGAGGAGAACGCGACGCCGCGCGATTGATCGCGTCGATGCGTTCGCAGATTGAAGCCGAGCCGCTCGCTCGAATCGACTACGTCGCGATAACGGATGCCGAGCACCTCGACCCGATTGATGTAGTGCCCGCTACTTCGCCGTCGCTCGTATCGCTCGCGGTTTACATCGGAGCGACGCGGCTCACTGACAACATAGTGCTGAGCGGCGAGCTGTGAACTTGCTTCGGCTATGCTGACACATAAAGCAAGCCGATTCGCTCCCGGACCATCAACGGAGCAACTTGGTCACTACAACCACGGCGATGAAAACCAGGAACGCCGGGCCCAGATTCGCGCCGCCCGCTGACCCAGCATAAGTTACCTGCCGTACCTCGGAATAATTAATAACCTGTTCGTCTCCGCTCGCGCCGACGCGGATCACAAAGCTATCGTCATTTATTTCTCCGATTCGCCCGTTCAGTTTTCTGTCATCATCCAGTTTCACTATCAGCGGTGCGTCTAATCCAAGCCTGATTATCTTCTGTTTGATCTTAGCCGCGGCTTTGTCGTGACTGTCATTGGCATTTCCAAATGCGGGCGCAACTGCGAACTCGCAACTCGCGAGCAAGATAAGCGTCAACGATAAGAGCTTGCGCATGATCACCTCCAATACGTGTGCAGTTGGCTGCTTCATTGGTGCTTGTATTCTATGGAGAGACGTTACGCCGCATGATCGCCATTGTGTCAGTTCTTTGAGTGCCACAGCAGAAACAGCTCGCTCCAGTTATTGACCGGCCTTAAGCGCGGCCATCCATACACGCGCCAGATCGGCCTCAGACCCGCTGAACAATGTTGGCGCAACTTCTTTGACCTGACGCGCGAGTGCTGCCGCCCGCAAATCTTCAATCGTAGAAAGAGGTCCGCTGGAAGCACCGCTCGGCGCAGGCGCAACGGTCGCCGCCAATTGCGCCGCTCTTACAATCGCTGAATCACCAGTAGCCGCCGCAAGTTCTGCGAGCGCTTGAGCACGCGCATAAGCGGCAGGTCCTTCGGCGGTCGCGGCAAGCAACCACTTGATCGCCTTCGCAAGCTGACGCCGGTAGTGACCCCCGCGATGCGTGTGACCCGCTCGCACAAACGCGAGTATGGCCGCCGCCGTCTGCTCGACCTCGCTCTCATCGGCTCCCCAGGAACCGGAGACGTTCTGAGTGCGCGCCAACCACCGCAATTGGTCTTCGGTCGTTTGTTGCTGACCGGTTGTTCTCTGAGAGGCCGGGAGACTTGCACCAACAAGGGTTCTCTCGGACGCCTCCATCAAATCGGGCGTGGCTGGGGCTGTGCTTGCCAGGTCGCTCATCGAACCCACCTGCCGGGCATCAGCGCGGCCAGATCCCCGGCGAGCCGCCATCGGAGACATGGGAGCGGACGCCATCAGCGCTCCAGTGACCATTGGCGGACCGAAAAAGCCTTCCATTTTCAAACCTTCGGGCAGCGGCACTGCGACCGACACACGTGTTTGTTTCTCGGAGTGTTTTTCAGTTACTTCGCTGTCCACAGCGACAAAAGCGGTAAACGGGGTTAGCAGTCGATGGGCGATGCCAAGCCCGATGATCTCCGCGCGAAGAGCGCCCATCTGACCGGGCTCATCACGCAGGCCATCCAGCAGAGCGTCCACCCTTGCGCGTGCCCATGCGCGGGTAATGATGGGCTCAGTCGTAGTGCTTGGCGGCAGTTCAACGCCGAGTGTGATCGGTACGTCTCCGCTTCGTCCTGAGATTGTTAAACGGCAGGGGCCCTCACCGGTCGCTCGAATGCGCGCGACCAACTCGAGCGGCTGACCGATGTAGAGATCGGGCAAACGCGCCGGATATATATCCCACGCCGTCACGCCTTCCCAGTTGAGCGTTATGTCCTGCAATACCGGATAGGCTACGCGGTCCTGGAAGCGAATAATCGCCTCTTCTATGTCCTCGTTGAGCTGCAGAAATTCTGCGGTGCCGTGACCAAGCTCAGCCATGCGCGCGAGCAGGGAACGGTTAACCGACGGGCCGACCCCAAAAGTGAACAATCGAGCGCGCCCAAGCTTTCGCTGAACGCGACGCAGCGCTTCGTCATCCGCCGAGACCGCCCCATCCGTGAGGAACACGATATAACGCTGGCGCTCAGGATCGGAGTTGAAAGTGAGAACAGAATCGATTGCTCCGAGAATATCGGTTCCGCCGCGGGCATCTATGCGATCGAGCCACCTGTCAGCGCGTTCAACGGCCGCTTGTGCGACCGAATTAGCCGATTGGCTGAACCATTCGATGCGATCATCGAATGCCTGGATGTTGAAGGTGTCCTGCGGGCCCATCGAGCGCAGACACGATCGAAGCGCGTTTCGAGCCTGGAGCAGCGGCTCGCCCGACATCGAACCGGAGCGATCAATAACGAAGATGAATTCACGGGGCGACGGCTCGAATTCATCGGTGAGGCGAGGCGGGAGCGCGGTGATCAACACCGTCGCTCCGCCTTCACTGATCGATGTGCACGCGGCGGCACGCACGGCAGAATCGGCAACCCTGTAGCGCAGCACAAAATCCTTATTGGGAATTACGTGTCCGAGCAGACGCACGCCGAAGCGGCGCTCATCCATACGCGTGATCTCAACTTCGTGCGAGGGACTTTGCGGATCATCCGAGGGCCCGCCACCGTCGACTGTAATGCCAATGTCCACAGTGCCTATAGCATCGCCGGCGGCCGCTACAGGCGCATCAACCTTGGCGGCCTCAGTACGGTCTTGATGGTACTTTGGTGTGATCCCCATTGGGAGGACAAACGAATAGCACCCATCGTCGTAACGAAGACGTTCCTGATAGCGAACGGTGGCGAAAATTGTCTCGCCAGGCTGCACGTTCGCCAGCTCTATCGAGAAGAGATTTGGCCGGCGCTGTTCGAGTAGACCGGCGCGTTGACCCTGATCGCGAGCGGTCGAATATGTTCGCCGCGCCTCTTCGAGTTCTTTTATCTCGGCGCTAATCACGCGCTGACCGATGCGCAGTTCGTAATCAACAATCGCGGCCCCATGAGGCAAGGGAAAAAGGTAAGCAAGCTCAACAGGCGCCGAGAACGAATTGCCGAAGCGTTGGGCGACGGACACGCTCGCAAGCGGGCCACTGACGTGGGCTACCACGTCTGTGTGCTCAAGCGGCAAAGGGGACGCGGTTGGGGAGCTTGTGACAACCATGCATCCCATGCGTAGCTCTTCTATCATTGGGGTAGAGTTTGTGATCATGACTTGCCTCCATTGTGTTGGGAATCCAGTTGAAAGATCTTCTGCGCGCTCTGAATCAATTCCGCTACCTGTGCACTCGCTTTTGAGTTAGCGCTATCGACCAGTAGCTCCACTCCGGGCGCAAGCGCATAGCGAACAAGATGCTGCGCATTTGGCTTTGTCGAGTTCGGCATTGTTCCGCGCCGCGGTACGTGCGCGAGTGATGCTGAGCGAGGTGCCTCGACAATCAACGCTTCTATCGAACGGGCGTCGGAGCCTGCGAGCCGCTCGCGGATTTCATCCAATCGCAAACCGCGATTTCGCAGAATCGGAATGGCGCGCAGACACAATAGATGCTCGTCGGTGTATCGCGCGCCCAGCCCCGCTCCCTGTGGAGGGGGCAACAGCCCTTGCTGAACGTAGAAGTGTACGTTTCGGCGATTAACGCCACTCAGACTGACCAACTCGCCAATTGTATACTCAGTCACTATCTGCTCCTCCTTAACCCCACTACAAAAGCAATTTTCATAATGTGACAGTAAAAATAGCACTGTCACCTTTCACTGTCAAGTTATTTCTTTGAGTGCGCTCTTAGAGGCGGAGTGAGAAACGGTGCCGCAGCCCTGAATTGATTAGGTAGTCAGAGTCGAGGGGCGCTTCGGTGAGGCCATCAGCCTGGCTACGTGGGCGACTACTCCCCGGAGCCAGTGGGAAGTTCGATGATAAACTTCGCGCCGCGCGGTTCATTATCCTCAACCCACACGCGGCCTTTATGATCGGCAATGATGTGACTGACTATCGCAAGGCCCAATCCTGTTCCGCGGCTGCGAGTCGAGAACTTCGGCAGGAAGAGCTTGTCTCGATCACGCGGGCTTATGCCGTGACCCGTGTCCGAAATCGTCAATCGAACGGTTTCATTGCCGGTCACGTTCGCAGACTCGATCGCGATAAGTCTCTCAACCGAAGATTCGTTGCCGTTTGAACCATTGTCTCTTCCATCCACGCCGAGTGCCTCGATTGCATTGTCGATCAAGTTCACCAACACCCGTTTGATCTGCTCTATGTCAATCAACATCGCCGGCAAGTCGTCCGACAGCCGGCAGTCGACATGAATCCCGTCGAGACGTTCGGTATACAAACTCACAGCATCGCGGATCACATCGTTCAACTGTGCCTCAACCGGGCGCGCTTCGGGCAATCGGGCGAATCGCGAGAACTCCTCAACCATTCGCTGAAGCGCGGCGACCTCGCGCACGATTGTCGTTGTGCCTTCGCGAACAATCTCATCGAATCGCGGTTCTGCGTTTACCGCGCTGCGCTCATAGTTTCGAATGATTCTTTCCGCTGAGAGTTGAATCGGCGTCAGCGGATTCTTGATTTCGTGAGCCATTCGCAGCGCGACTTCGCTCCAGGCCGCCGAGCGTTCGGCTTGAATCAAGTCGGTCAGGTCTTCGATCACGATCACCAATCCTTCCAAGGCCCCGTCCGAAGTGCGAAGCGCAATGGCCGTTGTCGCCGTCGAAAGCGAGCTGCCGTCGGCACGTTTGAACTCGATCTCGGCGTGGGCGGTTTCGCTTCTGCGGGCGCGGCGGCAGAGCGCGGCCAGGTCTTCTCCGCGCGGACCTTCGACGGCCTGATTGATCGGCGTACCGATCTCCGGTTTGTCTTTCAATCCCAGAATCCACAACGCCGAGCGATTGATAGTTGCGATGCAGGCGTTTTCATCCGTCGAAATCACGCCGGTGGAAAGCGATTCGAGGACCGTCTCGATATAGCGGCGGCGATTGTCCAGCGTCAGGTTTATCCGGCTGAGGTCATCGGCGGCGCGTTCGAGGCGTTCGCGATTCTCGGCAAGCATCGCCGCCATCTGATTGAATGATTTCACCAGCACCGCCAGCTCGTCTTCGGCGACGATTTCAACGGGTTGATCGAAGTCGCCTTTAGCAATGCGATCGGTCGCTTCGGCAAGCGCCTGGATGGGAATCGTGATTCCGCGCGCAACGTACAACGCAAGCCAGCTCGCGGAGAAGATCAAAAGCAAAGTCACCGCGGCCAGCAGCAAAATGTAAATCGCCTTGATGCGTTTTATCTTACCGAGAAGGCTGTGAAAGTTTTCGTGTTGCTCGGTTATCGTCGCGGCGCGTTGGGTCAGCTCGGGTGGAAATTCGCGCGCGACAACAAGAGCCCGAGGCCCGTTCGATGACGGCAGTCGCACAGCCGCAATAACAAATATCGCCGACGGGCTGTCACCTTCGTCGCGCCCGCTAAACGAGTCCGCCCCCGCTCGCATTTGCTCCTCTGCCGAATCCAGAGTCTCTTCGATATCGGGTTCGACTGGCTTTTCTCCGCGCTGAAACGTCCGGTGCTCTTTGCTCAGCACCAATCGCGCGAGCGCCAAATCGTGCCCGGCCATTTCCTGTTCGAGCCGCGACTTGAATTCGTTACTGTCAAAATCATTTCGCTCCGCAATCCCTACGCTTCGTGCGACCGCGCGGGCGATGTTTGCGAGGTCCGCTTGTTCCTTCTTGAAATAGCTCTCCTCGATCGCGCGCGCGTCGTCCACGATTTCTCGCGCGGGCTCGCCGAACCAGCGATCTATGCTGCGATTCAACAAACCGAAAGCAAAGAAAAACAGCAGCAACACCGGTAATAGCGAGAGCCCGATCGCGTAACTCACAAGCCGCGTTTTGAATTTTGATCCGAGCCGCGCCGCCCGGCGCTCGCGCACCAGTTTCAACACGTTTCTGAGCAACACAAAGAGCAGCGTTACGAACGCGAGAAAGTTCAACGTCGACAACGCGTACAACAGCAGCGTCTCGGTTGCGGTGTCCGGCGTGACAAACGGTTTGAGGTTAAAGCCACCCTGCGCGATCAACGACAGCATCAACAGCAGCACAACTATCGACAGGATGATGACAGTGGTGAGCCTGCGCCGTCCGCGTTCGGTCAGGCGAGACTCGCCCCGGTGTTTTGGTTGGTCAGCCACTATAATTTACCGCCGGTGTGTCGTTCAGCGTTTTGATTATAGCTTGCACTTTGCTAATGCCAAGTTAGAACTTGAGGTTTCGTTTGGGAAACCTCTGTGGTAAGTTGTTGACCCAAAGAACGCATCCGTGATATGTAGAGCGCAACTCGTTGGTTGTACTAACCGGAAGCAGGAGGTTGCAGCATGAGCTTACGGTTCCGATCATTGCCACTAGTCGTTGTTTGCTTCGGTTCGCTGGTTCTTCCAAACCTCGCCGTTGGTCAATTGCCAAACACTCTGACTTCGGTGTTTCCTTGCACAGATTTCGAGGTTACCGATTTCAATGGACTTCCAGCGGCTCTATGCTTTGGGAGCGGTGTGTGCAGTTCTGGGTCCAACCAGGTCATCGTCTTTTTAATCATGAGTTCGAACATGACATGCCCAAATCAGTTCGTCTTGAATGAAGCCCTCGTAGATGGGCAAGTAGGAAGTGGAGGCTTGGGAGGGTTCGGTCAAGGGTTCTGCCTTGATAACGGACGGCTGCGAGGTCGGATTACGGCCGATTCTTTCTGCAACGGTATTAGATTTACGTCGCCCCCAGATGTTCATCCAGAGGCTTGCTTCCAAGACCCGATATTCAGCGACCCGCCCCTGCCGGGAGGCGGTCGCGGTGGCGGTCCGATGATATGCGAGAATGTGCCGCAAGGCTGTGAGGACGCCTATGACTATCGATCATGTACGTGTCTCATTACTCCAATATTGATTGATGTTCAGGGGAATGGCTTTGATTTAGCAGGAGCAGAAGGCGGAGTGGATTTTGACATTCGGCCTGGTGACGTGGTTGAGCGAGTGGCTTGGCCTGCTTTTGGGTCGGACGACGCGTTCTTGGTACTGGACCGCAATGGCAACGGAAGAATAGATGATGGTGCGGAGTTGTTTGGGAACTTCACCCCTCAGCCGCCGTCGTCGGAACGCAACGGCTTTCTAGCGCTGTCAGAATTTGACAAGCGGGAGAACGGAGGGAATGGTGATGGTATTCTTGATAGCAGAGATCGGGTTTTCGCGTCATTGCGGCTCTGGCGGGACCTGAATCATAACGGTATTTCGGAGGCTAACGAGTTGCACACTCTGCCAACGTTCGCAGTAGAAGGAGTCAATCTGGATTACTCACTGTCTAATCGCAGGGATCAGTTTGACAATAGATTTCGTTATCGGGCAAAGCTCTTTGATGCTAAAGGAGCGAATGCTGGTCGGTGGGCATGGGATGTACTCTTGGTTTCTCAACAATGACCAAGTGCAGGCCTGAAGCCTGGGATCGAGCATACTTGCAGCTTCGAGTTGTCGACGTCTTATGCGCCTAGAGGGGAAGAGCTATGAAAAAGGCGACTTTGGTATTTCTTGCCTTCGCGTTGTGTGTCTCTGGCATTCTATTTTTCCGAACGGGGAGGACTGAAGCGGTGGCTCCACGAATCCAGGTAAGAGACCTCCCAGAACATGGAGTGAGATTGATCGGCCCCGGAGATCCCATGCAACCAAGCGTCGCGGGGTCCTTCCGAACGCCGTCTTCGAATGCCGTCGTTGAACGTATGAAACCATTTTCGGTCTTCCTAAGAAACACAGGTTCTCGAAACATTATCGCCTACTGGCTAACGTGGGAGTTGACTAAGCCCGACGGGACGGTCATCACCCGAGAAGAGGGTGGGGTCAATTCGGGCGCGCTCACAGGTGATGTGGCGCCAGGGCTTGAACACCTTGTGATGAATGGTGGATACGCCGTGGGACGCAACGCAAACAGATTCATCAATCCCTTAACTTCTTTCGGTGAAAGCGAGGTGAGCGGGGCTCTCTTTGCTTATGCAACCTCAACTGAGGATCCGTCCGAAATAGGACGACTGCAACAAGCAGCGCGCAGTATATCTTCTTTCTTAGATGATGTAGTTGTTCCGGAGTTGAGGGGATACGCTGAGATGCGTGTTTCCGTGGACGGAGTGTTCTTCGATGATGGGACTTTTGTAGGGCCAGACACCACACAGTTCTTTAATAAAGTGCAGGCCAATATCGATGCGAAACGCGATCTGTTGGAAGAGATAAGTTTTGCTGTAGAGCATGGCCTACGGATGTCCAAGATATTCAAGAATGTCCAGGAAGTAGCGAGCAGCCCAGACGTGATTTCATTCACAACCCAAGCTGACTATTACAACTTACACAAAAAGCGCTATGCCGAAGAAGTCCTGCGAATGAGAAGCGTGCTGGGTGATAACAGGGCTATTGCGCAAGCCCTGCGATCCCTGACAAGACCTTGGCCGAGGCTCCGGAAGCTTACTTGAAGGTGATTCGAGAAGTGCCCTCCAGGAGGTTCATTCCCCGCGTTCCACTCGACACACGATTATCAACCTATGCAATGAACTCTCTTGCGCTAATGCTGTTGTAGTGCTCTAGGCGATTACGAATTGCAGATAACGGCAATCACCCCTCGCGCGGCCCGCTCTGCGCCTGAGCCCCCGCCCGCTGACAACAACTCGCGCACACGAGCGAGATCTTTCTCCATACGCGAAAGCCGGTCGGGATCAGACAGTATCGCGGAGACTTCAGTCGCTATTCTTTCTCCGCTCGCATCGTGCTGAATCAACTCCGGAACAATTCTGTTTCCGGCGATCAGATTGACCATCCCGAATGTGTTCAGGTGAATCAGCGGGCGAATCAACCGCCAGTTGACTTCAGAACCGCGATATATGATCACCATCGGAGTTCCCGAGAGCGCGGCTTCCACGGTGGCGGTTCCGCTTGCGACGATCGCGAAGTCTGAATGAGCGAGCGCGTTGTACGTATCGCGTTCGATGATTCTGGCGCCCAGGGGCTCGCTGTCCGATCTTGTCGTTTCGAAATGGTTGATTACCAATTCGACTTGATCTCGCGAGACAGTCGACGCGAGAGGGATGAGGAATTGGAGATGTGCGAAGTGCGGAGTGCGAAGTGCAGAGTGCGAAGTTGAAATTTCAGATCTGAGATTTGAGATTTGAGTTTGGGAGTCGCGATTTGAGATTTGAGATTTGAGATTTGAGATTTGAGATTGAGGATCGAGCACCAGGGCTTTGCTCGATTCTGATTCGGACCTCGTCACGTTCTCCGTTCCGACCTCGGCACTCCGCACTCCGAACTCCGCACTCCGCACTCCGGGGCCGGCATTCCGCACTCCGGGCTCCGCACTCCGCACTCTCTTCGCCGCATCCAGCATAACCGGCAAATGATAGTGAATCTCTTTCTCTCTGCTTCCCGGCAAGAGCGAGAGAATCGGGCGCGTCGGATCCAATCCATGACTGGAGCAGAATTCCTCACGCGTGGAAGTCGCGCCGACAATCCCGGCAAGCGGATGCCCGACGTACTCGACTTCGACGCCGGCCTCTTTGTAGAACTGCTCTTCAAACGGAAGGATCACCAGCATGCGATCGACGTCTCGGCGGAGCGCGCGGACTCGATACCTGCGCCAGGCCCACACCTGCGGACTGATGTAATAGATGATCTTGAATCCCTCGCGATGAAGCTTGCGCGCGAGCCTCATATTGAAGTCAGGCCAATCGATCAAGACAATCGCCGAGGGCCGCCGCGAGCGCGCAGCGGCGAGCAGAGTTCTATACGCGCGATAGAGCTTGCCGATTGCGCGAGCTATTTCCGGCACGCCGATGATTCCGACTTCGCGTGCATCAACCAGCGTCTCGACTCCCGCGGCGCGCATCTCGTCGCCGCCGGAACCGAACATCTCAAACGCGATTTCCGGATTGAGTCGAGTGAGTGCTTGCGCAAGCGAGGCGCCGTGCCTGTCGCCGCTGGCCTCGCCGGCAACGATCATTAATGAGAGGGTTGATGACTTAGGATTCGGAGACTGGAGGACGGTGTGCTCCATCGGGTGTTAGGCCGTAGATGCCGGACACATCGTCAGCGCCCGGCAACCAACACCTGCCGCTAGGGATTGCGCAATCCCTTTGTGCCGCTTTCGGGTTTCTTCTTGTCTTTGCTCTTCTTGTCTTTGGTTGTTGGAGTCGAAGTCTTTTGATCGGTTGGCGAGCCGGGTTTGACTTCGACATCCTGACCCGCTTGCGTGGCCCGCCGCGGGCGCGCGTTAGGCGAGTTGTTCGTCGTCGTCGCGCCTGGAGTGACCGGGCCCGTTTCCTTCGCGCCGCTCAACTCCTGAACCCGCGCGATGATCTCGTCGGCCTTCAAGTCGCGATCGATGATCACGCCTTTGTTAGACGTATCGATGTGCGGCCCGAACATCAATCCCAACACGCGCGACGGGAGTCCCTTTCCATCGGGTTGCCCCTCGGCCACCTTCGCGGGATCAGCTTCGGGCACTGCTTTGCCCCATTTCTTCAACGTCTCTCTCGCGCGATCGGCAAATTCGGAATGCGGATAACTGGTGACGATTCGAGTCAAGTCGCGGCTCGCGGTCTCAGTGTCTTCCTGATTCTCCATCGCTCTGGCGTGAAGGAAAAGCGCTTCGTCAAAGCGTGAGAAATTCGGATACTTGCTCAGGATCTCTTCGGTGCGCATCTGCGCGGCAGTTGAAGACTCGCGCAGCTCGAAATAGAAGCGCGCGACCTTCAACTCGTGCATCGCAAGAATCTCTTGCACCTGAGTCATCATCTGCTCGGCGTGCTCTTTGGCATCGGTGTCCGGATAGCGGCGCATCAATTCCTTTAGCTGGCGCTCGGCGAGTTTCGCATGCGTCGTATCCCGGTCCGCGGCCATCACTTGCTTCAAGTGAATCTCGGCGATCTTGAGCATCGCATCGTCGGCAAGGGGATCCTCGGGGAAGAACTGAATCCAATCGCGGTACTCGACTTCGGCCTGCGCAAGGCCCTTCGATCCACCCTGCAGGTAATACGAATCGGCAATGGCAAGCTTGGCGTGTTTGATCAGAGGGCTCTCCGAGTACGTGTTGATATCGGTGTTCAACAGGATCCGGCCCTCATCATAACGGCCTTTGCTGATGGCTTCGATTCCCTGGCGGAAGAGTTCCTTATCACGACCAGGCCCCTTTGCATCTTCCAAAGTCAGCTTGGTTTTGGCTTTCCCTCCGCACGCAGCGAACGGCAGCGCGAGAGCTAAGCTTATAACAACGATCTTTACTACTTTCATGCTAACTTTGCGGCCGAAGCGAGCAGCAATCGGCCTTCTCCTTTTGCTGATTTGTGGGCTGGTCTGTCTGACAGCGAGCACGGGCTAAACTGTTTGCGGCTCGAGCGCCTTGCTGCGTAACTCGCGGGTCGCCGTTTCCGGATCACCTTTGCCGAAAACCGCTGAACCCGCGACTATCCATTCGGCGCCGCGGCGGACAACCTCACCGACATTGTTCGAGTCGATTCCGCCATCGATTTCTATATGAACTTTCAAGCCGCGAGAGTCAATCATACTCCGCAGCCGACTGACCTTGTCAAGCGACGACCCAATGAAGGACTGGCCTCCAAACCCCGGATTCACCGACATCACCAAAACGTAGTCAACAAAGGGCAGCGCTTCTTCGATCGATACAAGCGGCGTCGCGGGATTGAGCACCACTCCGGGCTTGCAGCCAAGCTCGCGGATCGCGGTCAGCGTTCGATGCAGATGGACCACCGCCTCAACGTGAACCGATATCATCGAAGCTCCTGCGCGAGCGAAGTCATCTATGAAAAGATCCGGATCGGTGATCATCAAGTGGCAGTCGAGCGGCAAATCCGTAGCGCGCCGAGCGGCCTTTACAACGAGCGGTCCGATCGTGATGTTTGGAACGAAGTGCCCGTCCATCACATCAACGTGAATCAGACCTGCGCCGCCACGTTCGGCTGCTTTGATTTCATCGCCGAGTTTTGAGAAGTCGGCTGACAGAATCGAAGGGGCTATCTGAATCATTGCGTTAGCTGCCTCAGCGATCCGATTAGTCCTTTGGCCGTGTTTACGACGAGCGTCCGAACTCGGTGCCGTCTGCCGCCCGGATAGCGGGGCCGCGAATCAGCAGCCTGACTCTTCAGTTGAGTAGGGCCGGTGCTGACGACGATAGTCAGAACAGAATCCTTCTTGACGGATGCGTTGGGTCCGGGCCGAGTCTCAATTACGGAGTTGGCCGGGACCGTTGCGTCAACACGGCGCTGGATCTTAACGCGCAAGCCGGCTTGTTCAGAAAGTTTCTGCGCTTCGGTTTCCGTCCTGCCGATCACATTCGGGACGAGTGTGTCGCCACTGCGAAACAAGGTATAGATCGTGACCGTAGCGCTAAGGAAAAAAGCGAGCACGAGTACAAGCACCATCCCCAACCGGCGTGACAGAGTCCACGCTATGCTTCCGGGCGCGAATCGGCCGGCACCTTGTTGGGATTTCATAGGCGCAGTCTAGCATCGCGATTGTGAGGCTTTCA
>UEXS01000204.1_pt1 | contig 16142 bp, 8 predicted proteins | sample 4301141 | NCBI WGS metagenome assembly UEXS01 (sample SAMEA4773178, study PRJEB27434) | metagenome | biome: 2259; feature: agricultural soil; material: soil | place: USA | collected 2014-09 | depth 0.25 m
GCTCGGTGCCTTTGCTGACTCGCGAGGACGAAATCCGCATCGCCAAGCGAATCGAACGTGGTAACAAACGAATCTATAAGGCTCTTTCGAGATCGTTCATAACAATCGAAGAGATCACAACGCTTAACGCGCAGCTCATTGAAGGAGATATCAATCCGCAGGATATCATCGACATAGCCACCGACCCTGAAGCCGAAGAGGCCCTCGAAGAGCAGCGCGAAGAGATTCGCATTCACGTAATGGCGGAGTTCGAAGGCATAATCAAATCCCACGATAAGCTGGTGAAGCTGTCGGCAAAGATTGAAGTGGAACCCAAGTCCTCTAAGAAGCTCAAGAGGCTGCGGCGCCAGTACGCTCACCAGTTGATCGACGTCTCGAAACGCGTGCGAGCATTCACCTTCTCCGCCGAGACTCGAAGACGCTTTATGGAGACGATCGATGCGGTCGTCAAAAACATTCGCGCCGCCGAGGCTGATCTCAATAAAGTAACGCGCGCGTTGGAATCAAAGCGGCGTAAAGACGTCGACGAACTCAAGCGTCAGCAACGTTCGCTTCGCAAGACAATTCGCGAAATAGAGCGGCGTTACGCTGCATCGGCGGTCGATATCAAGCGAACTCAGCAGACGATCATCGCCGCTGAAGCCGAGGTCGAACAGGCCAAACGCGAGATGATCGAGGCGAATCTTCGTCTCGTAATATCGATCGCCAAGAACTACATCAATCGCGGGCTGCATTTTCTGGATTTGATCCAGGAGGGCAACATCGGGTTGATGCGCGCGGTCGAGAAGTTCGACTGGCGCCGCGGCTACAAGTTCTCGACTTATGCGACGTGGTGGATTCGACAGGCGGTCACAAGAGCGATTGCCGATCAGGGCCGAACGATTCGCGTGCCCGTACACATGGTCGAAGTGATCAATAAAATTCTCCGAACACAGCGGCTGATGGTTCAGGAGCTTGGCCGCGAACCGACTCACGAAGAACTCGCGCGGCGAGTCGATATGCCGGCTTGGAAGGTTCGCAAGGCGTTGAAGATCGCACAGCAACCGATCTCGCTCGAGACACCGATCGGAGACGACGGCGAGACCACCATCGCAAGCTTCATCGAGGACCGCCGCTCGGCTAATCCCGCGGAGACCGCGATAACCAACAACCTGCGCGAGCTGACGGAAGACGTTCTTTCGACTTTGACACCGCGAGAGAAAGAGATCATCAAGATGCGTTTTGGGCTTGATCAATCAGGCGAGGAGCGCACTCTTGAGGAAGTTGGCAAGCACTTCAACGTGACTCGCGAGCGCATTCGTCAGATCGAAGCAAAAGCTCTGGCAAAGCTTCGTCATCCGTCCCGTTCGCGGCGCCTGCGCGCGTTTCTAGATGGAACGGCGATGGCGACTTAAACATCGCGTTTCCAGATGGAACGTCGATGGCGTTTCAAGCAAGCGTCTTAAGCAAACCAATTCCCAATTCCAAATCCCTCTCGGTCGGGGCCGCAAGTCGGCCCCGTTTCCATTCGGAAGGCGGGCGTTTCAAGTCTAGAGAGTTCTGACTTCTGACTCTGACTTCTGACCTCTGACTCTGACTTCTGACCTCTGACTTTCTGACCTCTGATTCTCTGGAGCAGTTGACGGCGGCGATCAGCGATCTCGAGACGTCGATCAACGAAGCGAATCGAACCAAAGGCGCCACAGTCTCTGCCCATGCCGCGCAGGATGAGGACATAGGCGAGGGCATGAGTCTGTTGCAGCAACTGGACGTGAACTTGAGAAACAAGTTCAGTTCAGACTGAGCGGTGCTAGCCGAGCGGGCAGGCGCGAGTCACGTCGAGCGGCATTCATCAAGCGGCCGACAACCGGGTGACCCCCCAAGCCCGTCGTCACCAAATCCGCCGCCGAGCGGTCCACCTTCGGGCTCCTCGTCGGGGAGTTGAAAGGGTCGAGGCTTTTCAGCTCAATGAGAGGGCCGGTCATCTTTAGGCGTAACTTTCAGCCTCTCGATGTCCGGCCCTTGAATCTCTTTCGAGGAGTTGGTGAGAGTTCGTTTCCATCTCTCATTCACGCGACACCATAGCTGACTGGAAAACTGATTAACTCACAACAAGACACTTGCCATCCGGCGGAAAGAGTGTGTGATTCTTCACGCGGGTGGCTGCTGTTGACGTGGCTGCGCGTACGCTTACGTAGCGGGCAGTGGCGTGGGCACTGATGGGCTGCCGACCAAGTTCAGATACATTTTTATACGGTGTGGTTAATCGCGTTCGCGATGGTGAAGCAATGATTGGCTGCCTGCGAACGTCAAGCCTTGCACCCGGCGACTACATCACCAAAGGTATTGCCGAGCATTATGCTGGAAAATCAAGCATCGGGTAAGGCTACTGAGCTGGCGATAACGGTGAGAAATTAGTCTAGGGCGCTGCTTAACCGTATCTTGAATTCATAGTTGACAGTGGCTGGGCTTGGTAGTATAAGGAACATTCCTTCACGATGAGTTAAAACCAGGTTGCAGGGTCTTGGTTTCGTTCCGGTGACAGTCTGGCAAAATCGCCGATGCTAAAATCCGATTAGTCTACACGGCATCAGGAAGAAGTCGATGATAGGTTCTTGGCCCCCAAATGGCAGATATACCGGTCGCCCCTGGCTACCCGTCGTCTTAGTAATAATCTCAACTTCTCTCATAGCATTATCGGCTCAGGAGACACAACGTGGCAGCGTCGACTGGATTCTTGTTCTTGACACTTCTGCCTCTATGCGAGGTGTTGGTCCTAGCGCTAAGAACATTTTTGACAAGGTAAAGAGCACCCTTGGGGATTTCATCAGTAGTACCAAGGAAGGCGACGCAGTAATAGTCTACACGTTTGACGAAGACGTAAAGCTCCAGGCGAGGGTGAGCATTACGGGGGATATCGACAAGCGCGATCTGCTGAAAACGATAAATAATCTCCAAGCAACGGGTAAGCGTACCTATACTGGGAAGGCAATTCATGATGCGCTCGAACGAGCTAATGAGCTCTTAGGCCGTTCCGGCTCTTCCCAACGCACGATCAGCATTGTGCTCTTTACCGACGGACTGGAAGATGTTCGTGGCATCCCTAATCCGATTAGTATTCCTTCGAATGTCTCCCTAGTCCCGAAAGACCGGTCTTACATCTTCTTCGTCTCGCTTGGCGAACACGAACACGAAAAGCAACTAGAGGAATTTGTTAAGAATCCAGCTCTCGCGGGGATAGGAGAAGTTGTGCGCGATCCAGGTGCTGCGGGAATAAAGGAAGTTGGGGATCGTATACGCAAGAAGATCGATGCGCCGGCCCCGCCTGCTGAGGTTAAAGTAAGCGTAGAACCGGACAGCTTGGATTTTGGACAGATCGAACCCGGGGCGACTACTGGTCGCCTGGCTCTGACTGCTCGAAGTAGCGCTTCAACGCGCGCCCGCGTTGCCCTTGATGACTCGAGCGACAAGGGAATAGTCTTGGTCGAGCCCAAAGAAGAGGTTGAACTGAAAACCGATGAAGCCACCGTGATAAAAGTTCAACTCGTGGTCGCGTCTGATTTGCCAGATGGCGCCCGCTCGGTGCGGCTGATTGTGGCGCCGCAAAATCTAGCGATCGGCGCAACTGCAATATCTGGTTTAGCAAATGCACGCCTCAGTCTGCTTCGTGTACCGATATGGCGCAAGGCGCTGAAATGGCTGAGTGTCTTTTTGTTACTGGCGTTAGTTGCTCTTGCCGTTGTCAGTTTCCTTAGAGGGGAAATGCCATCAAGCATGTGGCACAAATGGAAGGAACGCAATTATCTTGAAGGCGAACTTGAAGTCCTGCAGCCAAGGGCGGCTCAAGCCGAAGATGAATTCATCAGCCTGACGCGGCTCGGACGTGAACGGGCGACCCTTAGCGCTCTTCTATCTGCTGCAACGGACGGGTCGGATGCAGAGCTACAAAGTACGCGAAAGAATGGTAGTAAACTGATACGACTGTGTCGCCTTCAAGGTGTCATCCGAGTTAACAAGGCTGAAGTTGCCATCGTAGATCTCTATGATGGCGACATGATCGAGATTGGAGAGGCACGTCTTCGTTTTAACTGGGTTGGTCATGAGCGGCCGACCGAAGCGGATGAAGAGGTCTGACACTTCATAGAAGCGGCTCAGTAACCCCCGCGGATCTTAGACTCAGAACCAGGAGGTATCGCGATGAGGAGTAATGTTGTTTTTAGGCCGACCGTAGTTATCGGGCTCGGCGGTACAGGACACAGCGTGGTGCTCAAGCTCAAGAGGCACTTTTTTGATGCTTATGGTTCCGTTCCGCCAATTATTAAGTTTCTCTCTCTTGATACGACTGAGAATGTGGAGCACAGCGAACGAGCTCGAGACGGTTCCTTAGTCACGTTGGAGCCGATAAATGAGCAGGTAGTGCTAACCGTGGCGAATCCGGGCGCTCTGGTGAGCGGAACTAACGAGCACATTAACGAATGGTGGCCGAGGAATATTCCCATGAAAGCGATCACGGATGGCGCAGGCCAGGTGCGCGCCCGCGGTCGTCTCGCATTATTTGCCAAGAGCAAAGACATTTTCGGTCGGATAGAGAATGCCATTAAGAACGTGAACGATCGCAAGAACGACAGGGAAATGTATAAAGAGCGGTTTCAGGTGTCGGACAAGGGCGGGGTCGAAATCTACATCGTCGGCAGTTTGGCAGGGGGCACCGGCAGCGGAATGTTTTTGGATATTGCATTTATTACACGTCATCTTCTCGATGCGCTATCAAACATCACCGGAGTGCTGGTACTTCCCCACGTCTTTTCCGGGCTTGCTGGTACGCCACTGGTAAAACCCAACGCGTATGGCGCGCTGAAAGAGATCGAGCGGTTCTCAGATTTCGAACCGGATGACAACTTTTATATTGACTACGGGACCCACAACGTTCATGTCACAAGGTCTCCATTCGATCTCCTCTACCTCGTCGATGCTATTAACGAGTCTGGCAGGGTCATCAGCGAACCGAGCGATCTCCTTTCGATCATAGCAGAGGGACTGTACATTCAAATTGGCTCGCAGATTGGCACCGATAGCGATAACGCGGTCGACAACATCAAGACGCAGTTGGCTGTGAAAGGGCGCGTTCGCGGACGTTCCGCAGCTTATTGCAGCTTCGGCGTCGCTTCCCTTGTCCTTCCCGCACGCCATCACACGGCTATGAAGATTGACGCCGGGCGCGAGCTTCTTAGCGATGGATTGCTAAACGGTATCTTTCCGGAAATCGAACTTGAAGCTGATGTTGTTCGCTTCATTGAAGACAATAAGCTAAAAGAAGAAAATGCCGACGAGGTGATAGATGTTCTCAGCGAGCGCGAAGGGGGAGGGCGGATGCGCTTCCAAATGCCTCTCGGACAAATGAAATTCAACCGCGCGGCGGCGGCAACTATCAAACAATTGCACACCGCCCATCGCAGCAAGATGGAGCGACAGGTCGCACAGGGAATCGAGGCGAATTACAAAAGGCTGCTGGATGATTCGATTCGGGCAGTCGATGAGTGGTGGGAGCGTGCGGTCAATCGCCCAAACGGCCTCACTTATGCCTCGCGATTTTGTGAAAAACTGCTTACAAAACTCGAATGGTATCAACGCATGATGGAGAGCGAGTCGAAAGAAGAGAGAGAGCGTCTCAAAGCGCTAAATTTCAAGGTGGTCGAAGACCAGATAGTCGAAGCATCCGGAGCGTTCATTAAGACAGAGACCAAGGTGAGAGCGGCATGCGAGAATTATAAAGGTGTCGTAGATCGAGAATGCGACTTGCATCTGCAGGTCGCGCGGCGTGACAAGGCAGCCGAACTTTATGGTGCTCTGCGTTTGCGCCTTGAGCAAATACTACTGAGCTGTGCCAGCATTCGCCTAAACCTAGAAGCGGCGCTCAAATCGTTAGAACGGCGCTACCTCGACGCGAGCACGACGCGCTCCGGCGATAATACGTTTGAGCACGTAATCACGTTCGACGACGAAAAGCACCGGCCCGAAATTACAGCCGAAGAGTTCGTCAGTTGGTATCGTCAAGAGCGCGGCAGCATGGCTGCTTGGGCAGACCTTCGCCCTGATGATGTTGAGGAGCATCATGGGCTTCGTCAATGAGCAGTATAGTCCCTTGACCGAGATGCCAATTGAAGAGGTTCTACGGCGCAGTAGTCCTCAGGATCTCACTCAAGACCTCAATCAACTCCGAAAGCTGGCGGTCCCGCTGTGGCGATATGACGAGGGCAAAATCCCGGTGGCCAATCAGGGCATCATTGAAGAGATGTTTCACTACGGAGTGGCCGATGCCGACCGGACGCTCTTGAAGGAGCCATCGATCTTCGGACGGGTTCCGCGTGGTGCAAGCGAGCCGTCGTTTGTCTCAACTCTCGACCCGCAAAGAATCACACTCTTCAAGGTCAAGATTGGTGTTCCGCTCTTCGCTTTGCACGGCATCGAGGAAATGGAACGAGCTTATATTGATCCTGATAAAGCAGTGTCCAACCACCTGCATCGCGACTGGGAGTCGTTCCAAAATATTATCCCGCGTACCGGTGAAGGCGATGCGCTACGGTGGTTTGCCATTGCGCAAGCTCCGCCGCCATTTGAGCTTATCACGCGCCGTGGTGATTGGTATTTCGTGAAGTCACAGCAAGCCAAGAGGACTGATGGTGGTCTCCTTCGCCTCGGCCAGGGCCGAATGAATGCTTACTCTTCGTTCGAGAAGAATCGTGAGCTGGTTAGAGAGATTGAGGATAAGGTAGATAGCATCGTTCGGACGGAAGGCGAGCTCAAAGTAAATGCGGCGCTGCGCGAGTATGCGGAGCAACTAGTCGGGCAGGTATCTGGGGGCAACGTAGACAGCTCAATCAAGGAGCAAGTCGAAGGCGAGATTCAGTCAGTCGAAGACTATCTACGGCGAGCTGGAACTATTCGCTAGTCTGGATTATCTATAGACACCGAGGCCGAAACGTATGCTCAAGCTCAAACCCACAACGCTGATCGCGCTCGATCCGTACTCAGCCGGGTTCTGCAAAGCTATTAGCGAACGATTCGAGCGCGAGTTCGGAGGGCACCGGCGCTTTCTTCAGACCAGGGTGCTTGTAAGCGACGGCAAGCTATTCATCCTCGAAGATAATCTTGATTCAGTTGCGGATGTTAGCTTCGATCTTGAAACAACTCGCGCTGGGAACAAACGACTTAAGGCCGAAGATGCTCTCGATCTTTTCAAACGACAGAGCGCCACTCTGGAGCAGGATCTGATAAATATGATGGCTTCTACCGACCTTTCGGTAGAAGCACAAACGGGCCAAGAGAGTGAGATTGAAGGCAACAATCGTCATTTGCTTGCCCGTAGATTCTGCTTAGTCCTTTCCGGCAGCGATTCGTTTGCCAGAGGCGTTGTCTTGGATCTTGCCCGTCTAATCAGGTGGCTGTTTGCAACAAAATTCGTTGGAGAGCCTTACAGTGTCGAGGCTGCGGTGTTGCTGCCGGACTTGTTTGTGAATGCTGAGTCATCCGACTCCGCAAGGACGTATGCCCTTCTTAAGACACTCGATGATGGTGCAGCCAACTTTCCCATGGACCAAGGACCGCCGTTCGATTGGTGCTGGCTAATCGATGGACGTCACACGCTGGGCCAGGAGCAACGCCCGCTAGCGCACAACCTCACGAGTTATAGTGATGCATTCTTGGGCCTTCTCACAGCCGATCCCGAAATGAGCGGCGCCATCATCTCAGGAAGGGTGCGCGGCAAAACGCCAGCTTATAGTGCTTTCGGACACGCAGAACTTTTTTTCCCCGCGGATGTGACGGTTGAGCGTCTGAGCGCCGCGCTCGCTCGCGACATAATAACAGCCGCCTTTCTCGCGGCAGGTATGACAAGATCCGAGAAACGACGCAAGCTGGTCCTTGCAGCCAAGCAATTCGTGCTGAGCAGTGACTTCACAAGCTTACTTGGCCGACTCGAAACGGATGAGGGAGCTTCAATCTGGCAGGGCTTCGATCCAAAGATCGATCTCCGCGAGGGAGCGTCGCACGATTATATTAGTGAGCTCCACCGCGGACACGAGGCTTTCGAGCGAGAATCCCTATTGAAGTTTCGAACCATTTTGTTGGAGCGGAGCGATCAGCTTCGACAGGAACTAGGCGCCCTCTTGGACTGCGAGATTGACCGCCGCGCGGATGCAGCGCCCGACGGACTTCGCGATGCGTTGGAATTTGTCGAGACACTCAGGGAGTCTGACCTCACCTTGCAGATTGATTTGCTCGGCGAGCGTCCTCAGAATCTCATAAGCGAGCAGCGCGCAGCCGAGCGCGCAATGGATCAAAAGCTCGGCGTCTCAATTGATAATGACAAGAGCAATGCATTACTTGATCAGATATACCAACTGCACAGTCAATTAGAATCGCTGCAAACTAAACTCCGGGTAACGGCCGACCCAGCGGAAGATCTCGCCGAGAAGAGCCCGCATGCACTGCAAGATGAATCCAATGCGTATTCATCGGATGAGAATAGAAGGTCTGCAGATGGTCAAACCCCGGAAGGAGAGCGCAACAGGCTGATTGAAGAGATCGGAGAAACGCAAAATCAACTACAGGACGCGAGCGGGCAATATCGCAGTGCTATTGATGAGGAAGAACGTGCCAGCCGCCAAGCGCGCTTCGAGGCGAGTAAGAAGATCCGGGAAGAAAGGGCACAAGCAGTGACCGGAGCTGAGCAAAGGGTGTTGGAGAGCGATGATCAACTGCGGCAAGCCAAACAAAACCTTGAAGAACTTCGAGAAGAGCGTCGTCAGCATATGCGACGCCACTTCATTGTCTATCCTGCAATCGCTTTGTTGGTCATATTCGGTATTCCAGCTATCTTGGCGATTGTGGGCATAGGTGTCTTACTCGGTCTTCTTGTTGTACCAATGTTACCGGCGGTCTTGGTTGGGCTCCTGCTTTACTACGCCGTAACTTTTTATAGATTTGCCACGGGAATCAACCGCCAGTTCAACCACGCCAGAGACGATGCGATCTCGCTAAAGCGCAACCTCACGAGTGCCGCCATCGAACTGCGCCGAGCCCATAACGATCAATTGCGAATTGAATATGACTTATACGCTCAGAAGATGCGCATAGACACGCTTGTAAGCCTAATTGTAGCTGGGGGGAAAAAAGCAAACGAGTTACAAAATACGCTTGAAGCACTTTCAGATCTTTGCACTGCGTTCGATCAACAACACAAGGGCACCGAGCCGTATTATTCAAAGACAAGGCTGGCGGTGCTCCAATCTGCCGATATTGACGCTTATTATCGGAAGGAGATTGCGGATTCGAACCGCGACGCGGACGCATTCGTGCGCGAGCATGTCTGTCGCTCGAAAAGCCGTCAGATTCCAATCGAAGAATTCCGCGACCGGCTCGTAGGCTTTGCAAGAGCACGTTTTGATTGGGTGGCTCATCTCCCAATATGGAAGGTCCTGCGCGGGGGCGATCTCATCTCCGAAGAGACGGCAACCCGCCGCTTGCGCGAGCTCAGAGCCGCCGCACAGCTACTATTGAAGCTTAGCGATGCCGATTCAAATCTCGATGTTAGCCAACGTGACACAACGCTATGGGCGGGTGAGGACGAGCGCGATCAATTGCTCACTCGCTTTCGTAAGCTATGTCCCGAAGCCGTCTTACGTCCCTCCGATGATGGTCGCACATTACGCGTTTTGACTCGTTGTCTGAACTTTCCCGCTTACTTTTTGGGACAGATTGAATTCTATCGTGCTTGCTACGAGCGCGAAGGCAACAAACAGGCCGAATCTCTTCCGGACCTCATACCCTCAGACGTCGGATCAGGGGGGAAAATCAGACGGGTTCATAGAGACGTCTTGCTTGCAATAGTCATGGGGATTTTGGAGAAGCACCCCGACGGTAGCTACGTTACTGCGAAGGGGAAGCAACAGTCACTAGGGAACAATCGAATGCGGATAGCTAAAGTCCTAGCGAGTGATTTTGCCTCACAGCAGCTTTATGCAGAGCTACGCGCGGGGATCGATGAAGGATTATCTGATTACCGAGGTGTTCATCTGAAATTAGCCGAATTTAAGGCTTGCAATACCGACCTGGATATCTCGGAGCAAGAAATCCTAGATGAGCTAATGTCTAAGTATAACCCCCTGAGTTAAATGAATAGGCCTGCTACCTGCGGGGCAAGCAAACCTGTAGCAAAACCTCAGCAGTGAAGTATTTGTGGCGAGTTAGAGCGAGCCGATCGTGCTTCGATACCAGACCGAATTCTCAAAGTTGTTGTCTAGTGCTTAGCGCATGTAGCTAATAACGGGAGCGTTTCATGGAGAGCATCTCCTTGCTAGGATCGACAATGGGACTCGGATTTGTCTCAGGGTTGAATTTATATGCGGCCGTGCTAACGGTTGGCTTAGGGATCCGCTTGGGCTTCATCCAGTTGCACCCGGAAATGACTCACCTCAATGTTCTGACCAACCCGTACGTTCTGATAGCCGCAGGGTTACTCTATTTGATTGAATTTTTTGCTGACAAGATCCCGTGGGTAGATAGCGTTTGGGATACATTTCACACGCTAATTAGACCGATTGGGGCAGCAGCTATCGGTGGTGCAGCGGTCGGCTCGGTCGATCCGTCGACGAGAGCTATGATCGTGCTCCTTTGCGGAGGGGTAGCGCTGTCTGGACACTCCGCAAAAGCAGGTACGAGGCTGGCAGTGAATCACAGCCCCGAACCGTTTTCGAATATGGCGCTAAGTATGATTGAGGATCTATTGAGCGTGGTCGGGGCCTGGCTGGCGGTAGCGCATCCTATCGTAATGTTGGTTGCAGTTGGAGTCTTTCTTGCGGTATTTGTTTGGCTCTCCCCAAAAATCTTCCGGTTGATGCGCGTTGAATTCATAGCGGTACTCTCACTCTTCAAAAGGTTGTTGCCAGCCAAACGCCACGACGCAGTTTCGATGACCAATGGCCCAAGTTCTGATGCGAGCATTTGCGAAGGACAAGGAGTAAAACGCAGCCGGAGCACGATTGTCGAAAAGATTCCACAGAAATATGTGGACTACTGCCAAAACTCAGAAGATGTCGTGTTCTGCGTCAGATGCGTTGCGGGAAAGGGGGTGAAAGGCTTACGCAATTCGATTGGATACCTTCAGCTTACGAATCAAGCTCTCACACTGATAACGAGGAAGCTCTTCAGATTTCGCACGCAGCCTTTTGATCTTAATAGCATTGAAGATGTTCGATTCAAGAAAGGATTTCTTCTTGATCGCATCGTGTGGCGAATTGGTAAGAAGCAACATACGTTGCTGTTTTTCAAACACAAGCTGAATTACGGTCAAACAGTCTTCGACCTGTTGGAAGAACGTAGGACCACCAAGAAACGGTCAGGCCTGTGACTGCGCAGGTTGCAAGATTTGGTTAGAAGCACTGAACCAATTTGATAGGCAAAACGATGTCCTGGTTAATCACGTCATTTGGCCCCGAATCAAGTAACGCAGGTTCTCAAGCTTAGGACGGACGTAAGCAATCGCAATCAAATCGTCGCCTTCCTTCAACTCGAGTCGAGTGCGTGGGTTTACAAGCGTGCGCCCGTCTCGTTTAACGCCGATTAGTATTGGTGGATTCTCGCCGTCTCGGTGGCTGTTAAAAACTTCTGCGGCCTCAACAAACGTCTTGCCTTCGAACAACCCCTTCCAAACATCTTCAGGGATGTCTCCCTTCTCGTCACCATGAGGGCTGCTCAGCATATATATCTCACACGAACTGACGCTATAGCTGAGTAATTCCTGGTAGACGTCTGTTAGTTTAGCCGCAAATGCCGATTGTGCCAGCACTCCTAACCCAAAGTCTTGGTGGCATATTACTTCGTCGGCACCTGCGTCGCGAATCAAATCCATTTTTCGGTGATTCTTGACCTCGACGCACACTCGCGGCCAGTGGTTATCTGCAAAGCCAGCCTCGCGGCAAAGGCTGCGCAACGCCAACACAGTCATAGCGGATTTGCCATCTGCATCTTCAGCATTATCGTCTGCCATGACGACGACACTGTGCGCCCGATGAGCGCCAACCTGTTCCAAGAGCTTCTTGTCGAATGCATCGCCGCTGACGAAGGTAACGCCTCGCGATTCGAACTCGGAGAATCTTGATGTATCCACTTTCTCATCACTGAGAACCGTGACGCGGTATTCGGGCAGGTCAACTTCAAACGCGGCAAACATCTCTCGCACGACGCGTTCAGCGCGCGGATTCCACCCAATAACAAAAATAGAATCCTTGGCGGAATTTCTTGTCATTTTGATCACCCCCGAAGTATGGTGCATGATTTCCGAAGCGAACTGCCCGGTTATGTAGGCAGCTACTAATGCGCCAGATATGAGCATGGCAACAGAACCGATCCAGCCTTCGTTCGTAACCGGCGCACGATCCTCCAAACCGCTAAACAGATAAACGAGTATGGAGAGTGAAGACGTCTTCAAGGTCGAAAAGTTGGTATTGACATCTCGCTCGCATTGATACATCACAGCGGACCCTACAAGCCAGATCAGCATGAAAAGCGAAAATGTGCGAACCATCCGCCAGAGCAAGCGGTGGAACAAGAAACGACGTAAAGGGCGAGCGAGCCAAAGAGGAAGCCTGTGCGCAACGAGGCGCAGAAAAAGAAAGCGGGGTCGCCGAACGTTAGCAATGCTCAGCGTAAACATCGTGGCCAGCACGAGCAGACCCCATTGAAGCCAATTCAAATAAGCCTGTAGGCGCATCGCAAGCGGAATCGTGCGAAGGGCTTGCTCGGCGCCAGGATGTAAGGGGGCGGCAGCATGGGCGGTGAGGCGCAGAATGTCAGAGCCGTTTAAGCCCGATTGCGAACGAACTGAATAAGGGGTGGATGAAGAATACTGGATAAGCGCTTTAGCGAGTTCCCCAACCGTCTCGTCAGGTAAATCATGTCGGCACATCAGAACGGTCAAAACAGCAATAGTAGCAACCGGACGGTCTTGGTTCGAATAAGTGTGTTCTGGGATAGTTGCTGTTACATAATACGGTGAGTGGTCATGAAGGATGCCCATTTCCTCGGTGTGAAATGTCAGTAATCGGAATGCCGGATCAGCCAGCAACCCAGCCACCTGCGGAGCAGGTGCATTAGAGACGAAGAACCCAGCCTGCGCTTTATGCTGCCGTAATGCCTCCGCAACCTCGGTCGCGGATCGTGCTGGCAATTCCGAGAATTCAAGTTTTAGAACTTCCAAGATTCTCGAAGCCGTGAAGTAAGTTGCGCTGCCCGGCATGTCTAGAGCCAGTTGACGCGCCGAAAGGGCATCTAATGTGTCTCCCCGCATCGACGGCCCCGCAACGATTTGCACTGGCTCCTGCGTTAAGACAAGGACAGTGCGCCAGGGTAGTGCTTTGTTAGATTGTCGATAGCGATTGGATAGCTCCTCGATTACATCATCCTGTGCGAGAACCAAGTCTGCTTCCCCTCGTTCAAGCATCTCGATACTATCGATTGAATTACTGGTTGATAGCAGCTCGATATGAATGTGTGGGTAAGCAGCCTCAACGGCGTGACGAAGGATGTCTCCTATGATCCTGTAAGTATCATCCTGCGGCCCCGTCGCCAGCCTTAGGCTCACGTCTGATTGAGCCTGAGCCGCCAAGCATAACAAAGCCACTGCTACACAGGAGCAAACGAGGCGCGCGACTATTTCTACGCATCGTCGAGTCGGGAAGTGAGTTGACAGCTTCTGATCCTTCATTTTCGAATTGCGAGCGGCCTTTCAATGTGTAACTAACTCGCTCGAATGCTATGTCGACGCCCCGGCGGTATTCGTTCGGTCTCTTTGCGCAGTTGTGTTTCTCTAAAGACGACTCATCGCGCTCGACTGTGGTGTTTGCTCAGCCTAAGTCCTCTTGAAGCTCAGCAAAGTACTCCTCGGACTGGGGTCTCCGCTTCTCTTCCGCAAAAGCCAGCTTTATCAGCGGCGGAGCGATCAGGGTTGTGATCACGGCCATCGCCAGCACCACTCCGTACACTGCGTCACCCACGGCTCCCATAGCCAAGCCTATCTGCGCGACTACTATTCCGACCTCGCCTCGCGGGATCATACCGACGCCAACCTGTGTTGCGCGGCGTCGGCCCATTCTTGCAGCTCCCAGTCCGCAGCCTATGAACTTGGTCAGCACCGCTAGTGCGATGACTATCAAGGAGAGCGCCACGACATCCGATGATCGGAATATCCCGACATTGAGCTTCATTCCGATGGCTACGAGAAAGAACGGGGTCGTGAACTCAGTCAAGGTTTGAGATTGATGATGCAACTTGCTCCCATCGGTAGCCTCTGACAGCGCAACTCCTGCGAGGAACGCTCCGACTATTCCGGCGATTCCTATGATGCTGGCGAGCCCGGCCAGGCCGAAGCACAAGACGAGCGCGAATACCAGCAGAGAGTGATCGACCCTCAGGTTCGCGACCTGCGGCTTCACCCGATTGATTATTCGCGAACCCAACGTGGGAACCGCTATGGTGAACCCGACCGCCAGAGCCGCGACCAGCCCTATGTGGGAATAGCTTACGCGACCCGTTGCCAGGCTGCTCACGACCGCAAGCACCAATAGCCCTATCACGTCGTCGATCACTGCAGCCGCTAATATCACACGGCCGGCTTCCGTAGTTATCAACCCCATGCCAGAAAGCACGCGAGCCGTTATCCCGACCGATGTCGCGACCATCGCGGCGCCCATAAAGACTGCTTCGATCCGCGAATGCCCTGGCCATAGAGAGAGAAGCGCCCAGCCCGCAAGGAATGGCACGGCTACTCCAAGTACTGCTACAAGCATTGCAGTGCGTCCAACCTTGAAGATATCGCTCGGGCGAGTCTCCAGCCCGACAGTGAAGAGGAGAAATATGACTCCGATCCCCGCAAGCGCTTCCAGCACATCGGTGGGTTGAACGAGGTTGAGAATTGCGGGCCCGATGATTATCCCTGCAAATATCTCGCCGACCACTGCAGGCTGACGGATACGCTCGAATACCTCGGCTGCCAGCTTGGCGGCAAATAGTACGATAAACAGGGTGAGTAAGATGTTCCCGTGGCTGCCAGCAGCGAGTAGTGTGGTTTTCATACGGGCCCATGCGAAAAGTTTCGTGCTCCAAAATAGCCGCTATGTCACTGAATCAGCGTCCCAGGTTTATTCCGCTTTGGATTGTTGGCGTTAGTCTCGACTTGAAGGCGTGCCGTTTCTCTATCATACCCAGAATATCCGGCGGTTTCAGACTCTTTTCTCTCTATCTCATAATTGCGAGCCGTTATGCAAATGACTGGTGAACGCTATTACAGATGAAAGCCCTATGTCAACAGTGACCCTTATCACGACGCCACCAGCCAAGAAGTTGGTCAACGAGCCAGCGCTAACTTGCTCGAAATGGAAGATAGAGATTGAAAGGATTTATGCCGGGTGCTATGCCGGCTGCATGGTTCAGCTGCTAGACTTTGCTGCGATGGGAAACGTTCAAATCGAACCCCTGGCACGTATCATTGATCAGAGCATTCGATCACAAGTCATCCGTCAGGGCAGGCGGCAAAAAAAGCGACGCATCAATCTCTGGCTGATGGACGGCCATCCGCTCATTGGCGGCAAGGAAACGGAAATCATCGTGAGTAAGTTTGAGTTTGTACCGTCACCAAAGTAGACAGGTAACCGTCGTGCCAAACGAACGGCGTGGTGCTTGAACCGCTAGCCTTCAACGCCCTCACGATCTCTACTCGGGCTTTTGCTCTTCGCCTCTCTTCTTCAGATCGCCTTTCAGATGCGAGTCATACCAGTCGATGATTCGCTTGTGATAATCCTTCACTTCATCGACCGTCGTCGTAGGCATTCCGTGGCCGCCATTCGTGTAACTCACCCACTCGACTTCTTTACCTAATCGCCGAAGCGCGTAGTACATCTCCATCAATTGGCGAGGAGGGACGTTGTGATCCTGCTCGCCGCACATCAACAAGAGCGGAGTCTTGATCCGGTCCGCGAACATCACCGCTGAATGCTGAATGTACTTCTGAGGCTGTTGCCATAACGTAGCGCCAATCCGGTCCTGACTCTTTTCGGGCGCGTGAATGTTACGCACTCCAAGTCTCGGGCTGTCGGTGTAGAAGCTCACCA
>UEXS01000270.1_pt1 | contig 15839 bp, 9 predicted proteins | sample 4301141 | NCBI WGS metagenome assembly UEXS01 (sample SAMEA4773178, study PRJEB27434) | metagenome | biome: 2259; feature: agricultural soil; material: soil | place: USA | collected 2014-09 | depth 0.25 m
GCCTTGATCGACAGTTCCGGTATGCTCAGGAAGCCGCCCTTCAAATCGTAAGCCGCCGCCAGCGCCGCCCACGCGCCCGCGTAATTCGGGTCCACCTCGGCGGCTTTTTCAAAGTAGTAAATCGCACGGTCAAGCGAATCGCGGCTCCCGGTTCGCAGGTTGATCATCCCGCGCGAGAAGCTCTCGTAGGCTTCGACTGACTGCGTTTCGTCGGCTGCGATGTCGTCGATCTCGGATGTCGCAAGCTCGAGGTTCAAACCCTGGCTCAACTCATAAACGATCTTGTCCTGAAGGTTGAATATCTCGCTGATCTTGCCGTCGATCTTTACGGTCCGGACAACTTCGCCCGTGCCCACGTCGATCACCCGAGCGGTTATGCGAATCATCTCACCGATGCGTTGATAACCGCCGCCGAGTATCCACTGAGCCGCAAGCCGGCGGCCTATATCGATCGCAACGGACTCGTCGAATTCGTTGAGCGCGCCGGTCTGAAGATCTTTCAACACCTCGAATGTTCGTTCGCGTCCGATGACCGAAAGGCCCTTCACCTTTTTCAGGTCGGACGTGACGGTCTCGGCGATCCCCGAGCCGATCCACTCATCCTCGGGCTCGCCGGTGATATTCGAAAACGTCATCACCGCAACGGCGTTTTCCAGCTTTGACATCGCCGCGGTTGCATCGGCGACTTGTCTTGTGTCCGACAGCAACGCAGTTGGGTGATGCTCGGTTATTGGATGAGCGACGCTTGCGGTGCGATTATTGGAATCGAGATCGCGCTGAAGGTTTCGCAGATCGATGTACATCTCGCGCGCGGACTGATAGCGGAAATCGGGATCCTTTTCGAGCGTCTTTCGAATGATGCGCTCGAGTTCTTGCGGGATGTTGTAGTTCAGGCGCGCAAGCGCGGGCGGTTCATAATGAACTATATGGTCGATGACCGACGTTGAACTCTCGCCAGCGAAGGGTACTTGCGCGGTGAGCATTTCATACGTCACCACGCCAAGCGAAAAGATGTCCGAACGATGGTCGACATCCTTTCCCAATGCCTGCTCGGGAGACATGTATGAAACCGTGCCGAGCACCAGGCCGGCGACCGTTTCCTGCCCGAGCTTCTCCGTGTCCTGGCTGTTTGTGTCGGACGTTGTAAGAAGGCTTCCCGTTACTTTCGCGAGCCCGAAGTCCAATACCTTGACCAGACCGCGCTCGGTGATGATCAGATTCGAGCTCTTGATGTCTCGATGAATGATCCCAAGCGCGTGAGCTTCATCGAGCGCATCGGCAACCTGCATCGCAACGTCGATCGTGTCGAGAATCGGAAGCGGCCCGCGGCTGAGTTTGCTCGAGAGAGTCTCGCCTTCGACGAATTCCATCACGATGAAGCTTGCGCCTTCGAATTCGCCCAGATCATAAATCGCGGCGGTGTACGGAGAACGCAATGCGGACGCGGCGCGGGCCTCTTTGAAGAAACGGTCACGCCGGTCGCGATCGTATTGATAGGAAGCCGGCAAAAACTTGAGGGCAACCTGACGGCCCAGTTTGGTGTCTTCGGCGGCATATACCTCGCCCATACCGCCCGCGCCGAGCTGTTCACCGATTCTGTAGTGGAGCACCTTCCTGCCGGTCATGTTAGACAGTATGCTGTTGCGAGAATGAAAGAGCAAAGCGTTCGGTTAAACACCAGAATTTACCGAATTCTATTTTTGAGTTAGTGCCGGAAGTCTTCAGCCTAATCCGGAGGCTCAGGATGACCACGAATCTCTTCCCGGACCAGCAACCTATCGAGGAAGCACACTATTGTCGCTCGGCGCGGGCGCGCGTAGCGTTCTCAGCAAGCACGCGCGCGCGGTCCAACGACTCGAAAGCCTTGCGGAACTGCGCGTCGTCCGAGAGATATACCTGATCACCCGCCTCCGGGCCGTAAGCGGCTGTGATGATCTCGCGCCGCATCTGCGACCGAATGTAATTCAGGCGCGCGTTGAACTTTTCTTCCGGTAGATTGAATTGCGGCTTCGTCGACAGATGCAAGCGAAACGCGGCTAACAACTCATCGGTTATTGGATAACGATTCAGATCCTCGGGTGAGATCCTCGTTTTGTACTGACACTCGGCGATCCTGTATTCGCGCATACCTTGAATCTGGCCCGCGACCAGTTCTCGCACGAAATCGAATATCCCGTAGAACAAGCGGCTCGATACAGGCGGCGCTTTGATTTCAACATCAGGAGTGATGCCCCCGCCGCCGAATACTTCGCGGCCAAGATCGGTACGCCTGGCGTCGCCGTGCTGGGCGCCGGCCGCCGACGGGTCTTCGGTTCGATTCAGGTAATAGTCGTAGAAGGAAACGTTCGCGTAATTCCGCTGAATCGATCGCCCAGTCGGCGTGTAGTACTTCGCGGTGGTGAGCACAAGTCCGGTGCCTCCCCAAAGATGAAACACGCCCTGCACCAGTCCCTTGCCAAAGGTGCTCTCTCCAACAATCAAAGCGCGGTCATGATCCTGCAACGCGCCTGCGACTATCTCAGAGGCTGATGCAGTCTGGCGGTCGACCAGTATCACCATCGGCATCGTGTCGGGCAAATTGTTGTCGGGCACTTTGTGTGTCGCTGCCTCGACATCGCGGCCGCGCACTTCGACGATTTTTTCGCCGGGCGCGAGGAACCGCGTCGAGACTTTGATCGCCTCATCGAGAAGTCCGCCCGGATTGTTGCGCAAATCCAGAACCAGTTGGCGCATGCCTTCGATCTTAAGTTGAGTAAGCGCCTCCGCCAGCTCTTCGTCGGTCTTGCTTGAAAACCCTCCGGTGAGCGCGATGTAACCGGTTCCAGCCTGGCCCACCATGAACGCATTGCGCACCGATGGCAACCTTACCTCATCGCGTTTCACCCGAACCGTAATGGGATTTGGGACACCGGTTCGCTCGACGGTGATTTCGAGGGGCTCACCCTTCTCGCCACGAACCTTATGCATAACCTGCTGGCTGTTCCAGTCGTCGACCGGCATCTTGTCTATGGCCAGTATCGCGTCGCCATAACGCAGGCCCGCTCGCTGCCCGGGCGCGCCGGGCGTCGCCGAAAGAATGTAAACGTGATCGTAACGCTTCGCGATGGTAACGCCGATGCCATAGATCCGGCTGCTCTGTTCGGTTTGGACTTCGTCGAATTCCGATTTGGTAAAGAAGGCTGAATGAGGATCGAGCTGATGAAGCATGCCCTGCACTGAAGACTTGCCCAGCGCTTCCAGGTCAGACCTGCCCGCGTAACTTTCCTGGATCTCGGCGAGCGCTTCTTTGAATTCGTCGGATAGTTGATCGGTGAGATCGGACTCGGCGTCGGTGACGTGCGCGGGGCGGGCCGAACCATAATAACCACCGACGAGTGTGGAAACCGCGATCACACCCACGGCCAGCAGCGGCAGCGCCCGATTCTTCATACTTCCGGACTCCTTCGATTCAGAATAATACAGCAGCCGGCGCTGCTTGTCAGTTGCAGGGATGAGGCCGGCTGCCTGATACTTGCCAGTCGCATGACTGAAACAGCAGACGTGGTAATCATCGGGGGCGGCATCGTCGGATCGAGCGTGGCTTATCACCTCGCCGACGCGGGCTGCGCGAATGTGCTGATCATCGAGCGCGAAGACCGCCAGGGTATGGGCTCGACCGCAAAGAGTATGGGCGGCGTTCGCGCTCAGTTCGCAACGCGCATCAACATCAAGATGTCGCTTTATTCGATCGATTTGTTTTCGCGATTCGAGGAAGTGACCGGGCACACCGCCGGGTACAAAGCTCAAGGTTATTTGTTTGTTGCGACCAGTGAGCGGCACTTCGATTATCTGAAGATCAACATGCGCCAGCAGCGAGCCTGCGGAGTGAATAACGTCGAGACGGTCACTCGCGAAGACATCGTTAAGACCGTCCCCCAGATAATCGCAGACGATATTGTAGGCGGGACGTTCTGTCCGACGGATGGGTTCGTCGATCCTTACAGCGTGCTCACCGGGTTCTCGAAGCGCGCGCGCGAGCGTGGCGTGAAGTTATGGCTCGAAACCGAATTGACAGGCATCGATGTAAAGGAGGGCCGGATCGCGGGCGTGCAAACATCACGCGGTTATGTGGCTACTCGGGCGGTGGTCAACGCGGCGGGGCCGTGGGCTGCCGGAGTTGCGCGTCTGGCGGGAGTCGAAATACCAGTCGAGCCGCTGAGGCGACAGATCGTTAAGACCGAATCGTTTGAGCAACTGTCGGCGCGGCTTCCGATGGTGATCGACATGTCGAGTGGCTTCCACTTCCGCCCCGAAGGAACCGCCTTTTTGTTGGCGTGGCCCGACCCCGACGAGACCCGAGGATTCAGAACCGACTTCGACTTCGGGTTCATCGAAAAGATATTGACCCGAGCGGTCAATCGAGTGCCGGCATTCGCGGAAGCCGAGGTGAATCCCCGCCGCTGCTGGGCTGGTATGTATGAAATGACACCGGATCATCATGCGATCATCGGCCGAGCTCCGGGGGTCGAGGGCATGTATCTGGCGAACGGCTTCAGCGGGCACGGGGTTATGCACTCACCGGCCACGGGCAAGATCGTTGCTGAGATGGTCCTCGGCTTGCCGTCGAGTTTTGAAGATGCGCCAATGCTCAGGGCCGAGCGGTTTGCTGAAGGGAACCTTCTGGAAGAAACGGCGCTGTTGTGATTAGGCTCAAAAAGAGTAAAAAGCTTGGGTCTGAATCCGTGAACGCAGAACAACCTTCAGCGGAGATGAGAGATGAGGAGCGCGGTCTGGTGATAATGGCTCTGGGAGCCGATTCTGTGTTTGCACTGGTGAGCGCGGCCGGACTGAAGAGCTAGCGGCAAACGCGCTTCCACGCCACGGGCAACCAGCCGCGGCAGCAAGGCCGGCCCAAACGGCGCGATCAGCGAGGGGCGTAATCGAGCACTTTGCAGGCTTCGAAAGGGACAAGCTCATTCTTGATCCGTTAAGCAGCCGACATCTTTCAGAGAGGTGATTACCATGAACGCCAGGAAATCGATCCTACACGTAACGGCAATATTGTTTCTCTTAGCGGCCGCGCCGCTCGCGATTTCATATGCGCAGCAGATCGCACCCGAAAACTTGAGTGCGTTTCGGTATCGATACATCGGCCCGGTTGGCAATCGCGTCACCTCGGTCGCTGGCGTGCCCGGACAGCCGAACGTCTATTACGCGGGCGCGGCGTCGGGCGGAATCTTCAAGACAACCGACGGCGGCACTCATTGGCAATCGATGTTTGACGATCAACCGGTTTCGTCGATCGGCTCGCTTGCGGTTGCGCCTTCAGATCCAAACATCGTGTGGGCGGGAACCGGCGAGGCGTGCATTCGCAGTCACATCTCGGTCGGCCAGGGGATCTACAAATCCAACGACGCCGGTAAGACGTGGACACTCGCGGGGCTCGAGAAGACAGGTCGAATCGGACGCGTCGTGATCGATCCGCGCGATCCGAACATTGTCTTTGCCGCGGCGCTCGGGCACGCATACGGGCCGCAACCGGAACGCGGTGTCTTTCGCACGACCGATGGAGGCAAGACCTGGGAGAAGGCGCTCTTCGTCGATGAGAACACCGGCTGCTCGGCGCTGGTGATGGACCAGAACAATCCGCGGATACTGTTCGCGGGAATGTGGCCGCTCGAGATTCACACCTGGGGTCGTGAAAGCGGAGGCCCCGGCAGCGGAATATACAAATCGACGGATCGCGGTTCGACGTGGAAGAAGCTCACTGGCCGCGGACTCCCGACTCGCACGACCGGCAAGGTTGCGCTTGCGATGGCGCGCACCAATTCAAACCGGATCTATGCTCTGATCGAAACCGGCGATGGCGTTCCGCTCAAAGGGCAGGAGACCGATCGAGGCAAGCTGTGGCGTTCGGATGATGGCGGCGAAAACTGGAGGCTTGTCAGCTACGATCGCAATCTCGGAGGACGCACTCATTACTACTTTCATGTCGCCGTTGCACCTGATAATGAAAACGAAACGTACTACCTGACCGCTTCGTTTACAGTGTCGCTTGATGGAGGCGAAACCGCGCGAGTCGCTCAATTCGGGAACAGCCCCGGTGGTGACAATCATGACATCTGGATCGATCCAACCAACGCGAGCCGCATGGCCGTAGCAAACGACGGCGGCGTGAGCATCTCGGTGACTCGCGGCCGCACGTGGGATCGCATTCAGCTTCCGATCGCGCAGATCTATCACGCGACTGTGGACAATCAGATTCCTTACTACGTCTACGGCAACAAACAGGACGGCCCCTCGTATCGCGGGCCGAGCAACAGTCGCTCGAGTGGCGGCGGCGGTGGTGGATTTGGAGGAGGGATTCCACGAAGCGCGTGGCAGCCGGTTGCGGGCGGCGAGAGCGGCTGGGCCACACCTGACCCAGCGGACAGCAATATCGTCTGGTCGAGCGCTTCGGGGTCGGGAAGCGTGGGAGGAATTGTCGAGCGCTTCGATATGCGCAACGGCGAATCGCGCAACGTTGAAGTGTGGCCCGATCAAACGAATGGCTGGCCCGCCGCCGAATTGAAATATCGATTCGTATGGACGATGCCGCTCACGATCTCGCCGCACGATCACAACAGAATCTATGTCGGAAGTCAGCACGTCCATCAAACCACCGACAACGGACAGAGCTGGCAAGTCATCAGCCCGGACCTGACGACTAACGACAAGAGCAAGCAGGGATTTTCGGGCGGGCTCACCGGCGACAACATCGGAGTCGAATACAACTCCGTTGTGTTTGCGATCACCGAATCGCGGCTTGAGAAAGGATTGATCTGGGCGGGAACCAACGACGGATTGGTGCAAGTCACTCGCGACGGCGGCAAGAACTGGACGAACGTCACCAAAAACATTCCGGGGCTTCCGGCGTGGGGAACGATCAGCAATATTGAAGCATCGCGATATGACGCCGGCACTGCATATATCACTGCGGATCTGCATCAAGTGAACAACCGCGATCCGTTCGTCTACAGGACCAACGATTACGGCAAGAGCTGGAAGCAAATCACAAACGGCATCCCACGAAGCATGCTCAGCTACGCTCATTGCATTCGCGAAGACGCGGTGCGCCGCGGCTTGTTGTATCTGGGCACCGAGAACGCGCTGTACGTTTCGTTTGACGACGGCGACAACTGGCAGCCGCTGCAGGGTAACCTTCCGCACGTTCCGGTTTATTGGATTGCGACGCAGGAACACTTCAATGATCTGGTGATCGCGACGTACGGGCGAGGCTTCTGGATACTGGATGATCTCGGGCCGCTTCAGCAGATGAACAAGAACGTGCTTGATTCGAATGCTCATCTGTTCGCGCCCCGGCCCGCATATCGATTTCGCAGCGGCACTGTGCCGTTCTCGATGAGCGATGATCCGACGGCCGGACAGAATCCGACTTACGGCGCGTCGATCAGTTACTACTTGAAGGGCGCGGCGAAAGGTGACGTGAAGATTCGCATCGAGGACGCTAAGGGCCAAACCGTGCGCACGCTCACGGGGATGAAGGGCGCGGGAACAAACCGGATCACGTGGGACTTGCGAGATGAGCTTTCGAAAGAGATGAGGCTGAGGACGAGCCCGGCTTACGCGCCCGAGATTCGCGTCGGAACAGAAGGCTGGCGGCCGGCGCCCGAAGGCGGGCGGATGTCTTTGCTCGTCGCGCCGGGAAACTACACGGTGAAGCTCTCGGTTGACGGCCAGGAGCTAAGTCAGCCGCTGACGATAAAGAAGGACCCAAACTCGGGCGGAAGCGAAGCCGACATTCAGGCTCAGGCTGCGATGCTCGCCGAGTTGCGCAAGGATCTCGAGTCGGCCGCCGAGATGGTCAATCAAATCGAGATGATTCGCGGCCAGCTCGAGAGCCTACGATTGCTGCTGCCCGCGGGCGCTGACTCGGCGCCGGTTAAAGCGGCGGCCGATGATCTCGACAAGAAGCTGACGGAGGTCGAGGACAATCTTATTCAGCGGAGGCTGACGGGCACCGGACAGGACGGCGTTCGATGGCCGGTGCGGTTGATGAGTAAGATAAGTTATCTGGCGAATGGATTGAGTGGTTCGGACTTCGGCCCGACGACTCAGCAGCGCGAGGTGCACGCGCAGTTCAAGGAGCAACTATCGGCGCATCGCAAACGGCTCGATGTAGTGATGAGCAAGGACCTTCGCGCGTTCAACGAAATGCTCAGAGAACGCGGGACCCAGAATATAATCACGAGGAATCCTTAGGCGATAGATTAAGCACCGCTCCGACTGCCGCTCGGATCAGCCGCTGAAACTACGAATCGGTTTACGATCAACTGCTGAGTGCAGCCTGCGTTCGGGCATGTAATCGGTTTCCCTCTCAATCTTTGCTCTATCGGGAAGACAGAAAGACAAGAAGGACAGCGCAGCATCAATGCGCCCGCGTGAAGAATCGGTGTTACAAACAGCGGTTCGTACTCGATTCCTACAAGGTCGATGGGATAAACACCTCCAGCCGCGTCGCCACAAAGAACCATCGGCTTCGAAGGATGAAACTCCACACAATAGGGCGTGGCAGGAAGAGGCAAGCACGCCAGCTCGGTTCCGGTAGAGCGCGACCAAAGTCGCAGGGTTCGGTCGTCGCTGACCGATGCCAGCATCATAGAATCGGGGCTTATAGCGCAGTCCCAAATCAGCGCGCTGTTTCTGGTGAACGTTTGCAGTTCGGCGGCACTTGATGGATCCCAGGTCTTCAGTTCGTGCCAGCTCGCTGAAGCGACGAACGTTGCGTCGGGACTGATTGCACAAGCCATCACAGCGCCCTTGTGCTTCGAAAAGGCCACTCGCTGTTCGCAGGAGAACAGATCCCACACCTTGAGGGTCTCGTCTGAACTGGCCGAAACAACAAATGAGCTATCGGGGCTGATCGCGCAATCGTTGACGTGCCCGGTGTGTGCGGCAATCGAAATGATCTTCTGGCCGCTGGCGGAATCCCAGAACACCAATGTCTTGTCCCATCCAGTCGAGACAATCAGGGAGCAGTCGGGACTGATCCTGCACGCAGTGATCCAGTCGCTGTGACCCGACAGCTTTGCCCGAACAGCGCCGGTGGCAACATTCCACAGCCGGATGTTCTTGTATCCGGCCGAAACGATGAAGCTGTTGTCCGAGGAGATCACGCATCTAGCCTGACTGCTGCCGGTTTGAAGAGTAAGCCGAACTTGAGCGGTTTCAAGATCCCACAGCTTGATCGTTTTGTCCGCAGCGGCTGAAAGCGCCAGCTTACCATCCGTGGTGAAGCCGCAGGTTCTGACGGTGTCGACGTGTTCGATTCCAGGCGAAGGTTTGTCCTCTACGACTGAGATGTCCCAGATCTTAAGTGTCTTGTCGTCGCTCGCTGACACTACTCGCTTGCCGTCCGGCGTGACTGCACAAGCCCTCACTTCTCCACTGTGGCCACTGAGTGTAAGTTGCACAGCGCCTGTAACCGCATCCCATACCTTCAGGGATTTGTCGACACTTGCCGACACGATTCGCAAGCTGTCCGAGGTCACCGCGCATGCGAGCACTCGCCCGGTATGGCCCTTCAGAGTCAAGCTCCGCTTTCGGCTTTTCAAGTCCCAAACCGTCAGATTCTCGGGGGTCGCCGCCACTACGAATTGACCGTTCGCGCTCACCGCGCAGGCTCCGATGTAACCATCATCAGATTCGAGCGTGAATTTTTCGCGGCCCCGCTCCAGGTTCCAAACTGTGATTGATCCATCGCCGTTGCCGGAGACAACGAGTTTCCCGGTTGGATGCGCGGCGAGCGCGCACACGCCACCACGCAGACTTCGCATGCTCGGTCGTTCTGTGGCGCGGACCAAGTCCCAAACTCTCAACGTCTGGTCCTGGGCGAAGACAACGAACCGGCTGCCGGAGCTAATGACGCACTCCGATATTTCTTCGGGGTTAAAGGTGAGAGTTGTAATCGGTAAGCGGGAGTTCAAATCCCAGATGGTTAGCTCATTCGTACCATCCGATTCCTCTTCTGCGATTGACACTAGATGTCGGCCGTCGGGATTAATTGCGCACCGCATTATCGGGAGACTCTGCTCTACAAGGATGCCGCGCTGTTCGCCGGTCTCGAGATCCCATAATCTAATCGTGCCGTCGCGGCTCGCGGATATGACGAGCTGCCCATCCGGTGTAACATCGCAGTCTTCCACGGGACGGGTGTGTCCTTCGAGAGTTCGACTGATGGCCGGCGATTCACGAAACGGAAACTTGACATGTAACCGCGGACGCGCACCCGAGGCTATCCTTCTATTGAGGTCTTCGACGAGAGATCGCGTCAGCGGTTCGCCGCTCCATTGAAGTCTGTTGGAGATTTGTTGCCGAACAAGCCAGGGCCAAATTGAGAGGCTGTTTAATTCTTGTCGAACGGCGGTGGAGATTTCCTGCAGCGCCGCACGTTGAGCCGCTATGTTGTGAGCGGCGTGACTCTGCGAAGCTCGTTTCGGAGATTTCTTAGTCCGCATCTAGTTCAGAGAAGCCCGCTGTTGCAAGGGCCCTGACGGCTCAATCATAGGGAGGGTCAGAAGGCGCTGCAAACCTTCCAACTCGTCTTTTTGAGGGCTGCGAGTCGGTTTGGTATTCTTGTGAGCCGGAATCCTCGGTCATTCCGAAATCAATACAGCGAAGCCAGTGTGCCATTCATTGCATTCGCAGATGGAGCAAAATATGAAAATAATCACTTCCAGAATTGTCGCGACAATACTTGCAGTCTCGCTGGTGGCACTCGCGCAGTCTCCGGTTCAGTCTCGTGTCGAGCGCGTAGAAAACGGATTGCTTCCGGCGGTGATCGTTAAAGGTGTTCCGGGATGGACGGTCCAGGAACGCCTGAAGCGTTACAAAATCCCCGGCGTCAGCATTGCAGTCATCAATAACTACAAAGTCGAATGGGCGAAAGCTTACGGAGTGAAGGACGTCGAAACAAACGAGCCCGTCACCACCGAAACGCTGTTTCAAGCGGGCTCGATCAGCAAGCCCGTTGCTGCGATGGTCGCGCTCAAGAAAGTCGAGCAGGGCAAGATCGCGCTCGACGAGAATATCAACAACAAGCTGACTTCGTGGAAGCTGCCCGACAACGAGTTCACCGCAAAACGAAAAGTTACGCTCGCGAATCTGCTGAGTCACACCGGCGGACTTACCGTGCATGGCTTCCCGGGTTATGCCGTCGGCGAAAAAATCCCGACGCTTCCGCAGGTGCTTGACGGCGCTCCGCCGGCAAACACGGCGCCGGTTCGAGTAGATATCGAGCCCGGCACGAAGCATCGCTATTCGGGCGGGGGGACGACAATCGCGCAGCTCGCAATCATGGACATCGAGAAGAAACCCTATCCGCAAATCGCGCGAGAGACGGTGTTGGGACCGCTTGGCATGACGAGCAGCACTTATGAACAGCCACTGCCGGACGAGATAAGGAAGAAAGCGGCAACGGGATATCGGACAAATGGAAAACCGGTCGAAGGCAAGATTCACATCTATCCCGAGATGGCCGCCGCAGGCTTGTGGACAAATCCAACCGACCTCGCGAAGTTTGCGATTGAAGTTCAGCTTTCGCTCGCGGGCAAATCCAATAAGGTGCTTTCGAAGGACACGGTGTCGAAGATGGTGACGCCGTTCATCGAGGATTTCGTTGGGCTCGGCTTCTTCATTGAAAAGCATGGCAGCGCTACTTATTTCGGGCACGGGGGCGCCGATGAAGGGTTTCGCGCGCAGTTGCTGGTGAACCGAGACAAGGGCTACGGCGCGGTGGTGATGGTGAATTCCGACAATGCGCAGATCATTAACGAAGTATTCCGAAGCATCGCACATGAGTATCAGTGGGATGACTATCTGCCGGCGGCGATCGACCCGGTGCCGGTGGATTCGAAGAAGCTCGATGACTACGCCGGCCGCTTTCAGGTGAACCCGGACCGTGTGCTCACGATATTGAAACAGGATGGAAAGCTCTATGCCCAACCGACCCAATCGCCAATACTCGAATTGTTCGCGGTATCGGAGACTGAGTTCGTCAGAGGCGATGCGAACGTACGTTACACGTTCGTGCGGGGCGCTGATGGCAAAGTTGGTTCGGTTCGAATTCAGTTTGACGGTGGGAATTCGGACGCGCCGCGCATGTCAAAGGGCGCGATGATTCCGTATGAGATGCTGATGGCGGGAAAGGCAGCGGAAGCCGTAGAGGCGTACAGGAAGATCAAGGGGGAGAAGCCCGCGAACAACGCGGTTCAGGAGGCGCGGTTGAACGACTTGGGATACGCCTTGCTTCAGGAGAGTAAGCTTTCCGATGCCATCGCGATTTTCAAATTGAACGTCGAGTTGTATCCACAATCATCGAATACATATGACAGCCTCGGTGAAGCGTATATGAAGAACGGCGACAAGGCGCTGGCGATTTCGAACTATGCGAAATCACTCGAGCTGGATCCGAAAAACAAGAACGCTGCCAATATGCTGGAGAAGCTCCGTCGTTGACCAGCGCATCAGAAGGTGAAATCAATAACACCGCCCTGGAGCTTGCGGGCGAGCGCGACACCCACCGCGATGATGCGTTCCGTATCGTCAATCATGCGGCTGCCGTACTTGGTTTCGAGGAACCCCGGCTCGGCCATCACGCCCAACCGCACGCGCCCTTCTCCTTCAATAAGAACGATGTCGCCTGAAAGAGGCGAGCGCCCTCCGGCACACAATACGATGTCCCCCTCCAGCAGACTCTTTTCAGGCCACGACCCGTTGACCAGCACGCACTCATAATCAGCCTCGGGAATGCCAAGCACTTTCACGAGCACGTCTTCATCATCTGCGTAAACCTGCAGCCGGCGCTTCTCGTGCGCCGGAATGTTCTCGTCTCTTTCCATGATCTGTTCCCTCGATGTTGAGGATTCATTGAATCTGGCGGCGAGTTGGTTGTCAATCTTCGCGGCCCGGCGTTCGGAGTTTGCGTGTTCAACAGCGCAACGGCTAACCTCAAAAAGAGGAGGGACGATGGCGCGCGGCGACAAGACTACAAACCAAACGCTTGCTGAACTGACGCGCAGGGTATGGCGCGAATCGATCGACGACGAAGTCTTTGGCCGGGCGGCCGAACTCTCGTACTATTTTCTGCTCGCGTTGTTCCCGTTGCTGATCTTTCTGACGAGCATTCTGGGTTTTCTGCCGGGCGCGCGTGAGGACCTGATGAACGGCATGGCGCGAGTCGTGCCGGCGGATGCGTTGAAGTTGGTGCGCGAAACACTGGATGACATCGTCAGTCATCGCAGCGGATCAGTGCTGTCGCTTGCGCTGCTATTGTCGTTATGGTCGGCGTCCAGCGGTGTTGTGTCGTTGATGCAAGCGCTGAATGTCGCCTACGAAACGCGTGAGACAAGGCCGTTCTGGAAGAAGCGGCTGGTGGCGATCGGGCTCACGCTGACGGTGGCGTGGCTGCTCACCACCGGATCGCTGCTGATAATGGTTGGTCATCGGTTGGGTGGATGGCTTGCGCGCGCTTTCGATCTAAGCGCGGGGTTGGCGGTCGGTTCGTCGATTCTGGGATACGTCATCGGAGCCGCGCTTCTGGTCGCGGGGATCAGTGCGATGTATTACTTCGGTCCGGATATTCGTAAAGGCGCAAGACCGGTCAAGGCGGGCGCGTTGTTCGCTTCGGCAGGCGTGGTCATTGGATCGCTGTTGTTTTCGATATACCTGCGGGTGGCGCCGAGCGCCAGCGCAACGTATGGCAGCCTGGGCGCTGTTGTCACGTTGCTGCTGTGGTTGTATTTGATGGGGCTGATGATCCTGATCGGCGGAGAGATTAACTCGGAGTTGAGAGGGAAGAGTGAAACGTGATGCGTGATGCGTGATGCGTGAGGAGTGATGCGTGAAACGTGATGCGTGAAACGTGATGCGTGAAACGTGATGCGTGATGCGTGAAACGTGATGCGTGAAACGTGACGCGTGAAACGGGCCGACCTCCGCTCACGCATCACGCATCACTTCACGCATCACGCATCACGCATCACGCTTCACTTTTGTCAGCGGGCGGGCGAGCAGCTTGGCGTTTTCAGAATACAACTCGTAATCGGCCTTCAAGTTCTCGCTTGTCGCGAACAACCAAAGCGGATACAAATCGAGCACGATCGCCTGCGCGCGATCCAGAAAGCTCCGGCGCGAAATTCGCGCGTCACTTGCTGTGAAGTGCTCGCCTACGACGAAGTTCTCGAGCTTGATCCATCGGCGAGCTGTCCCGGGCAGCGGCCATTTCTGGACCTTGCCTCCTTCTTCACCGGCCAGCTCCGAATACTTCTTCAATATTTGCCGCTCGGCAAGGTATCGCTCAAACAATTTCAAGTTCGCTTTGATCGCGTTCTGGATTGGCCCCGTGCGCATCGGATTGTGACCGCCGGGATAGAAGCCGACCGAAACACCCTTTGGGAAGATGCCCGCGTAGAGCAGCGGACCGCTCGACCACTTATCGCCGCGCCGGGGAAAGCTCACATAGATGAACGGCCGGTATGGCGGGCGGTTCTTGTGAAAGCGCATGTCGTTGCTGATCCGGCTCACCGTTTTTCCGACACGTGCTTCGGTCTCGAAGTCTTCGTTGAGCATGTGAACAATTCCGCCCAGTTCCGTCACGAAGGCTTTGACCGGACCAAGCACAGCGGATTCGTATTCGTCGCGATGCTCGTCAAACCAGGCTTTGTTGTTGTTTTCTGTGAGTCCCGACAGGAACTTGAACAGATCCGCGGATAGTCCTTCGAAACGTGTGGCTTTCATATCAAGCTCTATGAAGCGGTTTTGTACGCGGCTGAGCTTAAGGGCTGCCGCTGAGGGCTGTCAACGCGCCTCCAATGGCTCCGTTGGGAACCTGGCGCCACTTCGTTGACGCGCATGAAACGCGATGATAGGCTTCGGGCCGTGACGGCGAAGAAAGAATCAGAGCAATCCGGCGAATCCGATTTCGCGCGAAAGTTTCAGGGTCCGGGAGGCACTCCGGGCGGTCTTGGGATGTTCATCTTCGGACTGGCGCTGGCGATCGCGGGCGGCTACTTGATCATGAATCAGGTACAGGTCACGAGCGGCTTCTGGCACTGGTGGGGACCGAACACCTTTGGACTGACGCTCATTCCGCTGGTGATCGGACTGGGCCTGTTGTTCTTTGACGGGCGCTCGATCGCCGGATGGGTGCTCGCCGGCGGCGGTGCGGTGATCATCTTCGTGGGGATACTCGCGAACCTGCAAATCTTCTTTACGCCGACCAGTTTGTTCAACGTGATTCTGATGCTTACGATGTTTGCGGCCGGGCTCGGGTTGATGGCCCGCGCGGTCAAGAGTTCGTGAACGATGCAAAACAGTTCAACCGTCCTTCGATTACAAGCAGTGAAATTCCGTCTCCTGATTGCTCTCTTCTCGATCGCAATCATCGTCTCGTCTCAACCTTTTTCGCCGGTCTCAGGTTCGTGCGGAGCAATCGCTCCTAACGATCTTGAGAATAAGATCGCGGAACTCGTTCGCGCGAGCGGCGCAGAGACTGTCGCGGTTGCATACTACGATCTGGCCACGGGTCACGAGTTGCTGATCAACCCCGATGTCAATTTTCACGCCGCGAGCACGATGAAGGTGCCGGTGATGATGGAGCTGTATCGCCAGGCCGCGGCGGGCAAGCTGTCACTCGATCAGCGCATCGCGATCAAGAACGATTTCGCGAGCATCGTCGACGGCAGTCATTATTCATTAACGCCCGACTCCGATTCCGAGCTAACGCTTTACAAGCGAGTAGGCGAGAAGGAAACGATTCGCGAGCTGCTTCGCTTGATGATAACCGTGAGCAGCAACCTGGC
>UEXS01000782.1_pt1 | contig 15730 bp, 14 predicted proteins | sample 4301141 | NCBI WGS metagenome assembly UEXS01 (sample SAMEA4773178, study PRJEB27434) | metagenome | biome: 2259; feature: agricultural soil; material: soil | place: USA | collected 2014-09 | depth 0.25 m
ATCCGCGGCTGCAAACGCCAAAGGTGGCGGTGATCTTCGCCGGTTGCATAACTTTTGTGTCGTCGTTTCTTGGGCAGGCCGTGTTGGTTCCGATCTCGGAGGTTGGCTCGCTGGCCGCGGCGGCAGGTTGGCTGGCAACGTCTGCCGCGTTTTGCGCAGGCGCGGGCGATGTTGCTACGACTCCGAGACTGAAGCTGATTGGTTACCTGGGTGTAGTGATCGCGCTGCTGATGATTCTTATGAAGGTTGTGTCCGCGATTCCCGGAAGCTTCGGGAGGTATGAGTATCTCGCGCTGGCTTGTTGGATCGCCCTCGGATTTCTTCTTTGGATGAAACGCAAGAGGTGATTCATTTTTTCGGAACTACCGCGGGCGCATTGCAGGGCCAGCCCGTTGAGCGCGGCTCGGGCTGGATTCCAATCGTCACCGCAAAGTAGTTGCCCATTTCATAGACAAGCAATTCTCGGGCGTGCCGCATCCAGCCTTTGTTATCGCCGCTCCAGGTGTAATAGATATTCAGCACTCTGATTTCGTGTGGAGTCGGATAGTAGGCGCCTGCCGCCAGCACATCGTAAACCGGCACGTAGAACGCGGACGGCATTATGATCACCTTCAGATCGCTGCCGCTGATGCGGTTTGCCTGTCTCGCCAATGAGCCGTCGCATGCAGTGAATTGCGCAAGCACCTGATCGAACGCGTCATCAATCCATTTTCCAATTGCGTCCGGCGAGCCGGGAAATGCCATGATCTCAGCTACGGCCGATTCGGGCACCGACTTCTTTTCCCACTTGCGAAGTTTCTTCTTCCAGTTCACCTCCGGCTCGTCGAAGCCCTGAGTGTTGTATCGTATGCCGTGCTTCTCCGTGAACCGATCGGGCACTTCGCGCGCGGAACCAAGAAACTCGTGCGTACCCTGACCATTAGCTGCATCCGCAAAAAGCACAATCAACAAGCCACTCACAACCGCCCACAATGTCTTATTCATCACACCTGACCTCCCTCTTAATTCGGCTCGCGCGAGCCGTCAGACTTCATTGGGAGCTGAGTAAGTAATCCTGCACGGCCTTGCCGAGTGACGTTCGACAAAGCCGTTGCTAACGACCGGCAAGGGTTGGTTGGAACCGTAAACCTTGCGGTCCTCACTTCCAGCATTTGAGATAAAACTTGTGAGGGTCGTGCCGGATTGACCGGCCGGGCAGTCCTGTTTCGAACATTCCCCTGCCTGGAACGCTCGTATCCCACGTCCTAAAAATCCTGCTTTTCTTGATTACACCTGCGAGGCTATCTGCGGGGTGCGAGTAACCTACCGCACGAAGGTTTTTGTGTCAACAGAATTCTTGTTGCGAGCAGGTCTTTGTGCGCGCAGGTTGCTGACTCACACGGGTCAACTCATTGTTGCGGCATGATCAAACATTTTCATTGCGCTCGACGCGGCTTGAATACATAATGCGTGACATTGTTCGATCATTCGATATCAACTGGCACAACTACAACCGCGGTCGAGCCTCTCTTGCTTCATCAGTTTTTTGAGAGGGCCGCGCGAGAACATCCCGACCGCGTTGCGATCGATGTTCCGCCCGGCTTCAAGCGCGCCGAGCGGAAACAGCTCACGTATTCACAAGTCGAACGTCAGGCAAATGCGCTCGCATTTTTTCTTCTTGAGTTCGTACACCGCGAAAGTGTCGTCGCGATTCTGCTTCCTCGAAGCGAGTGGCTATACATCAGTCAGTTGGGCGTTCTGAAATCCGGCGGCGCTTACACATGCATTGATCCAGTGTTCCCCGATGAACAGGCGCGCGTCATTCTGGAAGACTCCGAAGCCTTGGTGTTGCTGACTGACGAAAAGGGTCTCGATCGGGTTGGCGGCCTGGGCTTCGATCGCGAGCGTTGTTTCGATGTGGCCAGTCTGATTGAGAGCCTCGGCGATTCTGACAGCGCAATCGAACCGCCGGCCTGGCTGACACCGGCCAACCTCGCCTATCTCATCTACACTTCCGGCACGACCGGACGCCCGAAGGGCGTGATGATCGAGCATCGCAGCATCGTGAATCTCATCAGCTCTGATGTGGACGAGTTCGGGTTATCGCCGAAGGATCGGGTAAGTCAGAATTCGTCCGCGGCCTATGACTCGTCGGTCGAAGAAATGTGGCTGGCCTTCGGAAACGCCGCAACATTGGTGGTGATGGACGAGGAGGCCGCGCGGCTTGGACCTGATTTGATTCCGTGGCTGCAACGGGAACGCATCACCGTCTTATGTCCGCCTCCAACGCTGCTTCGCACAACCGGATGCGATGATCCGCAACACGAGTTACCGGATCTGGAGTTTCTCTACCTGGGCGGCGAAGCGTTGCCGCGAGACGTCGCCGATCGATGGGCGCCCGGCCGGCGATTGATAAATGGCTATGGTCCGACTGAGTGCGCGGTGACGGCCGTGCGAGAGCGAATCATCGAGGGAGATCCGATCACGATCGGCACACCTATCCGAGGCCTCAAGGCGTGGGTGTTGGATAGTTCGCTGGAAGAAGTGGCGGTGGGCGAACGAGGCGAGCTATGCATCGGTGGAATCGGCCTTGCGCGCGGGTATCACAAGCGTCCCGAATTGACGGCGCAAAAGTTCCCCGAACATCCGCGTCTCGGGCGAATCTACAGGACCGGCGATCTGGTCCATCGTGATGAGGACGGCCGCTTCTTTTATCACGGGCGAATTGACTCGCAGGTAAAGCTGCGCGGGTATCGCGTCGAGCTCGAAGCCATCGAAGCGCGGCTCGCGGAATATCCCGGCGTGCGAGAAGCCGCGTGCCGCGTCCAGGGCGTCGGCTCGCGTCAAACGCTCGTCGCGTTCGTCGTTGCCGACAATTGCCACGCGCCTTCATTCGCCGAATTGAAAGAGTCCTTGCTCAAGACTCTGCCCTCTTACATGGTTCCAGGCCGCTTCGCTTCGATTGCCAGTTTGCCCACGACGGTCGGTGGGAAGTTGAATCGAAGCGCGTTGCCTGTACTTGCGATAGATGAGCGCAGCCAGAGCGGCGTGCGTGTGCCGCCTCGCAATGAAATTGAAGCGAGGCTCGAGCGAGCCTTCGGCGAAGTCCTCAACAGTCCTGTTCCGATCTCGATTCACGACGATTTCTTTAATGACCTCGCAGGCGACTCACTGAGCGCCGCCGAATTAATTTCGCTGCTGCGCGCAGAACCGTCTACCGCGCAAATCACGGTTCGCGATTTGTACGAGTCGCGCACGATAGCGGAACTCGCCGAGCGCGCGGATCTCGATGCGATTGAAACAACAATTGAGGGGAATACTACTGAGCGGGCGGGGTCCCCACTTCTAGCGACAGGCATTCAGATCGGCTGGCTACTCGGCGGTCTCATGATTGGTTCCTCACTCGCATATCTGCTGGCCTTCGACCTTCTCCCGGTGATGATCAGCAAACTTGATTTGGTGCCGTTGCTGCTGCTGTCGCCGTTCCTGACGTTCGCAGCATTGCTGCTGTACACGCCGCTCGCGGTGCTGCTTTCTGTTTTGGTGAAGAAGGTTCTCATCGGCCGTTATCGTCCATTGCGGGCGCCGGTGTGGGGAAGCTTCTATGTTCGGAATTGGATGGTCCAGCAAACGGTTCGTATCGTCCCGTGGGCGCTCGTGCAAGGAACTGAGTTTCAAGTGATGGCGCTGCGCGCACTCGGAGCGCGGATAGGAAAGCGAGTTCACATTCATCGCGGAGTCGGGCTGCTCGAGGGCGGCTGGGATCTGCTCGAAATCGGGGACGACGTAACGATCAGCCAGGACGCATCGATTAGGCTCGTCGATTTCGACAATGGTGACATAGTTGTCGATTCGATCGTTCTCGGCGACGGCTGCACGCTCGATGTGCGATCCGGAGTAAGCGGAGACACCGTCCTCGAGAATGACTCCTATCTGACAGCGCTCTCAGCACTGCCCGGCGGAAGTCGAATCCCACGAGGCGAGCGTTGGGACGGAATCCCGGCTGAGCCGTCGGGCCGATCACCGGCACGCGCTGAGCCTTCGACGGCCGGAAAAAATCTGTCACCAATCGCGCACGGGATTTTGGTCGTGCTGGCGAAATTCGGGCTGGCGCTTGTCGTTACGCTTCCACTCGAACTCCTCGCCGTCGGGTTTGTGTTCGCCTACGGATTCGATTCCGCGAGCGCGGTCGCCTGGATCGAGAGCCCTTCGCTCGATCCCGCGTTGCTGCTCCCGGCGATTTTGATAGCAACCGTGCCCGGACCATTCGCGCTGGCGTTCGAAGCGTTGGCGATCAGGGCTCTGGGCGAGATTCGCGAGGAAGTCATCAGCCGTTGGAGCATTGCCTACATAAGAGTCCTGCTGAAGACGCGAATGGTGGCGTCAGCCAGCGATTGGCTCAGCGGAACTTTGTTCTGGCCGATGTGGTTGCGTCTTGCCGGAATGAAGATCGGCCGCGATTGCGAGATCAGCACGATCATCGATGTTGTTCCCGAGTTGATTGAGATCGGAGCTGAGAGCTTTCTCGCCGATGGGATCTATCTGGGTGGCCCTCGCGGGCATCGAGGCACGGTCACGCTTGCGCGAACCACGCTCGGCCCAAAAACATTCATCGGGAACCACGCCGTGATCCGCGCGGGTCAGCGCTTGCCGGAGGATATTCTTATCGGTGTGTCCACGGCCGTCGATGAAGAATCAGTGCGAGCCGGCACTTCGTGGTTTGGACATCCTGCGTTCGAGCTTCCTAGGCGAGAAGCGGTCGAAGTGGATCGAAGCCTGACTCACAACCCGTCCTTTGTTCGTTATGCTAATCGTGTCTTCTGGGAGGTATTGCGCTCTGCGCTGCCGGTATTTCCCTTTCTCGTTTTTCCATTGTGGTTTGATCTACTGTCGCGGGCGGACGCGGCTTTTTCGCGGCCCGTTTTCCTGTTTACGATTTTGCCTCTCGCGAGTCTGGCCATCGGAGCGTTCTTCTGCGCGTTGGTACTGGTTCTGAAATGGGTGCTGCTCGGCCGAGTGCGGCCGGACACTCATCCGCTGTGGTCTTGCTGGTGCAGCCGGTGGGATTTTCTTTACGTCGCGTGGGCGGTGTATGCGTCGCGAGTGCTCGCTGCACTTGAGGGAACGTTACTGCTCTCATGGTACCTGCGCGCGATGGGTATGCGCATCGGCCATCGCGTTGTGCTGGGACGCGGATTCAGCCAGGTCGTTGATCCGGACATGCTCGAGTTCGAGGACGGCGCGACGGTGAGTTGTCAGTTTCAGGCGCACACCTTTGAAGATCGCGTTCTGAAGATCGGCTACGTTCGAATTAACAATCGCGCAACAGTCGGCGGCGGCGCGGTGTTACTGTACGGCGCGGATATCGGCGCGCGCACTCACGTAGCTCCGCACAGCGTTGTTATGAAGCTCGAGACACTGCTTGCCGACCGTTCGTATGCGGGTTGTCCGACGCGGCCCGTGAAGCGATGTTAGTATTCGATAGCTTGCATGCGGGAAGGATTTGAGAAGAGGCGCCATTGAAACTGATTATTTTTGTGATGAAGAAGGGAGAGCCATGAAAGGATTACTGGGCGCGATACTGGCGACCGTTGTCGTGATGGCGGGTGGAGTAGGTTCAAGAGGGCAGAACCTTTCGCAGCCCGACCTGGACCGTGGGCTTCAATATCTGGAGACCACCAAAAAGAACATCGTAGACGCGACTCGCGGTCTGTCTGAGGCACAGTGGAATTTCAAGCCCTCGGTCTTCAAATGGTCGGCCGCCCAGGTGATTGAGCACATCGCCGCAAGCGAAGACCTGTTGCGGCAGATGGCGGAAAACCAGATCAAACAGGCTCCGCCTGGTCCGGATCGCGACTTGAAGAAGACGGACGACCGAGTACTGGAGGTGATCCCCGATCGCTCGAGGAAATTTCAGGCGCCTGAACAGTTGCGGCCGAGAAATCAATTCGGCTCGCCCGAAGCCGCGCTGAAGCATTTTCTCGAGAGCCGCGCAAAAACAGTCGAGCTGCTTAAAACCACTCCGGACTTGAGAGCTCACGTGGTCGACAGCGGGCTGTTAGGGAAGGTCGACGCTTTCGAGCGAATACTCTTCGTCGCTGCGCACAGCGAGCGTCACACGAAGCAGCTTCTCGAGGTCAAGGCTGATCCAAGGTTTCCGAAGCAGTAGCGGGGCTGGCATCACTTGTAGACGTCACTGTCGGTTCTCCTGTCATTTTACCGCGGTCGCCTCGATCTCTATCATCAACTCCGGAAACGCCAGTCGCGCTACGCCTAGCAATGTACTTGCAGGCTTACAACGCGCCTCTTCGAGCCTCGTCATTGCTGCGTCATAAGCCTCAAAGAAGGCATCAATATCCGTCGTGTAAAAGTTCAGCCGAACGACATTCGACAGGCCGTAGCCGGACGCCTTCAACACCGTTTCGAGATTATCAAGCGATTGCGTTAACTGCGCTCGCATATCGCCCGAGTGCAGCGGCTTGCCGTCAGCGCTCATAGATGTCTGGCCCGCGCAATAGAGAACCGATTGTCCGCCAACCGTCTCTATTGCTTGTGAGTATCCAAACTGGTCTTGCCACTTCCAGGGATTGTTGATTCTTTGTTCCATATCTCTCCTTTGCGATTTATCTTGTTCGGTTGGCGCGAATCTCACCGGGACTCAGCGAGATCTTATTGAGGCTTTTCATTGCACGCCAATCCTCCGCGAGAATCGCCCATCTCTGGTGATCCCGCCAGCGCCCGCAAATCTTCAAGTACCTTCGGGAGAAGCCTTCGTTTGTGAACCCCGCTCGCTTGACTAACGCTAACGACTCAGTGTTGTGAGGCTGTATGTTCGCCTCGATCCTGTGCAGCTTCAGATCATTGAAAGCGTAATTCAGGACCAACTGCATCGCCTCGGTCATGTACCCGCGGCCGGCAAAGGGCGCTCCGATTTCGTAGCCAAGGTATGCACTATTGAATCCGCCTCGAATGATCTGGCTCAAATTGATAGAGCCGACAATCGCGTCGTCGTCGATTCGACAAACAAGTAACCCTTCAAAGTCGTTTTGATTGCACCGGCCGAGATACGTCTCGAACTGCCTTGGGGTCGTCGTCGGAGATGTCAGGCCTCTGTAGAAATCGATGCTTGCTCGATTGAGATTAATAAACTCGTTCCGGTCCTGTGGCCAGGGTCTTCGGATGTAAACAAAGGAGCCGCGTTTCACCACATTCTCGGACCTCATGATCTTAGTCATCCAGGTTCATTCCCCAGGTTCGTCGCCCAGAATGTAACGAGCCGCCGGCGACAATCGATCGAGATTGTCTACCTTGAGGCTCGGAAATCGAAACTCGTGTTTACCAACAAACGCACATTGCAACGCGCGTCTCGAATGACTCGATTCGTTTCGAGTTCCGCTGTGCCATAGATGACCGTTGAATACCAAAACCGATCCCGCGGCGCCAACGATAATTTTCTGCTCGGCATGGCGACTGGCTGGATCAGCAAAACTCTTCGAAGGCGGAGACAACAACCGATGAGTCCCGGGCACAAGACGCGTCGCGCCGTTCGATTCAGTGAAGTCATCGAGCATCCAGATCGCAGTCACAATGTGGTACGGCTCGCCCTTCGATCGAGCCGTCCAATCAGCGTGCAAACCTTGCTGACCGTAACCGGGCAACGGATCGCGTCCATGCAATTGACCCAATCGAAACGGGCATCCGAGAACGTGATGCGCCGCGGCGAGCACGCGCGGATGCGTGTACACCGCGTCGAAGGCTTCCTTGTTTACGAGGTTATCGATGTGCCTCGTTCCGCTTTCCTTCACCACCGGCTTGTGATCGTTAGCCGCGGCGCCGCTTTCGAACGCGGCCCTCAACCTCGCAAGCCACGCCGCATCGATGACGCCCGTCATCACGACGTAACCATCGTGATCGAGCGACTCAGCTTCGCGCTTTGAAAGCGACGTCTGGGTCACGCCACATTCGCGAAGTATCTCTTCGACTGAGTTGACCGCGGTTTCAATCATTGCTTACTCGACACAACTTGTTACTGATCCGAGTCAGGCGGCGGAAGCTTTGGTGGTTTGCCGCTGACCTTCGCATACGAACCGTCTGCTTCGACGTTGAATCCAAACCCACAACTGTACCCTTGCTGAGTGACGATCACTTTGTTGGCTTTGAACTCGAGCGTGATCCCGCACTCTCCGTTCCCGTACTTCGGCTTCACAACCGCGGTGCGCCCTTTTAGCGGAACCGTCTCGTCGAAAGTTCCCACGTTGCGAGTCTCCGCGCGTCTCCGGCTGTTTGGCCAGACGCCCGCGAAGCTGACTCGAACCTTATGATCGGGCAGCTCGAGGACTTCAAGCGTGTTGAGAATGTACTTGTAGGTTCCCGTGACGCTTGTGGTCTCGCCTGGTTTTCCCTTTTGGCGCACGAAACCATCCGCATTAGCGAAACTCAGGAACAGGATTCCCAAAGCAAGCGATGTCTGAAGCAGTCTTTTCATATCAACCTTTCTCGTCGCATCTTTGCCATTTTATTCCGCCGTGCAGGCAAAGGTGAAGTTCGGGGGATTGACTCAAGGATTCATTGAGAGTAGTTATACCGCAGCCGCATGCGCAAATCGTGGCGCCGCCGTGTAAGAAAGGTCATGACAGACTACGAACAGATACTTGAGATTGTGAGGCAGTGGAGGCCCGATCAGCGCTTGTCTCTCTTGAGAGATGTCCTGGAAACGCTCTCGACCACGGCCGGGCCCTTGCGTTCGCCACGCGATACGCTCAGCAAGGCTCTAGGTCTGGTTCCCTCAGAGGGTCATCTGTCATCCGATGAAGAGGTGAAGCGCCTGCTTGATGAACATCGAATGGAGAAGTACGGCTGATGCGCGTGCTGATGGATACGAACGTGGTGCTCGACGTGTTGCTCAAGCGCGAGCCGTGGGTGAAAGACTCCGCTGCCGCCTGGCTTGCAAGTGACGAAGGTCGCATCATCGGGCACATCACCGCATCAACCCTCACGGACATATTCTACATCTCGAAACGACTAGGCGGTCTCGATGTGGCTCGGCAAGCTGTTCGAACTTGCCTCGACGCGTTCGAGGTCTGCGCAGTTGACCGTAAGGCGCTCGAGCAGGCTGAGACGCTGCCAGGAGATGACTTCGAAGACAATGTTCAAATCGCATGTGCCTCGATTGCCAACCTGGACGCAATCATCACGCGGAACAAGGACGATTTCGAAGGAGCGGAACCCCGGGCGCTCTTACCTTCGGAGTTGCTCGCACAACTGACTTAGGTCAAACCAAAGAGTATTAAACGGAGGCTTATGAACCTGATCCGCTTGATCAGAGAAGCACAACCCGAGGTCGATCTCAAGAAAACCTACGACGCGATCGTCGTTGGCTCCGGGGCGGCGGGAGGCATGGCCGCGCACGTTTTAACCTCGCACGGGATGAAAGTGCTGATGCTCGAAGCCGGCAAGAAGCTCGACATCGATAAGGAACTCAAGTCAACCGAGTGGCCTTACGATCACAAGCGCCGCGGAGAAATGCCTCCCGATTCTCACGCGCTCTCGTTGAACGAATACAACATTCGCCAGCCGCCCTATGCCGCGGATAGCAAGGCCAAACACGTCTACTCGTATGTGCAGGGCTGGGGCGGCTCGGACTACAGCAAGAACATCGTCGTCGATGAAAAAGATCATCCTTACACCGGAACCAACTACGCATGGGTTCGCGCGAGGCTTCTCGGCGGCAAGACAAACATCTGGGGACGACTCGCGCTTAGGCTGTCGGATCTCGATTTCAAAGCGAAGAGTCACGACGGCTACGGTGAGGACTGGCCGATTTCTTACAACGACATCGCGCCTTACTACGATAAGGTCGATTTGTATCTGGGCATCTCGGGAGTAAAAGAGAATCTCCCGCATCTGCCGGATAGCATCTTTCAGCGCCCAATCAAGCTTGCGTATGCCGAGTACAAACTGCGTCAGAGTTTGAAGAAGATGAATCGCGTGCTGACGCCTTACCGCGCCGGCGTAACGACCGACGGGCTCAAGCACAACAAGTATCGGAGCCGCTGTTTCGGACGCGGGGCGTGCAATCGCCGAGCCGGAGGTTGCGATATTCACGCGGCGTTTGATTCGCCTACCGGCTTAATCCTGCCCGCGATGGACACCGGCAACCTGACGCTCAGGACCAACGCTATCGCCCGCGAAGTGACGGTCGATAAGAAGACCGGCAAAGCAAGCGGCGTCTCGTTCATTGACGCCGAGACCGGAACGACCTACGAAGCGAAGGCGAAGGTCGTCGTGATCGCGGCTTCGACTTTGGAATCGGCGCGGCTGATGTTGTTGTCAAAGTCGAACGCTCATCCGAACGGCATCGGGAATTCGAGCAATCACGTTGGTCACAACTTCTGCGAGCACGTGATGGGACCACACATCAACGCGCTGGTCAAAGATCAAGTCGGCAAGCCGCGCACGCTCGACGACGGCAAGCCGGGCTCGTTTTATCTCGCGCGCTTCCGCAATCTCACCGAACGGCATCCGAACTTCATTCGCGGCTACGGATTCGAAGGCAGCTCGGGCAGTTCGATCTATCCGGGCAACGCGACTTCGACTCCCGGTTTCGGCGCGAGCTACAAAAAGAATGTCCGCGACTATGCCGGCGCATTTATTTCGATGGGCGGCTTCGGCGAAGTGCTCGCGCGATACGAGAACTACGTCGATCTCGATCCCGGCGTGAAAGACAAGTGGGGCATTCCGTCGCTTCGATTCCATTACAAGTTCGGCGACAACGAAAAGAAGATGGTCGAAGACATGGCCGACACCGCGCGTGAGATGTTCGACGAAGCGGGCTTTGAGATACTGGACGTGAGTCGAAGAATGCTCACTGAAGGCTGGTCGATTCACGAGCTGGGAACCTCGCGCATGGGAACTGATCCAAAGACGTCGGTGCTCAATCAGTTTCAGCAATCGCACGATGTGAAGAACCTGTTCGTTGTCGATGGCAGCAGTCACGTGAGCGCGTCGTGTCAGAACCCGACGTGGACGATCATGGCTCTGGCGTGGAGGTCGTGCGATCACCTCGCAGGCGAACTCAAGAAAGGGAATCTCTGATGGCGAATGAAACGAGTGACGGCCTGACTCGGCGCGACATGATCAAGCTCGGAGCAAGCGCCGCGATTGTGGTGGGCGTGGGCGGATGGGACGCAAGCCTGTTTGCGCAGGACAAGTCGCCGCTGTTCTTCACCAAAGAAGAGTTCGCGCTCGTAGACGAACTGACGGATCTGATCATTCCAACGGACGATCACTCGCCCGGTGCGAAAGCGGCTCTGGTGGCCAGTTACATCGACTTCAGATTGTCGGAGTCGTTCGAAGATCAGCCCAGGGCTCTCTGGCGCGAAGGCTTGAAAATGATCGAGCAGATGTCTCGCGAGATGCACGGCAAGTCGTTTCTCGAATCGTCGACGGAGCAACGAATCGCGCTGCTGACTCGCATCTCCGCAAACGAGATGCATCCTTCCGCGCCCGAAGAATTGTTCTTCAAAGAACTAAAGTCGCGCACGGCGCGAGCTTACTACACATCGAAGATAGGCATTCATGCAGAGATGGAATACAAAGGCAACGTCTCGTTGAAGGAGTTCGTGGGCTTCGATGCAACGTAGCCAATGCTCGTGACCTTTGCTGGAAAGATAGAGTAAGCTGGCGTTCATGAAATCGAGCTCCTGCCTCCTGCTGCTCCTGTTGCTGTTCAGCGCGTTTTCCACTTTTTCTCAACAAGCACCGCCGCTGCTTCCACCCGACGCACGCTACAAGGCAGACATTCTTCTAATCGTCGCTCATCCCGACGATGAGACTGCGATCTCGAGCTATCTTGCGCGAGCCATCTTCGATCAACATAAGCGAGTCGCCGTGATCTACGGCACGCGCGGCGACGGAGGCGGCAATAACGTTGGGAACGAACAGGCGGCGTCGCTTGGTGTGGTTCGCGAGATCGAAGCCCGCCGAGCCCTGGCTTCATACGGAATCGTGAATGTCTGGTTCATCGGAGCGCCCGACACTCCCGGTCAGGACGTGCTCAGGTCGCTCGAGACATGGCGTCACGGTAACGTTCTGGAACAAGTTGTTCGACTTGTTCGGCTCACCAGGCCCGAGGTGATCATCACGTGGCTGCCGTGTTACGTCGCCGGCGAGAACCACGACGATCATCAAGCGGCGGCGGTCATCGCAACCGAAGCGTTTGGCATGTCCGGTGACCCGACTGTCTTTCCATCGCAAGTGGCCGCGCCTCGGCTGCGTCTTCGAATAAACAACTACGGCGAAGGCCTGTTGGCGTGGCAAGCGAAGAAGCTCTATTACTTCTCGGATGCGGACCACACGGACTTCCTCAACGGCAAGGGTCCGCAATACAACCCGGCGGATGTCTCGGTGACGCGCAAAGTTCCTTACTATCGATTGTCGGCCGATGAGTGGAGTTTTCACGAAACTCAGCGCGGAGTTGGCGACGTCGCCAAATCAGCGATCGAGAAGAACGATTTCACCGCGCTCAAAGAACCCGAACGATTTGTTCTCGGCAAGTCGCTGGTGAAATCGACGACGACCGGGGACATCTTCGAAGGCGTGACGCCGGGACGAATCGCATATTCTCCGAAGATCAGCTACAGGCCGCTACGGCGCGATGGTGTGTCACTGGAGTTGGGCGGACCGTGGGCATTCTATCGAGAGTTCTGGAGCGCACAGAACATCGCGCATCTTGGTGAGTTGGTCACGCCTGAAGTCGGAGTCGCGGGAGGACAGCCGTTGAATGTCCCGCTGTTGATCGCAAACGGAACCGATCAACCGAAAATGATCAGAATGGCGACGGAACTGCCCGAAGGATGGAGCGAGCAAGCGCGATTCGCGGAGTACCCCGTCGCGGCGCACGAAACTTATCCGGTTCAACTCGTCCTGACTGCGCCAACCGGTCACGCGAATGAATGGCACAAGATCACGTGGAAGATCGAAACGGATGGCAAACCGGCAGCTTCAGTAGAGCTGCGCGTGCACCTGAAGAGCGGGGGCCTGCCTCAATGACGCCGCAATGTTATGGGTGGGCAGCTTGTGTGTCGCTCTTCGGCGCGTAATAACTTCTCCTGGCTGACAACGCAACCTTGCCCTCTCGCTTTTCAACGTCCGGCGAAAGCTGAACGCCGATGCGACGCCGTTTTCCGTCCCGCGCGGTGTTCGTCGATACGTACGCCAATGAATATGTCGCCGCGATGTTCTCGACCACACGGTTCAACGTTGCGTCGATCTGATCTGGTGGAGCGCCAACAAGCTCGCCTCCGGTTTCTTCCACAAACATCTTGAGGCTGCCCGCTCGCAAACCAAGATGACGCAAAAGACTTGTCGGCTTGCCTCGAATTCCCTGCTCGAACCGCCCACCAAGACTCTGAATCAGAATGCCCGAGACTACCGCCCCGGATTCCAATACCGAAAGAAGCGCTTCTTTCTCCGAGATCTTCGAAAAATCGATGCTTGCTTCCAGACTCGTCAGCGCGATGATGGCGCGCCGGCCCGCGGGATTCGCGGCTTTCCGCATGTACTCGGAAGCTTCGTAGACCGCGGCATTGAAGTAATGCTGTTCGCTGCGATGCTGGCGCTCGACTCCGATGATTCGATCAGCTATGACCTTGCGATCGCGAGTGAACGGCTGCACAAGCTCGACTTTGTTCGAGAAAGTCATGATCGCGATTTCATCTTCCGGTTTCAGGTGACCGATGGCTCTTATCGTAGCCTCGCGAATCTGCTGGTTGAATGGATTGACGCAGCCTGCGCGATCGACGAGCAACACTATCGAAACGGGAAGCTTGTCTTTGCTGAAGTACTCAACCTTTTGCTGGACGCCGTCTTCAATTATCGAGAAGTCTTCGCGTTTGAGATCGCCGATGATGCGACCGGTCTTTTTTTGAACCGGCAAGACGTCGACGAGTACAAGATCGGCGCGCAATCGCAGGGATTCGTTATCAGCAGGTGCTTGTGATGAGGGCAGGCTCGATGAATTGAGTGCGAGAGCAACGATCAGAAGCCAGGTGTGATTCATGGTTGATACCACCAACATACTCGCTGGTATCGCCCGGCGGATATGATACACGGTTGGTGAAAGATCGAGAAGGGTGGTCAGGCATAAGCCTGGGCGGGCCTCCGTGCCCGTCCCTCGTCGCAAGTTCGCAGTTCGCGTTTACGAGTGAGGGGCGGGCGCGGAGGCCCGCCCGTACAAGTTCACATCCGTTGCTACTGTGATTGCATCGAGTCGAGGAAGTCTGAATTCGCCTTCGTCTTGCTGAGCTTGTCTAGCAGTAATTCCATCGCTTCCGTCGGAGAGAGCTGCGAAAGCACGCGCCGCAGCACGATGATGCGATTGAAATCTGCCTGCGCCAGCAGCAGTTCTTCTTTGCGAGTCCCCGACTTGTTGATGTCGATCGACGGGAATATGCGCTTCTCGGTCAACTTGCGATCGAGGTTGATCTCGAGGTTGCCGGTGCCCTTGAACTCTTCGAAGATCACATCGTCCATACGCGAGCCGGTGTCTATCAACGCAGTGGCAATGATCGTCAGCGAGCCGCCCTCTTCGATGTTCCGCGCGGAGCCGAAGAACCTCTTCGGCTTTTGAAGCGCATTCGAATCGATACCGCCCGACAGGATTTTGCCGGACGGAGGAACAACAGAGTTATGCGCGCGAGCGAGTCTGGTTACCGAGTCGAGAAGGATGACCACGTCGCGCCGGTATTCAACCAGGCGCTTTGCTTTTTCGATCACCATGTCGGCGACCTGAACGTGCCGGGTTGGCGGTTCATCAAAAGTTGAGCTGATCACCTCGCCGTGCACCGAGCGCTGCATATCGGTTACTTCTTCCGGGCGCTCGTCGATCAGCAATACGATCAGCGTTACTTCCGGATGATTGCGCGTTATCGAGTTCGCGATATTCTGCAGCAGCATCGTCTTGCCCGTGCGCGGCGGAGCAACGATCAACGCGCGCTGGCCCTTTCCGATCGGCGTCATGATATCGAGCACCCGCGCCGCAAGGTTTTCGGGATCGGTTTCGAGCCTGAGTTTCTCGTCGGGATAAAGCGGCGTCAGGTTGTCGAAGAAGACGCGATCGCGAGCCATCTCAGGCGGCTCGAAGTTTATCGCTTCGACTTTTATCAGCGCGAAGTAGCGCTCGCCTTCCTTCGGCGGACGAATCTGCCCGGATATCGTATCGCCGGTCCGCAGATCGAACTTGCGAATCTGTGAAGGGCTGACGTAGATATCGTCGGGACCCGGAAGGTAGTTGTAATCCGGGGCGCGAAGGAATCCGAATCCGTCGGGCAACGTTTCGAGCACGCCTTCCGAAAAGATCAAGCCGGACTTTTCAGTCTGCGCCTGCAGGATCTTGAAGATCAGCTCCTGCTTTCGCATTCCGGTCGCGCCGGGGATGTCGAGTTCCTTTGCGATCTGGGTGAGCTTCGAGATGGACATCTCTTTAAGCTCGCCAATGTCCATTAGTTCAGTTACGTCTTCAGCCATGACTGTTCTGATTGCCTCTCTGGTTTTGGCGCCCGCCGCAAAGCGGAAGCCATAGTTTGCGCGGGCTTAGTTGTAAAACGGGGATTGACAATTGGGGATTTCGCTTTGCGGATTCAAGATTTGGATTTCAGAAAGTGTCGATTATCAATCCGCCACTTGCGCTCCGCGATGCGCGACTCTTGAGGTGATTTCCTTCCAGAGGCGGTCCGCTCCACTGCGGGTGACC
>UEXS01000660.1_pt1 | contig 15551 bp, 7 predicted proteins | sample 4301141 | NCBI WGS metagenome assembly UEXS01 (sample SAMEA4773178, study PRJEB27434) | metagenome | biome: 2259; feature: agricultural soil; material: soil | place: USA | collected 2014-09 | depth 0.25 m
ATCTGCTGCTGTCGCGATCCGCCGCCCGCCAGATGGAGATCTCGATGAGATTGGCTCTGGGAGCCAATCGTGGGCGATTAGTTCGGCAGCTTCTGACTGAAAGCGTGCTGCTTGCGGTGTTGGGAGGCGCATTGGGTGTGCTGCTCGCTCAATGGGGAGTCAGCGCGCTGGTGACGCTGGTGGCGAAGACCTCACCCATCGATGTAAGACCTGACGCGGCAGTGCTTGGCTTCACCGTTGGAGTGTCGCTCCTGGCGGGGCTCTTGTTCGGACTCACTCCGGCGTTGCGCGCGAGCCGCACGGATCTGACCACGGCCCTAAAGGAAAAATCAGCGCGCGGCACCGGAGGCAAATTGCGAATGGGACTGGCGCCGGCGCTCATCGTGTCACAGGTGGCTCTCTCACTTGTGTTGCTCGTGGGCGCCGGGTTGTTCGCCCGCAGTTTGCTGAAACTCGCGCACGAGAATCTCGGCTTCAATCGAGACAAGGTGTTGCTCGTCGATGTTGATCCAAGACTGGCGGGCTATAAACCAGCCGAGTTGATTCCGCGATATCGGCAAATCCTCGAACGCGTCGGCTCGTTACCGGGTGTCCAGGCCGCGACGCTTGCCACCTACAGTCCGATCAGCGGCACTCGGCGCAGCAGCGACGTCACCGTCCAGGGATACATATCGCAGTCAGATCAAGAAGACTTGATCGTGAGCGACATGATGGTCGGCCCGAGCTACTGTGAGACCCTGGGCTTGCCGGTGTTGCTTGGCCGCCAGATCGGTCTTCAGGACACCGAGTCGTCGCCGAAGGTCGCCGTCGTGAACCAGGCCTTCGCCGAATACTTCTTCCACGGAGAGAATCCGATAGGCCGCCGCTTCGGGTTCGGCGACGATCCAAAAGACAGCGCTGGCATCGAAATCGTCGGCGTGATCGGCGACGCGAAATATGAAGACGCCAGGGAGAAGCCACTTCGCACGGTGTACCGGCCAATACTCCAGGAGAAGGAGTACTCGGCCAATCTTGAGATTCGCACCCAGGGTGATCCGCTATCGATGGCGTCATCGGTACGGTCGGCGATCGCTCAAGTGGATGACAAGCTTCCGATCGTTGGCGTGAATTCGCTCGAGAAACAGTTCGCTGACTCCCTTCAACAGGAAAGACTGATCGCGCAACTCGTCAGTTTCTTCGGATTGCTTGCGCTTGTCCTCGCGTGCATCGGCCTGTACGGCGTGATGGCCAACACTGTTATGCGCAGGACAAATGAGATTGGAATTAGGATGGCGCTTGGAGCTGAGCGGCCGCGTATCCTGTGGATGGTGCTTCGAGAAACGCTCGTTCTTGTTTTCATAGGAATTGCGATCGGCATTCCCGGCGCGATTGTCGCGGCTCGGCTAGTTTCAACTCAGTTGTACGGGCTGACCGCCGCGGATCCGCTAACGCTTTCCGCGGCAGCGGTGGTTCTGATCGCGGTGGCCGCGCTGGCGGGTTATCTCCCTGCGCGAAGAGCATCGCGAGTCGATCCGATCGTCGCATTGCGATACGAATGAAGTTAGAGGATTGAGGATAGAGGATAGAGGATAGAGGATGGAGGATTGAGGATCGAGGATAAGGGGGCTGCGATCCTCGATCCTCTATCCTCGATCCTCTATCCTCGATCCTCCATCCTCAACCTCAATCCTCGATCCTCGACGGAGTGACTTATGCAAACCCTGATTCAAGACCTTCGCTATGGTGCGCGAATGCTGAGAAAGAAGCGCGGGTTCACATTGATCGCTATTGCGACCCTTGCTCTTGGCATCGGAGCAAACACCGCGATCTTCAGCGTGGCGCATGCCGTGCTCTTTGGTCCGTTGCCTTATGAGCGGCCGGACGAGCTGATTCTGATCTGGTCCGCGTTTCACAAGATGGGCGCCTCGCGTGCTCCCGCTTCGGCCGTTGAGATGCGTGAGATCAAAGATCGCAGCCAGTTGCTCGAGGACGTCGGGGGCATCTGGGTTGGCACCGGCACATTGACCGGAGAGCAGGAGCCCGAGCAGATCAAGCTCGCTTCGGTGACTCACAATTTCTTTAGCGTGCTCGGCGCGAAGCCGATGTTGGGCCGCGCCTTTTTGCCGGAGGATGAGGACGTTCAGATCGGAAACGCGATCATCTTGAGTTATGGCTTGTGGCAACGCCTTTTGGAAGCGACCCGGGAATCATCGGCCGTCAGATTCGCGTTGGAACCGGCGGGACAACTGTCGTCGGTGTGATGCCGCAGGATTTCCAGGTTGTGTTTTCGCCGGAAGCCAACGTACCGCTAGACACTCAGGCGTGGACGACGTTCTCATCGTCAATCTACAAGGATCCGGTGAACCTGTACTACATGCGAGTGGTCGCACGGATGAAGCCGGGCGTAACGCTCGCGCAGGCGCAACAGGAGGCCGGTTCAATAGCCGAACAACTGCGCGGCAACTTCACCGAATTTGCAAGCGAGAATCTTTCGCTCGATGTGGCGTCGATGCGAGGCGATGCCGTTCGCAAGCTGCGCCCGACGTTGATTGCGCTGGTAATCGGCGCCGGACTCGTGCTGCTGATCGCCTGCGTCAACGTAGCGAATCTGCTTTTGTCGCAAGCGAACGTAAGGCATCAGGAGTTCGCGATACGTTCAGCGCTGGGAGCGTCATCGGCGCGATTGATTCGCCAGTTGTTATCGGAGAGTCTGGTGTTGTGTTTTGTCGGCGGGCTTGCGGGTCTGCTGGTTGGAATGGAAGGAGTCAGGTTGCTGCTGAAGATGCGCCCCGACACTTTGGCGCGCATCGGGTCGGTTCAGGTGAACTGGACGGTTCTCGGTTTTGTAACGGGGATATCTCTGCTTTCCGGTGTGCTGTTCGGGCTTGCGCCCGCGCTCGAAACTCGAAAAGTGAACCTCATCGAAACGCTGAAGGAGGCCGGGCGCACAAGTGTGGGACGCGCGCGCGTGAGCACTCGCGCGTTGCTTGTCATCGCCGAGGTTGCGCTTGGCTTTGTGTTATTGGCCGGCGCGGGGTTGATGATGCGGACGATGGATTACCTTCACAAGGTTGATCCCGGATTCAAGCCCGATGGTGTTCTCACATTCGAGATCAGTTTGAGCGGACGGGAGTACGACGATCCTCAGGCCCGCACGAATTTCGTAAAGCAGTTTGAAGACAAGATTCTTGCGCTGGGTGGTGTCGAATCCGCCGGCGGTGTTTCGCATCTGCCTCTGGATGACTATCCAAACTGGTACAGCCCGTATGTGCCCGAAGGCATGAGAGAAGACGAGCAACAAAACGTGTTGGCGGATTATCGCAGCGCGACGCCGGGATACTTTCAGGCGATGGGAGCGCGGCTGGTCGCTGGGCGCTGGTTTGACGAGCGCGACAACGCAAAGGGCGCGAGCGTAGTGATTGTCGATGACAAACTCGCGCGTGAAACGTGGCCGGGTGAAAGCGCGATCGGGAAAAAGATGCAGGCCGAAAACTCAGACAACGGCTTCAATATGAAACCGGTTGAAGTGGTGGGCGTGGTTGAACACCTTCGGCATCACAGCCTGAGCCAGCAGTTGCGCGGCCAGATTTATCTGCCTTATGCGCAAAGCACTCGCGAGCATCTGAGTTACGCCGTAAGGACGAAGGGCGGCACGCTGGCGCTCGATAAGGCAAGAGCTGCGCGCGTTGAGCAAGGATATGGCGCTCAGCAAAGTGCGCCCGTTGGAGTATTACGTCGACAAAGATCTGGCTTCGGCGAAATTCATCGCCGTGCTGTCAGGGCTATTCGGTTTGGTCGCGCTTGTCCTGGCCGCGATTGGAATCTACGGAGTGATTTCCTATTCGGTGAATCAACGCACACACGAGATCGGCATTCGCGTTGCGCTTGGCGCGCGCCGTGGTGAAGTGCTGGCGATGGTTGTCAGACAGGGAATGAAGCTCGCGATTGCCGGCGTGGCGATCGGGTTGATCGGCGCGCTCGCGGTAACGCGTTTGATTTCGAGTTTGCTGTACGGCGTGAGCGCCACCGATCCGATTACCTTCGCGGCGATCGCGCTGCTGCTGACCGGCGTTACGTTGCTCGCTTGTTATTTGCCGGCGAGACGGGCGACGAAAATCGACCCGATGGCCGCGCTTCGTTGTCAGTGAAACAGGAGATTGCGGAGGCAAAGATGAAACTGAAATCAGCAGCCAATGTTCTTGTGTCGATCATCATCGCGATCGCGATTGGTGCGTCCGGCACAACATTACAGGCGCGGGGACAATCGAATCAACCACAGCCTCTGCGAATCAACGAGAAGCTTGGCGGCATAACCGCGCAACTCGAACGCGATATTCCTCCGATGATGAGCGAAGCGAGCGTGCCGGGCCTGTCGATCGCGTTGGTAAAAGACGGCCAGGTCGCGTGGCAGCACGCATTCGGCGTGAAGGACGCGAAAACCAAAGAACCCGTCACCGACACCACGGTGTTTGAGGCCGCGTCGCTAAGCAAGCCCGTATTCGCCTACGCCGTGTTGAAGCTCGCGGACAGTGGCAAGTTCGATTTGGATAAACCTTTGAACCAATACCTGCCCGGAGACTACGATGTGGGACCCGATCCCCGGCTCAGTCAAATAACCGCGCGGCGCGTGCTCTCTCATACAACCGGATTTCCGAACTGGCGAGACAGCACTTTGAAAATCTTTTTTACGCCGGGCGAGAAGTTCAGCTACTCGGGCGAAGGCTTTGTTTATCTTTCAAAGGTGATCGAGCACATCACCGGCGAGACCTTCAATGATTTCATGACGAGGATGGTGTTTGAGCCGCTGGGGATGGCCAGCAGCAGTTATGTTTGGCGGGCGAGTTATGATGCGCTGAAGATTTCGCGTCACAACACCGTCGGTGAGCCGACGCCTCAGAACAAACCGGCCAAGGCGAATGCGGCGGCGAGCCTTCACACAACCGCCGGGGATTACGCGCGATTCATTGCCGCGGTTCTGAATGGCACGGGGCTTAAGAAAGAAACGCGTGCGCAAATGCTGACGCCTCAAGTAAAGGTCGACGAAGCCGGAACGAACATGGTTTCCCGGCCCGCGAATAAACCATCCGCCGACGTTTCGTGGGGACTCGGCGTAGGTTTGCAGACCACCGCGGATGGCATCGCATTCTGGCATTGGGGTGACAACGGCAGTACCAAGGCGTACTTCGTTGCGTTCGAACGCCAGAAATTCGGAGTAGTGGTGTTCACCAACGGCGCGAACGGTCTCTCGTTTATGCGCGAGATTGTTGATGAATCGATCGGCGGCCGCCAGCCCGCGCTTGCCTGGCTCAAGTACGAGTCTTACAAATCACCGGCGCGAATTCTTCTTAAGAGCATTCTCGCAAACGGCGCTGAGCAATCCTTGCGCGACTATCGAAAATGGAGAACCGGGCGCTCGGCGAGCGAGACGATTACTGAAGCGCAGATGAATCGGATGGGTTATGACTTGCTGGGAATGCATCGCGTGAAGGATGCGATCGAGGTCTTCAAGCTCAACGTCGAGGACCATCCGCAATCCGGTAACGTCTATGACAGCCTTGCGGAAGCGTACGCGGTTGATGGCAACAAGGAACTGGCGATCAAGAACTATCAGCGATCGATCGAACTCGATCCCACGAACACGAATGGCGCCGCGCAATTGAAGAAGCTTCAAGAGGGCGAGAAACAATAAGACGGTTGTCATATAGACAAGATTGAATTCACTGCTGATCTTCGCTGGCTTCGCTTCGCGGATTCTCGCTGATCCGCGAAGATCGCGACACGCAGTCAGCGTTGATCACTGCCGATACGCACCGTGGATAGCGCATCAACTTGCACTGCCGGACCACCGCTGGTGAAGCCGCCCGCCGACCGATAAACTACACCTTTAAGGTAGACGATTCGAAAGCTCATCAATCTCCGTGCTGGAAAAAGGACGTGTGATAAGAGTGCGCAATTGCCATTCATTAGGGACTTCTCTCGCGGTAGCAGTCGCTCTCTCAATTATGTCTGTTGCCGCGTGGGCGCAAAAGGCTCGACCGAAAAAACAACCTCAGAAGCCGCCGGCAAGACAGCAAAACAAGAACGTGAGGCTGACGCCTCCAAAAGTCTCCGAAGTGCCCGAGTTGGTGATTCAAACCGGGCACGCCGACACCGTGCGAAGCGTCGTCTTCAGTCCCGACGGCAAGCTTGTCGCTTCCGCCGGTTCGGACAAGACCGCTCGGATCTGGGATGTTCAAACCGGGCGAATGCTTCGCGTGCTGGACGTGCATCGCGACAACGTAACATCGATCGCCTTTGGTCCGGGTGCAAGAACAATCGCGTCGGCGAGCCTCGATAAGACTGTGGTCGTGTCCGATGTCAGGACCGGCAAGCTGCTCCTCACGATGCAGGGACACGCCGACGACGTGAACGCAATTGCCTTCAGCCCCGATGGCAAGACGCTCGCTTCGGGGAGCCGCGACGAGACCATCAATCTTTGGGACGCGACGACTGGCGAGCTGATTCACGCGATCGAAAACACGGGCTCAGAAGTGCTCGCGCTTGCTTTCAGTCCCGACGGCGGCACGCTGGCGGCGGGCAGCGAAAACAAGAGCGTGCGGCTGTGGCGAGTAAGCGATGGCCAGCCGATGCGCACATTCACTGGTCACTCAGGCCCGGTGCGTTCTGTCGTGTTTACGCCCGACGGGCTCATTCTCGCATCAGCCGGCGACGATCGAGTTATTCAGCTTTGGTCGGTCGAGAGCGGACTACAGATTCGCGCGCTCGCCGGTCACGCAGCCATCGTTACATCGATTGCGTTCAGTTCGAATGGAAAGCAGCTTTTCTCCGCAAGCCACGACCGCACTGTCAGAGTCTGGGACGTGCAGAGCGGCAAGCCCGCGCTGACTGTTCGCGCCGCGGATGCGCCGCTTATGTCTCTCGCGTTGAGCGCGGACAACAGCATGGTGGCGGTGGCCAGCTCGACAAAGATTCAACTTTGGAACAACGATGCACGAGCCTGGGGCCGGCGACTGGAAGGTGGTTTGTCGCCCTTGCACTCGGCCGGCTTCAGTCCCGATGGCAAGACGCTCGCGTCGGCCATGGGAAACACAATCAGGCTTTGGGATGGGACGTATGGTGGCTTAGTTAAGACGCTTGATGGGCATTCAGCTCAGGTAAACGCGTTAGCCTTCAGCCCTGACGCGAAAACGCTTGCGTCCGCGAGCGCCGATTTGACGATCAAGCTGTGGGATCTCGCAACCAAGAAAGAAATTCGAACGCTCGCGGGGCACGGCTCGAACGTCGCCGCGATCGCTTTCAGTCCGGACGGCAAGCTCATCGCATCGGGCAGCGTCGACCGGACGATCAGATTGTGGGATCTGGCAACCGGCAAGACTGTCCAGACCTTTGCCGGTCACTTCAGCCTGGTCAGTTCAGTAGCATTTGCTCCTGACGGCAAAACGATCGCCTCGGGCGGATACGACAACGCAATAAAGCTGTGGGATACGGCGACCGGCAAGGAGATCAGGACGATCGCCGGTCACACATCAGAAGTCACCGGCGTTGCGTTCAGTCCGGATGGCAACACGCTCGCCTCGTGTAGCCGCGACAAGTTCGTCAAACTTTGGAACCCAGCGACCGGTCAATTGATTCGATCGCTCGAAGGGCACGCATTCGATGTGTTCGCGATCGCGTTCAGCCCCGATGGAAAAGTGCTCGCGTCCGGGAGCTACGACAAGACGATCCGGCTGTGGGATGTATTGACTGGCACACCCGTCCATATTCTAGCCGGGCACTCGGCTCCCGTCGTGGCGCTCGGCTTCAGCCCGGACGGAAAGTTCATCGTGTCCGGGAGCGAAGACGCCACTGCGAGGATATGGTCACGCGACGCCGGTCAGCTTCTGGGCACCGTCCTCAGCCTCGATGAAAAAGGCGAGTGGCTGGTCATCGCGCCCGAAGGGCTTTTCGACGGATCGCCCGCGGCGTGGAAGGCGATCCTTTGGCGCTTCGCTTCTAACACCTTCGACGCCGCGCCGGTCGAAGCGTTCTTCAACGAGTTCTACTATCCCGGTTTGCTTGTCGAACTGCTCGCGGGAAAGAAGCCGAAGGCCGCGCAGAACATTTCGAAAGTCGATCGCCGTCAGCCTCTTTTGAAACTCGCGATCGCAGATGATGCCGGCACTGCCGGTGCTTCTCGAAAGGTGAAGATAAGAATCGAAGCGGCGGAAACGCCCGCCGACGCGACTCATGCTTCGGGTACCGGTGTGCGAGACGTTCGCCTGTTTCGAAATGGTTCGTTGATACGAGTCTGGCGCGGCGACGTGCTCAACGGGCAGCCCGGCGTGACGCTCGAAGATACTATCTCGATCGTCGCCGGCGAGAACCACCTCACCGCTTACGCTTTCAACAAAGACAACATCAAGAGCGCCGACGAAACCTTGCTGCTCAAGGGAAGCGATCGTTTGAAGCGCAAAGGGACCGCGTATGTTTTGATGGTTGGAATAAATGAGTACGCGAACCCCGGCTACAATCTGAAATACGCGGTCGCTGACGCACAGTCATTTGGCGAAGCCTTCAGCCGCGCGCAAGGTAAGCTCGGCAACTTTTCCCGCATACAACTTATTCCGCTGCTCGATCAGCAGGCAACGCGCGCCAACATTCTGGCCGCGCTCGATCGGCTCGCTGGAAAGGGAAGTGAATCAACCGCGGAGCCGGCCATCTCCGTTCTGAACGCAATCAAACCGGCGGAACCCGAGGACGCGGTGATCGTGTACTTCGCGGGGCACGGCCTCGCGCAGAAATCCAGGTTCTACGTCGTCCCCAACGACCTGGGCTACACCGGCGCGCGCGACAGTCTGGACGAAGCCGGGTTGAACACGCTGGTCTCGCACAGCATTTCGGATCGCGAGTTGGAGCAGGCATTCGAGCACATCGATGCGGGCGGCTTCATACTCGTGCTCGACGCGTGCAACAGCGGGCAGGCGCTTGAATCGGAAGAGAAACGGCGAGGCCCGATGAACTCAAAAGGACTCGCGCAGCTCGCGTATGAGAAGGGCATCTATATCCTGACGGCGGCCCAGGCCTATCAGGCAGCCCTCGAAGCCGTCGAATTGGGACACGGTTTTCTAACATACGCGCTCGTTCAGGAGGGCTTGAACAAAGGTGCGGCGGACAGCTCGCCCGCGGATGGAACGTTGTTGCTGCGCGAGTGGTTGGACTACGCAGTCGCGCGCGTGCCTGAGATACAGGCGGCTGCGCTCGAGGGAAGCCGAGGCTTAAAGATCGTGTTCGTGCCCGGCGATGAGAAAATCGCGGATCCCACCAAACGGAGTCTCCAACGTCCACGCGTGTTCTATCGCCGCGAGGTTGAGACCCAACCGCTGGTCGTCGAAAAAGTTTCCCCGAAGAACAGATGACCGGCAACGCTCGTCAGTTTTCAATGCCTTGACTGGGCTTACTCGCCCCGGTTTAATAGGAGTATTAATTCGGTAGAGCATCGGGCATGAAGGGTGAGAGTTCGGATAGTCCTTCCGATGCGTCGTAGCCGTTCCGCTTCTAGTGGCGCTTGTGAACTCTAAAGCTATCTTCGGACTTACAGAAATCTTCAAGTGCTTGGCGAAAGTGATGTCTTGCGGCGCAGCAAGGATCGAGGAGAGCGTATGACAATCCCAACCGAGCCAATTGGAAGTATTCCGAGGCCGCTTGAGTTGATCGAAGCGATCGAGAGCCGAGGCGGGTCGGATCCGTCATTGGAGCCGCTTTACGAGGATGCGATACGCGACACCATTCGGAGGTTCGAGGCCACCGGTTCACCGGTGATCACCGACGGCGAGCAAAGGAAGTTTCATAATTTCTGGACTTACTGTGTGCAGGGTCTTCCGAACACCGCGCCGGATGGCTTTAAGATTCCATTCTCGGCAGGGCACACTCGCCGAATGCTGCGGCTCACCGGCGGGCCCTTTCGCTATCAGCGGCGCGCAGACAGTTATCTCGAGACGGCGCTCGGTTACGCGCACGTACCCGTTAAGCAGGCGGTCATATCTCCTTCGGCGTTGAGCCTGATGTATCCCGGTGATGAGATCCCCGGGTACTCGCGCGAGGAGTTCATCAACGATTTGTTGACCGAACATGAAACCGAGATTCGTGCATGTCTCGGAAAGGGCGCGCACAAGGTACAGATCGATTTCACTGAAGGAAGGCTTGCGGTGAAGATCGATCCCACTGGACAGCTTCTTCATAGTTTTATCGATCTGAACAATCTGGCGTTATCGCGATTCTCAGCCGGCGAGCGCAGCCGCATAGGCGTGCACACGTGTCCCGGCAGTGATCTCGACTCGACTCACAGCGGGGACGTCGATTATGCGGAGCTGTTACCCAGCTTGTTCGAGTTGAAAGCGGGAAATTTCTACATCGCGCTCGCCGGTGAAACGGATCGAGTTCGTGTATTGAAAATCATCCGGCAATACGTGAAGCCGGATCAGCGCGTGTTTGTCGGAGTCGTCGCGCCGATCGATCCGCGTGTGGAAACACCCGAAGAGATTCGCGATCGCGTGCTTGAAGCGGCACAGTACATTCCCATCGAGCAACTGGGCACGACCGACGACTGCGGCTTCTCGCCGTTCTGCGACGATACCACGACGACTCGCGACAAAGCGTTTGAAAAGATTCGGGCCCGAGTGGTGGGTACTCAGTTGGCGTCCGACGTGATTGGAGGCAGTTGATGAGTTCGAAGGACGACGAAGAGAGCCTTCTGCGCTCTGTCGCCTTACAAAACGCTCAGAGCATTCTTCTGGCGCGCCAGCGGGCCGAGGAGGCACTCGTCCGCGCGAAGGAAGCTTTGGAACTAAGGACCCGCGAGCTTGCTCATTCGCTTGCGATGATGCGCGCGACGCTTGAATCGACGACCGATGGGATCCTGGTGACGTCGAGCGACGGACGAGTGTCAAATCTAAACGAGAAGTTTGTGAATATGTGGCGACTACCGGCCGAGATCGCGGACTCGCTCGACCACGGCAGAATTCTGGAATTCAACAGCCGGTACTTCAACGACCCCGAACAATTCAAGTCACGGACGAATGACATTCATGAATCGTCGCCGCCCGAAACATATGATCTGCTCGAGCTCTCCGACGGACGAGTGTTCGAGCGGTTTTCACGAATCCAGTTCGTCGATGGAATGAATGTCGGCCGTGTGTGGAGCATTCGCGACGTAACTGATTTCCGAAGTGTCGAAAACACATTGCGCCGCCAATCAGAATGGTTGTCCATTACACTCGCCAGCATCGGCGATGCGGTAATAACTACGGACACCGAAGGAAGGGTCGCTTTTCTGAACGGCATGGCTCAGGCGTTGACAGGGTGGTCTCAGAAGGAAGCGGAGGGCCGGCTTCTCACCGAAGTATTTCAGATCATCAACGAGGAAACGAGCGAACCAGTCGAAGACCCGGCGGCGCGAGCGTTGGAGGAGGGCACTATCGTCGGTCTGGCGAATCACGCAATTCTGATTGCCAGAGATGGTACGCGGCGGCCGATTGATGACAGCGCTGCTCCGATTCGTGACGACAAAGGCCAGGTCCATGGCGCGGTACTTATATTTCGCGACATCACGGAACGCAAACTGGCGGAAGATGCGATACGCAGGAGCGAACAGGAACTTTCGGAGTTCTTCGAGAATGCAAGCGTGGCACTTCACTGGGTAGGCGCGGATGGAACAATTCTGCGCGCCAACCGCAATGAACTGGAGATGCTCGGCTACACGCGCGAAGAATATATCGGCCGGAACATCGCCGAGTTCCACGTAGACAAGGACGTCATCAACGATATCCTGCGGCGCTTGAAGGCAGGCGAAGAGTTGAGCGACTACGAAGCGCGCATGCTTTGCAAGGACGGCTCGATCAAGCACGTCGTCATCAACTCGAATGTTCGTTGGGAGGATGGGAGGTTTATTCACACGCGTTGCTTCACTCGCGATATTACGGATCGCAAGCGGGTTGAAGAAGCGCAGGCGAGGCTCGCCTCAATTGTCGAATCTTCTCAGGACGCGATCATCAGCACTACCATCGACAACCAGATATTGTCGTGGAATGCCAGCGCCGAGCGGCTGTTTGGCTACACATTCGAAGAGGTTATAGGCCTTTCAGCCGTCCTGCTTCACCCGGTGGATCGGCAGGGTGAGGAGCGGCTGATCCTCGAACGCCTGCATCGCGGGGAGCGCATAGAGCCTTACGAGACTGTGCGGGTGTCGAAGCACGGCGAGCGAATCGATGTTTCGCTGACCGTCTCGCCGATCTTTGACGCGGCGGGGCGCGTCATTGGCGCGTCGAAAATTGTGCGCGACATCACCGCAAAAAAGCGTGCGGAGCAGCGCTTGATCATGCAGAACGGTGTGACTCGCGCCCTGGCGGAATCCGCGACGCTTAGTGAAGCCGCCGGTCAGATACTCAGCGCAATCAATGGACCTCTGGGTTGGGACGTCGGCGCCCTGTGGTATGTCGACCAACACCAAAAACTTCTTCGCTGCTCAAACGTTTGGCACAGGCCGGCGATTCTGATTCCGCGATTCGAAGCATTGTGCCGCGAGCTGACTCTGCTGCCTGGCATTGGTTTGCCCGGACGAGTGTGGTCGAGCGCGGCCGCGGCGTGGATTCCCGACGTCATAAAGGATGACAACTTCCCGCGCGCGGCGGTCGCCACCAAAGAAGGCCTGCACGGAGCGTTCGCCTTCCCAATCATGCTCCACGATGAAGTCCTCGGGGTGGTCGAGTCATTCAGCCGCGAGATCAGCCAGCCCGACGAAGAACTGCTTCAGGTGATGACAAACATTGGAAGCCAGATCGGACAATTCATCGAGCGAAAGCGCGGTGAAGAAGCTCTTCGAGAAAGCGAGCGCCGATTCCGGCTTTTGGCTGAGACGCTTCCCTCTGTTGTCTGGACCGCGGCTCCCGACGGCAAGATCACTTATGCGAACGAGCGCTGGTTCGAATATTGCGGGGTCACGCCCGAAGAGAACGCCCGCTCGTGGCCGGAGCTTGTCCTGCACCCCGATGACCACGACCGCTGCATTGAAGCATGGGGGCGCGCGTTGCGTGAGGGTACCGAGTACGAGATTGAGGTACGAAATCGCCGGCACGACGGGGTGTACCGCTGGTTTGTCACTCGTGCAACACCGCTGCGCGACGATTCCGGGTCGATAGTTCAGTGGTTTGGCACCAGCACCGACATCGACGACCGCAAGCGCGCCGAGGAATCATCCCGATTTCTTGCGGATGCCAGCGCGACGCTGGCTGAGTTGGCCGACTATCAAAGCACACTGCAACGAGTCGCCAGTCTCGCGGTGCCGGCCTTCGCGGACTGGTGCGCGGTCGATATGCTGGAAGCCGACGGCTCGATCAATCGTCTCGCGGTAACGCACACGGACCCAGCGAAGGTAAGACTCGCGCACGAACTCTTTCGCCGGTATCCGCTGCTTCGTTCCGACGCGCACGGCGTGATGAAGGTATTGCGAACCGGGCAGCCTGAGTGGTTGCCTGTTATTCAGGACTCGCTGCTGGTTGAGTCGGCTCAGGATGACGAGCAACTTCAAATCATTCGTGAGCTCGGATTGAAGTCGCTGATCTGTGCGCCGCTGCGGTCACGAGGGCAAACAATCGGTGTGCTGAGTTTTGTGACGGCGGAATCAGGCAGGGTTTACAACGAAACGGATCTTGCCGCCGCGGCGGATCTCGCCGACCGCGCGTCGATCGCCATCGAGAATTCAAATCTGCTGTCGGCGCTCAAGGAAGCCGATCAACGCAAAGACGAGTTTCTTGCAATGCTTGCGCACGAACTCCGGAATCCTCTCGCGCCGATTCGCAACGCGGTGCATATCTTCAGGCGAGTTGGTCCTCCGTCGCCGGAACTGCAATGGGCCAATGATGTGATCGACCGCCAGGTTCACCAGATGACCAGGCTCGTCGACGACTTGCTCGATGTTTCCCGAATCACCAGAGGCAAGATCGAATTGCGCAAAGAGCGCGTCGAACTGTCTTCGATCGTGAGCAGCGCGGTCGAAGCCAGCCGGCCCTTGATCGAAAAGTCGCATCACGAACTCACAATCACGCTGCCGGCGCATGCCGTTCCGCTCGATGTCGATCCGGCTCGGTTGGCGCAGGTGCTGTCAAATCTGCTCAACAACGCGGCAAAGTATTCGGACCACCCCGGGCGCATCTGGCTCACCGCGGAACAGCGCGGTGATAGCATCGAGATTCGAGTCAAAGATACCGGCGTCGGCATTGCAGCGGAAGTGCTGCCTCGCGTATTCGACATGTTTACGCAAGGTGATCGCTCACTGGAGCGAGCCGAGGGTGGGCTCGGCATCGGATTGACGCTTGTGCATCGCTTGATCACGATGCACGGCGGCACGGTTGAGGCCCGCAGCGACGGTCCCGGCAAGGGCAGTGAGTTCATCGTATCGCTGCCGGTTGCCCGCGAGATCGCAGGTCCCATGCCCGAGGCGCGAATAGAAGCTGACGAGGAAGCGTTTGAGTCTGTCGCGCGGCGCATTCTGGTGGTCGACGACAACCTCGATTCCGCTGAGAGCCTGGTTCTGTTGCTCAAGTTGATGGGTAACGAGGTTCACACGGCTCAAGACGGATTGGAAGCGGTTGCAATGGCTGAGACAAATCGGCCGGATGTAATTTTGATGGACATCGGTCTTCCAAAGCTGAACGGATATGAGGCGGCTCGGCTGATCCGTGAGAGAGCCGGTGATCGAGAGATGGTATTGATTGCGCTGACCGGTTGGGGTCAGGAAGAAGACCGGCGTCGTTCACAGGAAGCGGGCTTTCACCATCACCTGACTAAGCCGATCGACCTGGCCATGCTTCAACAACTGCTCGCTGAAACAAGCGCGGGAAGCCCCAAACGACAACAGCAGGGTGGCTGAAGTTCTTTAAAGCGTTCCCGCGAATGTGTATTCAATGCCATGCCTTACACCGTGAGCAGATGCCTATGTCTGCGCGTCCTCACAATCACAGCGTTACTTCTCGAACAGGTGAGTGCCGTGCGTGATCGCGGCCCCGGCGCGAAGAGCCGCGGTGACGTGCACAGCTTCCGCAAGCTGTTCCTCGGTTACGCCGGCCGCTAGCGCCGCCTGCCGATGCAAATCAATGCAATAGGGGCACTGCGTGGTGAGGGCCACCGCGATCGCCATCAGTTCCTTGAACTTCTTCGGGATCGCTCCATCGGCAAGAGCGGCCTTGTCATAAGCCCAGAACGTTCTCGTTGCCTCTGGCGCGAAGTCGCCCAACTGCGAAACCTTCTTAAGATTGTCCTTTGAATACATTGTCTTTTTCCTTTCGCTTGCGGCCTGCCATGAATGCGCCGCGAAGCTTTCTGTTAAGCTCAGTTCACCGCCGCGGTCTTGTCAGGCACTCCCCGCATTCCCGGAGTCGCGTTCGCTCCCAACGCCGGCACGATCATCGGGACCTGCTTGCGATATTGCTGGTATTTCTCTCCGTAAACGCTTACCAGGTCCGCCTCTTCGAACCGAATCGCCACGAAGATGTAAGCCGTTGTCATGACGGCAAAGAAGAGGTGAGTCACCGTCATCACCG
>UEXS01000427.1_pt1 | contig 15544 bp, 12 predicted proteins | sample 4301141 | NCBI WGS metagenome assembly UEXS01 (sample SAMEA4773178, study PRJEB27434) | metagenome | biome: 2259; feature: agricultural soil; material: soil | place: USA | collected 2014-09 | depth 0.25 m
CGCCACTCCAATGATGATCGTCTTTCGCAGGATCCCTGACACCGAGAAGCTGAACGAAAAAATGTTTCGCAGTTGGATTCAGTTGAAGTGGCAGGACAACCTCGAGACGATAGACGCCGCCGCTGCGTACAGTCAGCCGTTTCCGTATCTCTTCAGCGTCACGGGACTCGCACTGGACACTCTCAATACGATCGTGATGGAGCGAGACAAGTACAAACGATTTCGTTCGACTCAGTATCCGCATGGAATCGCTCCCGCCAAAATCGAGCAGCCGCGAGGGTTGACCGAGATTGATTACTTGTCTTACATCACTGTTCCGGTTGCGAGCGACATGGGTCAACCGGAGCAGACGAAGCTTGGAGTGTTAGACGTGGACACGAAACTGTTCGCGGCCGCGCCCGCGGATTTGAAAATCATAAGTGAGGACAACGGCGTCTGCACTGCGAGAATGAGTCCGGACGAGCTAAACCAACTCGCAAACAACCTGTATGACCAGAAGGACGCCGGGGTAGAATACCTGGAAGATATGCGAGCGGTGCTCGTGCCGGTTCTGAAGCTTTATCTAAGATGCCGGCAGGGATCCACGTAAGGACAATGAAAGTCGAGCTGACGGAAAACGCTTTGCTGGTGCTGGAGAAGCGAATACTCGCGCGCGATCAGCAGGGCCGCGTCGCCGAAACACCCGAAGACATGTTTCGCCGAGTCGCGACTAGCGTCGCATCGGCGGACTTGCGATACGGAACGCCCGCCGATGCCGCTCGCAGTGAAGAAGAGTTCTTCCAGATCATGACCGCCCTCGAGTTCCTGCCGAATTCACCTACGCTGATGAACGCCGGAAGGAATCTCGCTCAGCTCTCGGCTTGTTTTGTGCTCCCGGTTGAAGACTCGATGGAATCCATCTTCGGGACGCTGCGCGACACCGCGCTGATTCAAAAGAGCGGCGGAGGAACCGGCTTCTCTTTCTCAAGGCTGCGTCCAAAAGAAGCTCCCATCGAATCCACGCACGGTGTTTCAAGCGGACCTGTTTCGTTCATGCGTCTGTACAACTTCGCCACCGAAGTCACCAAACTCGGCGGCAAACGCGCGGGCGCGAACATGGCGATCCTGCGGGTCGATCACCCCGACATCGAAGAGTTCATCGCTTCGAAAACAAATCCGCTCGAATTGAACACCTTCAATATCTCCGTCGCCGTGACCGACGAATTCATGGAGAAGGTCAAAAAAGGCGAGCCGTACGATCTTATCAATCCACGCACACACGAAGTCGCCGGACAATTGGACGCGCGCGGGATACTGGATCGAATCGTCCAGTCCGCGTGGCGCAACGGCGAGCCCGGCGTGATCTTTATCGATCGAATCAATCGCGACAACCCGACGCCCGAGCTTGGACAGATCGAGAGCACGAACCCTTGCGGCGAACAACCTCTGCTGCCTTATGAATCGTGCGTGCTCGGTTCGATCAACCTTGCGAAGTTTCATCGCGACGGCGCGATCGACTATGATCGGCTGAAGACGGTCGTGCGACTTGCGGTTCACTTCCTGGACAACGTGATCGATGTAAGCGAGTACCCGATCGCGGAGATTGCCGACATAACGAGGCTCAATCGAAAGATCGGGCTCGGGGTGATGGGATGGGCCGACCTGCTGATAGTGCTCGGGATTGCTTATGACTCTGACGAAGCGATCGGGCTCGGCGAAGAGGTGATGCGGGTCATCTCCCGCGAGGCGACGGAGGCTTCGGTTGAATTAGCGGGGCAACGCGGGCCGTTTCCGAGATGGATGGACGAAAGCATCTATCACCTCGCCGGCAAGGCGGGATCGCCCGGCTGGCGAGCTCGACGAAACGCGACCGTGACGACGGTGGCGCCCACGGGAACGATCAGCCTGATCGCGAATTGTTCGAGCGGCATCGAGCCGGTCTATTCGATCGTGTACCGGCGGCTGTCGTTCGAATCCGATCGGATGACTTTTGTTCATCCGTTGTTTGAAGACTATGCGCGCAAGCACAGATTCTACAGTGATGGTTTGATCAAGCGCGTGGCCGACATCAGAACGGTAAGAGATATCGCCGAAGTACCGGATGAAGCGAGACGCGTGTTCGTCACCACGCACGAGATAGCTCCCGAGTGGCACGTGCGAATGCAGGCCGCGTTTCAACGAAGCATCGATGCCGCGGTTTCAAAGACGATCAACTTCCCTGCCGAGGCGAGCGCCGATGACGTGAGGCGAGCTTACGTTTTGGCGCACGAGCTTGGTTGCAAAGGCATCACGGTGTACCGAGACGGTTCGCGCGAGAAACAAGTACTGAGCACCGAGATCGAGAGCATGACCGAACCGTTGACTCTCGCATCCGCCGGCCAAGCCGAGATGCAGCGCCCCGAGAATCAGCTTCTGGCGAGAAACATTTGTCCCGAGTGCGGCGAGACGCTGCGGCACAACGGTGGGTGTTTGTACTGCTCGTGCGGATACTCGGTGTGCGTCCAAACGTAATCCCCGGCACTCTCCGAAGGGAACTACCGTCACCTAATTATCCTCGTCAGCTTGATCACAGAGTGAATCTGTAATAGTATCGCGCGGTCTGGTAGGGTTCATACACGTTGACCCATCCGGCCCAGGCTTTGCGGATCAACGCTCGACAGAGGTACTAAAGGCAATTCACTGGACTGCCTTCCCTTGCACGAGACCCGGCGACTCAAGAAGTCCTTTATGGCTACAAAAAAAAAGCCCGCGACTAAGCCAAAGCGCAAGCCAACATCAACCCCGGCCGCCGCGCCGCCTTCCGGACAAGCCGCGGATTCACGTTCGGAAACAACAACCCGCGCAAAGCCAGTCTATCGGCGGCTGCGCGGCTATGCGTTCGATCCGAGCCTGTCGATAAAACTCGAGACGGCGCTGGTGAACCAGATGACCTACAAGGTTATGTGGGAGGACAAAGCCGCCGGCAAGGACAAAGGACTGTCGAAGGGACCCGTCGGCGAGTATCTCGAGATTGTGGATTACGATCCCGCCAGCAATTGTTTCTACGAACCTATTAATCTCAACGATCCGGACATCCTCGCTCAAGACGGGTTGCCGCCTTCGGAAGGCAATCCTCAATTTCATCAGCAGATGGTTTACGCGGTCGCGATGACAACCATTAGAAATTTCGAGAAGGCGCTTGGCCGGCGCGCGTTGTGGGCGCCTCTGGAAACGCCCGGCCTCGAGACCCCGGAACGTTTTGTTCAGCGATTGCGGGTATACCCTCACGCATTGCGCGAAGCGAATGCGTATTACAGTCCGGAAAAGCGCGCGCTTCTGTTTGGGTATTTCCCGGCGTCTTCGGATCGACCCGAACGTTATCTGCCGGGCGGAATCGTGTTCACTTGTTTGTCGCACGACATAATCGCGCACGAGACGACTCACGCGTTGCTTGATGGAATGCATCGCCGCTTCATCGAAGCGAGTCATCAGGACGCGCTCGCGTTCCACGAAGCATTCGCGGATATCGTCGCATTGTTTCAACACTTCACGTTTCCTGAAGTGCTCCGCAACCAGATCGCGCGCACTCGCGGCGACCTCGCTTCTCAGAATTTGCTGGGCGAGCTTGCGCAGGAATTCGGCGAAGCAATCGGAAACTACGGCGCGCTGCGCAGCGCGCTGGGCGAAACCGATCGGGACACGGGAAAGTGGAAGCCTCACAAACCGAACCCGGAGGAATATCAAACGGCTACTGAGCCTCACGCTCGCGGCGCGATTCTGGTGGCAGCGGTATTTGATGCGTTTCTTTCGATCTACAAAAGAAGAGTCGCCGACCTGCTGCGCATCGCGACCAGCGGAACCGGCGTGCTGCCCGAGGGCGAGTTGCATCCAGACCTGGTAAGGCGCCTGGCGAACGAAGCGGCGAAATCGGCCCAGCACGTTTTGAACGCCTGCATACGCGCGCTTGATTACTGTCCGCCCGTTGACATCAGCTTTGGAGATTATCTTCGCGCGATCATCACCGCCGATGCCGATCTGGTTCCCGACGACGATCTGGGTTATCGAATCGCGTTCATCGAAGCGTTCAGGTGGCGGGGCATTTATCCGCGGGATGTGCGCGCTCTGTCGGTCGACAGCCTTCGCTGGCCGGCGGTGAGAAGCAGCCAGGGATTCTTCGAGCCGCTGGCTCAAAAGCTCCGCGATCTGGTTGCTAAGTACCGTTATTTTCAAACACGAAGACACGTATACGAGGCGACGGAAAAAATCAGCGGCGATCTGCACAATTGGATCGCCACGGAAGGTCACGCGCAGCTTAAGGAGTTCAGCCAGATTGCCGGTATCACCTTTGACCGGTTCGAGTTCGCCGATTTACGGAAGGATAAAACAGGCTTACCAAAGTTTCAGATTCACTCGCTGCGGCCGGCTCGCAGGGTCGGTCCCGACGGAGACTCGCTGAATCAGCTAATCATCTCGATCATTCAAACCCGCGTCGTCCCGGTAGACTCGCCCATCGACGGAATATCCAAAATGAAATTTCGCGGGGGCGCGACGCTTATCCTCAATCTCGACACGATGCAGTTGCAGTACGCGATCCGTAAGAGCATTGGCGATAAGGGAAGGCTTGAGCGTTACAAAGACTACTATCGTGGATTGACAATGGACGGTTCGCCGCGGGCCACCTATTTCAAACGCGTGGCCAGCGCTGAAGAGCCGTTCGCGCTCTTACACCGCAGCGCGGAATATGGGAGGCCCTGATCATGGCTAAAGCAAAAGAAGTTCGAATCCGAATGTATAAACAGGGGCTGGGTGACTGTTTCCTTCTGACCTTTCCGCGCACCCCCAAACCTTTTCACATGCTGATCGATTGCGGCGCGCTTGCGAGCAAATACTACGGTGACGCCGAGATGAACAAGATCGTGAGCGACATCAAGAAAACCACCGGCGGCCGGCTGAACGTTCTGGCGGCAACACACGAACACTGGGATCACACTTCCGGATTTGTACAGGCGCAGGCGGTTTTTGATGAAATAGACGTTGACAACGTATGGGTGGCCTGGACCGAAGACCCCGACAGCGAAGCGGGCAAGAAAATAAGAGCGGAATTCCAGAAGCGAAAGAAAGCGGTCCAAATGGCCGTAGCGCGGATTCCCGACGAGAAGCGAAACCGCCAGCTCGGTCTCTATAAGAAAGCGATCACCGAAATGCTGGGCTTCTACGGCGGGCTCGGGGCCACGGCGGCGGCAGCCGGGGGAAAGAGCCGCGCCGAAAAAGCGTGGGACTACATACTCAACAAAAGCACCAAACAGTATTGCAATCCGAAGGGCCAGCCGCTGGAGTTCGACGGCGTCAAGGGCGTGCGAGTTTACGTCCTGGGCCCGCCTGAGAATCCCGAGTTCATTCGAAAGACACTCTCAAGCAAGGAAACCTATGATAAGAAGGGGATGTCGCTGGCCACCAGCTTCCTTGCCGCGGTCGACGACACGATGCTCGACCCCGAAACCCGCGAGAGCGCATTCCCATTTGAGAAGCACCATCGAACAACGCCAGAAGACGCGCGCCAGAATCGGTTCTTTCAAACACACTACGGCTTCGAAGAAAAAGACAAGGACGAGTGGCGCCGAATCGATCACGACTGGCTGACGGTCGCCGGTGAGCTTGCGCTGAACATTGACAGCTACACAAACAACACCTGTCTGGCATTGGCAATTGAGTTGATCGACTCAGGAAAAGTACTGCTGTTTCCCGGCGACGCGCAGGTGGGCAACTGGCTTTCGTGGGAAGAACTCGAATGGAAACTCAAAGACTCTGACGGCACGACTCGCACGGTGAAGTCGGACGACCTGCTTCGGCGTACGGTGTTCTACAAAGTGGGGCATCACGGAAGTCACAACGCAACGCTGCGCGAAAAGGGACTGGAGAAAATGGAGAGCCCGAACCTGGTGGCGATGATACCCGTTCACCGATTGACCGCGCAGGACCAGGCGTGGGCGTTTCCGTATCCGGCGCTGTGGACGCGGCTGAAGGAAAAAGCACGCGGCCGCGTATTGCTCGCGGATGCGCCCGATATCACCGAGATCGAAGACGAAGCGAAGAAGGCCCTGACTGAATCGGAGTGGAGGAGCTTTGAAAAGTCGGTCACGTTCAGCGATACATTCGTCGAGTATCGGCTTCGGTTCTAAAAGCGAGTGAAACGGACGCGGGCCGCAAATTGGATTGCCACCCTGTGAATCACCGCTCCAGCATAAGCGAAGCCTTAAGTTAGAGAGTGCCGGCCCGTCGATACCACTCGACCGTGCGGCGAACACCTTCGTCAAAATCCACCGAAACGCGATAGCCGAAGCCCTGCTCGGCGGCTTCAATCGAAGCTTGCGAATCCCGCACATCACCCGCGCGCGCGGCTTCGTGAATCGGCTCAATGCCGCTTCCGAGAATCGCTTTCAGTCTTGCGAGCAACTCGAGTAATGTGTAGCGGCCGCCACACGCAACATTGAATGCCCGTCCCGCGATTCCTTCGGCTTCCGAAGCCAGCAGGTTCGCATTCACCACGTTTTCCACATAAGTGAAATCGCGCGACTGAAGCCCGTCACCATAGACCACGGGCGGCTTTCCGCCGAGCAGCGCCGTTACGAACCTAGGCAGCACTGCAGCGTATTGGGATTCCGGGTCCTGACGCGGTCCGAATATATTGAAGTAACGAAGCGATACGATCTCGAAACCATAAATCTGCTTGAAGACGCTGGAATATTGCTCACCCACGAGCTTTGACAGCGCGTACGGCGAGAGCGGTTGAGGAATCATGTCTTCGCGTTTCGGGAGCACCGGAGTCTCGCCGTAGACCGACGAACTCGACGCGTATACGACTCGCTTTACGCCTGCGTCTCGCGCGGCAAGGAAGACGTTCAGCGTTCCAGTCATATTCACTTCGTGGGTCGTCAGCGGATCAACAACCGAACGTGGGACCGATCCGAGCGCCGCTTCGTGAAAGACTATATCAACACCTTTTGTCGCGCGCTTCACAACATCGGCGTCGCGAATGTCGCCGCGGACTACCTCGATGTCATTGCGAAACGAGTCGAGATTCGTTTCTTTTCCGGAGCTGAAATCGTCGAGCACCCTTACCGCGTGCCCATCCCGCACGAGGCGCTCCGTGATGTGGCTCCCGATGAATCCAGCTCCGCCGGTCACCAGATAAGCTCGTTTTGGCATATGTTCTCTGGGTTTCTTGAATCGGTCAGTCGGCGTGCACAGACCGTCATTCAATCAAAAGAATCAAAGCCGATGGATTTTCACTTCTTGATCAGAAAGTTCCCAATTGCCAGACAGTCGATTCCAGAACAGTAGAACCCGCGCACGGCTTCGCGAGGCGTTGACACGACAGGTTCGCCAAACAGATTGAACGATGTATTCAACAGCACAGGCACGCCGCTCGCTTCGCCAAACTTTGTCAGCAGCTTCCAAAACGAAGCATTCGTTTTGCGGCTGACGGTGTGAACACGCACAAGGCCGTCGCCGAACAGCGCAGCAGGAATCGACTGTCCCTTCCCTTCTTTGATTCGGCTGACACCTTGTAGAAAGTCGTCGAGCGCGCTTGGTTCGAAGAACTCTTCGGCCCGCTCCTCGGGAACCGAAGCGCAGAACGGACGAAATTCTTCGCGATGCTTGATAAAGCTGTTCAGATTGTCTCGCATCATCTCCGAGGCCGGCGAAGCCAGAATACTGCGAGCGCCCAGACTGCGAGGTCCGAATTCCATCGCGCCGCGAAACCAACCGACGATTCTTCCCTGTCCAAGGAGCCGCGCAACCTCCGCGGTCAGCTTGTCTTCAGTCAAACAATACTCATAGACGAGCTTGCAATTATCCAGCACGCCCTTGATTTGATCGTCGCTGAATTGAGGCCCCAGGAAAGCGTGCCGCATTTCATAAGCTCGTTCGCGATTGCCGAGCACTTGATGCCACACGTACAGCGCGGCGCCGATCGAACATCCGGCGTTGCCCGCCGCCGGTTGCACGAACAATCGCTTGAAGCCCGATCGTCGCTCGATTGCGGAACTGGCAAGGCTGTTGAGCGCGACGCCGCCGCCAAGGCACAAATCCTCTTCGCCGGTTCGCTGGCGATGACGCGATGCGATTTCGCACAGTACGTCTTCGATGCGAGCTTGAACGCTCGCGGCAAGATTGCGATGCAGGCTGGTGATTGGCTGATCGCTCGCGCGCGCTGGGAACCCGATTCGATCAAAGAAGCGATCGCCGAGAACGGGAGTTCCCGCCAATGAAAAATATTCGAGATTCACCGACGGCAATCCTTCCTCATCGACACGGAGGAGATCGCCCAGTACTTCCGCGAAGTCCGGTTTGCCAGTCGGCGCCAGCCACATTGTCTTATGCCAATCACCATCGGCGTTGAATCCGAGAGCCGCGGTTACTGCGCTGTAGACCAGCCCAATTGAATTCGGGAACTGGGCTTCGGCATCTAGACGAATCGCGTGCCCCTGGCCCGTCATCAACGCAGCCGAGGTCATATCGCCTTTATTATCGACCGAAATAACGGCGGCGCGCTCGAAGCCCGAAGCATAGAACGCGCTCGCGCCGTGCGCGAGTTGATGAGGAACTTCGATAAACTTCGCGTCTGCATTCAAGCGAATTTCAACGAGCCTTCGGGTCCTCAGTCGTTGCTTCAGGTCATTGAGGCTTTCAACGAAGTAGGGTGGAAAATCTTCGATCGATCCGTGATCGGATGAGTTGATGGCAAGCCGGGAATTGAATGCGATCTCGCGATGAAAGCGCTTGTGAGGTTCGAGATAGTACGCAACGCAATCGATCTTATCGAAGCTTATCCCCGCGCGTTCGAGACAAAACTCAATCGCGCGAAACGGAAGTCCGCCCGCGTAGTTCATCCCGATGTGCCGGATACGCGCGAGCTTCTCTTCTTCGATCGCCGCGATAACTTTGCCGTCCTGAATCAGCGCTGCCGCGGCGTCTCGCTCCTGTCCGGATATTCCAAGAATATTCATCGATGAGTTTCGCTCTGCATTGCGTCGTTGGGATGAATACCATTAACACCCGAGGAAAGCGTTTTCAAGCGGCCCGGTAACCAAATCACTCGCCACGAAGACACAAAGTCACAAAGGGGCACGACGGCGTCCTGGTGGCGACTTGGTGCAGCCTCGTGTCTTCGTGACTTCGCGGCGAGCAGCTCTGGTGCGGCCGCTCGCGAGGTTACAATTACAGCGCCGCGCAGTATAATCCGCGCTGACCGGAACAGAGTGCACACAGGAGATAAACGTGGCGATCGTCAACGGAATTATCGATGCGTGGATGCAGCATCCGACACCGGGTTTCAGCCAGCACCCGATGTTCGATTCTTTGCGCCGCTGGACGCGCGGCAAAACGATGAACTCGGACGTCACTCTTGAAACCACGATCGCGGCAATGGATCAGGCCGGCATCAGTGTAGGATTGATCTCGGCGTGGTGGGGGCCTCAAGGTCCGATGATCGAGAACGATGAAGTCGCGGGATTCGTCAGGGCTTATCCTGATCGATTCGCCGGAATTGCTTCCGTGAATCTGTATCAACCGATGGAAGGCGTTCGTGAGTTGAGACGGTGCGTTCGTGAACTCGGTTTCCGAGGCCTGAGAATTATCCCGTGGCTCTGGAACTTGCCGCCCGATGATCGACGTTATTATCCGCTCTACGCTGAATGCGTCGAGTTGGGGATTCCGTTTTGCCTTCAGGTTGGACACACCGGCCCGCTCTGTCCGTCGGAGCCCGGCCGTCCTATTCCATATCTCGATCACGTCGCGCTCGAGTTTCCGGAGCTCAAAATCGTCGCGGGTCACATAGGTTATCCGTGGACCGCGGAGATGATTTCGCTGGCAATGAAATATCCAAACGTCTACATCGACACATCCGCTTACAAGAGCAATCGCTATCCTCGAGAGCTGGCCGGCTATCTAAGAGGTCACGGGCGAAAGAAGGTGTTGTTCGGATCGAATTATCCAATGTTGATGCCCGCCGATTGCCTGAAGGATTTGGCCGCCCTCGAGTTGGATGATGAGGCAACGCGATTGTTTTTGCGCGAGAACGCGGCGCGAGTGTTTTCTCTTACCGAAGATTGAGAGGGCAAGGAGTTGATCCGGACATCTCTCCAGTCAATCGCAACTGTTTTTGTGATCGTCGCGGCGGCGACTGTTTCGCTTGCGCAAACCGGCCCCGAGCAACAGCCTCCGAATGTGGAGGTGCTAAGTCACGAATGGTCGAAGATTTCGATACTGAGCCGCAGGGACTACGACAACGTCTTTGATCCGTCACGATCCTCGCACGAAGAAAGAGAAGCCCGAAAAGCGCAAAGCACACGTTACGCCTACGGAATAAAAGTCAGGAATACCGGTGACAAAGTTATTCGAGCGATTCGATGGGATTACGTGTTCTTTGAACCTGAGACCCGGGAGGAACTCGGACGCCGGCGGTTTTACAGTCCAGTCAGCCTTCGGCCAAAACAGGAAAAGAAGCTGGAAGGAATCACCCGGTATGCGCCAACGCCAATCGTCTCTGCGAAGGGTCTGCAAACCGAGCGAGTCGTAATCCAGTGTGTGATTCTCTCGGACGGTTCAATATGGCAAGAGCCTTCGTTCACCGGCAGTTGCAACATTGATCGCAAGTGAATTCACACAAAGGCAGCGAATGCGTCGCCAGGACACGGGGTCACAGCGCAGCACGAAGATACTTGGTGCTTCTTTGTGTCTTCGAGTCTTCGTGGCGCGCTTGCGTCTAATGGTGACCTCTTGTCTTGTTGTGGCATTAGCGCCCATCCTTATTGCATCCGGCGCCTACAGCAATGCGCCGGAGCGAGCGCATATTACCATCCTCTCAACCACCGATTTGCACGGTAATATTTATCCCATCGATTACAACACAAACACGCCGGATTCGCGCGGGCTCGCTCGCGTCGCAACGATCGTGAAACAGGCGCGAAGTGAAAATCCCAATCTTTTGTTGCTGGACTCGGGAGACACGATTCAGGGAACGCCGCTGACTTTCCATCACGCGAGGATAAATAACACGCCGCCCGATCCGATGATGACAGTGATGAGTGCAATGGCTTACGACGCGATGGCCGTGGGAAATCACGAATACGAATTCGGCTGGGATGTTCTGAACAAGGCGCGGCGCGACGCCCGATTTCCGTGGCTCTCGGCTAACACTTATAAGAAAGGAACCGATCAAACCTACTTCGAGCCGTTCCTGATCAAGCAAGTCGGTGACGTGCGAGTGGCTATCCTCGGCCTGACCACGCCGGCGATGCCAAGCCTCGATGAACCCGAGCGCTACTATTCAAAAATAGAAGTGCGCGAGCCGGTGAGCGAAGCCCGCAAGTGGGTTGCCCTGCTTCGCGACAAGGAACACGTTGACGTAGTGATCGTCGCGATGCACATGGGGCTCGAAGCCGACTTGCGAACCGGCGAAAACTCTCCCGGCCAGATGCCAAACGAAAACGCCGCGATCGCAATCGCTCAGCAAGTCCCGGGCATTGATGTGATCCTGATGGGTCACACTCATCGCGAAGTGTCTGATCTTTACATCAACGGAGTGCTGCTGGCCCAGGCCGAGAAGTGGGGCCACTATGTGGCGCGTGTTGATGTGTCCCTTGAGAAGAGCAGCACGGACGGGCGCTGGCGAGTTGTTGGCAAATCGAGTCGCACGATTCCAGTGGGCAATCATGTCGAAGCCGATCGTGAGATTTTGCGGATCGCCGAGCCTTATCATCGCGAAACGCAGGCGTGGCTCGTTCAGGTGCTCGGCGATTCGGCGGTCGAGATGCGCGCGGGAGAAGAACGCTTCCGCGACACGGCGATCCTAGACCTTGTTCATCGAGTGCAGTTGGAATCAGGCAACGCCGATGTAGCGATGAGCATGAGCCTGAACGCGAAAGCTCGAATACCGAAAGGCCCGGTCACCGTGCGCAACATCATCGGGCTATACGAGTACGAGGCGTCACCGATAGTCATCGAGGTCACGGGCAAGCAATTGAAAGAAGCGCTCGAGCATTCAGCGCGGCATTTCGGCGAGTACAAACCGAACACGCCGCTCGCGGATCTTCTCGACGAACGCTTTCCGCCTTACACCTATGACGTCGCCGAAGGCATTAACTACGAGTTGGACATCTCAAAGCCAATCGGCAATCGGATTCAGAACATGCGTTTTCGTGGAAAGCCCGTTGAGCCTGCGCAGAGGCTGCGTCTGGCGACAATTACATTTCGAGTAAACGGCGGCGCGGGCTACACGATGTTCAAGGATGCGCGAGTAATTTCAAGATCGAGCAAGGACCTTCGCGAGTTGATAATCGAGTGGGTAAAGCGCAATGGTCATATACCGACAACGGTGACGAACAACTGGCGACTGCTGCCGGAAACAGCACGATAGTCAAGTCGCCGTATGCTGGACGACTGACGAGGTGTACTGATGTTTTGTTGAGTCTGGCTTTGACAAACGTTAGAATGCGGCCTGAGGGATCAATATGGACAATCCAATAACCGTTGAGCGAGACGCCGAATCCGCTGACATAAAGGCGGCTGTCCACGAGTGTATCGTAGGAATCGATCGCGTCAGGAAACAAATGGAATCTGATCAGATCGAGATTGACCTGCTCAAGGCTGAAACTCAAGAAAGCTTGGGGACGCTCGATTAACAAACCAGAGAGTTGATATGCCAATAAAGGTAATTGTAGAGAAGGGCGAGGATGGATATTTCGTCGCACACTGTCCCTCATTGAAGAGCTGCTGGTCCCAAGGTAAAACCAGAGAAGAAGCGTTAGCCAACATCAAAGAGGCTATCGATTTGTACTTGGAACCTGAGGGATCGGAATTACCAAGCGATGGACGCCATGAAGTCGTCGAACTCACAATATGAAACTGCCGCTGCTTTCAGGCAAACAAGTACTCGCCGCTTTGAAACGGCTCGGTTTCGCTGAGCTACATCGCAAGGGGAGTCACGTAAAGATGGGACACCCAGATGGGCGAATCATCGTATTCCCATATCACGACGAAGTAGATCGTTACACGCTCAAAGGCGCATTGAAAGATGCTAGCATCGAGATTGACAATTTCCTCAAACAAATATGACACATGTTAGTCATTGCTTGCATAAGCGGCCACGGTAAGGATCTTCAACGTCAAAAAAGCGTAGGCTGAAGTCAGCGGGATAATCGCCAAGGACGGCGAGCAAATTTCAGCCTTCTCGGCAGATCACACGCGCGGCCTAGTTGAAACAGACGGAGTCGTTCGCTTTTCGCGGGAGGCTTTCGGTGAATGGATTCATTCAGAGCCGAGAAGGTGACAGAGTAAGCTTGGAAGCACCCGAAGTATCCAACTAGCAGCAGAGTCTCGTCATTACATGACTGGTGGCAACGACACAAATCCAGCCGCAGTGTTTCAGTCCGAAGAAGAACGCGTCGAAGCTCGTAGCGCTGTCTTCAAAAAAGAACTCGGGCTCACCGATCTTGCACTTACTCAGATCCTCTTTATCGTAGGCCTACCGTGGATCGGAGTCGCCGCCAAACAAGGCCCTTCACACGTAGTCCTTTGGTTGCTCGCGATCTTTCTCTTCTACATTCCGTCCGCCGTCGTCGTGATCTATTTGAATCGACTGATGCCTCTCGAGGGCGGGCTCTATCAGTGGGCGAAGCTGGGCGTAAACGAGACAGTTGGGTTTCTCGTCGCGTGGAATATATGGCTGGCCGCCATCTTGAACACTTCGGAGATCGGACTCCAGGTCACGCAATATATCGGCTACATCATCGGGCCCAGCGGCGACTGGCTTACCGGCAGCAAGTGGTTCAGCGGCGTCGTGAGCTTCATCATCATCTGCGGGCTTGTGATGATCGCGACAATTGGACTCGGAGTCGGGAAGTGGGTACACAAGGCTGGTGGTGTGCTGATGCTGACGGTCTTCGCGGCGATCCTGATACTTCCGTTCTTGAATCGCGCGAACGGTTCGCTCGCCGAATATCATCCCCTCAGAACCGAGATGCCTCTGCTTTCGATCATGACTTTGAACCTGCTTGGCAAGATGGGATTCGGCGCGCTTGGTGGATTCGAATACGTCGCGATCCACGCCGGTGAATGCCGCGACCCCGTGCGCGCGATTCGCCGTTCGGTCATTGTCGCCGCGCCGGTGATCGCGGTGATGTTTATACTCGGCACAAGCTCGATGCTCGCGTTGATCGGCCAGGATCGAGTCGATCTGATCGCTCCGATACCCCAGCTTCTCAGCGAAGGCTTCCGGCCGCTGGGCGTTGTGGCGGCGGTTGCCCCTCTCACCATTCTGGCGCTGATGGGAATTCGAATCGCGCAATCAAGCGTGATGTTCGCGGCCAACACGCGGCTTCCGATGGTGGCCGGTTGGGATCGCCTGCTCCCCGATTGGTTCACGAAGCTGCACAGCAAGCACAAGACTCCGGTGAATTCGATTCTGTTCGTAGGCGCGGCGACGCTCGCGATGGGACTTGTTGGCCTGATCGGCGTGGGCAAGCAGGAGGCATTTCAGTTGTTGTGGAACGCGTCCGGAGTCTTCTACGCGCTTAACTATCTCGTGATGTTTGCGATACCAATGATCGGGTTGAGAGGGACGGTCTCGCGCCCGCCACTGTGGCTAAAGCTAGCCGCATTGTCCGGATTCTTGATGACCCTGTTGTATGTCGCGGTCTCCATAGTTCCGATCGTTCAGGTTGAAAGCCGTGTGTCCTTCGCGATAAAGATCGGCGGGTTGATTGTGATAACCAATCTGATCGGCTTGGCGATCTGCATTTTCGCGGAGCGGCGAAAACGAATTCGAATGGCGGATGTGATTAGTACGCCGGCGGACTGAGTCCTGCCACGAAGACACGAGGACACCAAGCCGCACGAAAACTCTTTGTGTAACTTCGTGCCTTAGTGCCTTCGTGGCGAGAGCGGATCCTCTAATCATCCTTGCCGCTCACTTCCCTTCTTCGTTAGAATCGCGCCACCTTCGAAGCTTTAACAAACAGTGGAATCCAATATCTCCCAGGAGGAGAACGACCATGTCCGCGAAACGACTCTCGCTCGCTCTGGTGTTATTAATCGCTTTCGCAGCCGCGATGCCGGCACAAACCGCGAAGCACGCGCTCAAACTCGACGATCTCTTTCGCATGCGCGATGTGCGCGATCCGCAAATCTCGCCCGACGGCCAGTGGATCGCTTACGTCGTATCGACCGTCGATGTGAAAGAAGACAAGAGCAACTCACATATCTGGATGATCAGCTATGACGGCAAGAGCGATCGCCAGATCACCTCGAGCGCTGACAGCGAGAGTTCCCCTCGTTGGAGTCCCGACGGCAAGTACCTCGCGTTCACGTCGTCGCGACCGGGCCCGACCAAAGGAAGCCAGGTGTGGCTGCTCGATCGCAGCGGAGGCGATGCATTGCAGTTGACCGCGTTAAAAGGCCGTCTGCAGGGCTACGAATGGTCGCCCGACTCGAAACGATTGGCACTGGTCGTCGGCGATCCCGATCCCGAGGCCGAAGCAAACGCGGCCGCGACCGAGGCTGGCGGCAAACCCAAACCACCAAA
>UEXS01000565.1_pt1 | contig 15368 bp, 8 predicted proteins | sample 4301141 | NCBI WGS metagenome assembly UEXS01 (sample SAMEA4773178, study PRJEB27434) | metagenome | biome: 2259; feature: agricultural soil; material: soil | place: USA | collected 2014-09 | depth 0.25 m
TCGCCTCGAATGAATCGCAACTGCCCCGCGCCGTTCGAGTCGAGATCGATCTCGATCACTCGAATGTAGAAGCGCGGGTTCTCGAACTTGTAGGTGAAGCTCATCTCGCCGGCCGATGTTTCTCCATCAACAAGCTTCTGTGCTCGTTGATCGGCGAGGGACGCGGTCCCGAGCAACAGGATAATCAGTTGTAATGAAAAAAATCGTTTGCGCATAACAGCTTCAAAACTCGTACAGGGATGATCAGAACAAACAAGGATTATTAGAATCCATCCGGTCTGTCCTGTCCATCCCTGTATTGGAAGTGTGCTACTCGAACTTGACCGAGACGAGCTTTGACACGCCCGGCTCTTCCATCGTAACGCCGTACAATGCGCGCGCCGCTTCCATCGAACGCTTGTTGTGGGTGATCATCAGGAACTGGGTGTCGCGGCTCATCTCGATGATCTTTTCGGAGAAGCGGCCCACGTTCACCTCATCCAGCGGCGCGTCAACTTCATCGAGGATGCAGAAGGGCGACGGCCGATATTGGAAGATGGCAAGCACAAGCGCGATGGCCGCCATCGCCTTTTCGCCGCCTGATAACAGCAGCACGTTCTGAAGCCGTTTGCCGGGCGGTTGCGCGATCAGATCGATACCCGATTCGAGCACGTCTTCTTCGTCGATCAGCATCATCTCGCCGCGCCCGCCGCCAAACAGCTCGACGAACATGCGCTGGAAGTTCTCGTTGATGTGAAAGAACGCGTGACGGAATCGCTCGCGCGAACGCCGCTTGATTTCGGTGAGCGCTTCCTCGGTTGTCTTGATTGAATCGAGAATGTCGCGGCGCTGTTCGGTCAAAAATTGGAATCTTTGATCGGCTTCCTCGAGTTCTTCGAGCGCCATCATGTTTACCGGGCCCATATCGTCGAGCTTCCCGCGCAACTCATCGTGACGCGCCCGAGCGGCATCAACGCCAGAAGCATAGTCGGCAGGAACTGGAAGAGGAGCAGAGGTGTCGAAGGGCTGAGGAGCAATCTCCTCTGCGCCACTGCTCCTCTGCTCCTCTGCGATTTCGTCTTCCCGCGGCTGAGTTCTGACTTCTGACTCTTGAGTCCCGGCCAACTCGACGCTTGTCACCACGTCTTCGATGGACATCGCCAGTTCTGAGAAGCACGAGCGCGTCAAGTGCTCGGCTTCCGACTCGATTCGCGCGCGCTCGACTTCGATGTGGCCTCGATGATCGTGGGCAGCGGCGGTCGCTTGTCTCACTTCGCCGAGGGTCTTCTCGAGCTCGTCGGTTCGAGTTCGGCCCAGGGTGAGCCGCGTGCTGCCGGCGTCAATCAACTCGGCAAGCGAGGCGCGCTCGACTTCAAATTGAAGGGCCGCGCTCGCGCCCTCTTCGAGCGAAGCGGTCAGCGCGTCGACGCGATTGTGGCTCTCGTAGAGTTCGAGTTTGTTGCGATTGATCCGCGATCTGAGTTCTTCGGCTTCGGCCTCTATGCGCCGAAGATCTGCTCTCGCCGCCTGCAATCGCTCGGCGCGAGCGGCAACCGAAGCGCGCACGGCCGACAGTTGCTGCGACAGATCTTCCACGCGCGCTCGCATTGCGATGAATCGCGTTCCGGCTTCGTCGAGTGACTGTTGAACCTCAACACGGGACGCTTCGGCTGCGGCGAGTTCGGATGTGAGCCCGGCGATTCGCGTTTCGAGTTCCGTTCGCTCGATTGCCGATTGTTCAAGTTCCGATTGCACCACGCGAACGTGTTGCTCGGCGCGTTCGAGCTCGCGTTCGAGTCCCGCGAGATTCGAGTTTCGCGCGGCGGCGGATTTTTCGTGCTCGCGAAGAGCTTGATCGAGCGACAACGTTTCACCTTCGATCACGCGGAGCCGCTGCTCCGCATCGGCCAGTTTCTCCGATGCGAGTTGTTCTTCACCGGTGACCGTCGTCGTCTGTTCGCGAAGCTGTTTGATCTCGCGCTTGATGCCCAAAAGCGACGTGCCCTTCTGTCCGGCTTGCGCGCCCGTCTGGATCAGTCGGCCTCCCGCAACCTGCTCGCCGTCATAAGTGACGTAAATCATCGAAGCGTTCTCAATCGACAGGTGAAGCGCGGCTTCGATGTCGGGCACGACCGCGGCGCTGCACTTCTCAGGAAATGCGCGCTCGACTACGGATTTGATCTCGGGCCTGATCCCGAGAAGATCGATGGCTCGCAGCACATCCAGTTGAAAACGCGATGCGTGCGACGCCTCGTCGGCGTCGAACATGCGCGCCGCTCGCTCATCGAGTTCCGGATTCATTTGGGGCCCGGACTCCGGGTGAAGCTGAATCACGATGGCGTCCAGGATCGTGAGATCCGCGGCCGGGAGCTGCCGATTCTCGGGAACGTATTCTTCGGGGACCAGCAACTGCTGGCGTTCGTTTTCACTCGCGACCAGCCACCGCTCTATTTCGTTGTGTGGTTCGTCTACTTGAGCTTCGCCCTCGCTGCTCCGGTCGTCCGAATCATCTTCGCCGCCGTGCAGCCCGACGACCAGAAACGCGCCTCGACCCAAGCCTTCCTGCTTGATGAATTCAACGCCCGCAAGCGCATCATCGATTGTCGGAACCAGCATGCTTTGCAACTCGCGCGCGAACAGACTCTCGATCAGGCGTTCATATTGAGGCTCGACTTCGACGAAATCCGCGAGCGTGCCCAGCGCGTTTATGCGAGCGGCTTGTTCGCGCGACAAAACGTGCTGCACTGCGTCGGAGTAATAAGCATGATGGGCATCAAGGTCTTCGAGCGATGTAAGTCTGTGCGCGGTTGAATCGCGCCGCTGATGGACGTCTTCAAGCTCACCTCGCAGGGACGATGCTTCATCGCGCATTTGCTCGAGAGTCCTGGAATGCTCGGCGATGCGCTCGCCAAGCTCCGCAATGCGCCGAGCATCACCTTCGACCTCGCCCCCCACACGCTCGAACTCGATTGACGCTTCGCTTCGCCGAATCGATGCGCGGTCGAGTTCGCCGCCGAGGCTGGTCTGCTTCATGTCTAGACGGCGGAGTGAATCTTCAAGACTCGAGGTGAGATTGCGAAGCCGCTCGGTGACGCCGATCTCGCTGAGCATTCGTTGCCGCAAGTGCTCGATCTCACTCTCGGCGGTTCGCAGCGCGCCGAGTTCTTCCTGATAGTCGCCCTCGCGCGCGAGCAACTCCGCCTGCTCGGAGGCGACTTCGGATTCAAGCGTTGTCAGGCTTGCGCCGCGGCGTTCGGCTTCGGCTGCGAGCAATTCGAGCCGCTCGTCGAGCTTCTGCTGATCGCGGTTGATCTCTTCTATGCGTGTGGTCAGTTCGCCGATCTGCTGCTCATCGAATGCGCGGCGCGTGCGAGCGCGATCGGCCTCGAGTTCGACGGCAGCCGCGCGTTGGCGCAATTCCGCAAGCTCGTCTTCGGCTGCGCGAGCTTCGGCGGAAGCGGCGCGGTGCTCGGCTTCCAGTTCAGCGAGCCGGACGTCCAACGTCGCTTGATTTCGCTGGGCCTCATCCATCTCCCGGCCGATTCGCTCGATCGATTCGTTCAGGCGGTAGTAATCCGCTGTAAAAATGATCTTCAGCAGCGAGCGCATCTCCTCGCGGAGCCGGCGATAGCGGCGAGCCTTCTGTGCCTGCCGCTTGAGGCTGTTCACCTGCCGCTCGATTTCGCTGATGATGTCGTTGAGCCGGGTGAGGTTTTGTTTCGCCGACTCGAGTTTGAGTTCGGTCGCGCGTTTTCGGGATTTGAACTTGGTGATGCCTGCGGCTTCTTCAATCAGCGCGCGGCGATCGAGCGGCTTTGAGGAGAGTATCTGGCCGATTCGTCCCTGCTCGATGATCGCGTAGTGTGCGCCGCCCAGGCCCGTTCCCGCGAACAGATCCTGGATGTCGCGCAGCAAGCATGCCCGGCCGTTCATCAGATAGTCGCTGTCGCCCGTTCGATAAAGCCGGCGGCCGACGGTGACGCGTTCCCCGGCCGAGATGGCGATGACTCGACGCTTGCGCGGATGGCGGGCGCGTTTGTGCTCGGCGCGCTTTGGTGTTTCCTGAGTTGCGGCTTGATCGTCTTGAGTCACATCAAGCTGTGCGAGAGATTCGCTGCTCGTGACACTTGCTGACTGATCGACAATCTCATCTGCCGTGGCCTTCTGCGGTTCACTGGATTCGGCGGATTCGGCCGGCTGAGTTTGCTGATCACCGTTTGCGGTTTCTTCAAGTGCGGGCTCTTCAATGAGCGCGCGCGCTGCAACGGCGGCGTGCTCGGCGCTGGTAAGCGCTTGTTCGTACTCCTGTTCGTCGTCCTTGCCGGAGTCTTCGGTGTCGCGCGCAATGTCTTCGATTGCGACCAGGGTTAGAAGGACCTCGGCCATGCCGGTGGGCTTGCGATCGCGGGTGCCGTTGAAGATGACGTCTTCCATCTTCCCGCCGCGCAGGTTCTTTGCAGATTGCTCGCCCAGCACCCACGAGATGGCTTCGGCAATGTTGCTCTTGCCGCAGCCATTTGGACCCACGACTCCCGTTATGCCCTCGCCAAATACCAGCGAGGTTCGATCAGCAAAAGACTTGAATCCGCTGATCTCAAGTTTTTCCAGTCTGAACATTTAGAGCTCCGTGGCCGATCAGTGACCACAAGATAATAGGGTTATGACTAAGACGTAGCACACTATAGTGTAGAAGGTTTTGCCAAGTCAAATTTATTGGCCGCTCTCGGCGCCGATCAAACCCAGATGTTCAGGGATGAAATAATAACCGCCGGTCCTATCAGGGCACAGACGTTGCACTCATCCTCTACGCGACTCTTTGAACGTGAATAACGAATTGATTCAGTACGTCGAGGCTGCAGGCTGTGATCCATTCCAGCACAATCGACGGGGCTAAATTTAACGGTCGCGGAAAAGAGAGGAATGATATGGACGAATATGTTGAAAAGAGAAAAATAGTCCAGGCCGTACCGGTCGGATCTCCACGCGTTGTCGAGACTGAGCGTCACAATGCCGTTGTACACGAGCAACGAGGGATGTCCGGCGGAGCGGTGGCGGCGTTGATTCTGGCAGCGGTCGCGGTCGCGATATTAATCACAATGTTGATCATCAACAATCAGCAGAGCGATCGAGACGCGCAGTTGGCGCAGGAGCGGGCAGCGGCTGCTCAGCAAGCACCCGTTCAGCAACCTCAACAAGCGCCGGTGGTGGTAATGCCGCAGTCGCAGCCGACAACGGTCCCGGTGCCCGTTCCGGTGCCGACGCCCTCGGCACCAACAACGAGTGCGCCTTCAAGCGCGCCGTCGAGCACGCAGATTGAGATAGATGTTACGTCGAAGATGCTGGACGATCCGGAACTGCGCACTCACCCGATCGATGTGAAGGTTTCGGGCGGCGTCGCGACGTTGAGCGGAGACGTGCCGACCGATCAACTGAAGGCACGCGCCGAAAAGCTTGCCAGCCGAGTAAAGGGAGTTACGAGCGTTACGAACAACATTGTCGTAAAGCCTTAGAGATTTGGCAGCGCTCGGCTGCGAGTCTCTCACCGCCGAGCGCTGCATTCGAATAATAGAACTTAAGCGAAAGATTGGAGAATACATATGGAAGGCCCAGCTCGCGGCTGCCTTGCGGGACTTATTTCGTGGAAACTAGGCGGCGGACTCATTTCGACCATCATTATCTTTGTAATCGTTTTCTGGCTGCTTGGTCAGATACACTGCTAAAGGCTATATGTTCAATTCGGACTGCGAAAACAAAAAGGCGCGGTTGGTCTCTGGCGACGAACGCGTTCGGCTCTCTCGTCATCCCACGGACGATTGGACTATACTGATCGGGCTCCGCACTCCAACATCTGATGTCAGGCACGCTGTACATCGTTGCGACGCCGATCGGCAATCTCGAAGATATAACCTTGCGCGCTCTGCGCGTACTTAAAGAAGCCGACCTCATCGCTTGCGAAGACACTCGCCACACCCGCAAGCTCCTCGCGCATTATCAAATCGCCACGACCACTATCAGCTATCACGAGCACAACGAACGTGAGCGCTCGGTTGAACTCGTAAAGAGACTCGAAGCCGGACAGAACATCGCTCTTGTGTCGGACGCTGGGACACCGCTCATTTCTGATCCTGGCTTCCGAATCGTGCGCGAGGCGATCGAGCGGTCGATTACAGTTGTGCCAATCCCGGGTCCGTCTGCCGTCATTGCCGCGCTGTCGGCTGCGGGGCTGCCGACAACTGAATTCACCTTCGTAGGATTTCTCCCGGCGAAGCGAACCGCACGAAGGGCGCGACTCGCGGAACTGGCCGGTCTTCAAGCGACGCTGGTTCTCTACGAGGCTCCACACCGAATCAAAGAGACAATAGACGACGCGCGCGAAGTGCTCGGCGATCGTGATTGCGTGCTCGCGCGCGAAGTCACCAAGCTCCACGAGCAATTTGTGCGCGGGCGGCTCTCGGAATTGGAAGTGTCAGAGAGTGAGGCTCGCGGAGAGATGGTGTTGATGATAGGACCGCCGCTCTTGCTTCGCGAGCAACCTGATCGCGTGCAACAGCCTTCAATACTAGAGCGCACTGAGCAACTCATGCGAACTGATGCGTTGGACCAGAAAGCCGCGCTCAAGCAAGCCGCAAGAGAACGCGGAATCAGCAAGAGCGAGGCTTACCGGCGGATGATCGCCGAGCGAAACAGGAGCAAATGATGTTGAAACACCTTTCATTGATAGTCGTCGTGCTGCTTGGCACCGCGGCGGCGGCAGTCGCGCAGAGCGGATCCGGCGGCGGACGCCCGAGCGGCCGCGAATATGCGGTGAATCTTACCTACGCCGTCTATCAATACGACGCGCAGCGCTCGCCCTCGATGCTGGAGGTCACGCGGCTCTCGGGCACTTACTCTACCGCCGAGGAAGAGATCGCTTACCTCAAAGACAAAAACAAACTCGAAGAGATTGCGGTGCGCCACATTCGATCCGTCGGCCTGCGAAACGGCGAAACCTTCAACGACGCGGTCCTGCTCGGGCCTGAATACATGGTCTTCACGGTGAGTCCCCGCGAAATGGTGAAGGGCTACATGAAACTGGATCTGCGCGTGCGCTACGCCAACGAGCCGCTGCTTGACGCGAAGGGCGTCGAGTTTGAGAACTTCGAAACGGTTATGTTGCGCGGCGGAAAAGGAATGTTCGGACTGAAGTACTTCGTGGGCGCGGGCGGGCGACAGGAAGCCGTGCCCGTTGAACGAACGTTGCTGGTGTCGGTGACCTCTGAGATCGTGCCCGTGGCTAATCTTCGGAATCGGCCTCGGGAACTTTCGCGGCCCGTCGATCAATACGGCGGAGTGGTCGGGATGAATGAAAGCGATCGATTCACTCCGCCGGTTGCGCTCGAACGAGTCGCGCCAAAGTTTGAATCGGGGCGCATCGTGAAGGGTTCTGTGCTGCTGGGCGGCGTGGTTACACCAGAAGGCGCGATGATCAACATACGCGTGCTGAGGTCGCTTGATCCGGTAATCGACGAACGTGCTGTCGACGCATTCCGCCAATACAAATTTTCGCCTGCGCTGTTAAATGGAAAGCCGGTGTTCGCGACGTATCGCGAAGAGTTGACCTTTGCGGCGCCTCCGCCTTCGTTACTCGAGTTGGAACAGGAGCAACGAAAACAGCGCGAGTTGGAAAGGGAAAAGGAGAAGCAGAGGCGCAAGAAGCCTTGAAAAAGGCGAATGGGAGAAGGGGCGACGGGGCGACGCGAAGAGTCTACGTAGACTCGTGTCCGCGTCGATCCGTCGCCCCTTTCAGGTTTACGCCCTCTTCTTAACGTACCGCACCCAGTACGGTACTCGAAGCGTTTGGCCGTCTCTCGTTACGCGGATGTACCCCGTGTAATCACGTCTCTCCGAGGTCTTCAACGCAAAAATCGTAATCGTCACGGGTAGAGTTTGCCCGCCGGCGACAGTCAAATTGTCGGTTGACGTTGTGACAGTTACTCCGTCTCCCGGATCGAGCTGTTCCACGCCTATGGAGTAGCTGCCCTGGGCGCCTGTTTGATTGGTTACATTCAGATCGACGCTGATCGTGACGTTTTTCTTCTTGAGCTTGTAGATCCCCAAGCCCATACTAGCCGGCGAGATCGTGGCGTTGACTGAACTTGCTCTCGCCAGATCGATGCGGCCGCCACCGGTCGCAAGCACGCCGGCTCGAGTGGTCTTATCGACCGAGGTGAAGACGTCGGTTGTGGCCGAGCTGATCAAGACGGACTTGATCTGCTGAGGAGAAAATGACGGGTTGAGCTGCTTTATCAGCGCAGCCGCGCCGGCGACATGCGGGGTGGCTTGACTGGTACCGGACACCGATTGGAAACCGCTTGGGTCAACTACGCCGACTGCGGGTCCATTCTTGATGGCGCCCGAATAGATGTTGATTCCAGGCGCACTGACATCCGGCTTGAGTTCTTCAAGCACTGACGGTCCAATCGCGCTAAAGGTGGCGAGCACATCCGCCGGAACGCTGACTTGGCCGAACGGCTCCGGCGTGATAGTTACCTGCGCGCCGGCGTGGGCTTGCAGCCAGCTCCGAAGGGCCAGCCCGGTGCTACGCTTCACCAGAACGGAGAGAATCCGGGTGTCGTCCACAGCGAAAGCGAATAACGTTTCTCCCCCATCTGACCCCTCACTAACATCCTTGTTGTAGATGATGACCGCGCGAGCGCCTGCCGCATTGGCGTTGTTTACCTTCTGGGCAAAAGAGCAGTTATTACCTCGCTCGATCAAAGCAACCTTTCCGCTCAGCGAACCCGGTGGAAAAGTTCCGCACCCGCGATTTCCCCCATCTAGTGTGCTGACATCAACATAAGGCAACGGCCCAAGCGCGCCATCGAGGGCCGGCGGATTGACCGCGCCGTTACCTCGTGGCGCGTTCACGCTGACAAGCGACGCGTCGTCGGTTCCAGGAACGGAGACTATGGCGGTTTCCCTCGGACCGGCGAGGTGCGAGTTGCTGCTCGCGCCAACGGTTATCGCGGCCGATGCGATGCCGGGCGAGCGAATAGTCATCGGCTGACCAATCGTTTCCGGCGTTTCGTTGTTACCGGCTGCGACGACCACTACCGCGCCAGAGTCAACAGCGTGCTGCACCATGTCTTCTAGAAAGCCCGATCCAGTAGGCAGTTCCAGCGAGCCGAGACTCATACTGACTACATCGAATTTATCAACCGTCACCGCCTCGTCCAGGCCCTTCGCGATCAGATCCGTGTCACCTCCGCCCGATCTGCCGAGCACGCGATAGTTGCCAAGGTAAGCTCGCGGCGCGACACCCGAGAGCCCTCCTATCGGCGACATGGTTCCGCTGACGCCCGCTGCAATGCCCGCGCAATTCGTGCCGTGGCCGTTTTCATCCAATGCAGAAGTATTGCCGCCCGGAAGAAAAGCTTTCGCTACAATGACTTTGTTGTTGACTAACGATTCGTTGCCACGGGTTGCTCTTGGGAAACCAGCGGGCGCGGTAAATCCCGAGTCGGAGAACAACGGATTTGTGATGTCGATGCCGGTATCGAGAATCGCGATTCTCATTCCTTGGCCGGCGGTCGATGGGCCGCCTAACCTGTCCCACAACGCAGACGCGTTGATGAGCGGTACGCTGACATCGGTCGTGGCGAAGCACTTTTTCACTATCTCTACTGACTTTACGCCGGGCATCACTGCAATCGCCGAGAGCTCACTTGGAGTGGCTTCGATCGAAATCGCATTGGATAGCCTGCGAAGCTCGGTCCTTATGCGGAAACTCGGTGAAACAAGCATTGCGCGTGACTTGAAGTTTGCGTGTTCATTTTCGAGCACGGACTCGTATGCGCGAGCGGATTGCGATTCGAAATCAATGACTCTGCGGCTCGATTGCTCGGTCAAACGCTGGTGCCGTACAACGGGTTCGCTTTCAAGTTCGACAATAGCCGCGACTGACCCTGGCGTAACCGCAGCGTTTTGAGCCGACGCCGGCTTGATTTGATTCGACTGCGCAATGGTACGCCCGGGAATTCCGGGAAGAGCTTGCATCGCAATAGCCAGCGATACAAACAGGACGCCCAGAAGTGAATTTCGTTTCATGCTGCCTCTTGTAACTGAAAATATTGACGCGCCCATTTTCGAAGTCTCAAACTCCCACGCGTTGCAGCCGAGGCCGGTAGAATCGCTGCGGTCAGTTTGGAATGAAAATGAGGCGAGGGAATTATACCCTATGCGTTCAATACTCGCATAGCGCGCTGTGAACCTGGTATGACTTGCTGCCCTTGATCGGCCCCTCCGCGTTGTGGCAATCATTGCACAGAGCTGTTCTCGGTGCGCGATGATGCTTGAGACTCGATTGCTTATGCAGATCGTGGCAGCTTATGCAGGTAGGGAATTCGGAACCGTAGACGGCGACGTCCCTTACGTTACGCAAGATGTGCCGGTCGCCGGGATTCAAGCTCTCGTCGTCCGCCTTCGAGAAATCCACATCGTAGTCCTGGAACAGATTGTCGCCGGCTACGAAGTTGTTCGGATAAGGAAGTCCCGTCGAGCGTGATTTGCCAAGGCGCAGATGGCATTGCGCGCAAGTCGAAGTGATGGCCTTGGCATCGTCTCTGCGTTTCTTTGAGAGAAAAATGAGGGAGATGTCTCCGGTGTGATTGAGTTCGACATTGCCGTGGCAGGTATAGCAATCGAGCCCAAACGCGGCGAATGCTTTTGTAGCGGGATCAACCGCCGTTGTGTGACATCCAGCGCAGCGATTTCCAAAACGGTCCTTGTCCCACCCAGGTTTGTCCGAGTCAATCCACTTCACAACCTGCCGATTGTTGCCGAGTTCACCCTGAGTATTGAGTATCGCGAATTTGCCGTAGCCATCTTTCTTCAGCAATCGAAGCCGATGGCGGCTCCCCATGAAGTATTCGACTTGAGAGGAGATTGGTGCGAGCGGCGCCTTGTCTTTGAATATGTCTTTCCATTCAGTAGCGTCTTCGCGCTGGCGAATGGAGATACCGTGTGTGTTCTTTTGCCAGGTCGGGCCGATCTCGTTCCGATGGCAGAAGAGACATTCATCGCCATGGAGAAACTCCGCGATTGGCTTACCCACGTGGTTACTTCCCCACGAGGCAGGGTTGACGGGCTGTTGGACCGGAGCTGTTTCCAGACCCGGTTTCGTCACAAAGATGCCTTGACCCGGCTCTGGGGACGTCTGCGCAGCCATACAAAAAAGGACCGCCAGAAGACCGGCCCGAATCAGCACTGAGATATTGAGGGTTGTTAGCATTACAGTTCCCCGGCCGAGAAGCGTTCATCACACGTCGAAAGAGCGCCTCTGATTCTATGCCGACACCGGGCCATCGTCCTCGCGGTTCTCGAATCGATCAAAGTACCAGATCAGGCGCTTCCTGTCCCGCGAGCGGATGTTCGTCCCCACCGCTGAGATTGATCGCTTCGCAGGTTAGCACTTCAGGGAAATCAAAGCCAACGTTGTTGAAGGGTTCTTCTCCAGCACAGTTCCACTGTTCACGACCTTGATGTCGGCAACGATCGCCAATTAGCAGAGGCTGAGCAGCCCCAAGAGCTTTGGATTCCCGAATGGTAAAACCGTGAAACCTCAAAATTCTGGAGCCAGCGTTACGATTTTTGTTGACATTCGATGAGAATAAGAATAGTTTCGCAGGCCAAGGCTGGGCAGGCCTCGCTGTGCATCGCTGATTGAACGAATAGCTGACTGAACGAATATTTGACCGGTCTGTTCGAGAGGAACAGGGCTGGACAGGGGAGCGGCTTCGGGGCGCTTGGCGGTGACAAGACCAAGCTGCTTCGGGATGTCGAAATGGCGTTCCCCTCTTGACTGTGGCTCTGGTTCCACCTAGGATAGGGGCCTTCGGCAGCTGACACGCTTACGAGATGCTTTCAGGCATTCTCAACCAGCGGGCGAATCTCACGGATTCTAAAGAGTTTCAGAGCATGAATGGGTCGACGCCGTAATTGAACCAAAGGAGAAACTATCATGAAATGCCTGGGTGAGAGCACACGTGTCTACATTAAGAGGAGCGTTATGAGATCAACCCTATCATCCGTAAAACGTCGGGCGGCGAGCATTCCGATTTCTAAGAACTTATTCCGATCGAATGCGCTCACGGCATTCATGATTTTGGGTGTGTTGCTTGCAGCCTTGACTCTCTCACCGATGCGCGGAATGTTCATGCAAGGGGGTTCGGTCACCGCGTTTGTTGAAGTTCCTGAGAGCATCGCCACGTATGCAGCCGATTTTTCGACGCCAAAGTCAGATTGGGACCTGGGTCAGACGGCCAATGCCAAGGCGACGGCGTCGCCAGCCGACCGGCGAATCGCTTGGGTTGCTCCTGATGGTAAGATCGCACAGGTTAGCAGCTTGTATTCGGGCACCTTGAACGATTCGTACAACATCCCGTCAGGATCAGACCCGTTTGCGCAAGTTGGAACATGGACGGTTGAAACAATTGATGCCAGTGGCGCGGCAAATACCTCCGCAAAATTTGTGGTGCACGATCCCGCTACCGCCAACGCCGATCTGGCGGTGGGGAAATTCGGCCCAACTACGCAGATCTCCGCGGGCGGCAATATCAGTTACAGGGTGGAGATAATCAACCACGGTCCGGATGATGCACAGGCCGTCACACTTACTGATTCAGCACCGGCGAATACGACCTTCGTGTCTGAAGCCCAGGATTCAGGTCCCGCGTTTACTTGCAACGGAACAGGGACAGTAAATTGCACCATAGCTACTCTACCTGCTAATGCCATCGCTGTCTTCTCATTTACGTACAACGTAAACGCCGGCACGCCCGAGGGGACGCTCATAACCAATGTGGCGAGTATTTCGAGCAGCACGAACGATCCGCGCCCTTCAGACAACGCTGCCAGCGCCTCGAATACCGTTGTTGGTGCTTCGAACGCTTGTACTCTTAGCTGTCCCGGCGATATCAGCGCAAACGCTACCGGATGCACCGCGGTCGTCACCTACTCGACGCCGGCGGCTTCGGGCAATTGCGGAACCGATCCGGTCGTTTGTAGTCCGCCCTCTGGCTCGACATTTCCGATTGGCACCACTACCGTTAACTGTAATGTCGCGAGCGGCGGCTCATGCAGCTTCAACGTTGTCGTTACGGGTAATGACACTACGCCGCCTACGATAACCTGCCCGGGCGATATAAGTACTCCGGAGGACCCGGCTGGTTCCGGAGATGCGCACGTAACCTATGCGACTCCCGCCGGAAACGACAACTGCACGCAAACGCAAGACGTCGTAGTCGCCTGCAGTCCGCCATCGGGCTCCAGCTTCCCAACAGGTACGACTCAGGTCACCTGCACGGCGACGGACGCTTCGAATAACTCCGCCAGTTGTACCTTTAACGTGACAGTAGCTACCAACAACTGCGCAATAACCTGCCCGGCAGATGTCACTGAATCTACGAGCAGCGGTTGCAGCAAAGTCGTTACCTATGCGGCTCCAACGCAATCCGGCAGTTGCGGTACGGTTAGTTGCGATCCGGCATCGGGATCAGCTTTCCCGGTAGGTACTACTACCGTGATTTGCGCAGCCAGAGATACATCGGGAAATCTATTAGCTTCGTGCAACTTCACCGTGACTGTTAATGATACCGGGACGCTCACGTGCCCGGCTAACATTACGACTCCGGAAAACCCGCAAGGCTCGGGCTCGGCCACCGTCAACTATCAGGAACCGGCCGCGTGTTCGGGCTCACCAGTTACGTGTACTCCACCATCGGGATCGAGCTTCCCCGTTGGCACAACCACGGTCACTTGCTCCAACGGAGGAAGTTGCCAGTTCACCGTGACGGTTACGACCGGTAACTGCACAATAGTCTGTCCGGCGAACAAGACTGTGAGTAATGATTCGAATCAATGCGGGGCCGTCGTCACGTTTGGGAATCCAACCATATCTGGTTCGTGCGGAGGATCTGATCCTGGAGACCCGTCCTGCAACCCGCCATCGGGATCGTTCTTCCCCGTTGGTGCCAGCACGGTCACCTGCGGGTTCTCCAATATCAATTTTGCGTCATGCACGTTCACTGTGACGGTCAATGATACCCAGCCGCCGGTCATTGGTAGTTGTCCGGCCGACATCACGAGGAATAATGATCCGGGCCAGTGTTCGGCAGTTGTGACCTATTCGACGCCGTCGGCGAGCGACAACTGCTCAGGCGCAACTGTCAGTTGCAGCCCGCCGTCGGGTTCGACCTTCCCGAAGGGTAGTACTACGGTCACATGCACTGCGCACGACGCGTCAAACAACACGGCAAGTTGTCAGTTCACCGTTACGGTTAATGACAACGAGAACCCAACGATCACGTGCCCGGCCAACAAAGTCCAGTCGACTGATCCGAACGCGTGCTCGGCCGTGGTGACGTTCTCCGCAACAGCAAACGACAACTGTGGAGTAAGCTACACCTGCGACCCGGCATCGGGATCAACATTCCAGAAGGGGACAACGACAGTAACCTGCACCGCAACCGATACGTCAGGCAACACGGCCGGTTGTCAGTTCACTGTGACGGTTAATGACACGCAGCCGCCGGCGATCACCTGCCCGGCCAATATTGTGAAGGAACCAACTTGTCCGTCTGGGGCTAAGGCGAGTTTTGCTCCTGTTGTTTCGGACAACTGTCCGGGTGTCGGCTTTGTCTGCAGTCCGGCCACAGGCTCGACCTTCCCGATTGGTACAACCACCGTGACCTGCACGGCCACAGATACTTCGGGCAACAGTACCGCCTGCAGCTTCACGGTGACGGTGCTGACAGTGTCGGCGACGATCGAGAACCTGAAAACCAGCGTTAATAGTTCTTCTCTCAGCGGAACACAGAAGCAGGGCCTGATCAGTAAATTGAATGCCGCTCTCGATGCTCTTGCACAAGGGCACACCAATACGGCATGTCAAAAGCTGGCCGATTTCATTAATTCGGTTCAGAATTTCATCGACCACGGAGACATTTCGGCGGCCCAGGGACAGGCGTGGATCAATTCGGCTGCGAACGTACGAAATACGCTTGGCTGTACGAGCCTTCCCTGCTCGTAGGCAATGCATAGCTGGAAGACTCGACTCATCGCGATCGAGTCTTCCAGCGCACAGGATACGGATGCGGTTATCTGTACACGAGATTTGGCTTAGTGCGGCTCCAAATAAGGAGGCGCCGCGCTTTGGCCTGATAAAAACGCTGAGTCAAACGGTGAGAGCTGGGCCTTAAGCCAAGTTCTTTGCTTATCCAGGGACGGGACCTAAAGTCTCAGGCCATTAAACCAGGAGTTAGTTTCAACTCAAAAGGAGAATGCATCATGAGTAAGTTACGCTTCGCGCTCAACATTCTGGCTATCGCAGTTTTCAGTCTGGTAGTTTCGTC
>UEXS01000963.1_pt1 | contig 15122 bp, 8 predicted proteins | sample 4301141 | NCBI WGS metagenome assembly UEXS01 (sample SAMEA4773178, study PRJEB27434) | metagenome | biome: 2259; feature: agricultural soil; material: soil | place: USA | collected 2014-09 | depth 0.25 m
CGGGCGAGTTAAATGTGTACAATGCCCTCGATAAGATCGGATCCTGTCCGAAAAACTGCATGACTCCGTAGACGGCAACTATAAAACCAGCAACTGCCATCGCTTGTATTGCTATCAACAATCGACCGGCAGTTGTGCCGATGGATACGATCAGGCCGGCAAAGCAAATGAAGAAACACAGGCGCGTGATGAAGCCCATCTGATTCGGATAACTGCCAACCAGCGATGCGCGCGGAACGACTCCAAACAACGTGCTCAGCCCTACAATGATTATGTAAGCGGATACCAACAATACGTGCTTTGTTCCCGGCGCTCGTTTTTCAATTCGGCCGAAACCGCTTAATAACTCTTGCGATAGGAGAAATAGAATCGCTCCGGATCCGGCGGCCAGGATGGCGAACTTTGGAAAAACAAAGGTGCGATAGTACTGCGTGCTGAAGACTAACGGCGTCAGGGCGAGCACAGAAACGCAGACCCAATACAGAATCGTCCTTGTGCGGGTTTCGGAAGGCGCCTTCATCCTCGCACTTGTTGCTTTGTTACTCATCATCCATCTCTCGATCAGAGGCGATAAGCTCCTACCGTTCCAGAATCAACACGTCTCCGAAGTGCGTCGCAGTTTTGAACGTACGATTGATGTATTCTTTCAGCGGCTCATACTTTTCGTTGGTCATCACTTCATCGCTGGTGATTATCAGGTTCACCTGCTTGCGATCAATTTCCTCGAGCGTTGCGGCGCGTTCGGCAGTGCTGACTCCAACTCCGCCCCAGAACTGCGCGGTCGAGGGATTCTTTCGTCCGGCCAGAAAAAAGTAAGGTGAGCCGCCGTTTGATTGAGCGAAGACGTATCCGTCTGCAGGTACCCGCTGTTGTACGTAGACGACTATTCGATCTATTTGTTCGGCTACCTCGCGCGGGAAGTACACTCCTCGGCCGCGCTCTACTGTCAGTTCGGTGTCGCTGGTGAAACGAAGGCCATCGAAGTAAGTAGTAAACAGCAGCCGCGCACCAATCAACAAGAACACGACTGGCAAAACCGCCATCGCCAGCCCTGCTTGAAGCTTTCCACCCGTTAATTTTCTGAGCGCCGGACTCGCGAGAAAGGGCATATGAACCAAAACCAGAATAACGAACGGAATTGCAGCTATCGACTGCTCGCGAGCGAACCTCGGGAATAACTCGACAAGGGCCGCCGCCGCAAAAACGAGGACCGTACACAAAGCACGCCGATCGATTACTGCGAAGCGCTTGTTGGAGAGTGCCGCAAACACCGCAACGATTAAGATCGCAACCGGGAGATAGAAAATCAGCTTGTTGATCGCGTACTCATTTGCTCTCAGAGTGAACGCCGAGATAGCGAATATGACCGACATCCAAACGACTGAGGCGCCGGCCGGACGCGATCTCAGTCTATGTGCCATGAAAGCGCTCACTACGAGCGCCACGGTAAACACTATCGGAACGCCTGGGGATACTGGGATTACGAGTCGATCTACCAGGAACTCGCCCGATCCGACGACAAGGGTCCGCATCATCATTCCAAGCGCGCCTTGACCTCCCATGAAAACAAGAACCGGCACTATCACCGACGCAAGCCCACAGACCATGGCCAGGAACCAACGCGGGGCCTCACCCACCTTGCTCTCCTCGGGCTTGAGTCTATTGCGTTCAAGAAAAGCAATCGCGAGGCAACCGATGAACGCATAAGCTCCAATGTTGTGCTTGAACAGCGTGAGCAAGCCCAGCGCAACCCCTGCCAGGAATGCTTTGAGTCTCGTCTGGCGCCCTTCCCTATCCAGCAAGAAGAAGAGCGCGAGCGCCAGGAATAAAGCTCCGTACTGCATCGGTACCGCCTTGAAAGCTCCGTTTGGCCGCAGCCAAAAAAGAGAAAGCAATGCCGCTCGGAGAGCCCAGCTTGCGGGCACAATTTTCCGCGCGCTCAGATAGATCATCAGAATCGTCATCACCTTGAAAACGAATACCCCAAACATGGCGCTATAAAGCGTGCTGCCCATCAACTTGAACAACGCCGCGTTGAGGTAGAGGGTCGCGGGAGGATAAAGCGTGTGAAAATCCCTGTAAGGCACTTCACCAGCTAACACACGCTCGGCGCCGTAGAGGTTATAGCCTATGGAATACGAAAGCACGGTTGCTCTGTTAAAAAGAAAGCCGAATAACAGAAGCGCTGCGCCGGCCGCGGCAGAAGCAAACAACAAGTCACGCAAGCTTTCGTGGCTCGGTGATACTTTTTTTGCGGCCGGCGAGGCGGCTAACACTTCGAGCATGACCTTTTTCGATTCTCCGCGCATGTGCGGTGCTACCGAGTGATCCGATCATAGACGGCTATATCACTGATCGTACCGATGTGGACATATCCGTGGGAGATTTGATCCACGAGGCCTAAGTTTTGCGGTATCTCTTGAATGATGATCAGCTTCGGGATCTTGAGGTCAATCATCGTCAGCGCCGCTTTCCTGTCGTCCTCTGTTATTCCGACAGAGCTCCACCACAACAAGCGGCTCGGATTCCTTCGACCTGCCAGGAAATAGGCGCCGCTGCCTCGCCGAGAGAAGGAAAAAATGAAATCGTCCGCTGCGCTATTGTGCTCGACCATTTCGACGAGACCCTGAGCCAGTTCCGCCTGTCTTCTTTCTACAAGTATTCCACGGCCGCGCTCCATTGATAACCCGGTTCTGTCTTTGAGGTGAAAACTTGAATCAAACTGGGGCCGCCACGTATCCAACAGACCGATGATCGCTAACAAAAGAAACGGCGCTGAGCAGACCAATATCGCGGCCTGATCAGAGGAAGGCAGACGCTTTTGAAAATAGCGTTTCAAGTCAGGCAGACTTCGCGCGGTCACGAGATACAAGAACAACATCACCGGCGGCAACACTCGAACAAGGTGATAGTGATCCGCGCGTGGAAAAACCTCCAAATATTCACCGATCGCAAATAGCCCGGCTATCGAGATGTCGCCGTTGCGCGCCCACCACTTCCGCCTTTCGATCTGGTTCGCGATTCTCTTCCCGAGTTGCCAGAAAGTCAGTCCCAAAGCGGCGGCGAAAAAAACCGGGGGGAAATATGCGACCGACGCAATCGCTGATTCCTTGAGACGAGATGCTCTGCCGGGAAAAAGCAAGCCGAGCGAAATAAGGGCGAGCATGAAGGATGAGTAGAGCAGAAAAGATCCGGGAGCCTTACGAAGGATGATCAAGCCGCCCGCGATCCCTATGATCAAACCGAGTGACGCTATTGCGATCGAACTCAAGGGCGGAAGCCCTACCGACCGCGCTTCCCTGTACTCGAGAGCATGATGCAGGAAATGGTTGATCATCGCGCCCAATGCATCGTTGTATGCAAGGTACATCACCAGCGAACCGGCGATGATCCCAAAGCCGATCAAGAAAGCTAAGAAGCCAGTGATCACTTCACGCTTCCGGGGATTTTGGAAGAGCGGGCCATCTGACGTCATCACGTAGTTCAGCGCCATCGCGACTGCGCCCGCGGCGAACAGGTACAGACCGACGTTGTGCTTGAATATCAGGGCAATTCCGATTGCCATACCGCTCAGGGCAGCCCACCAGACGTTGGCGCTCCTTGTAAAGTTCAGCATCGAAACCAGGCCGAGCAGAGCAAAAAGGATCAAGTATTGATCGGGATACACGTTGAAGATTTGACGATGGCCGAGCCAGCAGAGGGTCAGCGCAACCGGAATCAGCGCTCCCCAGGCTGAAGTCAATCGCCTGGCAACGTGAAAGAGCGTCATCAGCGTAAGCAGCTTGAATGCGAGCAGCCCCAACCGTGTGACCATCAGCGTCACACCGAATGTCTTCATCAACAGCGCATTCACAAACAGAACGCCAGGGGTGTAGTTGAACAGGAAGTCGCGGTAGGGGACCTCCCCGGCAAGCACTCGCTCTGCCGGCGCGACGCTGTACCCAATAACCGAAAGATCAAGACTGCGATTCACGAAGAGCGCATAACAAATCAGCCCGGCACTCGCGGCTATTAACGGCGGAAGCATTTTCTCACGTGCTAGCCTGGGCATTTTCCCTATCATCGGAATCGGCCGCGCGGGTTATCTGTGGTGATAGACATTCAGTATTCCAGTCACTCGACGATGCTACGGTTGCCGGTCCCTCCTTAGATAATAAGTAAAGACAGAGTTCGCACGTAGATCGTATTCCTGAGCTACCCAGACTTGCAGCTCGTCAATACGATTGAAAGGCGCAATCCGGCCAAGAGCAATAACCTTCGGACGTTCGCTCTTCAGTCGTTCAAGCCACCCTTCGAAACCGCCCGGCTCGATCTGATCGAGGTACTGATCCTTTCCGCGATCCAGATAAAAATATTTGCTGGCGTTACTCAACCCGCTCAGCACAAGGATCTCAGTGGTGCCATGCACGAATACTTTGTCTTCAGCCCGCAAGTGAGAAACGATTTCCGCGACCCCGCCGTCCTGATCCTGAAGAGTTGGAAACACGAGGCGTTGGGAAAATCCGTTTCGGCCGATAATGATCACCAGACCGAATACGATGACAAACCCAATGTTAGTAATGACCGAGCCGTTCGCCTTTGACCAGACACGCGTGATCAGATTGGCCTCGCGAGTCACGACGAATCCAAACGCAAAAGCGGAAAACATCGCGACGAACGGAAGCAGCGGAATGACATCGGGTCTCCCTTGTATGTCGATCATGCAAAAGCCGAAGTATACGAGCGGCGCCATTATCACAGCATGCGTTCGAGACAAATCAAACAAGGAACGCGCGCCTCTTTCGCTTCCCCGTTTCAGTTCTCGCGCGAAGGCAATAAACAACCCAATCGCGGCGATGTAGAAGTACACGCGCGAGTTTCTAAGAGACCCGTTGAGCATTTCAGACAAATGATCGAAAAGGTTCGATAGAGAACGTGCTTCGTGCGGGGCGTATACCGTGGCATTGTAGTGGATATTCCAGCGATAGAAATCCGTGAGCGCTCCGGCGATCCAGAAATACGCCAGCACAATGGTGAGCGGCATTAGCGCGCCGATCAGCAGTTTCGCAAGTTTGAGATCGCGCCAGCGAGTGAAATAACGCGAAAATCCCAGCACAGCTACGCCAAGAAAAAGCAGGCCGGGCTGCCAACTGAGCGCCGACAGCATGGCGAATACCCCGGCCGTGTAAACGCGCTCCTTTGCAATGGCCCACAGTGCCACTAAACCGAAAAGCACCATCGGTGTCTTGGGCTGAATGCCTCTTATGTTCATGCTAATGAACGGCTCGATTGTGAGAAGGATGGTTGCTGCAAGCAGCGCCGTCCGGGCGTCTGAAAAATACTCGCGCGCTACCAGAAACGTTAACGCTACCGTGAGCGCAGAAAGAATGATGAAGACAATTCTAATCGCGAAAACATCTCGAACTCCAAAAGGCCGGGTTGCAACGACCGCCGTAGCGCCAATGTACGCCGAAAGAGGACTCTTGATGTTAACGGCATCACGATAAGGCACTCCGCCGCGCACGATAACCTGTGCCATGTAGTCCCAGTTAGCGTAATCACCGCCGCTCGGCTGTTTCAAGAATTGGGTTTGCACGTAGACAATCGTGGCGACGGTAAGCACAATCCAAAACAACCATCGCCCGTCTAACCAACGCAACCACTGCCGGTTCGCCGTGCTCCGAGTCTCCACGGCATCAATCTCCGGTTGATTCATAATGTCGAGTTTCATCAAAGGGCTGCTCCGTTCTGCTTTGACCGACGTACTTTTAGCAGAGGAAGGTGGGTTGTCAAGAAGAACGACCTGAGAAACATCCGAAAAGTCTCTTTGATGCAACTGTTTTGTGTTGACCCGAGATAAGCGTTGGCACTACAATCGCGCCCAGTACTGGAACGGCTGACGAGTTCAACGAGGGGGAAAACGAAATGGCAAGAAGGACGATGCGCGTTGGGGGAATGATTCTTGAAGCGGCGCTAGGCGTGTTCCTTGTAGCTTTGCTGGTGAGCGCCCTGAAAACACCTGAGAGCAAGGCGACTTCTCTGAAGGCAAAAGTTACCAGTGAGAGTTTGTTGCCGCTCCAGGGTAGTCCTCCGTGTACATTGACCTGCCCGGCTAATGTTACCACTACCGCGGCAGCGACCTGTCCGTTCTCTGCCAGCGGCGTTGTTAACTATCCTGCGCCCACCACAACTGGCGACTGCACTACGGTGACTTGCAGTCCGCCCTCGGGTTCGTCCTTTCCGGTTGGCTCGAGCACGGTGACTTGCATGACCACCGGAGGACCGACTTCCAGTAATCCCGGCGCTACCGTTAGTTGCGGCTTCACAGTGACTGTGTTTGGCATGTGCCTGCAGGATGATTCGATTCCGGGGAATGTCGTGCTGTTGAACCCGTTCACTGGCGCGTATCAATTCTGTTGTAACGGTGTGGTGGTCGCTTCCGGAACCGGAACTCTGTCGGTTAAGGGATGCGTAGTGGCAATCCAACACTACCCGGGCAACTACCGAGTAAACATTCAAGCAGACACGGCGGTTAAAAAGGGAAGTGCAACCATACAGATGCCACCTGGCGTTGTGAAATGCACGATTGGGGATCGGGATATCACCAACAACAACTGTACATGCCCGGCCGCCCCTCCTCCACAGTAGGGCGATTAACATCGTCGCACATAGAATTTGTACCGTACGCAAAAGGGATGAGGAGACTGACTCGGCCTCCTCATCCCTTTTCATTCTTAACCCGGGCACTCCTTTTCACAGCCCTTTCCATCTTCAATTTATAGCGTCCTCGGTCGCCGCAAGATCACACGCGCACCTTCGAGCGCTATCGAGAACGTGTTAGGATTCTTCTCCAGAGGATCGCGAAAAGGGGGAGGGTTAGGATGAACCTCACTGATCTTCGCGCGGCGGGCATCTTGCTCTCGATGTTCTTGTGCATGGGGTCCTCCTTCTCTCCCTCCACCAACGCATGCAGCTCGAGGACGGGACAGGCGTTTAAAATCCCTGCAAGAGAGATTCCTCACGCTCGGACAAACCCAATCACAATCGAAGCTCTGAATGCGGGCGACTTCGCGGCGGGTTCGATAAGTGCCCCGCTGGTTGATCCGAAGGCCGCCGGCGACTGTGTGCTTGGAGACACGCAGTACAGGATCGAATACCCGGGAGGGGCACGCAAGCTCGTAATTGAGGCTAGCGCGAGTAGCGATGTTGATGTGTATGTTCGGCGCGGATCTCCCATTACGGTCGAACAGGGAACGATCCTCGCCGACTTCAAATCCGAAACTCCTCGGTCAACTGAAAGGTTGAGCGTTCCTGACTTTGCATATTCCAACCCCGTCGAACGAGGCACCTACTTCATCGCAGTTTCAAATTGTGGACCAGGACCAGCGGACTATGCGGTGATGTGGAAGACAGAGGAACCATCGGCTGACGCGACGATTGATCTTGCCGTTCACGGAGTGGAACTTGGATCAGTAGAGAGTCCCGAACCGGGCTCTTGCCGGCTCGGCCGGTCGCAGTATTTCGCTCCGGTCTTCCTGGATTCTTGCGGAGACGCCTTTTCCTGGACCCTGAACATTCACGCTGATCAACCCCTGAATGTCTATTTGCGCAAGAATGCACCGGTCACAGTCGAAAACGGACTCGTTATTTACGACAAGTTCATTCAGTCCCAAGCCAGGGTTCAGAATGTGGATCTCTTCCTCGATTCACCTGGCGGTGCGATTCTCTTCGTCGCCCTGGAGAATTGCGGACGCGAACCTGCGATCTACACTATTAGATCGATCGCCGGTGTTGACGATGGGTTCCCGCCTTTCATAACCTCAGTCGCTCTCATTGGAAAACATCTGAACGTTACCGGTGTCTTTCTAACCGGCGGGACTGTACTGCTGGACGATGAGCCACAACCGACTGTCATTGGCGAGCCGACAAGGGACTTCAAGGATACTCTGATAGTGAAGAGGGCCAGGAATAAGATCGCCCGGCATCAGACAGTTGTTATCACCGTGAAACGCGGCGGCGCGTGTGTATCGCCACCATTCCTCTTCAACCGCCCGTGATAAGTTGACGGCGGTCTCAGATAGATAGATGCGGCAACGTGCATCGGGGATCAATCGCTGAGCCGAATGCGCCTGAGCATTTCCGCATATCTCGGGTCAGAGCGTAGGCTATCGTAAGGCCCGACCTTCAGCCACAGCAGATTCGCATCCCCCTCTTCGCAGGCCTTCTGCAGGTATTTGAATGCCTGCTCCTTGTCACCCAACATGGCAAAGAGGCTAGCTATTTGACAACCGGAAGTGTACCTGTGCTTTGATTGCTCCACATTATCTTCGACAAATCTTCGAAGGTATGCTCGAAGGCCTGACTTGCGATAAACGGTTACCAGATCCGCCGAGGCTCCCCATTCAGCAAAAGCCTCGAGCCACTGACCCTTCGCTCCGTAAGCCTGACCCAATATGATGTGAGCGAAACCAAAGTTTTGATCCATCTCGAGTGTGCTCCTCAAGACTTCGATCGCCTCGTCATATCGCCGGGCGAGGTAGAGATCATAACCGATGTTCGTGTTGATGATGAGCGACCTCGGGTCAATGTCTCGCGCGAATCTGGCCTCAACGAGGGCCTCGTCGATCCGTCCCATTGCCGCCAGATACTCCGAGTACCAGTGATGTGCAGTCGCGTAGTTGTAGTTGAGATCCAGGGCTCGTTTGAACGCGCGCTCGGCTCCCGGCCAGTCCCAGTCGGAATTCATCAAAGCGTAAGCGAGCGAGGTTTGCGCTTCGGCTAGTGTTTCATCCAACTGCACTGCCGTCACTGCCGCTGCTCTTGCTTTTGGAAAAACCTCTTTTGGTGGAACCAGGCAAAAGCCACCGAGCAATAGATACGCATCCGCCAGTCCCGAATAGGCGAGTGCGTATTCCGGGTCCTTGCTTATGGCCTGTTCAAAATATCCGATAGCCTTTCTTAAGCCGTCTTCTGTTCTCTTGTTCCAGAAGTACCTTCCCATGTCGTATGCCTGGCTTGCCAATAAACTCCTGGTATACTGCTTGGTGATCAGCCTTCTCTGGTTCTCAGTTAGATCCAGCGCCAGCGCAATTGCCGTCCGTTCCGCAATTGCATCCTGCAGGGCAAATATCTCGGATGTCTCGCCATCAAACGTCTCCGCCCAAACCAATTCACCTGCACGCACCCTCACGAGCCGTGGGGTTATGCGAATGTGGCCATTGACTCTTTGTATGCATCCTTCAAGCACTGCATCTACGTTCAACTCTCGACCAAGTGCAACGGGGTCGGGGTCCACGCCTATGTACTTGAACACCGCACTCTCCGGCCTCACGGTAATCCTGTTCAGACTGCCCAATCGTGTTATCAGTGCATCCGACATGCCGAGCCCGAGAAATTCATCGTGTTCGCCGGTGCCGAGCACTTTAAATGGCAGCACGGCGATTGATTTGATTTCAGCAGCAGCCCGATCTTGCTTCGCCTTCCACCAGAAACCAGTCGCTATCACGATCAGGATCGCGATAGTACACGCGATGGCTGGGTGGGATGTCGATCGACGCTTCGCTGGTCTCTTGAGTTGGTCTGTTGGCTGAGTTTCCACTTCGACGGTGGACTCGTCTTGATAGGCTGAAGCTTGCTCCGGTCCGACTACCACATGAGGTCTGAGCTGTTCCGGCGAGATCAAATCTTTCTGTTCTTCTTCGACGACGGTTACATCGGCAACGAACCGATAGCCGCGCTTTGGCACCGTCTCGATATACTTGTGTCCGTTGTTATTGTCACCAAGCGCCTTCCTCAATGCCGAAATACTGACGGTGAGATTGGCTTCTTCGACGAAGCTATCGGCCCACACAGCGCTCAAGAGCTCATCACGCTCGAGCAAGTGACCGCGGCTCTCAAGAAGCAACGCCAACACGTCGAACACCCGCGGCGTCAGCGGCACAACCTCGCCATCGCGCAGCAGAAGACGCTCCGCCCTATCCACTAGAAACGGGCCAAACTCGTAAAGGTGTTTCGTTCGTACGCTCAAATCAACTCACGCGCGGCTTTTAGTTTTCTTTTAGTTTTCTCTAAGGACTTCGGGTCAGTCTTTTGAGTAACGTAAACCTCGCGGGAAGGACGCAAACCGTCAAGTTCGGTAAACTCCCAGGCCCGCTATCATCATGGACGGAATCTTTCGGGTTCATGATGCGAAATGGATCACGCTCAGACGTGAATCCTCCAAAGGAAGATGGTAAGCGGTCCCAGAAGGCACACCTTAGAAGGCAATCGAATAACGTTTGATAAGAGGAGAGCAAGAAATGAGAACGACGATGTATTTACTATCAAGGATAACCACAGTTCACATTGCGTTGACTTTACTTCCATTGCTGTTGGTGAGTGCAGGCTTTGATGCGCGCGTGCCGCGTCCGGTTCTCTTCACTATCAAGGATCTGGGCACGTTCGGTGGTTCCACTCGCGCCAGTGGATTGAACGACCGTGGCCAGGTGGCCGGGTATTCATTCGGAACTCCAAGTCAGGCTCATGCCTTTCGCTACACCGAGGGGATCGGGCTTCTTGATCTGAGCCGGATCGCCAACAATCCCAACACGTATGGAGCGGGAATTAACAAATCCGGCCAGGTATCGGGCAGCATCGATCGGTCTGCTGGCGCTGGCGGCTATCACGCGTACCGCTTCACAGATGGGGTCGGGCTTGTCGATCTCGGCAGCCTTCCGGGCTATCGCTTCAGCTATGGCGGACCCATCAACAAAAGTGGTCAGGTGGCAGGAACGGCGTATGGCCATGATCCTGACATGTCCCGCGCATACCGCTACACAGACGGCACGGGCATGGAGGACCTTGGTTCTCTTGTTCCTGGGCGCAGCAGCTTCGTAGAGGGTATGAACAATGCCGGCCACGTCGTCGGCACTGCGGAAGTGCTCACCACGCCACCGGGATACGAATGGAATCCCGGCCACGCATTTCTCTACAGGTCTCGTCGGGGAATGCAGGATCTCAACAAGATGATTGACACTTCACTCGACTGGGAGTTGAGAAGGGCGAGCGCAATCAACGATGAAGGACAGATCGTCGGATTCGGTGAACATAAGGGAGTAGGTGTACGCGCCTATCGCTTCCACAACGGAAAGGTGAAAGACCTTGGGACGTTTCCTGGCGGCGGTATCAGCTACGCTCTCGGCATCAATAATCGCGGCGACGTTGTGGGTGCGGCATACCTGGACGCGAGCGGCGCCGGAAACTTCCGCGCAATGCTTTACACCGATGCGCGAGGCATCCAGAACCTCAACGACTTGATTGACCCATCTCTCGGCTGGGTGCTGAGAAAGGCGGTCGCAATAAACAATCGCGGGCAGATCGCCGGATGGGGCGAGTTGAAGGGAGAGGAGCGCGCGTTCCTGCTAACACCAAACAAATCCTTTCAGTGACGGGCGCTAACCCGTTGCTCACACCCAGTGTGGCCAACGCCGATATCCGTTCCGGCCTTTGCCCCTTGAATACCGAGCTGTGGGCTTCAACGCAGGTAAGTCAGGACAACAGCCAATCGCCTTATTTCAGCAAACCAACCCAAATTAAGGAGTGTTATGAAAAGTCCAAACTACAGAAACCGTGTAATTGTTACGGCGGCAGCGATGGTTCGCTTCGCGATTCTGACGGCGCTATTGAGTTACTCATGGAGTCAACCGGTTTCGTTGGTCTTTGCCAACCGAGACTCCTCGTTGGCGCGGCAATACCCGACGGGTTGCGGATCGCATCCACGCTGCGAGTTATTGAGTGCTCAGTCCAAATCCGATGGGCCAGCTCAGCAGCGAGCGACTGACTCTTGCGACAAGCTGCCGCTTTGTTTCATCGAGAACCGAGGGCAGGTTGATTCCAGCATTCGCTACTACGTGAAGGGCGCCGACAAGTCTGTGTATTTTACCTCCACAGGAATCACCTTCGTCCTCACTGGCAGGAAAGATCGAGACGTTGCTGAAGGACCAGTGGACAACCACCTATTTCGTTCAGGTAGTTTCCCAACACAAAAACGCACGGAAGACGCAAGACTGCAGTATGCCCTCAATCTCGACTTCATCTGCGCACGGCCAGGCGTCAAGCCGGTCGGCCAGGATCAGACCTCCGCCACGATCAACTACTTCAAAGGAACCAGAGATCAGTGGAAGACGCACCTAAGGACATACTCTACCGTGTCGTACTCGGACGTGTGGCCCGGCGTTGACCTCATTTACACCGGGACTGTTAACCAGATGAAGTATACGTTCGTGGTAAAGCCAGGCGCTGATCCCAATCAGATCAGGCTGGCTTATCGCGGCGCGTCGGAAGTCAGGATAAACAGTGACCAACAGATTGAAGTAATGACGCCTGTCGGTGGTTTTCACGATGAAAAGCCCTACTCATACCAGGAGGTCGACGGGAACCGCGTGCTGATAAATACCGCCTATGCCCTCGTCGACAACGAAACCCGGTCACCACAACGCTATGGGTTCCGCCTCGGCGTTTACGACAAGAGCAAGCCGCTGATGATCGACCCGGCGGTTCGAGTCTACACCGGTTTTATTGGCGGGTCGGGTAACGACCGCGGAAATGGCATCGCCGTGGATGATCGTGGCAATGCCTACGTGGTCGGCACTACGACTTCCAGCAGCTTTCCCAATCGGGACGCGTCCGGAACAATTGGAGGTCGGGGGCGGTCCATCTCGTGTGGAGTCACCTGTAGCGGCGATGCCTTCGTGGTAAAGGTAAGAGCGGACGGAACGGGCCTCGATTACGCTAGCTTCATCGGTGGGCGCGGCGACGAAGAGGGTAATGGTGTCGCAGTCCAACCTACCGGCGAGGTCTACATCGTCGGGTCGTCCGAAGCTGATGCGGCCAATCCCTTCAATACCACTTTCCCCGTGATGAAAGGGCCTAACCCGCTCTTTGGCGGGATCCGCGATGCCTTCGTCGCAAAGCTGGATATTGACGGCGCATTAGTATATTCCGGATTCATCGGCGGGAGTGGAGATGAGGAAGGGCGCGGCATCGCCGTAGATTCCGGCGGCAACGCCTACATTACAGGGAAAACCGCCTCGGATGAGAGCTCCTTCCCGCAGGCAGGTGGCTTTGGTTCGCTTCCCGGATTGGACCAGAGGTTTAGAAAGGGAGCGGGTGTGTTTGATCTTTTTTACTTTGCCTTCGCAGTCAAGGTGAGTTTCGACGGAACCTTAGCGAAGTTCGAGTACGCCACCTACATTGGCGGTCAATTTGACGATGAGGGCCGCGGCGTCGCTGTGGACTCCCGAGGCAATGCCTACATCGTCGGCACTACAGAATCACCGGGATTCGATCCTTTCTCTTTTCCTTCGCCCGCTCCAGGGCTGGCGCCCCGTAGCACAGGCCCCAAGGTGGGAGGCACTAACAGCGATGCTTTCGTGGTGGAGCTGAACAACACTGGCGATACCGCCATCTATGTCGCCTTTATCGGAGGAGATGCATTTGATAGCGGGAATGGCATCGCCCTAAACAGCGTGGGGAATGCATACGTCACTGGGGGAACTGCCTCGAGTCCCCCATTGTTCCCGGCAACCAATGGACCGACCACCCGCAGACACGGTGGCGAGGATGCCTTCGTGGCCAGGCTTTCGGCCAACGGTGCTTCGCTCGATTACGCAGGTTATATAGGTGGAGCCGGAGAAGAAGAAGGCGAAGGCATCGCGGTGGATGGAGAAGGAAATGCGTATGTCACCGGGTTTACGGAATCGAACGGCGAATTCCCGGGAGACGGATTCCCAGGCGGCCTCGGCATAGACTCTATAAGCGGTCCGGACAGGGTCCTCACCGGAGCGAGAGACGCTTTCCTTGTGAGGGTAACATTCGACTCAACAACTCATGCGACGATGTTCGATCTCGCCACTTACATTGGTCATCTCGGAGAGGAAGAGGGTACTGGCATCGCGGTGGATAAAGCTGGAAATGCTTATGTCACAGGTTGCACCAACTCGGAGAGACTCGACTCTGACCGGTTTCTGGTTCCTGCGTCGCCACACCGAAAGTTCAACGGCGGAGACAGCGATGCATTTGTGGAGAAGATCGGAGCCACAACCGGCGGCTCCATTTTCGGACCACGTTTGGATATCTTCGGACCTTTCACCAGAAGCGTGGCGCCGATCGGTTCAGTCATTGCATTCCCCATAACCGTGTCCAACCTCGGATCCGAAACCGCCTTCGGCGTAACAGTCTCTCATTCGTTCCCAGTCTCGCTGACTTTTGTATCCTGCTCCGTAGCGGGTGGCGCCTGTGAGCCGGCAGGCGACGGTTCCTTCGTAACCAAAATACCATCTCTCTTGCCTGACGGGTCTGAGACGATAACTCTCTTCGCTGTTGTGAACTGCTCAGCGCCAGAAGGCGCATCACTAAGCGTGACTTCCACCCTTAGCGCATCTACACCCTTCGCATTCGCGATCAACAGGACGGCAACTTCAACTGTTGTTGTCTTACCTCGGCTCTGCCTGACAGACGATGTCAGTGGCAATACCCTGCTGTTCACTCCGGTTACTGGTGATTATCAACTCACGGTAAGTGGCCCGGGCGGGTTCACAATAATCGGGAAAGGAACGGTTAGTATTAACGGCTGCGTACTTCAGTTGATAGATACGGAATCGGATACAAACGCTTTCTCCCTCAACCTTCTGGCTCAACTCAACATGTGCTCGAACTCGGGAACGGTTTCAATCAAACTTACGCCAGGAGCGAGCTTCACGATTAGCGACTCGAACACCGCTAATAATAGTTGTGCCTGTCCATAGGAAATCCGTAATCGGACACTGAATCAGGAGTACGGTGTTTAGGTGCGTCTCGAAGCTTGAAGGGATGGAAGACTCTTACTCTCCCATCCCTTCAGTGAACTAGCGCGAGCAGTACACTCCTGCGTTGTGATTAATCTCCCACTTCCTTGGCCTCGATCTTCAAATCCTCGGCCGCTGGTATCTCTCCGGCCTCGAAGTCTTCGATCTCTTCCTGAGTCCGATCCGGCTCGAGCCTTATCTGACGGTAGTAATCCATACCCGTGCCCGCCGGTATCAGCCGCCCCATGATCACGTTTTCCTTGAGCCCGCGCAGGTAGTCAACCTTGCCGCTGATCGCGGCTTCGGTCAACACTCGCGTAG
>UEXS01000711.1_pt1 | contig 15053 bp, 13 predicted proteins | sample 4301141 | NCBI WGS metagenome assembly UEXS01 (sample SAMEA4773178, study PRJEB27434) | metagenome | biome: 2259; feature: agricultural soil; material: soil | place: USA | collected 2014-09 | depth 0.25 m
GATGCACCGATTCATTCCGATCTTTGCGGGATTCGCGGGCGCGCGCGTCACCGAGATACCGGTCACTCATCACGCGCGCCATGCCGGCGAGTCCAAGTACGGGTTGTCACGAACAATCAAAGTGATCTTCGATATGATCACGATCAAGTTCCTGTCGAGTTATCTGACCAAACCGCTTTATCTGTTCGGCTGGGCGGGGCTGGTGTGTCTGGTGATCTCGTTCCTGACATTCCTGTTGGCACTTTATTACCGGATCGTCCAGGGCGTGCATCTCAACCGAATGCCCGCGGCTACGTTGTCGATGATTATGTTTGCGATGGGGTTTCAATTCATCTTCATGGGATTACTCGCTGAAATGATCGTACGCACTTATCACGAGTCCCAGGACAAGGCGACTTATCTGATTCGCGAGAAGATCAATATTGAGGACAGCGACCAATGACCGGCGGAGGAGTAGAGGTAGCAGAGGAGCAGATGAGCGGAGGAGCGGAGGAGATTGACCCCTCGCTCCCCTCTGCTCCTCCGCGCCTCTGCTCCTCTGCTCCCCCTCGCTTCTTCCCCTATGCCTCGTCTGTCACAATAGCCGGTATCCCGGTAGCAAATCTAACCGAAGACGAAACTCTCGCTGCGATCGACGAGTTGATCGTAGAAGGCGGCTCGCACTACGCGGCGGTGGTCAACGCGGCGAAAATCGTTGCGGCCAATTCCGATGAACGACTAAAGCAAATTCTGCTCGATGCCGATCTCGTGACCGCCGACGGAATGTCCGTCGTGTGGGCGTCACGCATTCTCGGTGGACCGCTGAAGCAACGGGTGACCGGCATCGACTTGTTCGAGCGGTTGATCGAGCACGCTGCGCTTCGCGGCTTATCGGTTTACTTTTTGGGCGCTCGCGAAGAGTGCGTGCGCGGCGTGGTCGAAGTGTTCACTAACAAGTACCCGGCGCTTCGAATAGCCGGATACCATAACGGCTACTTCGAGGAGTCCGAGAGTCAATCGCTCGCGGAAACGATAAGACTCAGCCGAGCTGATTTACTGTTTGTCGCGATGGGCTCACCCGCGCAGGAGTATTGGATCGCATCGAACACCGAAAACGCTGGGGTTCGCTTTGCGCTCGGGGTAGGCGGAAGCTTCGATCATGTAAGTGGACTCGCGCGGCGAGCTCCGCAATGGATGCAGCGAATTGGATTTGAATGGCTCTATCGATTTTTGCGCGAGCCACGTCGAATGTGGCGAAGATATTTGATTGGCAACTCGGTATTCATGTGGCTGATTGCGCGCCAGCGTGTTAAATCGTGAATGCGAACAGTCTAGTGATCGGAGCCGGTATATTGATGCATCTAATTGAAACCATGCTTTTATCTCTTGGGTAAGGTTATAGTGAAACGGATGAGCCAATTGAATCTGAAGCGGTACTAAGAGTAGATCAAATTCAGGTTAAGCGTTTGATCGTGATGGTTGCGACCCAAAGATATAACCTAACAGGGCGGTAAATACCGGCAGCAGTGCCCTCACCACTATGAGATCAAACATTTTCGACGAACGATCCGCGATGGCATTACTAATGAATGCGTAGTTTTCAGCCGGAGTCTTTGGCGGCGTTGCTACTGCTTGTGCGGCCGCGCTAGCTTCGAGCGGAGTTGTCTTTCCCGTCAAAGGATTCGGGGCTGGCTTGAGAGTTGTTCCCGGCGGAACTGGAGCGGCTTGTTCAGTCGGAGCCTGAAAAAAGGCTGCTTCTTGCATGAAGGTTGTTTGTTGAACCGCAGATGTTCCCTGGATGGTCCCTGTCGGAGAAGGAGTCGTCGGTACATGAGAAGCTTGCTGCACGGGCTGATTGCTAGCTAGGTTGTCTGGTGTTGCAGGCATGCGTGTTAAATAATCCACAAACACCATCACAACTACAAAGGAGATAATAGACCCCACAAAATAAGCCAAACTGACAGCAGCGCGCGCCCTTTCTTTGGCCGTGAATTCACCGACGCCAATGGTATTTGGCGAGACAACTGATTGAACTTGCGTGGCAGAAACCGTCGGAGGTGGCGCCGATGGACCAGCGATGGCCACGTTTCCATTTCCCAATGCGTTGAGAACTTGATTTGCTGAGATATTGGGTGGGGCGGCTGACATATGTCTTCCTCCTATGGGAGATCAACGTTCTTAACGATCTTTTGATCGGCGTCCGTGATAGAGACGCTCAGATGATCGGGCTTAGATTCCTTCTTAAGATAAATGTAGCTGGCAAGTGCTTTCTGAATAAGGTTTCCCTTCTGCTCTGGGTCTTTGCCCCCGAGTTCCTCCAGCAGCTTGTCAACCTCAGCGTCTATGTTAATCGTATATTTCGCCATAGTATCTCCCTCCTGGCAAATATGCCTCTGGGCTATTAATCCGCTTCTACTCTAAATCAATCAGCAAGTCAATGTCTACGGCGATGCACAAAACTGAAGCCTGCGATGATAATTAGTCTCGGATCTTTACTAAGCCTTATGCCGCGTGCGCCTATCGGCTTAGGTTCAGAGACGATTCAAAACGTGTCTGTCGCGGCGCATTGTATCAGAGAATACGCAACCTGCAAGCGGAAACGCGGCCATGCTATTCAGCATCGCCGATACCATCGGCTCGTTCTACTCTCGCGTCTGGCGACTTACTTGACCGAATCTCTGCAAGGCGAGGCGTGGGTGTGAGTACCAGCGTAGAGTAGTCCACCATATCCGCGCCGAGCACGAAGTGGAAACGGGCGAACGTGGTCAGCAGATCCGTCTGGTAAAGCTCTACTACATCGGCTGGACAGATCAAGAACTTTGCGGCTGCCACGATGTCCTCTCGGTCGATGATGCACATGACCCGCATCTGGGGAGCTTGGTTCAGATAGTCCAGCACGGCGGTAACGAGCGTCGGATAACCCGGGTGCAGCATATCGTCTATGCAAACGATACCCTGAGGATGTAACACCGCGTGCGCGAGAGCGAGATCGTTGCTTAGGCTTTCATGGGAATGGTTGCCGTCGATGTGGAAGAAACGCGACTTGCGGTTAGCCAGCTTGCGGCGAAGGTCCTCGACACTTATCGATCTGCTGTTTGCCTTCGACGCGGTGAAGCGGTCCGGGAACAACCCGTGCGTTTCGCAGTTAGTAAGAAAGCGGTCCAGCACACCGGCATCGGGCCAGTCAAACACGTCGATGCCAAGCGCTTTCTCATCGGCCGCCAGGCCCAGCGCCATCGCGATGAAGAAGCGGCCCTCGAACGTGCCGATTTCAACAACGTCGCCTGAAATCCCGAGCGCAGACTGTCGGTGGATCAAGTGCCCGCAGATCGCCGCGGCGAATCGCGAGGACATGCCGGGCACCTGCTCGTAGCCATCCGCGAGGTAGCGGTCGATTGCTGGATGTCCACTTGCAATGTCGAGCACGAAAGCCTCACAGCATTTCGGCATCGGTCGCCTGCATCACGTTAAGATCACCGTCTGAGTTCCTGGAATTTCCGTGAGTCACCCCCACGGCCAACGACGCGAGTAGGCTAGCGCGCGAGTTCGTCGAACGCGCGGGGCACGTTCGCCGCCTTTTTGGCCGAACGGGAGGCCACACGCCTGGTACGCCGGCAGACGGACGTCATAGACCTCCGGGTATTTGTTCACGAATCGCCGCGCATTGCGCTCCAAAGAGTCGGCCCAGTCATCCGCCGAGTCGTGGTCAAGGTGGACGGCATACAGCCGCTGGGGTTCCGGAAAAACGAAGCCCAGTCCCGCCCGGTGCAGACTATACGCAAAGTCCATATCTTCCTCGCCCCAGCCGTGGTATCCCTCATCCCAGCCACCGATCTGCTCGACGTAGCGTCGCTCGACACTGAGCGCATTACTGGCGGCGTAGTACCAGTGAGGCGTGGGTGTACAGGTCTCGCGAGACTGCGAAGCGTGCCCTCGGAACCAGCGCGCTTCGGTCGCGACGTCGCGGAGACACGGCGCCTTGCCACGAGTCTGCTCCTCCTGGGTCAGCGCGAAGCGGGCCGGTTTGACGACGGCCCCGTGGTGCTCCGAGTGCAGATGGCGAAGAGAATCGATGAACGTTGGGCACGGAACCATGTCTCCGTCCAGAAAAACAGCAATGTCCGTGTCGCAGGCGCGCCATCCTTCGTTTCGCGCGGCCGCTCTGTTCCCAGGACCATTCCCTCGCTGCAAGGAAGCCAACCTGACGCGGCGCATTTGCGGCGGCAAGGTCGGCGGCCGGTCGCTGTGATCATCCACAACGATCACTTCGTCACGATCGCGAAGCTGAGGCGTCAACATCTCCAGAATCCACTGCAGACCCCTGTGGCTGTTATGGAAGGGAATGATCACAGCGAGGCTTATCGTCATGTGGAACCTCCAGGATTCTATTTCAGGAGACGAGAATACTTGACGCCTTCGGAGGGTAGCAAGTGGCCGAACAACTCCAGTAGGTGAGGGTGTCGTACCTCTGGGAGGTGGGCCACTAGATAATCACACAAGAGCTGGTTTGATTCCTTGAAATGCTCGAACCGGTCTCGGGACAGGGCGATCAGTTGTTGTCCCGTCTCAATCCGGCCCTGCAGGCCCTCCGACAGGCCACGATAGCGGAACAGCCAGGCGGCCAGATCGCGTTCTTGCAATATCTCCGCAAGCTCGAGGGCCTCTTGAAAATATGCATCAGCCTGCTCGGCGAGCGCCGCTCGCTCTGGGATTGCGGCGGCGATCGCTTTTTCAAGCGAAAGGACTCCCAGGTCTTTGAGGGATACGGCAAGCTGCCGGCGGTCGCCAAGTCCGCGGAACACATGTTCTGAGTCGCGGAGAAGTGGTTCCGACAAACTCGCTCGGCCCGTGTCCCGATACAGGCAGCCGAGGTCGCGTTTCGTCCAGGCCACCTGGCGTACAACGTCGAGCCGCTCGAAAATCTGCACGGCTTGCGTAAAAGCGTCCTCGGCATCCTTAGTCCGGTCCAAATCCTTGAGCATCCACGCGGCTGAACGGAGTCCCTCCGCCACCAGTGCGCCAAGGTGGACGTCTGAGAGTAGCTGGCTGGCGTGCTGAATTGAACGGACGGCCTTCTCCATCGACTTCCGGCGTCGAGCAGCGGTGTAGTCCTTCGTCAGCCAGCAGAGTTCATTCCAGCGCAAAGCGTCGAGAACCGCCGAGGGCCGATCAGGCATCTGCTCAAAAAATGGGATTGCTCCGTAGACATCGTTATTTCGAGCGCGATACAGACCACGAGCCATGCCTGCCGCAGCCGGCGCATGATCTTGAACAGAATCTGTCTGAGCAGTTGTCTCGACTGTGTACCAGCATTGGTACAGCTCCTCGCGCAACGCGTCGGGGGATGCGGCATGAATGAACGCGGCAAGGTAGGCATCGTCCTGCAGGAGCGTAAAGGCCCTCTCGAGTTCTCCGGCCAGTCGCAAGTGAATCAGCGCGTACCGCACATCGTATGGGTTTCGCAACTTGCCGCCCTGCCGATACTCCGCCCAAATGAACTCCGCCAGGCGCTTCTGCCCTTCCTTCGAGCTGACATAGAAACGGCCGGCCTTAGTCCTGGAGGTGAGCCACTCCATTACCGATCCGTGGAAAGGCTTAGGAACGTCGTCGGCGGAAGGAAACAGCGAGCCTAAGGCGGACCGGACTTCTTCCGCTTGATAGTCATTCCAGCCGTGAACCGCAGCGAGTTGGTCGAGTCGTAGCGGCTCCTGCGCTGCTGCCATCGTTTCGAGGACAGGGCGGATCTTCTCCTGGTAAGGAATGAGATCAGGAAACTGCCGGTCAAAGTATTGCGCGTAGACCCCACCCAACCCCTGCGGAAACTCGGCCGGCGCGTCGAGCGAAAGCCGGCCAAGCGACAGGTCATGCAACACCCAATGCACATACAGGAATAAGCCCTCACTTCGATCGATGATGTGCCTGACATTCTCCGCGGAGACCGCCGTCTCCCCGAAGAGGCGCGTCAGTTCGTTGGCGACGTAGTCCTGCAAGTCGCGACGGTTCTCCTCTGAGTCCGCATCGAGAGGGACCGGCGTGAATTCCTGAAGAGCGAACATCACATCCGGATTGGGCCGGCTCGTGACGATGAGACGGAGCCAACTCGGCGTCTTCAGGAACTCCGAGGCAAGAAGTGCAGCCAATGGGTTCTGGCCTTCGCGAACGGCCTCATCCAGCCCGTCGACCACTATGACCAGATCATTCGCCGGTTGCGGAAAAGAACCTGACAGCGGTTGGGAGATCAGGAGGTCGAAGATCGTGCGGGCGTCCGTCTCGCCGGTGAGTTGCTCGAGGTTGAGGGTGTTTAGCCTTGCCTGATAGTCGGGAAGTTGCGATGCGAGCTGGAAGGCGAGCGACAATACGCAACGCCGCGGATCGGTCTTCTGGCTGTGCCCGCGAGAACAGATGTGGAATGCAGCCACTTCCGGGCGCTGGTGGCAGAGCCAGGAGGCTAAGGCTGTCTTGCCGACGCCCGGAATGCCCGTGATCCAGAACAACCGCGGTGCCACCCGATCAGCGAGCCAGCCCTCTACTCTATTTAGCAGGGATTTCCGTCCACTGAAGCGAGCGACCTGAGGTAGGAGTTCGGCGTCGAACGGCAACGGCTCCAGCAAGTGAATCAGCCGTACGAACGCTCCCTCAAACTCCGGCCCCTCACTCTCTAAGGCGCCAGCCAGAATTGCGAGCTTGGCCTCATACTTCCCGCCTTGAGCCTCAAGCGGCACACAGTCACGCATGTCGAGCCACTGGACGCGACAGATCGAAAGCGGGGGCTCACACCAGACCACCATCACGGGCACCACTATCAGCCTTCGACTTAATGCCCGGGCGATTTCGTTGAGACAGTATCCGTCCGGCCGCCGGACCGAATACGGCGTCATGATCAGTACGACGCGTCCCTCTCGGGGCACAGCGGCCGCCCACTCCAACCCCTCCTCGATGTATCGCTCCCAGTCCGCCCCCGGTATCAGCCGGTCGGCGTCGAACCAGACTTCATGCCCACGCGCCTCCAGGTCCTGCTTTAGACGCTGGGCCACCGTCACGTGTTCGTCATGGCCGTAACTCAAAAAAATTCGCCGTGCCATTTCAAGCCCTCCGCTAGCTGGGCCCATGTGAATCGACAGCTATTTCTATCCGCATGGCAAACCGAAATCAACCGATTCTCGGGCAGCGGGGTGTGGCGTGCTGTGCGCCGATGTTGTCTTAGGGATCCAATTGCCACACCCACTACTGTTGTGCCGGCTTCGCCTTCAGACTAGAATCACTCCTGGTAACCAGCAGAAGTTGCCATCACGGACGCGCCATCAAAAGACCGCGCAGAACAGAAGGAGAACCCCATGTCCAGAGAACGAAGACCCCTCACTGACGTCAGCGCTAAAACATCCGGCGCTACTCCGATGAGCAAAGCCGCCGAACTTGCCGCACTGCTCGAAGCTCATCGAGGCGAACGCCACGCCATCGTTATGCAGGATTATCCCGATCCCGACGCGATCTCAGGCGGCTGGGCTCATAAGATGATCGCCGCCAGATTCGGCGTCGAATGCGACATGATCTACGAAGGCCGCATCAGCCATCAGGAAAACCTGGCGCTCGTTCAACTCACCGATGTGGCATTGGTCAGATACACCGAGGGTCAAAGTCTGGATCAATATCAAGGCACCGTCTTCGTCGACAATCAGGGGACCACGGCTGCGCTCACAGATCGCTTCGCTGCCGCGGGAGTACGGCCGCTGGTGATTGTCGATCATCACGAAATGCAGGACCGCATCGAGGCCGAGTTCACCGACATTCGAAAGATCGGCGCGACCGCCACGATTTATACCGAGTACATCCGCGAAGGTTTGCTGGAGCTGAACAAGAGCGACGCCACTCATGTGAAGCTCGCAACGTCGTTGATGCACGGGATTCGCAGCGAGACTTCGGGGCTGGTTCGCGCTCGCGAAGAAGAACTCGAGGCGGCAAGTTTTCTGAGCCGCTATGCCGACTCCTCGATGCTTGAAGATATTTTGTCTGTGAAGCGGTCGAAACAAGTTATGGATGTGATTCGATTGGCGCTGGAGAATCGCGAGATTCGCGAGAGCTATTCGATCTCCGGCGTCGGCTTCTTAAGAAGCGAAGATCGAGATTCAATTCCGCAAGCCGCGGATTTTCTGCTCACCGAAGAAAACGTTCACACCGCTATCGTCTACGGGATCATTTTGAAAGGCGATCGCGAGATGGTCGTGGGTTCGATGCGCACAAATAAAGTGACGTTGAACCCGGACGAGTTTCTGAAAGAAGCGCTGGGCTCAGCCGAAACAGGACGCTACTATGGCGGCGGCCGCCGGGGAGCGGGCGGCTTCGAAATACCGATTGGGTTTTTGGCAGCCGTCAAAGACGACGAACTGGCCCGGATGAAGTGGCGGCTTTACGATGAGCTTCTCAAGAATAAGCTCCACGAAAAGATCGGCATACATCCGCCAGGCATGAGATCCGACGCGCCTCGCAGCGGCACCGGCTCGCTGCCCGTCGCTGAGCTTCGTGCAGATGAAGCCTAGCTGACGGGCCACGGTTAGCCGTGCACAATCCAGTCCGGCGATCCGAAATAATTTATCGAACCACGCGTCGATGTCTTCGATTGCGGTGCCGCTGAATCAGGTAGCCTGTGCCCGCGCCGGCTCCGGCGCCAATCACTGCGCCTTTCTTGCCGCCGATCAATCCACCGCCCACCGCGCCGGCCACTCCGCCGATGATCGCGCCTTTGGTCTTACTGTGGTGATGCCGGTAAGGGCGACGATGCGCGAGGCCCTCCGAGGCGGCACTGAAAAATACAAACACGAATAACAACAACATCGCGACGATGTTTCTCTTCTTTACACTTTGTACCATTATCATTCTCTCCTTATAGGGAAACTAGTCCCGCTGAGTGGAATGGACAAATCGCGTTCCAACTTCAAAGCGATTGCTATTAATCTCGATGCTGTCCACAACGCGGCGAACCGAACCGTTGCAAAGCTGACCGTGCAACGTTAGCATAAGTCGTCGCAATCGGAGACGCAATGTCGAGAGAGTTCGATCGCCGTCAATTCATCAAGGCGCTTGGAATGGGCGCGGCCGCGCTGACGTTCGCGCCGGGCATCGCACGGGCCGCGCGCCGCGGCGGCATCAGATTGATGGGCGCTCCGAAGAACGTCGTTATTCTGGGCGGCGGTCTGGCGGGCTTGTCCGCGGGCTTGGAACTCAAGCGTGCGGGTCACAACGTCACAATCCTTGAAGCTCGCAAATTCGCGGGCGGCCGTGTGCAAACGATTCGAGATTTCGCCGACGGCCAGTATGCCGAAGCCGGCGCGACCAGCTTTCCCGCCTCGCACACGTTCACGTACGGGTACGCGACCGATTTCGGGTTGCCGCTGCGGCCGCTTGGCTTGGGCCGCGATACGATGGCAAACATACGCGGGAGTCAATTTCGAATCAATGCATTTGGACAAGCCAACGTCCCGTTTCATCTCACCTCAGCCGAAAGAGATAGGGGAGTCTTCGGCATCATTGGGCTATACCTGGATCGTTACATTAGCGAAGTCGGAAACCCTCGCAAACCTAATTGGCCCTCGCAGGCGTTGAGCGAGATCGACGTTATGTCGCTCCAACAACTCCTCTCGGATCTTGGCGCGTCGGACGGCGCGATCGATATCATCGCGTCGTCGCAGCTCGGACTGTTGGGCTTTGGCCTGGATTCCTTTTCCGCGATGGATGGAGTGGTGACCGAAGCGATCGCGCCGAGCGAAATCTTTTATGAGATAGTCGACGGCAACGATCAACTCGCATCGAAGCTCAAGAAAAAAGTAAAGAAGCAGTTCAGGAAGTCCGCTGTCGTAAAACGAATCGAACAGGATCAGACCAGTGTAACGGTAACCTTTGAAACTCCGGACGGCATCGAGTCAATCATCGCCGATCGCGTGATCTGTACGCTTCCCTTCTCGATCTTGAAAGAGATCGATGTGACGCCAGCTTTCTCAGAAGAAAAACAACGCGCGATCAATGAACTTAAGCTTACGCCAGTCACGCGAACCTTCCTGCAGTTCCGCACGCGAGTCTGGGAACAAGCCGGCTTGAGCGGATACGGGCTCAGCGATCTCCCGATTCAGAATACTTATTCGCCTACGCTGAATCAGGGGGGAAAACGCGGGATACTCGTTTCGTATGCCGGCGGGCAACGGGCGCTTAATCTCAGCGCCATGAACGAGAGCGATCGTCAAAGCTTCGTGCTTCAAAAGATGGATGGTCTTTTCAGCGGGCTCGGCAACGCGTTCGAATCCGGGGTTAGTCAGATCTGGCACGAAGATCCGTGGGCTCGCGGCGCGTTCGCTTATTTCGAGCCGGGTCAGATGTCGACCTTGCTTCCAATCGCTCAACGTCCGGAGGGCCGGGTTCACTTTGCGGGAGAGCATACATCGGCGTGGCACGGATGGATGAACGGCGCGCTTGAATCGGGTAATCGCGCGGCTGAAGAAGTGAATGATGCCGAGAGCGCCGCGGCTTTGGCTGTCGGAGCCGCGGGTTAAGAAATTACGCCTTTTTTTGAGAGTCAGTGCCCACTCACGCACACTGCGTATCCACTCAGTCCGCTTCATCTTCTGGCCGTCAGCAATCAAACGCGTCAAGTCCTCGCCTGACGCACCGGGGAAGACATCGCTGGATTCCTGCGGAAGATAGGTCTCACCAGCTAGTCTCAAGATATTGAGTGTCTGTTTGGGGTAACGCCAAACCTCTGGTATGCCCAGGCCGGCAAAGATCGGAAACTTGTTTAGTGAAGCGTGGCTGATGTCGATTTCGATCACGAGCTCGGGCGGCGGATCTACGCGCAAATCAATCTGCTTGTGTCCCCGAATGCGCGATGCATCCTGGACATAAAAGCACGCGAGTGGCTCGAAGCCTTGTGCAAGATCTTCGCGTTGAAAAGTGGTAGAAGCCGCACCGGCAATATCGATCTCCAACTCTTCGGGTGGACTCGCCAGGATCCTGATCTCGCTCTGCTTCATGGTGACCCCGAGTTTGATCGGCTCTACCCTCCGCCGAAGGCCTGACGAATCAGCAAGGGCGAGGACCGAATGTCTGTCAATCAGTTTTCCATCTCCGATAAGCGGCAGATGAATCCCCATCCACCGCCGAGTTCGCTGACGGCGAGCATCAGCTCATTGCTGCCTTTCTTCAATGGAAGGTAGACGGTGTCGTTTTCCGGGGTAACGATTCCAAGGAATCCGGGGTCGCGAAAGTTCTGTGCGCTTCGGCCACGAAAGAGAATCTTGCCGTTCAGGAACACGCTGACCTCGTCACTATATCCGATGTAGAGCCTCTTCACCTGATCGCGATCGGAATCGATCGTTGTCCGCGCATACACGAGCTTCGTTCCCGGCTGCGGGTCAAGTCGCTTCGAAAAGTCATTCGCAAACGAGACCCTCAGATGCGGCGCCTCGCGATAACGATAGATGACCACGAAGCCCGGCGGCTCCGCTTCCACATCCTGCCAACGTATCGCCTCGCTTTCGGTGGATTGAAGCGGACGTTCAACATTGCGAGCGAGCGCATCGTAGGACGGCGACAGGCTCCATTTGGTCAGCGCGCCCGGCGGCATCGGCTGGAGGCGCCGCTCCCAGGGAGCATCCGGAGCCGTCCGTATTTCGAAATTCGAAAAATAAGTCGCGCCAGTCAGAACATAAAAGGCGACGTGTCCTTTTTGCATTCCGCTTTTCAAATCGTTCATCACGAGCGCGGGTTTCTCCATGTCTTTGACAAACAACTTCGCCTGCGCGCCCGCGACTTCGAGTCGCATGTGGAACCAGACATCTTTCGGGATATCGACCGCGCCGGTGAATCCGGGTCCGTTGTAGATCTGCCAGTTGAGCCCGGTGTTGAGAACCGGCGTGTATTGCATCGCATCGGGAAGTCCGGACTTGTGCTGGCGTAGATAGACCCATTCGGCATTGGCGCCATCGCTCGAGATGCGAAACTGAATACCAAAGAATCCGCGGCTCGCAGGCGTGGCGATGTCCACGTCGATGACACCGTCGCGCAGTTCGAAGTCTTTCACGGTTGCGGCTCCGCCATCGAGGAAGAGGCACTTGCGCCCTTGATACTCAGCAGGCTTTGCCTGACCCTCGAGGGCCCACAACGGCGAGTCCGCGGGAACAGAGAGCGTCTTCGAGGTTTGAGGGGGCAGGGAATTGGACGCAGAGGCAGTTGGCGAAATCGGAGCACTGATACCCGGCTCTGCGGGCGTGAACGAGGCTGCGGCTAAAACGAAACTCAGGAGACAACTCACTCTTCTTTTCTTCATCATTTTGGAACGGTGTCCTTCCGGCTAACGCCAAACAGGATCCGCCGAGGCGTAGACTAACTGCGATTTATTTCCAATGACTCCCATTGATTCCAGAGCGTTCGGCAAAGCGTCGAACTTTCATGAAGCGATGATGACGCGCGATGATCGCACATCATAATGTCGAAAGATGAGAGAGGCTCACAGTAAGTGATGAATGGGCTCAAGGCGAGGATGAAAGGGCCCGGCGCGGAAAGCAACGCGCGCAATGTCGGAAGTCAGGAGCACGTGGATCATTCAGCCTATCGGGGCGAGGCGTATCCCTGCATTCCTGGATAACTACTTCATGAGAAGTGGTGTCTGATGAACTGCTCTCGGAATCATCTTTGATAGACCGGAGCTAATTCAATCTCCGTAATCATGCGGAAGTGTTTTTGATTTCTGGTTATGAGAGGAAGGTCTAATTGCCATGCGGTTGCCGCGATGATGGCATCCGCCTGCCGCAGTCCTTGAGACTCGTACTTCTTCAAGAGAAACCAATACTTGTCGGCGACTCCGTCGTCAACCGGGACCATTCGGTATCGCGCGAGCAGTTCTTCGACTTGTTGCCGCTCCCGACCGCTTAACCCGGGTTTGGCCAGGAGTTCTTTCCTGGTCCAAGAGGAGTAATAGAAAGTGAATTGCGCAGAATCGAGAAGAGCGTGCGCCGACCCGACGCCTTTCAGATAATCGATGAAGACATCTGTGTCTACGAGGAGGCCGTCTCTTGCCACGCCCTAATCTCCCGAAGAAATTCCTCGGCCGACTCCGACTGAGCCGCTTTTCGCATGTCATCAACGTAGCGAGCGCTGTCTGCAACTTCGTGGTAGCTGAAGGTCGCCTCCTGATCAAACAGATCATCCACTCGCGCTTCCAGGGCTGCGGTCAACTCATCGGCGGTGGGATCAGGGATTCGCTTCGTTCGCTTGAACTCGCCAATGACTCCTCGGATTGTTTCTTCCAGAAGCTCCTTGTTTATCATGACGCTCTCCTCACCGATGCAACGTAAGCCTCACTTTGAGTTTTGAAGTATAGCATGCGTAGCCAATGCGCTTCGGCAGTTCCGAATTTATCATCTGGGTTCGGATGCATCAGTACCTTCGCCGCCCGATGTCTTCGTTGAGCCTGGGCCAGTGGATTTGGCGGCATCAAGCGGAGCAGTTCTGATTCTTCGGTGATCCGCAGATCGTGAGACTGCCCGCCGGAGGAATAGCCGAGCGTCAGGTCGTGTCGCTCCTCGCCGTGATAAAAAACGTAGACGCGTTCGGGATGCATCGCGGCTTCTACTTCTTTGCTCACATGGTTTATGGACTATAGGACGACGAGGGAGCTAGTGCGGGGTAACTTCGTCCAAGCTCGTGTGGACTCTAATCAACCCAACGTGAGACAAGATGTGCCTCTCGAACAATCCACTGGAACACCACCAATGAATTACGACCGGTCTCGGCTGGCAACAACTGCACCAATTCATTTCTTCCTCTTCTGCACGTCTGCGAGCATTTTCTCAACGGCGCTGTTTTGAAACTCTAGATTCTGAGGGTTCATTGAAATCGCTTTCTTAAACTCCTCTTCCGCGCGAGTCCAGTCCTTCTTGCTCTTTGACTGTGACAAAACGATCGCCTGATTCAAATGAGGCACTGCGCTAGCGGGATCGACCTTCATCGCGCGGTCGATGTCTTTCGCGCCGTCCTTCTCACCTTTCATTACTCGCGAGAGTCCTACGCCAGCAATCGCCGTTGCGTTGTTAGCTTCGATCTCGAGCGCTTTGCGATATGCGGCGATCGCTTCAGCAAACTTACCCCGGCCATAAAGAGCCGAACCTAGCCCAATGTGAGCGGACGCCCATCGCGGCTCGGCGACTGTCACTCGCGCGAAAGCTGCTTCCGCGCCCGCCGCTTCACCCGAACCCAGCAACACAACTCCCAATTGATATCGAGCCGCCGCAAGCGTCTCGTCAAGTTTCAACGCGTTCTCAAATTCAGCGCGGGCGGCCGCGGGTCCGCGAACGTTCCCGCTTGCGTCTCCCGATCCCTCAGGCTTCGGCGGTTCGGCTGATGCGCCGGCGACCTGCCAATCGCGCAACGCAACCACGCCTCTTAAATAAGCCGTCTCGGCCTGGATTCGCGCATCGTCTTTTTTCAACGCGAGCGAGTTTGTTGCCGCGTCAAGCGCCCGCACCATCTGTTCGCGAGTGACTGTTTTCCAGCTCATCGCGGTTTGAGCGATAACCGGCGTCGCAGTTTCGATGAGCCTCGCAGAGAGCGCGCTTCTCAGTTGAGCAATCTCTGTCCGCTCGCCGTATTGAGTCGCGAGCTTCGCCACGAACTCGAACGCGTTTGGCGTTTCGGGTCCCGCGAGTTTTCCCGCGGCAACCAGCGAGTTGAACTCCTTCACCGCGTCGTCGAGTTTTGGTTCGAGCTTGAAAACCAGCGTCGGGGATTCGGTCCCGGCTTCGAATCCGCGAAGCACCGGGCCGTATCCGTCCTTGCGCACTTCGATCGTGTAGTGCCCAAGCGCCAGCTTTTCGAATTGAAGCTTGCCCTCCGCGTCGGTCACTCCGCGCTCTTCGCCGTTGACCAGAACGGTGCACTGCGGAGGATTCGTGAGCACGGTGAGCGTGACGGTGATTGGCTGAGGCTCGGCCTTGGTAGGCTTCTTGACTGGCGTCTTGCCCTTGTTTTTCGATTCTTTTGGCCGCCCCGTCGGGTCCTGCGCCAGTGCACATATGCAGAGCGCAAGCAGTGAA